>Ga0126373_10002820_pt1 | contig 12850 bp, 10 predicted proteins | sample PanSoiMetPlot_11_FD_92545 | JGI IMG/M metagenome (GOLD analysis project Ga0126373, IMG submission 92545) | Tropical forest soil microbial communities from Panama - MetaG Plot_11 | ecosystem: Environmental > Terrestrial > Soil > Tropical forest > Bulk soil | place: Panama | collected 2016-02-17
CCGACAGCAAAATGGCTATGGAATACGCCTCTTCCCCGCTGGCGCAACCGGCGCTCCAGGCGCGGAACGAGTGACCGGGTTTCACGCGTTTTAGAAGCGGCGGCAAGATCTCATGGCGAAGAATTTCCCACGCCGGAGGGTCGCGAAAGAATTCTGTGACATTGATCAGGATGGTGTTGAGCAGCTCGTTGATTTCATCCGGATGCTTGCCGATGTATTCGCCGTAATCGGCGTAACTGCCAAGGTTGAGCTGAAACATCCGGCGGCGAAAACGTCGTTCCAGTGTGGTCTTTTTATAGCCCCGAAAATCAAAGCCGCGCTGCTCGGCTAATTCCTGCAGCAGATCCTTCAGCGAGACATCTTTAGCCATTCTTCCGTTTGCCCTTCGTAAAGAGTTGGGTAAGAGTCTTACCTATTTTATTCAGCGGCACGGTAAGATCCACGCAACCGGTATCGATCGCTGCTTGCGGCATAATGCGGTACTCTGCGGTGGCGGGATCCTGCGCAACTGTGATTCCTCCAGCACGCTTGATGGCCGCGATTCCGTCGGCCCCGTCACGATTGGAGCCGCTTAGGATCACTCCGATGGCCCGCGCCCCGTAAGTGGCCGCCACCGACCCAAACATGATATCGATGGAGGGTCGGGAGAAGCGAATCAACCTCGAGTGCGCGAGCTGAATTTTACCCTGAGAGACCAGAAGATGCTCATCGGGCGGACCGATGTAAATGGTGCCGCGGACCAGGGGTTCGCCATCTTCCGCCTCTTTGACGGGCTTATGGGTTTTGCGTTCCAGAAGCGCTGCCATTTGGCTTTTGTGGCGTGGATCGAGATGCTGAACGATAACGACAGCTGGAAAGTCCGAATCGATCGAACTGAGCACGTCCACTAGAGCAGCAAGTCCCCCGGCGGACGCACCGATGGCCACCAGGTCGCACCAAGGATCGCGTGAAACTCGCTTTTTAGCTGCCGCCGCCACAACCCCATCGCCCGACGTCATTGTAATCCTCAGGGGATACAACCCGCAGGCTTATTCCGGCACCCAGCGTCGGTCCCAGGCGGCGTAAAGGGGTGGGTTTTATCTCATTTTGCGCTTCTCGCGTAGCCTCTCAACCAGTTCGTGCGACTCTCGGGTGAGTTTCTTGCTCTCGTCAATCACGCGTTTTCGCCCACTCGGTCGCCTCGCAACACCTTTCGAATCGCTCGAGATTCGATCTTTCAAAAGTGGGTGACATTCCGGACGGCTTGAATTTACGCACGGGCACCGCAAGGGAAATTCAGCCCCGTTGCGATCGGCAAGAGAACTTCTGTCGAGGGCATGTTTCCTGGTACTACTCCGTACCTGTCCTCTCCTCAGGGATTTCGAAGACTCGATCTGCCGACTTCTGGAGCAAGTCTCGCAGAACCGATGCATTTTCGCGGCTCGCCTGGGCCTTCTCGCTGAACCGCTTAAACAGGCGCGTATGCCGTTTTTCCTGGGAGCTGGCGGCGAGCTTGTCCGCGAACTCGGACTGCTCTTCCAGGATGCGAATGGCCGCCCACAGTGCCTTCTCGACCGCAACCCCCTGGTCTGCGAGAAGGCTGTCGGATGAATAGAGATGGCCGACGCGGCAACGGAAACGGGATACGCCACCTTCCTGAATTTCTCTCAGAACTCCTCCACATTCGGGACAAGAATAGGTCAGTCCGGAAACCATATTCTTTTCTCCATTCGTGGGCCGCACTCCTTCCACTGCTTCCGTGCCTGCCAATTCGACTAACTTCGGGGCAATCGACTCCGCGCGGGCAGAACATAGTCCACGTCGGTGGTCTCGAGAGCGCTGGCGGGCATGGAAGACGACGACGCCTCGTCCGGATCTTGCACGATAGCGATGCCGTTACGCGCTTTGATGTCGGCGAGCCCCGCAGCTCCATCATCGAGATTTCCTGTCAGCACAACGCCAATCACCTGCGCTCGATAGGCGTGCGAGGCCGAGCGGAAGAGCGCATCAATCGCCGGCCGGTTGCGGTTTTCGCGCGGGCCAGGCAGGAGTCGTATTTTCCCGCGCTCCAGCAACATGTGCCGTGCGCCGGAAGATGCGACGTACACGCGAGAGGGCAGGATCTAAGCGTTGTGCACGGCATACAGCACAGGTAGCTTGCTCGAGCGATTCAGGATCTCCGGAAGCACCCCCGGGCTTTCCTCGGATGTATGCAGAACCAGGAAAAGTGAGGCTTGGAAATCCCACGGCAAAGCGGAAAGAACTGTTTCCAGGACTCCGATTCCGCCGGCCGATGCACCAATAACAATGATGTCTCTGCGAGCCATTTCGACCGTCCTCAGCCGACTTGGATGCGAACGGCGAGTTTACGCAAGCTTCTATGCGCACAGCGGGGAATCGACTTAAATTCAAAGGATTGACAAGAGTTGGTTACGTCCTCTCAGGCCAGCTCAAGCGTTAATTGGCTCACCGAAGCCGCCGGGAATCGAAAAGAGACCGCTGCTCGGCCGGCTTTAACTTCGGCCGGCTTTGGCACCAGCGCGTTCGGGTCATGGAAGGTATTGCGGGCGTGAATGTCAGTTGAGCTCAAAACCCTTGCCTGGCCGGTATTCACGCTGGCTCCGCGGACCACAATCTGTGCTTCCAAAGGCTCTTTCACGCTGGGATTGACGGCGGTTAACACCAACCGCTTATCATGCAGGGAGGCCGAGCCGCGCAATCCCCAGAACGACGCCTGCTGGCCGTCGCGGTCGTAATGGATCTCGGGCGCGGAAAATTCGGTCCGCAAGCTCTGGCCACCTTGATGCGCCGCATACATCTCGAACACATGTCCGACCGGAGTGATCGAGAATTGATCCTCGTGCGCAAGATAGAGACTGTTCAGGCAGTTGATCAGCTGTGCGCAGCAGGCCATCCCGACTTTCTCCGGGTGCCGGTTAAAGGTGTCGAGGGTCAGGCCGCTGAAGACCGCATCACGTAAAGTTGGGAGCTGTTCGAGTTGGTCGGTGGGAGTCAGTTCGCTACCTGGCTGGTACCACGGTCCCCATTCATCGACCACGAGTTTGATATGGTGCTCGCGGTCAAACTCGTGCATGACTTCCCAGTGCCCGGTAATTAGTGATTCCATAACATCGCCCTGCCGCAGCAACTCGTACCAATCCACGTCATCGAACTTCACTGCGTCGCCTTTACCTTTCAACCAGTCGCTGGTTTTGCCGCGGCTCAAGTTCCAGGCGTAATAATGAAGGGCAAGGCCGTAAATGCCGCGCACCTCGTTCTGCCCCTTGCGAACGATTTCTTCCAAGAAAGCGCGAGTCCACTCCCAGTTGTCATCGTTGGGACCGGAAGCAACGAAGGACAATGGACCGACCCCGGGATAGTTGGGCACCCAGGCGGTAAACCGGCGATACTCAACCGCGTATTCCTGTGCGGTGAAATTGCCCCCGCATCCCCACGACTCGTTGCCAACGCCCCAGTAGCGCACGTTGAAGGGATCTTTGTATCCCGTCGCGGCGCGCTCGTCCGCAAGCGTGGTGCTGCCCGCAGGCGAGTTGCAGTACTCCACCCAACGGTAGAACCGTTCGGCGGGGAGGCTGCGGAGGTTTGCCGCAAGATAGGGCTGGGCTCCAGTCAATCGGCAGAAATCGACAAATTCGTTCGTGCCAAATCGGTTCGGATCATAACGGTGCGATGCCGGTGCATCCACCTGCTCTCCTCCATTCCAGAAGTTGGTTCTTCGGGGACGCTTGTCGACTGGACCGACGCCGTCGCGCCAGTCATAACTGTCGGCGAAGCAGCCGCCGGGGAAACGCACAACTGCCGGTTTGATCCTGCGCATTTCCTCCACCAGTTCCTTGCGTATGCCGCGGATATTGGGGACCTTGGAATCCTCCCCAACCCAAATTCCGTCATAGACCACGCCGCTGAGGTTCTCGGTGAAGTGGCCATAGATGTCGGGCGAGATAGTGCCGAGCGGCTCATCGAGCAGCACTTCTATGCGCGCGTCCGCACTTTGGGCAAAAGCGAATGGAGAAGCCTTAGCAATGAAAGGCGCGGCGCCTAGAGCGGCGGCATGGCGAAGAAACTGCCGGCGTAGCATCATCGGATGGCCCCCGAGGAGAAGTCGCCTGTCATAGTAAGCGTTTACCCAAAAATCTGCCAAGTGCTTTTGACAAACTGCTACAAACTTGTTCGGTTAATAGGAGGCGGCGAGACACGGTGCCTTCAGCCCGATTGAGACGGCACCCTTAGCGGAATATCGATCCTGACCGCACAACCACGTTGATCCGGGCGGTTAGAGAGTTCAAGCGACCCACCGTGCGCCTCCGCGATCTGGCGCGAGAGTACAAGACCGATGCCGCTCCCGTTGGGTTTCGTGGTGTAGAAGGGCACAAAGACATTGCTCGGGTTCATCAAGCCCGCACCGTTATCTTCAATGCTGATGACCACATGCTCCCCTCTGGTGATCCACGAAAGGAGCACTTGCGGCATGTAGGCAGCTTCGGATCCGTTCGAATCCGTGCTTTCATTCCCGTATTGCAGCGCCGCTTCTGCGGCATTGCGCAGCAGATTGATCAGCATCTGCTCGAGTTGATCCGGATCAGCGAAAAACGTGATCTCCGGGCCGGCAACCACCTTGACCGGAACCCGGGTCTCGAGCGCGGCGACGCGTTTTGCAATCGCGGCGATTGAGCATCTGCGCAGCGCCGGCGACGGCATTTGCGCCAACTGCCGGTAGCCCTGCAAGAACCGGTTCAGCGCGGCGGCACGGCTCTCGATGATGTTCAGGCCCCGCTCGTAATCGGCGCGCTCCTCGGCACTGATGCCGCTCCGCGAGAGGCGTGCATACAGACTGCCGGCGATGGACTTTATGGGAGCCAGGGAATTGTTCAATTCGTGCCCCAGCACGCGAATCAGCCGTTGCCACGCTCGCCGTTCCTCCTCACGTAAAGCGCGGCTGACGTCGGAAAGCACCACCAAGGTGTGGGGAATGCCGCTTTGACGGAACGCGCACCGACGCACGAACCAGCGCGCGTCGCTTGAAAAGTGCAATTCCACCAGGCTCTCGTTTTCGCAGCGCAGAGCCTCTTCGAGTTTGAGCTGGGCGGCCGGGAGGCCAAGAACACGCGCCGCAGGCTGCTGCAGAAGTTTTTCCCCGGCCGAGTTCACCAGCCGGAGCCGTTGGGCGGGATCGAAGGCGAAAATCGGGATGTCCACTTCCTCGACCACGCGCTCGACGAGAGCCGTTGCTTCGATGGCATCGGATCGATGTTGCGCCAAGAGATCCGCCAGCGCGTTCACTTCGAGAGACAGCTCACCCAGGGCATCGTTTGGCACCGCCATTCGTGCCCGAAACGAGTAGTCCTCCTCGCGCAGTGCGCCTACGACATTGGCCAGGGTCTGCAGCGGACGAATGATGTGATCGTGCAGGGCAGCGCCAATGAGAAGCGACACCAGCAACTCCCCGCCAATCAGGAGCAGCTTTGACTGCATCGACCAGGTTTGGAGCCAGATGAGAACGGCGCTCACGATGAAGCAGGGCGTGACCAACAGAATTGAGTATCGCGTGACCCGCCGCTCGAAGGGCGCTCGCTGCTTCTTTCTTCGGGAAGAAGTGCCCAAGACTGGGCTAGAGCCCATACTTTTCCATCCGCCGGTACAAGGCGCCGCGGCTCAGGCCGAGCGCTTCCGCGGCCTGGCTGATATTGCCTTGAAAGCGCTGCAGCGCTTTGCGAATCAGGATACTTTCGACTGCTTCCAGACTCAACTCTTCAAGATTCTGGGATTGGGCACGCTGGGAACCCAGCCCCAGGTCTCCCGGCTGAATCTGATCGCCGCGGCACATGAGCACGGCGCGCTCTACCGTATGCTCCACTTCGCGAACGTTTCCCGGCCACGCATACTGCGTCATGATCTGCAGCGCCACCGGGTCGAAGTCTTTGATTTGGCGACGATAGCGCGAGGCATATTGCGCCAGAAAATGCATGGCCAGGACCGGAACATCTTCCCTTCGTTCGCGCAACGGGGGTAGATGAATCTCGACCGTATTCAGGCGAAATAAGAGGTCTTCTCGAAATTCTCCAGTCTGCGCTGAGGCTTCGAGATCAGCATTGGTCGCGGAAATCACGCGAACATCAACCTTCTTGCTGCGCGAGGAGCCTACCCGCTCCAGTTCGCCGGATTCAATCACTCGAAGCAGCTTCGCTTGCTGCCGCACCGGCACATTCCCGATCTCGTCGAGGAAGATAGTGCCGCCATCAGCTAACTCGAAGCGGCCAATACGATCCGTGCGTGCGTCCGTAAATGCACCCTTCACATGCCCGAACAACTCGCTTTCAAAGACGCCTTCGGCCAGGCCTCCTGTATTCACCGCAACGAAGGGACGGCCATTGCGCAACGAGAGCGCGTGGATCATGCGCGCAACCACCTCTTTGCCGGTGCCATGCTCGCCGGTAACAAGAACGTTGGCATCGGACGGGGCAATGCGGGTAATTGTCTCAAGCAGAGCTGCCATGCTCGGCGCGGTGGCAATAAACTCCGGTCTGCCCTGCGCGTTCCACAGCCGATTTTCAGCCGCCAGTCGTTCGGCTTGTTCGAGCGCCCTATGCAGTTCCACCTGGGTGCGCAAAATCGAAAGCAGCCGCTCATTTTCCCACGGCTTCTGGATAAAATCGCGCGCCCCTCGGCGCATGGCCTCGACCGCGAGCTCAACGTTTCCCCATGCCGTCATGACAATCACCGGCAGGGTGCTGTCCTGCGCGACAATTTGCGAGAGCAGATCCAGACCTTCCTGCCCAGAAGTTGTGTCGCGGGTGTAATTCAAGTCCATCAGCACAGCGTCATATTGAGCGCTCGTCAAGGCGTCGCGCACCAGGTCAGGGGAACGCACCACGTCCACCTTGTAGCCTTCGGGTTTCAGCAGAAATTCGATTGCATCCAGGATGTGTTGTTGATCGTCGGCGGCGAGAATGCGCGGAGAATTTGCCGGCTTTCGAAACACGGCAGGAACTTCTCGTGGCTTGGCTGAAGTGGGCATAGTTACGGGCTCGGACTCGAACTGCTGGCCTGTCCTTTGATCGCGTCTTGAATTTCGATTCCATTATGTTCCAAAGTCGCGCCGGTCGCACGATCGACTTCAACTTTGGCCTTTTCATAGACCGTCATCGCGGTGACCAGGTCGAGTTGGGCGAGTGCGAGATCGCGCTGCGCGGTCAGGGTCTGAAATGTCGATCCGGCTCCGAGCTCCCGTTCTTTCTGAGTGATTTCGAAGCTGCGCTGCGCCAGATCTCGCGCCTTGCGGGCGGCTTCGACCCGCGCCGCCGTTTGTTCGAGAGCGTACTCCGCATTCCGTACCTCGATGCGAATCTGCTTACGTAATTGTTCGCGGCGCAGCTCGGCTTGACGGTACTCCAGCTCCGAACGATATTGGTCTGCTTTGGCGACGCGATTCCGAATCGGAATTGCCAGGTTAAAACCAACGTAGTAATCCGGAGCCGTGTTGTTGAAAGCGTTCGAGAGCGCGCCGGAGAAATCAGTCGGCACATTGGATATGTTCGGCACGCCGGGAATGTGGTAGCCCGGATTGAGCGGGCCTGCGAGTCCCGATCCCCCGTAGAATGCAACCAGCGACAACGAAGGCAACAGCGCGTTGCGAGCGGCTTTGCCGCTGATTTGCCGATTGACGAGATCGACGTCCGATTCGAGAAGCTCCGGCCGATCGTGCAGCGCGGCTTCGATCAGTTGCTGTACGGGCTCGGTTGCAGTCGATGGCGGCGGCGTAGATTCGAGCCGGTCAGTCGGAACCACTGGAACTGTCTCCAGCACGGGATCGTCCAGGCTCTTGGTCAGCGCGTTCTTCATGAGCAGTTCCTGCAACTGCAGGCTGGTGCGCGCGACCGTCAGGTCCTGATCGCGCTTCGAGACCTCGGCTTCGGCCTTCATCACATCCATCGCCGGAATACTTTCGAGTTGCAACTGCTTTCTGGCGTTGTCGAGCGACTGCTGCGCAAACGCGAGCGACTGCTCATTGACCTGCGATTGCTCGTAGGCGCTCACCAAATCCCAGTAAATGTTCTTGATTTGGGTCACGGTAGCCATGACCTGGTCTTTGAAAGCGATATCGGAAATCTTCTTGTCGTTTTTTGCGATGTTCAGATAGCGGAGGTTGGGGCCGAAACCGAAGCCGGAGAGCAGTTGTTGCTGGAACGAGAAACGGTACATCGAACCGAGTGAGGGAGAAAGGTTGAAAAAGGGACTGTTGGTGGTCTGGCGATAGTTGTTGAATTCGAAGGAAATGCTGCTGCCGGTTGCGAACGATTGCGCAAAGCCGAAGTTCGCTTGTCCATTGTTGAGCTGCAGCAGCGGGACTCCGTAAATTTGCCGATTGGCGAGTGGGGTGGTCTGATGTTCCGCCCCCACCGAACCAGTAATCGCCGGATCGTACGAAGGAACCGGCGCGCCAACTCCTAGGGTGGATTGCACCAGGCCGGATGCGCCGGCCCCGGCACCTCCCGCCCCGGCGGTTGTCCCACCCGCCCCCGCGCCCGGCGCGCCGGTGCCAAATCCTCCCACTCCTCCGCCCGGCGTGCCCTGCACGACGCCAGCGTTCACCCCGCGAAACACGCCCCCGGCTTGCGTGCGTAGGATGTCCATGTCGGCAATGGGCAGGTTATAGCGCGCAATCGCGATGTCCAGATTGTTTTCGAGCGCAAGCTGAATGGCATCTTTCAGCGACAAGTAAAGCTTGCCATCGTGAATCAGCTGAGTCAGGCGCGGGGAATTGGTGAGCTGCGGCTCCGGAGCCTGAGTGGGCGAATACGCGCTGAACGGGTTGTTCGACTTGGGCAATTCGAGGAATCCGGAAGCGGTTTGAGCCCCGGCGGGATTCGTCAGGAGGAGGAGAACTAGAGTCAGGCAGCACAGGAATGCGCTTCTCGAAGAGCCTGGCGCTCCGAAAAGACGGTAACCATGACGAAGCTCTGCCCGGGGCTTGAAACGCCGGGCAATTGGCGTACGTCGCTCTCGAACCCAATGCTCGTTCGCCGCCGTTCTAACCAACCCCGTTTCCCTCCGCTGGCTCATTGTTTCACCGCCTCATACGGCTGAAGCTCGGGATTCGCTGTGTCGCTCACTACCCAGCCGTCGCGCAACTGAATCGTGCGCGATCCGTAGCCAGCGTTCGCTTCCGAGTGTGTGACTTGAACGATGGTGGTGCCTTGCTGATTCAGTTCGCGAAACAGTTCCATAATCTCCTTGGCTTGCGAGGAATGCAGGTTGCCAGTAGGCTCATCCGCCAATAACAATGCCGGCCGATGAATCACCGCGCGCGCCACGCCGACCAGTTGCTGTTGTCCTCCGGAAAGCTGGCTGGGAAACAGGTCTTTCTTGGCCACAATTTGAAAGCGATCGAGGGTATCCGCCACCATCCCTTGCCGCTGCTTGTGCGGAATGTTCTTATAAGAAAGCGGCAGGTCGATGTTTTCGCGTACCGTGAGGTCGTCGAGAAGGTGGTAGCTCTGAAAGACCATGCCTATGTTGCTCTTGGCGAGATCGGCGCGCTCCTTGCGCTTCATTTTGTGGACGGCCTGCTCGCGAAACCAATATTCGCCCTCCCAGCCATCATCGAGCAGCGCCAGCACATTCAATAAGGAGGACTTCCCAGCCCCCGACGGCCCCATAATGGTGATGAACTCGCCTTGGCGAATTCCGAGGTTCACCCGCCGAAGCACGTAAAACTGCCCGGCGGGAGTTTTGTAACTGCGTTCCAGATGGTTGAATTGAATCATGGGTTCTCCCCGAAATGTTTGTTCTATTCCGATCCTCACTCGTACCTCAGCGCCACCATGGGATCGACCTGTGACGCGCGACGCGCAGGGATAGCGGTGGAGACAATCCCGACTAGGATCATCGTGATCGCCACCGAAATCAGCACAACGGGATCATTGGCGGAAGCCTGATAGACCACGTGGGCCAGCACCTTGGCTGCGGCGACACCAAGCAGAAGTCCCATACCCGAGCCTGTCGCAAGCAACACAAGTGCTCGGCCCAAGACGACTCCGAGCAGCTTCCCCCGTTGACATCCCAGAGCGACGCGAATACCAATTTCGCGCCCACGGCGTGCGACTGAATAAGCAGCCAGGCCGTAAACCCCAGTCACCGCGAGCAGCAGCCCCAAAATTCCGAAGGCGGTCAACGCAAGGGTCGCGGCACGTGCGGGAAACAGAGCCAAACCGAGTATCTCCCGCCATGGTCCAAGCGAATACACAGGCATGGCCGGGTCTTGATGTCGAATGACATTGCGGATTGCAGCTGACAGATTTCGATCAAGCCCATCCGTCCGCACCACCAGCACCGTGGCAGTGTTCGGCATCTGCGAGATAGGAAAGAAAACAGCTGGCTGAGAATCTTCCGTGAGAGCTTGGTACTTACCGTCTTCCACGAGGCCAATGACCTGGGTCAGGTTTGAGCTTGAGCCGACGCGAAAGCGTTTCCCTACTGCGTCCAGCGTGCCTATCACTTTCTTCGCAAATGTGAGGTTGACAATTGCAACCAACGGAGCTTTGGCATCGTCTTCCCAGCGAATATCGCGACCAGCCAACAGTCGGGTTCGAGCGCTCTCAAGATATCCAGGGGAAATTTCGTATAAAGCTGCCTGCACGCCGTTCGAAAAATTGAAGTCGGAGACCTTGTCGTTAAAAACGGTGGTTGAGTTGCTGTCCAGGCTGAGAGGAACAGAATTGGCGTAGCCAGCGGAAACAACTCCCGGGAGATGAGCGGCTTGTTCCGCGATGCTTCGTTGCAATCGCGCTGACTGTTCTTCATCGCGTCCTGCGAGGCTGGGGTCGAAGCCTGCCAGAACCACGTTTTCCGGATTGAATCCGAATGAGGCATGGAGGGCAAACTGGAGGCCGCGCAACGATGTAAAACATGCCGTCACCAGTACGCAGCAGATGGCTACCTGCAATCCCAACAAAATGTCGCGAAAAGCCCAGTGCCGGCTGAAGGTAGCGAAGGGCTGCATGCCAGAAACTGCAGCATGCGGATCAGTTCGCCAAATCTGGCGTGCCGGAGCGACAACAAAAACCAGCACCGTTCCGAGTGACACTGCCAGGGCGAAAAGGAGTACCCAAGGATCCGATGAGATTACAAGTTGGATTGGAATGTCCATGGGAAATTGAATCTGACCAACCAACCCAAGCAGAAATAGGTTAAGTCCGACACCTAACAATCCTCCTGCCAACGCCAGCACCATCGCCTCAATCAACAATTGCCGCAGAATCGTGAATCGGCGTGCCCCAATGGCGATACGAATTCCGAACTCCCGGTAACGATCCGTAACCCTCGCCGCGAGTAAGCTGCTGAGGTTGGTACAGGCAGCAAGCAATACCAAGCCCGCCAACAAACTCAACCCAAACAGGAAAGCCCGTGTCGGGGCTCCCATGATGTTGCCCAGCAGCCCGGGACGCGCCAGCTCAAACGCAAGATTGGTGTCACTTTGGGGGTATGCCTTGGCCAACTGCTGTGCAACGGCGTTCAAATTTGCGGTAGCCTGCTCGGGCGTTATGCCGTCTTTGAGCCGCCCCAAAATCCAGGTATCTCTCGTAAATCGATCGTCCAGCCACGACCAGCCCTCAACGGTTTTCACCATTGAGATGGGGACCCACATCTCGGGCACAAACCAGAGTTCCGTTCCTTGAAAGCCGGCCGGAGCTACTCCGATGACGGTAAAAGGATGCCCATTAATTGTCACTTTCTGGCCCACGATATGAGAATCACGGTGAAAACGGGAATTCCATGAGGCATAGCTTAGGACGGTTACGGGATTCGCATCGGGAACACGATCCTCCTCTGGAGTGAAAAATCGTCCCAGATAAGGTTGGATTCCGAGGGTTGAAAAATAATTCCCGCTTGCTTCATACAGCCATACGCGCGATGCTGGGCCCCTAGCGCCGCCAACCTGCAGGCCTATGTCGTTCAATCGGCAGGCTATTAGGCCTGAAAATGTGGTATTGCGATCGCGCAAGTCGCGGTACACGGGATACGAAGCATTTGCACCGCCCTGGCCGCCTGGTTTTTCCAAAAAGAAAACGCGCTCAGGATTCGCAATCGGGAGGCGCTCGAACAGTAGCGAACTGATTCCTGAAAATACGACGGCATTCGCGCCGATTCCCAGAGCCAGTGTGAGAATGGCAATGGCTGCAAAGCCTGGACTCCTGCGCAACTGTCGCAGAGCGTAACGAATATCCCGCACCAGATTGTTCATGATCGCTTGCCTCACCCCTCCCGCAGCGCCTTCACCGGATCGAGTTTCGCTGCGCGGCGGGCGGGGACGTAGCACCCGGCCAGAATCATTGCGAGCACGATCCCGGGGACGATGGAGAACGTCGCCCAGTCGCGCGGGCTGACTCCGTAGAGCAGGCTCGCCATGAGGCGCGTTACTCCGAACGCGCCGATCAGTCCAACCACCACTCCGGCTAAAGCCAGCTTTGCGCCTTGGCCCATGATGTGGCGCAGCACCGTCGCTTGCGGAGCGCCAAGCGCCATGCGAATGCCGATTTCCCTCGTGCGGTGTGAGACGGAGTACGCCATCACACCGTAAATTCCAACTGCGGCTAGGACCACGGCGAGACCTGCGAAGCTCGTGATCAGCCACATATCGAAGCGGCGGAGCGAGCTGGAGTCGGCGACCATCTGCTCCATCCCTTCGACCTGATAGACAGGGACGGTTTTGTCGATCTCGCCGACGGCCGACTGAATCGAGCCGAGCAGGCTCGAGGAATTCTTGGAGCGCACCGCGATCGACATGTTGCCTTCAAGCAGCGGCAGGAAGGACTCGGGAACTTGCGTGTAGGGGTAGTAGGCGGTTGGCTCG
>Ga0126373_10002821_pt1 | contig 12849 bp, 10 predicted proteins | sample PanSoiMetPlot_11_FD_92545 | JGI IMG/M metagenome (GOLD analysis project Ga0126373, IMG submission 92545) | Tropical forest soil microbial communities from Panama - MetaG Plot_11 | ecosystem: Environmental > Terrestrial > Soil > Tropical forest > Bulk soil | place: Panama | collected 2016-02-17
CGGGCGGGCCGATGAAGTGGAAGGCGTCTTTCGCGGCGAGCGTGATGGAGAGAGCGCTGGGCTCGGCGAGGCCGACGTCTTCGCTGGCCATGCGCACCATGCGGCGCGCGATGTACAGCGGATCTTCGCCGGATTCGAGCATGCGCGCCAGCCAATAGAGCGCGGCGTCGGGGTCGGAGTTGCGCACGGATTTGTGCAGCGCGGAGATGAGATTGAAGTGCTCCTCGCCTGCTTTGTCGTAGCGAAGAAGTTTGCGCTGGAGAACGTCTTCGAGAAGCTCGCCCGTAATTACGCGCGGGGCATTTTTCTTGGGGCGCGTGCTTTTGACGGCGAGTTCGAGCGTGTTGTACGCGGCGCGGGCGTCGCCATTAGCGAAAGATGCGATGCGGAAGAGGAGGTCGTCCGAGACTTCGATGGGTTCGTTGCCGAGCCCATGTTCCTGGTCGGCGATGGCGCGACCGAGCAGCTGGACGATTTGCGGTGTGGCCAGCGGCTCTAGGACGTAGACCTTGGTGCGCGAGAGAAGCGGCGAGATGACTTCGAAGGAGGGGTTCTCGGTAGTCGCGCCGATGAAGGTGATGTGGCCTGCTTCGACGTGTGGGAGGAAAGCGTCCTGCTGGGCTTTGTTGAAGCGGTGGACTTCGTCAACAAAAACAATGGTGCGTTGACCGGAGCGGGCTTTGTATTCGGCGGCGGCCATCACGTCTTTGATCTCCTTGATGCCCGCGAGAACGGCGCTGAAGGAAACAAATTCGGCGTGCGTGAGACGGGCGATGAGGCGTGCGAGCGTGGTTTTGCCGCAGCCGGGAGGCCCCCAAAAAAGCATCGAACCGATGTTGTCGCTTTCGATTTGCAGACGCAGCGGCTTGCCTGGGCCAAGAAGTTTTTCCTGACCGATAAATTCGTCGAGCGCGCGGGGGCGCATGCGCTCCGCGAGCGGCTGGTTGGCGGCGGGGACGTCTGCCTCCGCGGCGGAAGCGGGAAGTTTGGAGAAGAGGCTCATGGCAAGCGTTCAGTTTAGACCAGTTGTGTGCCCGAGGGAAAAGCCTCGGAAGTATATGCTGGCTTGGATGCAAGCCCACATGAGAAAGGCCGCGGAAATAGACTCTGGTCGTGAGCGCCCACAAAGAGCAAACGCCAAAACAAAACCAAAAAGAATCGAGTAGAGGATGAGGATAAAGACGGGGAAGTCTAGACCGCCAAGGGAAACCGGCATGTGAGGAATAATCGACACCATTAACGCCATGGCCCAGTAGACCAGCCAGACCGCGAAAAGCGCAACGATCGAACTTAGCCCAATGCCATTCCGCAGTGTAGAAAGGCGCGCGGATTGATTTGCGCGCCAGTTTCTGAAGGCCAGAATTAGCAACATTGGAACGGCCGCCAAGCCTAATGCAGAAGGGAAGAATCGAACGGCAACTTCGATTTTCCCCGTAACATGAGAGTTTAGAACTGTCATCATCGCAACCAGAACACCAAACGAACCCAATAGCAGAGCAAGGTTCGGAAAGCGCTCACCCACCGTTGCGGAGCGGGTCATCGTTGGGAACTCCGCTGGCGGGCGGCTTCGTAGAAGACGACCGCGGCGGCAGCGGCGGCGTTGAGGGACTCAACGCCACTGGCCATGGGAATGTGGATGCGGGCGTCGGCGCTGCGCTCGGTTTCTTCGGGAAGGCCGGCGCCTTCGTTGCCCACGAGGAGCGCGATGGGCTCGCACCAGTCGACTTGCCAGGGCGCCAGCAACAGCTGCCCACCTTCCTCGGGGGTTCGCACGCTGGATGCCAGCGTGCGGATGCCGGCGATTTTGAATTGCGTCAGGAGAATCGGGAGGGACATTCCGGCGAGGATGGGAAGATGAAGGGCCGCGCCTGCGGAGGCGCGCAGCGCCTTCGGCGAATACGGGCTGGCTGTGCCGCTGACGCCGGAGGCGGCAGTGGCTGCGCCAGTCGCTCCAAACGCGGCGGCCGTTCGCAAGATCGTTCCAACGTTGCCCGGATCCTGCACGCCCGCGAGGACGACGAGGAGCGGCGCGCACCCGGAACCAGCGCTGTTCACGAGGTCGTCAAAGGAAGTTTCGCGAGGCTTCACCAACGCGGCGATGCCTTGCGGGTGCTCCGTGTCGGCGAGGCCCTCAAAGAGGCGGTCCGTGGTGCGCAGGGTAGGAAAAGCCATCTCAGGGCGATCGACAAGAGGCGCGAGGCGCTCATGATGGCGCTGTCCGGATTCGCTGAAGAGCACGGCCTGAATGCGGCAGCCGGAGCGCAACGCTTCTTCGACAAGACGGACGCCTTCGACTCCGACGAACCCGCTTTCCGTAGGCAAGCCGCCGCGGAGCGCCATGCGGAACTCCTTAAGCCAGCGATTATCGCGGCTGGTAAGCACAGCGGATTCGCCGGAGGCACGAAGATTGCGCGCGGGTTTACTCGGCGTAGCCATAGCTTGGAGGTTAGCAAATCTTCCTTCACCGCGGTAATTCAACATGACTGGTAACAGAACAAGAGCGCCAAGAAGGTCGCCCCTACAAAGGCCCTCTCAGGCGACTAGCGGTGAATCAGCAAAGGAAGCAGGTCCTGGAGGACATGGGCCACCATTCCGGGACGGACGGTCCTGCGCCAATACGCCAGGACTCCACTCAGGGTGCTGCCTAACAGGATGACGAACGCGCGGGCGAAGCCCTGATAGAGATGTTCCAGACTGAATATGAATGCGGAGAGAAAAATCCCAAGTGCGGCACTTCTCGTGAAAGCAGTGAATTGCTGCTGGAGGTAGCCGCGATAAACGGCTTCCTCGCAGATACCCGCGGAAATTGCGACTGCGAACCAGCAAAGGATTTCGCGGCCTCCTTGGGGAAGCAGGAACTGAATCTCACTGTTGTCGTGTTTCATGCCAACGATGGGACCGATGATGGATACGAACAGAACCGAAACAATTAGAAATGCCACTCCGATTCCGATATCGGTAAAAATCTGACGCACGGACCGCCACCGCTCGCCCAAAACCGTAAAAATCGATGAGCCGCTGCGCCACACGCCCAGAAGCACGATTCCGAGTATTAGCCATTCCTGGACAATCATACGCATGTATCGCGGGATTCGGTCCGGAGTCTGGGTTGAGCGCCATTCACGGGCATGACTCGCGCCCCAATACGCCAAGATTCCAAGCAGAGTGAGGACGAGAACAAAGTGTAATGATGCGGCGGTCTTGCGGCGAAGCAGTTCAGAAGGCAGGGAAGCGGCCATGAAGTCTAAATCCTGTATGAGGGGGGACGGATGCCTTTGTCGCGGAGGTAGATTTCGGCCTGGCCACGATGATGGGCGACGTGCACGTACATGGCGAGAAGAACTTCGCGGCCGGGAAGATGGCCGTCGGGGGAGTCGTGCGCGGCGTCGAGCTGCGCGTCCGTGAGGTTCGAAATTACATCCGTGCAGTACGCGAAGGAATCGCTGAGAAACTTCTCGACGGCGTCCTTTTCGGTGGGCGAGGGCAAGGCGGGCGGCTGAGTGTCTTTCAAGCCGGCGCAGAACTGGTAGTTCGTGGTGGCGATGTGGGACATCAATTGACCGAAATCCATGGATTCGGGATGGGGGCGGAAACCGTATTGATCCGGCGGCATGGCCTTCGCTACAGCCACGGAGAGCTGGCTGAGAGCGGCCAAGTGCTTGGCGTATTCGCCAGCGGCGCTTGACGGAGCAGGAGCCGCGAGTGCGGGCGGAAGAGAAAAGAAAAACAGAACGGCACCGGCCAACAAAGTACGAGAATTCATTAGGCCTCCTTGAGACTTCTTTCCCGCAAACCCTCACTACAAATGAACGTCAGTTCGTCTATCTGAAAAAAGAAGGGGAGAGCAAAGACAACCCTATTGGACGTGTGAGAATTCATTTTGGCTGCCGCAACCGCACTTCGGTGAGAGACCGCTCATTTCAGTCGAATTGCGGCACATAAATCATTTGGAATACGAAATACATCGAGACGGACCAGCCCAAAAGGAAAAGACGGCCTTTACCCTTCCCAAAGAAACTCAGTACAAACGCAGCCCAAACGTCCATAAGAGAGGGGTGCCAAGCGACTGCCATATCCCGGGACCTGCTCCCATTCCATGAGGGCTGCCACCGCAACGGAGCCAGGAGACGTTCCAAATTAGGTGAATCAACGTTGAAACTCCGGCCACAAGGAGGGCGACCTTTACTATGTTTTTTCGCCACGTTGGGAGTGTTGGCAGGCTGCCTCCGCCGAAAAAGGATCGCCAAGAAAAATAGAGCAGGGAGCTAGGGAAAAGGAAAAGAATCGCGGTCGCAAGCTACATGTCCGGCGATCCTGCTGGCATCGAAATTCTAAACCCGGCGCGGAGTCTACCAAGCTTTAGGCCAAAGAAACTAGGTTTGATGGAACGCAAACAGGACGTTATTGCGCACATGTGAACGGGTGTGGTAGCGTCGCCCAAATACGGGCAGCGCGAGTCCTTCGAAGCGAGGGGCAGGGGAGCGCTGCAGGGTGGTAGTACGTCTTCGCCAAAGGCCAAACCATTGCCGGCTGAACTGCTGCGCGTCAATCCAATCAACCCGGAAACCGAAACGCTGCGGTATGCGGCGGACTTTCTCTCCCGCGGAAGTGTCATCGCGATTCCCACGGACACGTTTTATGGGCTGGCGGCGGACCCGTTCAATCTGGCGGCGGTGGAAGAAATCTACCGCGTGAAGGGGCGGCCGGATCAGCGGGCGCTGCCGATTCTGGTGAATTCGATCGACCAGGCCGTGGCGCTTTCGCGAGGAACTCCCGGAAGCTTTATGCGGCTGGCGCAGAAGTTTTGGCCCGGCGCGCTGACTTTGGTGGTGAACGCGTCGCACAAAATTCCCTTGAAGGTGACGGCGGGGACGGGCCGCGTGGCTTTACGGTGGCCGCGGAGCGAAGTCGTGCGCGGCTTGATTGAGCAGTTCGACGGCCCAGTAACTGGCACGAGCGCGAACATTTCGGGGTTTTCTTCCTGCGCAAGCGCTGCGCAGGTGATGAAGCAGCTTGGCCTGCGCGTACCGCTGGTGCTGGACGCGGGAGAGACGGGCGCGACGCTGCCGTCCACGATCGTGGAATTGAATGGAGACGCCTGGAAGATTGGGCGCGAAGGGGCGATTCCGGTGCGCGATATTGAGAAAGCGATGAAGGAGAAGTGATTCGCGACTGGTGATTTGTGACTGGTGAAAGAGTCGCGAAACAGCGTCTTATAGTACTCGCCTTGGGCTTCACAGCGTTGAAATCAAGCCAGGATTCCTCGCTTTGCTCGGGATGACACTCACTTGATTCTTAGAGCTACTACTTACTGAGGGAAACGATTGTCATCCTGAAGCCATCCGATGAGGATGGCTGAAGGTTCTCAACTGTTACGCTTTCTACAGCACTTAGCGACGAGCAACGGCAGAAGTTGTGTGTTATCGCGGCGGCGGGTACGAAACCTTTCCGAGGATGGCGGGGCCACGAGCGCCCGTGGCGGAAGGGAGATTCGCCGGGCGCCGATGAAATGTTTCATAAGCGAGAAGAGCGAACGCGAAGGCTTCCTTAGCGTCTTCGGGGATGCGGAGGCTTGACGATGGCAACACTTTGACGCCTGGAAGGGCGGCCGAGATCTGCGTGAGGATGAGCGGATTGCGAGCGCCGCCGCCGGAGACAATGAGTTGATGGATTTTGTGTTTGTGAAGAACGAAACGGTTTAGAGCGTCGACGACGGAGAGAGCTGTGAAAATCGTGGCAGCGCGTATGAGATCGACCGGCTTCGCATGATGCCGCCGGCCTAGCGCCAAAACCTTTTGAACATAAGCGCGGCCGTAGTATTCCCGGCCGGTGGATTTGGGCGGCGCGATCTTCAAGTACGCATCCTTCATTAATTCATTGAGAATTCGGGGAATAGAACGCCCAGATTGGGCGTGACGGGCGTCCTTGTCGAAGCGTTGGCGGCCCCGGGTGAAATGCTGCACGAGGGCGTCAATGAGCATGTTGCCGGGGCCGGTGTCGAAGGCGAACACTTGATCGGGCCGGGCCCCTGCGGGGATGACCGTAACGTTAGCAATTCCTCCGATGTTCAACGAAACGCGGCCAAGTTTGGGATGGCGATAGAGGACGGAATCCGCGAACGGAACGAGCGGAGCGCCCTGGCCTCCAAGAGCCATGTCGGCGGGACGAAAATCGGACACCGTGGTGATTCCAGTGCGCGCAGCGATGACAGAGCCTTCGCCAATTTGCAAAGTGGAAGCGATGGGGCGGCCAAAATATTTGACGGGCTGTCCTTGGTGAAAGATCGTCTGGCCATGATTGCCGATGAGGTCGACACGCGTTGGGCTCACCTCGAATTTCTTAACCGCGGCTAGGACAGCGTCGGCGTAGATGTGTCCCAGACGGAAGTTCAGTTGGCTCAGTTCTCCAGCCGATATGGGCTGCTGCTCCGCGACCTGAAGAATCTCTTTGCGCAGTGCAGCAGGAAAGCTGAATGAGGTGTGGCCGAGCAACTCCGCATGGAGATGAGGTGGCGAGCCGGAGACGCGAGCGAGGGCAACGTCGATACCGTCGGCAGACGTGCCGGACATGAGGCCGAGAACAAGCATGTCAGCATTATCAGAGATAAGCGCTTCTCCGGCGGTTCCAAAATCCAGCGCTCGTCCTCATCTTCGAAATAGGCAAGCCTGGCGGCGGTACACGACAGAAACGTGCCCATCCCTGCTCGCACGACAGTTTTCAGTCCTTTTTCCGGCAGAATGTTCTTTCCGTAGATCTCATCCCATTCTGAGAATACGCAGCAAGTCGCTGGAGATCCCTTCGACTTTAGAATCTTGGTTATTTCGTTTGCTTGTTGTTGGTGAGGGGGATGGGCACCGCAAATCTCATATCGAGATGTTTGTTGCACTCATGAGATTTGTTTCTTGAGTTCCGCGAGGAGGTTGAGGGCGTCGAGAGGCTTTAGTTGATCGAGGTCGGCGTCGCGGAGCTTGTCGAGGACCGCGCGATCAAGCGGCGTGAAGAGAATTTGCTGATGCCCGTTGCCGCCCGGGCCTTCGGCGAAACCGCCAGGGGAAAGAGTTTCGCTCAGCTCGTGCTCGCTTTGCTCGTGGCGCTTGAGGACTTCCCGAGCCCGCTCGATGACGCTGCGCGGCAGACCCGCGAGGCGCGCAACCTCGATGCCGTAACTTTTGTCGGCGCTACCGGGTTCCACTCGGCGCAGAAAAATGATTTCGCTCGGTGTTTCTTTGACCGAGACGTGGACATTCTTCACGCCGGAAAGAAGATCGGCGAGTTCGGTCAGTTCGTGATAGTGCGTAGCAAAAAGTGTGCGCGCGCGAGTGTGCCTCTGGAGATGTTCGACGACGGCCCACGCAATGGAGAGGCCGTCGAACGTAGCGGTGCCGCGGCCGACTTCGTCGAGAAGGACGAGGCTGGAAGGTGTCGCGTAATTCAGGATCGCGGCGACTTCGCTCATCTCCACAAGAAAAGTAGAGCGGCCACGCGCGAGGTTATCGCTGGCGCCGATGCGCGTGAAGATGCGGTCGGTAATGGGAAGTTTCGCATGACGCGCGGGAACGAACGAGCCCATCTGCGCCATAAGAATAATCAGAGCGGCTTGCCGCAGATAGGTGGACTTGCCGCCCATGTTCGGCCCGGTGATGAGAAGCAATTGCTGGCGGCCCGGCTCAAAGCAGAGATCGTTGGGCACAAAGCGCTCGCCGCGCTGCCGAAGAAGCTCTTCGATGACCGGGTGGCGTCCGCCAATGATAAGCATTTCGCCGGTGGAATTGAATTCGGGGCAAGTATAGCCGCGGTCGGCCGCGAGTTTCCCGAAAGCAGTGAGGACATCAAGCTGAGCAACGGCCGAAGCGGTGCGCCGCAAGCGAGCGGCTTTGGCTGCGACGGATGAACGGACGTCAATGAAGAGTTGACGCTCAATTTCAAGAATGCGCTCGTCTGCCGCGAGGATTTTGCGTTCGTATTCTTTGAGCTCCGGTGAGGTAAATCGCTCCGCGTTGACCAGCGTTTGTTTTCGCTCGTAGTCGGGTGGCGCGAGATGCAGGTTGGGCTTCGAGATTTCAATGTAGTAGCCAAAAATCTGGTTGAAGCGAATCTTAAGCGAGCCGATGCCGGTCCGCTTGCGTTCGCGCTCCTCCATCGCGGCAATGATTTGCTTGCTGTCCTTGCTCAGTGTCCGTAGCTCATCGAGTTCCGTGTGATAGCCGCTCCGAATGATGCCCGGATCGGTGGCGAGGGCGGGAGGATCATCGGAAATAGCGCGCTCGAGGCGGTCGCGAACATCAGCGAGTTCATCGATTTCGTCGTGGAGGCAACGAAGAAGCTCGCTGCCTCCGACGGGCGGGGGGGTAACGAAATTCTTTAGTACGGGAAGCTGGCCAAGCGATTTGCGCAAAGCCACAAGTTCCCTCGGAGTCGCAAGCCCCAGAGTGATGCGGCTGGTGAGACGCTCCAGGTCGAGGATGCCGCGCAGCTCTTTGCGAATTTCACCGCGCACCACCGTTTGCTGAACCAAATGAGTCACTGCGGCGAGGCGCGCTTCGATGGCATCGCGATCAATCAGCGGCCGCAGCAGCCAGGAGCGTAAAAGGCGCGCGCCCATTCCCGTTACGGTGACATCCAGCGCCGCGACTAAGGTTGTGGGACCTGACGAGCGGCTGCCCTCTTCCGAAAAAATCGAAGTGAGCAACTCAAGATTGCGCACGGACACGGGATCGAGGACCAGCGTGTTGTGATGTTCGTAATAGCGGACGCGATCGAGATGGCCTAGGGCTTCGACGCTTGGGGCGTCCGGTTTGTCCCGGGCCTCGCCGGAACGATCGCCGCGCGCTGCGTTTTCGCGCAAATAGTGAATAATGGCGCCGGCGGCGGAAAGCGCTTGCGAATGATCATCTAGGCCAAAGCCACTAAGCTCAGCAACTCCGAATTGCTCGCGAAGGATGCGCTCGCCGTAGTCGCGCTGAAAGGTCCAGTCCTCGAGTCGGGATTCGATGCCTCCGGCACCTTCGAGAAGCGAAGTCTTTGCGGTTTCGAAAAGCTGCTGCGGACGGGGAAGCAAAGTCTCGCGCGGTCGTAGAAGCTGAAGCTCGTCGCGAAGAGACTCCTCGGCGCGCGGACCTGAAAATTCCGTGGCCTGAAATTCGCCGGTCGAAAGATCAACAAACGCGAGGCCGATCGGCGAACCCGAAAGATGTGGCGCGACTGCGGCGAGAAAATTGTTCTCCCGAATGTCCAGCACACTGAGATCCGTCGCGGTACCGGGAGTAATGACGCGCACAACCTCGCGGCGAACGAGTTTCTTGCCGGGGCCGGGCTGCTCCATCTGATCGCAAATGGCGATCTTGAATCCGGCTCGTATTAATCGCGCCAGATAGCCCTCTGCGGCGTGATAGGGAACGCCGCACATCGGAATAGGCTGGCCTTTTTCGCGATTGCGTGAGGTAAGCGTGATTTGCAGTTCGCGCGATGCGATCATGGCGTCTTCGTAAAAAAGCTCGTAGAAATCGCCCAGGCGGAATAGCAGCAGCGCGTGCGGATAGCGTGCTTTGATCGTGTGGTACTGCTGCATCAAGGGTGTGGCAGGCTCGGACATTCGGAGGTTCTTACTTTCAGTTGTAAGTGCTTGTTTCAGAAAACGCAAATCGAATTCTTCGATAGCCTGTTGAAATTTTCCTTGCTGAAAATCCACACGAAACCGAGCGGGGCGAGGTTGCATTTTGCCAAGAGCAATCGCAGAACGCAACCGATCCAATTTCTAATTTGGTCAAGAGCGAATGCCTACCTGCGTCAGCAGAAATGCGTAATCCAATGCAACTTCGCGAAGGTAATCATAGCGGCCGGAGGCGCCCCCGTGGCCCGCGCCCATGTTGATTTTCAATAGCAAAGGGTTCACATCGGTTTTCAGCGTACGCAGCTTGGCCGCGTATTTGGCGGGCTCCCAGTACATCACCTGACTGTCGTTTAAAGCAGTTTTTAAAAGCATTGCTGGATAAGCTTTCCGCTCGAGATTCGTGTACGGACAGTATTTCCTTATCGTGAAGTAGTCGTCGGCAACTTGCGGGTTGCCCCACTCCTCGTATTCGCCGACGGTGAGCGGCAGGGAAGCGTCAAGCATGGTGTTCAAGACGTCCACAAACGGCACCTGACTTATGACCACATGAAAAAGGTCCGGACGCTGATTGGCGACCGCGCCCATAAGTAGCCCGCCTGCGCTACCTCCCTGAATGGCTAGCTTTTCCGGCGACGTGTATCGCTGCTCAATCAAATGTTCTGCGCATGCTATGAAATCGCTGAAAGTGTTTTGCTTTTGCTTCATGCGCCCGGCATCGTGCCACGGCTTTCCCAGTTCGCCCCCGCCGCGGATATGTGCAATGGCGAAGATCACGCCTCGATCAATAAAGCTGAAGCGATTCGAATTGAAGTTGGTGGGCATCGAGAGGCCATAGCTGCCGTACCCGTAAAGCAGCAGCGGAGAACTCCCGTCGCGCGGAGTATTGCGGCGGGAGACGATCGAAATCGGAACACGCGTGCCGTCAGACGCGGCGGCGTGCAGCCGTTCACTCTCATATTGCGAACCGTCATAGCCTCCAAGAACGGGCTGTTGTTTGCGAAGGACGCGCTCACGCGTGCGCACGTCGTAGTCGAAGATGGAACGAGGCGTGACGAAGGACTCGTACTGGAAGCGAACCCACGAGACGTCAAACTCGCGGTTGTCACTCGGTGATGCGTTGTAGGCAGGCTCCGGAAATTCGATGCGATGCGAAGCGGCCAGAGCGTTTTCTTGGCTTGCGATTCCAGATAAGTCAACGGTGCGCAGATAAGGCAGCCCGCCTTCCCGCTCGAAAAAGACGAGATGGTTTTTGAAAGCGGCGACGCCCGCAAGCATGACTTCAGGACGGTGCGGAACGACTTCACGCCAGGATTCCCGGCCAGGACTTCCGACCTGCGTCGTTACCAGCCGAAAGTTACGCCCGCCGGAATTGGTTCGAATCAAAAATACTCCCTCGCTGGCACCATGCTGCAGCCCAGGATGGTGTTCCGCGTAATATTCGTGATGCTCCTCTCTCGGTGCAATTAATCGGAACTCGCCAAACGGATCATCCGCGCTAAGAAAACGAACCTCGCTGGTCGTATGGCTGGCCGAGGTGAGCAATAAATGTCCGCCGCTCCGCGTGCGTTCGATTTCCACGTGAAAACGCTCGTCGGTCTCCTCGTACAGTAAAGGGTCCGGGTCGGTTGAGCCAAGAACATGCCGGTAAAGCCGGTACGAACGCTTGGTCGTTTCGTCTTCGACGGTATAGAAGAGCGTTTTGCTGCCGGCTGACCAGGCAACGCTGGTAACGCGCTCCACCCGCTCCGAAAGCAATTCGCCTGCGCGCAAGTCTCTCACATGGAGCGTGTATTGCCGGAAGGCAGTCGTGTCGGTCGAATAGGCGAGCAACTGGTTGTCGTCGCTAACCGCGAAATCACCAAGCGCAAGAAAGCTGTGCCCTTCGGCGAGTTGGTTCAGGTCCAGGAGCAGTTCTTCGGCCACGCCCTCTTCATCGCGCCTCCGGTAATGATAGGGATACTGCTTGCCTTCTTCGGTCTTAGTGAAATACAAATAGCCGCGCAAGCGATAGGGTACGGAAAGGTCCGTTTGCTGGATTCTCCCAAGCATTTCCTGGTAGAGCTTCTCCTGGAAATCCTCGGTCGGCTTAAGAACAGCGTCGGTGTACGCGTTTTCCGCTTCCAGGTAACCCAGCGTTTCGGGGGATTGTTTGTGCCGCAGCCAGCCGTAATGGTCCACGCGGCGGTCGCCGTGAAGAACGTGCTCCACGGGTTCCCGCTGAGCCGCAGGCGGGGCAAGCGTTGAATCAGGCGAGGTTTCGTCAGAAACCGCTGGCGACAGCTTTTCAGAATCAGGGTTCACAAGTCTCTTTTGTGCCCAAAGATCCGCATAGCGGTTCTTAAATGTTGCTTACGGGGCGGAGAGTCACTCACAGAAACGGCGCGAGTGGCTTCGTTCGTTATACTAACTGAAGCCGAACTTCGGCGAAAGTAACCGTCAAAGAGTCAGGAATTGGCGTGGCGCGCGAAACGGAAATCAAACTGAAGATCGAAGATGTGAAGGCCTTCCAGCGCCTTCTAAAGAAGCTCGGTGCTCAGCCCGCCCGCAATGGTTCCGGCCGCGTTCACGAGGAAAACGTCATCTTCGACACGCCGCAGGGTGGCTTGGCCAAGCACGGGCAACTCTTGAGAATTCGCACTGAGACGCCCGAAAGCGGTGGCCACTCAAGCAAATCCAAGCCGAAACCGCGAATCGTTCTGACCTTCAAGCGCCCCATTGCGCATCCGGCAGGAGCGGATGGGCAGCATACAGCTCATGGCTCTCATAAAGTGCGCGAAGAAATCGAGATGGAAGTCACGGATGCCGCGACGCTGGCGACCATCTTCGAAGGGCTAGGAATGAGCGGATGGTTCCGCTATGAGAAGTTCCGTACCACTTTTCGGCTTCCTTCAACCAAAGCGTGGGCGCGCGGCCTGCTGATTGAGCTGGATGAAACGCCCATCGGAACGTTTGTCGAACTTGAGGGGCCCGCCGCGGCCATCGATCGAGCCGCGGCGGAGCTGGGCTATTCCAAGCGCGACTACGTCTTGAAGAACTACCTCACCCTCTACGTCGAAGAGTGCCGCCGGCGCGGCGAGCAGCCCGCGCACATGCTTTTTTCCATCTGACGGCTCGCTCGCCGGTAACCTCCCTGAAAAAAAATGCTCCTAACGTGATTCTATACTTGACATTACGATACCCTCAGCTTATCAATGCGTTTGGGACCACAAAAGTGGTCACAAAGATGCACGGATCCTCTC
>Ga0126373_10002823_pt1 | contig 12842 bp, 11 predicted proteins | sample PanSoiMetPlot_11_FD_92545 | JGI IMG/M metagenome (GOLD analysis project Ga0126373, IMG submission 92545) | Tropical forest soil microbial communities from Panama - MetaG Plot_11 | ecosystem: Environmental > Terrestrial > Soil > Tropical forest > Bulk soil | place: Panama | collected 2016-02-17
AAACACCCAGTTCGGACGTGCAGCGGAACAAAACCAGCGAGAAAATAGACTCACAACACAAGAACTAAGTGCATGAGGGAAAAGAATCACTCGCTAAACGCGTTTTTTCCGCAGCCTGCTAGTGCCACAAGTGAGCAATACAAGCACAGAAGGATGTTGGATCCTGTAGCCAAGCTTTGAAATGCGATTCGATTGTACTGGTGTGGCATGGGCGCCGATTGAGAAGAATTTTGGACTGAAGCTTCCGGTTCACGCTGGACTTTAACGCTTTAACACACTGGAGTCGATCAAATTTCACTTCACTGAAAGCAAAAAGTATAGACCCTGTCGATGGGCAACGGTCCTCTAAGCCTCAAAGCCCTGCATGAGGGGTAACTGCTGGATTTTTCAACAGGAACTCACAGATATCGCTGTTGCCTCCTTCAAACTGGTCACTGTAGTATCACCTCTCCGGCTTTGGGTAGTGGCAGCGTTGGCCGAAGCTTGATTTTTCGCCTTATATTCGCCTAAGATCCAAGAGCCTAGTTCTTCCAGGAACTCGTGTACAGGATATTAGACGTACCTCCTTGACTTATACCATATATGGGGGTATATGTTAGGCAGCGCCGAAAGGGATCCAACTCAACACGTATGTGCCGAAGGAGGATGTGAGGACTTTGGACGCGATCGCCGAGGCAATGTCGCAGGGTGAGGTCGGGATACGTCCGACGCGTTCACAACTTGTTACCAAGGCGATTCAGAATTTCATTCGCGCTTGTGAGGCACGAGATCATCGCCAGCGATAGAAGCTGTTCGAAAAGAGTTCGAAAAAGAAGCGTTGAGTCGCAGCCCAAGGAGCAAGAACGGGCATCGGCTTAAGGTGGTCGCACCGGCTTCATAACCTTCGGTGACTGTCGGTATTTTGGGGCGGACGTCTAATGGGTTTTGGGTCGTCCCCCCCATTCTGACGGAGAAAGGGGATCCCGATGGAGAGAGGCACTTCAGCAGTGAAGCAAGATGCATTATTGGCTATGGCTATCCTCGCGGCGTTTCGAAATCAGAACGAGGCTGAAATCGAGGAAATCTCCCAAAAGCTGTATAGCCTTCGAGACTCCGGAATTGACATCGGAGGCATCGATCTGCGAAGAGTCCCTGGAGGGTTTTATTCAGAAGATCTTGAGATACTTATCGGGCATTATCTCGATTCCAATTTCGCGGAGCAAAGGAACCCAGTCAAACTTAAGCCCGAGGGATTTAAGCTACTGCATGAAATCGTGGAAGAGGAAAGAAAAGAGAATCCAGAAGGACTGAAGCAAATTGAGAAAGTGCTGGGTGAGGTCGCTTAACGATCGCCCAGGATGTTTTCCGCAGCCTGTTTCACTGCTGCAACTCGTTCGCGGTGAAGTCTCGAATCTGCAAACACCCTTATTCGTCTCCGAGGTTCGCCCGCGTATTTTAGTTGGCTAAGCAGAAGCTGACTGACTTTTAGTATCGGTTTCGCAACATATCCCTGTCCCGCACGTTCGACCACCCGTGTAGCGAGTCCCGGCGGCGTACCTGTTTTATGATCTGGAACTAATACCAATACCCGCCACAAATCTTCCTCGTCCAGTTTGGCCGCCAGCGCAATTTCCTTTTCCCATTGGTTGGGCAGATCTACATAGACGTGTCTACCCATCCCCGCGCGGTCCCGGGCTCTGTTCCATTGGCCCACAGCAGTGCTCTCGCCGCGATCTAAGGCAACCTCATGGACGAGGTCGAAATCTATGTTTTGGAGCAAAGCGTTGAGAAGACCAGAATTTTCGAGGGAACCAATCGCTGCAATCCCAAGCAACGCAAGAATTTGTTCATCGGTGAGCAGGATAACCTCATCCACGCTCAATTGGTTCGAGTCCATCAGGTTTTGTACTAGCCGCGTAAAAATTCGCTCGGCCGCCAACTTTTTGGGATGTTCGTAACAATTCAGATACATCCTCTCCCTCGCGAAAAGGAGGTCGCCGACATATGGAAGGCAAGAAGCGTGAAAGGTAAAATAGATTTGGTCGTCGATGCGGTAGGGACAAATTCGCTCAATTAGAGCTTCCGCGCAATTGAAACCCATAAAGAGCCCGGACATGTGTGCGTCCCGCGCGAGGAAATCCATTCTGTCAACGTCCAAAGACGAGTCAATCAAGTCTGAGACAAGATTGTCCCAAAGCTTGAGATTTTTTATATCATGGGCAAGAATCGCCCTCAGGTTTTGCAAATTCACTTTCGCTGGGATAATGTCGCCTAAATATTTTTCCAAATAGACGCCTGAGTAGTGCTTGTCTGGATACGGCATGGGACCCTTGCGAGGGTCAAAAAATCCGATAAACCGATCAAGAGCGTGACCGAACGGGGCATGACCCAGGTCGTGGACTAAAGCTGCGGTCTTCGCTTTCAATAGCAACTCCGCTCGTTGCTCCGAGCTTAGGTCGATTTTTTCCAAGCCCTTTTCTGTGTAAATCACATTGTTGCGAAAGATGGTTGTTAGTGCGCTCTCAGCCAATTTACACACGCCCAACGAATGCGACATCCGGGAATGCGTGGCGCTTGGAAAACCTAGATACGCAAAAGATAACTGCCTTATGTAGCTTAGACGCTGAATAAGAGGATGGCCAAACAGCGGGGCCAACTCTTCATCCACGACTGTTTGTCCCCAGATTGGATCATCAAAGAATAATTTACAGGTCCTCGCGGGGGACGGTTTAGTCCAAGAATCGGCAAGCAGCTTTGTAAGCTTCTGAATCTCATATTTTCTTTCCGCACGTAGCGAGCTTACTTCGCCCCGCAGCGACTTTAGCTCCGTTAGGAGTTCCGGTGTAACTTGTTCCAGCAAGACGCTCACCAATTGCTCGCTGGCGCGCACCTGTGATCCGTCGGATTTCATGCAGGCCTCCACCAGGACCTCAGGCTGGCCCAAGCATATTCGTCGACCAAATCTCCTTCTCTCTTTTCGACGATCTCGCCTGCAACGTGAGCAAGAATCAACGCTCTGATAATCTGTTCCTGTTTCTCCCTTACTTCATAAGAACCGCGGCCGGCGATTAGCCAAATATTTACGCAGTACGCCACAAGATAGATAAGCAAGAGCGGCAGAAAAGAGACGAAAATACATACAAACAAAATCCCGCGATGAAAGTACACGATGTCGAAATAGTTCCACGTCTCTGTTGGCCGATACACAAACCAAATAGCCGCAATTGGCACTCCAATTGTGGCGGCGAACGCGAAAATATCTTCTCGTCTCCTATAGTACGGGCGCATATGGGTTGTTACCTTATCTTACGATTCTCGGGAAAAAGCGTAACAGGGCAAGTATCTTAACCGATACTAGCTTCCACTGAGCCGCTCGAGCGTCTGCCAGTGCCGTGGATGGGGTTTTCTTTTACCGTTGCGGATACTCGATGCATACGGTATCGAGACGCCGAGCGCTGAGGCTATGGCGCGGACCGTAGCTGCTGCAAGTCGAGGCTGAATTTTCTCGCGATATATTTTTTCGCTGAGCCATCCAGGCTTCTCCGATGGCTGCCAAGCTTTCAGTGCAGCGGCTTGTCGCCGTTGGGCGTCTGCTCGTCGTGTCTGAGATATCGGATCGTGTGCATTCAATCGGACCAACTTTGGTGCTAACAAAGGATTTTCACGCGATACCATCGGGACGATCGGCGCACTCGTCAGAATCCCTTTCGCTTCACGTTTTCGGTTTTGCGTCAACCGCGTAGCAAGAGCCTTTGCTCGGGACGGTTGTGATGTGGCCAACCAGAGCGTGTGAGCAATCCATTCTGCGAAGGGCCCTAGTGCTTGCCTCCAAATTCCCGAGGTCTCCGAAAGCTGAACGGCGAAAGAACCCATCAGTCGACAGTTTCCATCTCTTTGTTCGAAGAACCACTTCCTCTGCAGTGATTCACGGCGCAACCAGTCCAACAGAAACGCATCCACTCGTGGGCGAATCGGTTCCATAAGGTCGCAAGCCAGACTGTCCCGCGTGCGAGTGTCACTGTGGAGAAACCCTATGCCGGGATCAAGGCCGAGTTCTGAAATAGCCAGTCTCGCCTCGGATTCCAAAATCGCGTACAGATAGTTGAGTATTGCGTTCGGTGGGTTCACAGCCCGGCGAGGTGATCCCGTAAGTGGCGACAGACGGCTGCCGAAGGTCCACCAATGTTCAGGCACGCGCTGCGAATCTGCGCGAGGGTAGGTGACAGGCAATTCGTGCCACGCTGTCCAGTAAGCAAGCGCCGCGTGCGCCTCGTACCGCCTAATTTCCTCGTTCGATCTCGCTTTCATCAATGCGAGACGGGCATCCGCGATGATCTGTGTTGAAGCGGCGTTCTGAAATTGCTCTCGAACGAGGCGCTCTTGGCTAATCAGTTTTTGTCTGATTAGCTCTATCGCGATTTTCAAAGCAGCGCCGGAATCCTGGGCGAGCGATTGCGCTCTCCGAAGTCGAGCATCGGATGGTCGCACGGGGCCGGTTGTTGCGAGAACTTTTCCGATTCTGTCCAGCATTACAAACGCGGCGTCTTGATCGGCCAGCCAGCGAAGTGCGGCGAGAGACACCATTCCGTCTGCGCCGATCACGACTAGACGCCGGAGACCGTGGCCGACACGCGCAAGGCGAGCCTGGCGGCGCTCTGGACCGATCCCGTCCTCTAGGATTAGGTGGCCTCGATCTACATAGGCCTTGATGCCGTAGCCGAAGAGGGTTACAACACCGTGCCGCGGCGTGATCGGGATGAAATTGCAGTGTTGAAGATGTTGAGGTACGGTCTGCGTAGCTGCCATCGGAGCTTATACCTCCATGGTGGTTAGGGCTTGTCGTCTGCTGGTAACAGGCGGCAGGCCCGCTTTGCACTTAGAACGAATTCGAAGTCTATTTTACCATCTTGATTTATCGGAACCAATTGCCTTCGGCCAAATAACGCGCCAGGCTCACAGGGTAGCGCGGAGCAACTTGCGTAAGGCATCGCCAGCACATGCACTGCTCTGTGTGTTTCATCTTTCGCAGCATTTCTACGGCAGTCGACGGCGCTAGCCGCAAGGTGAGCCCCGCCATTACGCGCGCAAGATATTCCACTCTTCGGTAGTCTCCTAATTTTCTTTGATCGTGGCCCGGATACCTCGGATCAAGTTTCGCTCGGCAAAACCTCGCTGCGTCTCTGTACAGGACCCGCCGAAAAGACCAATACTCTGCGAAGCCACCCCCCGGAAACTCCGCGCGTGGCCTAAGCCATATCTTTGACTGACTGCAAATCCTTCGTACCTGGGTTCCTGTGCGCGCTCGTTTCAACGCCTCCCACAGTCGGCGCTCAGAGGGAATGGCTGAAACCCTAACCCGAACTGGTACTGGGCCGAGTATGGCTCCTTCGAACTGATCTTGTTCTTTTTTCACGCGTGACCGCCATTGATGTATTTCATCTGGCGTAGTGCTAAATCTGGGCTGCTGAATGAGGCGTGGGGGTTTCCCGAAGCCTTCGATGTATAGCCGCTCCTGACCTGGCCCACTCCGTTTGATAAACATGCTTGGCAGTGTGGTTACTTCAGCCTCGCCTTCGGGATTGCCGTCCCGAAGGCCGCGAAATGTATCAACCCAAAGGCCCTCATACCTAAGAAGCTGATCTTCGTTCGCCAGTCTTGGTCTCCCAGCGCGTTTATTTTCAGTGGGTTGAGCCAATTTCATCCCCAAATGACTGGAAATGCGGTTGAGTTTATCTCAGGCTTCCCAAAAGCTGCAAAAATGAGCAAGAAACACAAGAACCGAACTAGCAGATCGGTCCAAGCACACAATCGCGCTATGCACGTGTTAGCCCGCATGCGCCGGGGCGAATCCCTGTCCCAAGCTGCGCGCGCGGAGCACACAACCCCAAGCACAGTTCGGAAAGTAGTGGGGAAACAACTCAAACGCCACGCTTCAGGACACTACCGAGCCACGCGCGGCGACACACTCCGGCGCGATTTGAACGTGCTCGGTTACGACGGCTATGTGCCGGTCACGGTTCATTCCTCGAAGCAGGCGCGGCTTGCCTCGGAGCATCTAGTCGCAGCCGGTCGATTCCTAAGGTCCGGGAATACCGAATTGCTCAAGCCTTTCGTCGGGAAGCGCGTCGGCGGCGTTGAGTTGCTCACCGATCCCGACCGTCTTCAGATTTTGGCGGACGCCGACTTGGTCAAGTTGGATGCGCTTTATCGACAGAACCGCGGCCAAGGACAGGGGGAATAGGAGCAGCACGACTTTGGACTGTCTGGCGATCAACCTACAGACGGTCCATTTTGAAAGAAGAAAGGAGGTGATAACCATGAGCTTGATTCGAAAGCCGGAGAACAGCAGTGTTCATCCTTGGCTGAAACCGGAAGTATTCGGCAAGTCGGGCAAGGGCACGGTCATTCTGTTGGGAACGATGCGCGCCAGTAATTCGAAATTCGAAGAAGGCATCATTCTCGACGGTCCATTTGGCAAAAAACAAAGGAGGAAAGTATGTCATTGATTCGAGAGCCGGAGAACGGCACTGACAGTACTGACTACAACCCCTGGCTGGCACCGGACGTATTCGGCAAGTCGGGCAAGGGCACGGTCATTTTGTTGGGAACGATGCGCGCCAGCAATTGGCAATTCGGCGAAGGCATCATTCTCGACGTGAAGGTGAACGGTTCGATCTATTCATGGACCGTAAAATACGAAAGCCGGAACTATTCCAGACTCCACAAGAGGTTTGGTGACTCGGAGGAGAAATGGAAAGGCCCGGTCAAGGTCGAAGTGAAGGAGTACATGGGAAAGAAGTACGTCGCCGTCGTCTGATCGTACACGAACGCGATGTCTGCTTCGTCTGCGGAGTGCGCCTGACCTGCGCACTCTGCGGACGATGCGGGAAGCACTGCCGTGGAAAGAAAGGCATGATCATGGGACCCGCCCGAAATCCGGCTCGTGCTGCGAGGCGGAAAGCTGAAGCACTAGAACAGGTGGGAACGGAGCAAGTCCGCTGCCACTACTGTGGAAACACTGATCCTCTTGTAGTGCGTCGACGGCGAATCGAGGGCCACCACATGTTCGGTCGGGACCGTGACCCCCTTGAGGTCGCCTGCTGCCTAAACTGCCACGCGGTTGCGCACGAGGATTTGCGGGATGGGGAGGTACCTATGACTTGCGAGCGAGAGCCGACCAAATTTGCGAGAGCAATTTTTAGAGCATTAGCCGTTCATTTCTCATTGCTTGCCAAAGCGTGCTGGCGATTTGCGAAGAAAATGGAGAATTAACATGACCCATGATCTTTATTTGCGCGCACACATCACTGTTTCGAGTGAAAAGAGCGAGCAGACGGAACAACCGCCCAAACGCCCTCGTTCGCCAAAACTTTGGCCGGATTACGCGCTTGTCTGGGATACGGAGACCGCACTCGATCTTGAACAAACGCTCAATTTTGGCGTCTGGCGTTTCTGCGAACTGCGGGGAACAGAATACGTGGCCCTCCAAGAGGGGATTTTTTATCGCGACGGGCTGACCGCCAAGGACATCGACGCAATCCTTGCCTACAAGAAAAGGCACGCCGCCGACCATCTCGCAGAGGGTGCGGACAGGGATTTGGTTGTGCTATCGCGGGCCGCATTTGTTGAGAAGGTGTTTTGGGAATCTGTACGTGCCGGTGCGCTGATCGTCGGCTTTAACTTGCCCTTTGACATCTCGCGCATCGCTGTCCGCTGGACGCCGGCGCACAATGGCGGATTCTCTTTTGTTCTCAGCGAGTTGAGTGAGAAGCATGTGGCTAATGTCCATCGTCCACGCATCCGTGTTGCACCCCTTAACGGGGTGGCTGAACATTTCGAATTGACCGCGGTGCGCCGGAAAGAAGAGCAGGACAGGTGGCGGCGGGGCCGGTTACTCGATTTGCACACACTCGCGTTCGCCTTGACGGACAGCAGCTACTCGTTAGCCGGTGCAATTCAGGCATTCGGTTCCGAACCGAAAAAGATGGAGCACGACCCGACCGGCTTGGTAACCGAGAGCGAAATCGTCTATGCCCGTCAGGACGTGCGCGCGACTCTCGGTCTGCTCAACGCCCTGAAACATGAGTACGAACTACACCCTATCGCTCTGCCGCCGGACAAAGCCCACAGCCCCGCGTCCATCGGCAAGGCGTATCTGCGCGGCATGGGAATTGTGGAGCCTATGCACAAATTCAAGGATATTCCGGCGCGGATTCACGGAATCGCAATGGCGGCGTACTACGGCGGGCGAGCCGAATGCCGTATCCGGCGCTGGCCAGTGCCTGTTGTGCCGGTCGATCTGACCAGCGAGTACCCAACCGTTGACGCGCTGCTACGCATCTGGGACGTGCTGACAGCGAAGGGGCTGACCACCGAGGATGTCACAAAGGACATGCGGGCGCTCCTGCCAAAGGTCACTCTGGATGAGTTGTTCCGGCCCGCGTTCTGGAAGCAGCTCAGTTTCTACGCGCTCATCAATCCAGACGGGGACATTCTGCCGGTGCGGTCCATATACGACAACAAATCCGGCACCTGCAATATCGGCTTGAACGAGTTGCGCTGGAAACAACCGATGTGGGTTGCCGGACCTGACTTAGTCGCTGGCGTCCTGTTAAGCGGGCATATTCCGAATGTCCTAGAAGCCTTCCGGGTCGTCCCGCAAGGAAAGCAGCCGGGGCTCAAGCCGATAAAGCTTCGCGGCGCGATTTCCATTGATCCTAGAAAGGAAGATTTCTTTACCCGTGTCATCGAATACCGGAAGCAGAATAAGAGCAATGATCGGCTCCAGTATTTCCTCAAAATCCTGGCCAACAGCACATCCTATGGAACCTATCTCGAATTGAACCCGGTAAAGGTGGACGTAAGCAAGCGCCCTAAAATCACCGTCTATTCCGGCGACCATATAAAAGAGCAGCCTGCGCCGGATACCATCGAGCAGCCCGGCAGCTTTTACTTCCCTTTGCTTGGCGCTCTGATTACCTCGGGCGGACGCCTGCTGCTCGCCATGATCGAGCGTTGCGTTCGTGACGCAGGCGGGACGTACCTGTGCTGCGACACGGACGCCTTAAGTATCGTCGCCAGCAAGGCTGGCGGCGCAGTCCAGATGCCCGATGGCGCTCCCGCAGTCAAAGTCCTGTCGTGGAACGAGGTGGACCAGATTACGGGCCGGTTCGATACTCTTTCCCCGTACAATCCCGACGTTGTGCCGCATCTTTTGCGGCTAACTGATGAGAATTACGACAAGAATGGCCATCAACGCCAGCTTTTCGGATTGTCGATAGCGGCTAAACGCTATGCGCTCTACACAACAAACTGCGGCCAACCATATTGCACCCATCGCGGCTGCGTCACAGTTGTGGACCCCAAGGCCCACGGTCTAATCTTTTTTGCTCCGAGCGAGGATCGCGAGAACAACTTACCCAAATGGTGGTGGGAATTGTGGCGCTTTCTTTTGGCGCTCGAATTCAAGCAAATTATCGAGCCTAATTCTAACGTTCTGATGGTTGCCGGGCGCGCTATCAATGCTGAGACCGCCACCGACGTGGATGGGCTGCCGTCCTGGGTTGACCTACCGGCAATGATGAAAATGAGAATCTCAACCCCTTATTTCTTGGCCCAAATGAAAGGCAAAGCCAGCCCGTTCGGATTTGTTCTGCACCCTCGAACCGATGACAAGCTGAAGCTGACCCTGCTCACGCCTTTCAGCAAAAAACGAGCGGGATGGGAGCATTCCCTCTGCATCAACACGCATGACGGAAAGCGCTATCGCCTGGACGAGCTGTCGCGCGGGGATATCGTCACTCTAGGCGATATTTTGTGCGGCTATATCCAGCATGCTGAAGTCAAATCGCTCGGGCCTAACGGACAGAAATGTAAAGCTCATACGCGCGGTTTATTGCGCCGGATGACGATCAACGGCGGCCTACAGCGTTGCATTGGGAAAGAGGTTTCGCGATTTGAACAGGGCAAAGACGATTTCATCGAAAACATCGATGACGTGTGCATTCATTATGACGGCGGACGGGTTGGCGCTACTGAAGGTTTAATCGCAGAGATCAGCGCGCGCGGATTGCGGAGAACAACCAAAGAGACTGGGCTTGACCGCAAAACGATTAGGGCAATTCTCAATGGAAAGAAGGTGAAAGATTCGACGCTCGCGAAGGTGGTGATGGGGCTGCGGCAAGAATAAGTGGCCGCCACGCCCCAGCGTTGGCATGGGAGTGGGTACTAGAAGGAACATATCCGGTTCGCTAATCAGGATGTAGCCAAACCGCATGCAACTCCAAGGTGTGGTTCGGTGTCTAAATTATTCGATTATGGCCAGGGAGACAATTCGCCTCATTCCGATATTTCACCTGACGGTCCTTGGTTTCTGCGCGCCCGGCGTCAAATGACTAGGATGAAGACACCGGGAGTTGTACGACGATCCACGCTCGCTTTTATTCTCCTCCTAGCTGCTAGTGTTTCAGTTCTAGTCGCCCAAAACCCACAACCGCAGACAGACATTGGAAGCCGAAGTCTCTCGGCTGAACTCCTGCGCTTGCCGTTGCCACAGGACGAAGATCGCGCCTATTGGGATAGCCTGCTACATTTTATTCACCCGGAGCGCAAGACTCCTGAGCGGCCGCCAGACAACGCCACGCTCTATGTGCTCGCCGAGTATTGGAGTGGCCAGTTTTCACAAAATCCGGAGAAGCTTTCTGATGCGCTCCGGTTGCGTTTGTTGGAAGCTTGCGAAGCGTTCCCGGAACACGCAGCAGAACTCGCCCATCTGGTGCCTCGCACGCCGGAGGCGAATAGGCGGCTCCTGGCATTGTTGGATCATCTTCCCGACGAGGGAGAGGACGATCCCCGGCGCCTGTTGATACGCTACCTAGGCCAAAACAGCGAGTCGTTTCGGTCCGAACTGATCGCCCGAGTACGCGCCGCGCACGAGGGTGAAGGTTATGTAGAAGACGAAGAGGATGTTCGAGCCCTTGCGCGTCTGGACTGGGATCGCGCTGCGGCCTTGCTTGCGGGCATGATTAAACCAGACAGGCCGCGAATGACGGCGTTGGCGGTGGACCTGCAGTATAGGCACGCGGTTCAGTCGTCTTCCCGTGATGCACTCGCTCTGCGGGGGAGCCTAAAGGCAATTGCGGTCGACAAATCAGCTCCGGCTAAAGCACGCGATATTGCAATTCAATCACTGATGGAGACGAACTGGCCGGGACGAGATGAGTGGTTCATCTCGCTATTTCATGATGGAACTCTTACTTCAACATCAGACGGAGTCTTTCTTTTCAACCCACTGGAAGATCCGGTGCATCATGATCCGTCTCGTTGGATTCCCTCGGTTGCTGCCTTGGTGGGTGATCCTGATCCAAACGTGCATTTGAATGCGGTTTCAATTCTTGCGAGTTTCCAGGACGAAGAGGCGTGTATAGATGCGGCGATCCCGCTGCTGCCGTGGCTGTTCGACCCAAAGTGGGCGAACCCTCAGACGTCCAGTCACTGGCGTTCCACGTATGTCTATACTCTCTCCAAACTGACAATTCCCGAGAGCGTGCCGGGGCTACTACACTTGCTCCAACATCCCGAGGATGCTGAAAGATTCGAACTTGAATATGCCGCTGACGCAGTGGTGCAGTACCGCGATGAACGCACAGCTCCGGTCTTGCGGCAATTGCTTATGCGGGATGTTGAGGAAGAGGATGAACGTCTCGCCGCTGCGAAAGCGCTACTAGCATCCGGAACTGTGAGCCTGGAAGAAAAGGTGCAAGCGGTCGCCGCTCTGGCGCGCCAGGTGGGAACTCGTGGCGGCAGGGAGCAAATGAATAATGCCGAGTCACATGGCAACGGGAACGTACTCCAAAGAAACGTGGTACTTGGCCGCGCGGTCATAGAGACGGAGGGTAAACAGGCGATTCTGACCGATGCTCTAGGACAGCACAGCCGCCAGATACGCTCTCAGGATCCCGGAACGGCCGATACACTGGACGCGATACTCTCTGTATTGCCTAATGCGCAGCGCGATTTGAAGCTAATTATGTCGATAATCAACGGTTCAATAGAGGCGATGGATGTGCGAGATGCCATCGATCGGCGCGCATGGCTAGCACAGTCAAATGGCGATCAATTGAGAGCACTTGCCAAAGGAGAAGGATCAGCAGCGGCGATTGCTACGGTACTGCTGGGAGACACCGAATGGGAATTTGAGATTCTCAGCGGGCGAGATGTGCAGGCGCAAGCGACTCTACTTGCTAGTTTACGACTATCCGGCGACATGGCACCGGAAGATGCGGTCAGGAGACTGACGACATCCCCAGAGCCGGAACTGGCGGATGCTGCCAACACCTATTGGGAGCTCCTCTGGAAGTGGCGACACACGCTGTAAATGCAAAGGGCAGCGGCGTGCTGACGCACGTTGCACCAAAATTAGTTCGCGCGGGGGGGGCGGGCGCGGCGAGGTTCCCTGGCTCGTTTTCCGAGATGCCGACTTCTCAGGACTTGACGCAACGCCGGGCAGGAACTGACCACTGACCAACGGGTAGACTAGAGCGGTGGAATCCACCAACCATGAATCCCTCTAGCTCTGAATATGTTAGAACGCTACGTCGGCTGCCACTTTTCAATGACCTGTCTGATACCGAACTTGCCCTAGTCGCCGAAGGCGTGAGTCGTCTCTCTTTTGCAAAAGGAACTGTAATTTTTGGAGAAGGCGATGTATGCAAGGAACTTCTGATTGTTGAAGAAGGAGAAGTGAAAGTATTCAAGTCGGCGTTACATGGGAGACAACAACTCTTGAGCATCGAACGCAAAGGGAGTGCGCTCGCAGAGGTTGCAGCGTTCGATGGTGGTCGTTACCCGGCTACCGCTGAAGC
>Ga0126373_10002824_pt1 | contig 12839 bp, 14 predicted proteins | sample PanSoiMetPlot_11_FD_92545 | JGI IMG/M metagenome (GOLD analysis project Ga0126373, IMG submission 92545) | Tropical forest soil microbial communities from Panama - MetaG Plot_11 | ecosystem: Environmental > Terrestrial > Soil > Tropical forest > Bulk soil | place: Panama | collected 2016-02-17
ACTTCGTCGGGCGCTTCGCCAAAGAGACCGGCAAAAAGATTCGCCATATCGGCAAGCACACACTGGAGCAGCTAGAGAGCTACCATTGGCCCGGTAACATTCGCGAATTGCAGAACGTCGTGGAACGTGCCGTCGTCCTCTGTGAAACCGAGACCTTTGTCGTTGACGAGAGTTGGCTAAAACGCGAATCGGCCGACTCTCCTCCATCGAATGATGGGCGTTCCGCGCTAGCGGATCGTGAAGTGGAGATGATCGAAGCTGCTCTTGCCGAGTGCCATGGGCGGACATCTGGACCTTCCGGTGCGGCCGCGAAACTCGGAATTCCACGGCAGACGCTGGAATCGAAGATCCGGCGGTTCGGCATCGACAGACACGGGCAGAAGCGACCTACCTCCTAGATAGCAGCTGAGGAGCAGCGAGCCGCCGCTCTCCGGCAGTCGAGAGAAATCGCCGCGCCAGATCTGGGTTTCTGCGTTCTCATATATCTCTCTAAGAGATATCTCGAAAGGGGAAGATCACCCAATTCTGGCCGAATTCCGCCAATCCGTTTACCTATAAGGTATCTATTTTTTATAGCTTACAAGGAAGTGGCGGAGAGTGAGAGATTCGAACCTTCGATAGAACTTTTGTTAGGTTGGCGATGTCGCCACTACTCGATGGCAAATGATCTATCAGGCCGTGGCCCGTCGCGCCGGCCACGGCGATGACAGAGTCATCGCTGGGCCGCTCTGTGGATTCCAGGCTGGGCTCCTTGGAGGCGTCGTGGTGATTGGATCCATAGAAGCAATCTAGGTTAGGGAGTTAGGTGTCTTGGGATGTCAGGACAGCCGGCTCCCAGCCGCCTGACGCAAGCTGGTGAAAAACCTTGCATTTGTAACGCTTCATGTTACAATGGCGAAACAACTTAGGCTCTTGCCAGCCGATTGATTCCACAAGACTGGAACGGTACAGATCACCAATGAAGGCGTGTTTACTTCCGCTGAGGCAAGAGAGCAGAGATCGGGTCTTCCATCTGCCGATTCTCCTTTCAACCACTGACAAGTGAACGCATACGTGTGCCCATAGGGACACGGCCCATCGGGGCATCGTCCTGAAGGCATCTTTGGCAGGTGCTAAAACGGGCGCACTGTAGGCATAGCGCTGCATGAGCAGCAGACAGAAGGGGATCTATGGAAGAAGAAAGTATTGGTAAGGTTAGGACGCCAGGGGAGGATCAGGGAGAAGCCGAAGAGCAGTACCGTCGCTTTCTCGAAGTAATCGAAGAATTTCCGGAGGACCGCGAAGCTATTACAAGCGCAGTTGCGGTGCGCGGCATTATCGAGCTTATTCTCAAGAAGAGAGCGGCCGGGGCTCTACGAAACAAGACGGCACGCGGTCGCAAGCGCAGGGCTAAGCAGAGCAACGTGGCAAAGCTGAGCAATGTGGTTTCGATCGAGACCTTATTTGCGGAGGAGCAGTAATGCCTCGTAAGACGTGTAGATGCCGAACCTTCGGGAAAGATAGGGTCGGAACGAACGATGCTCCTCGCCTCCTCTACGCTAGGAAAGAGGCCGCTCGTTTGCTCTCGATCAGTATCCGCTCACTGGACTATCTGATCGCAGAAGGACGCCTCCCTACCCGCCGGATTGGTGGGCGAGTACTCGTAGCCCACGATGATCTCGTCCGGCTCGCTAACCGTGGCAGCAGCGACACCCTGTTTCCTGCCGCGTAGCACCTAAACCCAACCACAACAACGAAAGCCAGCCCTAAGGCTGGCTTTTTCCTTTCTCTAGGAGGTGATCCCCACGTGTATCCCTTTTGTATCCCCGCAGATTTTTGCAACCTTTCGACTCTCGAATCCTAGTGACACATCGCCAATGTTTATGCGGCTTTTCTGGTGGCCCGGGCAGGAGTCCAACCTGCGACCTTCGCGTTAGGAGTGCGCTGCTCTATGCAACTGAGCTACCGGGCCTTCTAAGGTAGTGTATCGCGAGGCTTAGACAACGCCGGATGGTAAACTTAACGGTGGAGAATTTATGCCTGAGATACAACGTCGTCGTGCGGTAACGGTAACTATTGGTGGGGTTCGCGTGGGTTCGGATGCACAGGTTGTGGTGCAGTCGATGACCAACACCGACACGGCGGATGTCGAGAGCACGGTACAGCAGATTGCGGCACTGGCGCGCGCTGGCTCGGAGATGGTGCGCGTCACGGTGAACAATGACGATGCAGCGAAGGCGGTTCCTTACATCGTTGACGGTATTGCGAAAAAGGGTTGGACTACGCCGATCATCGGGGACTTTCACTACAACGGTCACCTGCTGTTGAAGAAGTATCCCGAAACGGCGAAGGCGCTGGCGAAGTACAGGATCAATCCGGGCAATGTGTCGATCGGGCGGAAGGACGATGACAACTTCCGCACGATGGTTGAGGTCGCGGTGGAACATCAGAAGCCAGTGCGTATTGGCGTGAACTGGGGCTCGCTCGATCAGGCTCTGCTGACGAAGATGATGGATGAGAATTCGAAGGCCGCTGACCCTAAGCCTGCGCGCGATGTGATGATGGAGGCCATGGTGGTCTCGGCGCTGGATAATGCAGCAGCGGCGGAGCGGTATGGGCTGCGGCGTGATCAGATCGTGCTTTCGGCGAAGGTATCGGGTGTTCGGGATTTGATCGATGTTTACACCGAGCTTGCGAAGCGTTGCGATTATGCGCTGCATCTTGGGTTGACCGAGGCCGGGATGGGGATGAAGGGTATTGTGGCCTCGGCGGCGGGGCTGGCTCCGCTGCTGCTCTCAGGGATTGGCGACACGATTCGTGTGAGTCTGACGCCGACTCCGGGTGGAGATCGCTCGGAAGAGGTGCGGTGCGGACAGCAGATTCTGCAGTCGCTGGGAATTCGCAGCTTTATGCCGCAGGTGACGAGTTGCCCGGGATGCGGGCGGACGACTTCGACTTATTTCCAGGAGTTGGCAGAGCGGATTCAGGGTTATCTTGTGGAGCAGATGCCGGAGTGGAAGAAGCACTATCCCGGCGTTGAGGAACTGAAGCTTGCGGTGATGGGATGCATTGTGAATGGACCCGGCGAGTCGAAGCACGCGAATATCGGGATCTCGCTACCAGGGACGTTTGAGGAGCCAAAGGCTCCGGTGTATGTGGATGGAAAGCTCTATACGACGCTGAAGGGTGATCGTATTGTCGAGGAGTTTCAGGAGATTCTGAACGAGTATGTTGAAAAGCGATATGCAAGAGTTCTTGTAGAGGCATAGCGCTCAACACCGATTTTTCACTAATCCACTAAGCTCTCTCGAATGCCCCTCTAAAAGAGGGGCGTTCTGTTTTTGCGCAGTTCGGCGAGCGGGTAGAAGGTGCCTCGCCATGCGACTCCTCCGGCCTTGAGAGTGGTGATGGTGGAGCGGAGGATGGAGTAGAGGAAGAGAATGGTGGCGATGGGGAAAAGCAACGCATAGAGCGGCGAAATGCGCGAGTGGTTGCTCGATGCTGCGTAGAGAGCTGCGATGGATACACAGATGAGGATTGCGGCTGTGCGGGTTGTGGGGAGTGCGAGCCATGCGATGGGGACCAGGCAGAAGATGGCGAGCCAGAGCACGCTGATGAGGACGGGAATGATTCGGAAGCGGAAGACGGCGAACAGATTCTTCGTCATGACGTTGACGATGCCGATGGCTCCGGAGGCCCAGTGAAGCGTGACCATGCCGGGGGCGATGGCGACTCGTTGACGCAGCCCGGCGAGTTTCACGCGACGGGCCAGAGTGAGATCCTCAAGGATCTCCATGCGGAGGGCGTCGAAGCCGCCTAGTTGTTGGTAGGCGGGGGTGCGGAGGAGGTTGAAGGCTCCGATGCCGATAGAGTCACGTTTGGCTTTGGGATCGGAGGCCAGCCATGGGCGCGTGGCCCAGAGGCCCATTATGCCCAGATAGCTCAGGAGCATTCCTTCGCCGATGGTCTTGACGATGGGGGTGGGGAAGGTTACGAAGTGGTCGGCTTGCTCGGTAACGGCCTTCGCGAGCGAGCGGCGGATGGTGTCGGGTTGGAAGAAGACGTCGGCGTCGGTGAACAGAAGGTAGTCGGGTTGGTGGATGGCAATGGCGTGGCGCGCGGCTGACGCCATGGCGTGGGTTTTGCCTAGCCAGCCTTGAGGGAGTTCGGAAATGTGTATTGCGGTGAGCTTCGTGGGGTACTGCGCTGCGAGGGAGTCGATGATCGATGTGGTCGCGTCGGTGGAGCGATCGTCTACGGCGAGGATGTGGAGGTTGAGATAGTCCTGGTTGAGGAGTGAGGCGAGAGACTGCGGCAGAGCGGCGGCCTCGTTGCGTGCGGGGACGATGACGGTGAGGGATGGGTTGCCGGATGGGCTGCGGTCATACTGCTGGTCGAGCAGGTTCGGGATACGGCGCAGGCCGAAGGCCGCCGTGAGGGCCTTCCAGAGCCAGGCAAGTCCGACGAGCCAGGCTAGTATGCGCAAGGCGTTTAAGTCGCTCAGGGCTGTCATGCTGCGACGGGCTCGTCAGCGTGGAGCGGCGGGGCGTAGCGGGAGCCGAGAGTGAAGATTATGGCGGCGAGCAGGAGCGTCACGAGCGTAGAACCCAAGCCCAGGTTGAGTGTGCTGCGGTCGCTGACGGCTCCAATGATGCGCGGTGAGATGGCGTCGCCGAGAGCGTGTATGACGAAGAGTTGGCCCGCCAATGCAGTGGCACGAATCTCGGGGCGGACTGCGTTTACTGTGGCAGCATTGACTGGGCCTGTGCCGAGGAAGATGAGGAAGACGGCGATGGCGAGACTCGGGATGGTTAGAGGTTTCGGGCCGAAGAAGCAGACTAGCGCGGGCGGGACGGCGAGGGCGGCACTGATTGCGGGGACAAGGTAGAGAGCCTTTGATGTTTTGCGCGACCAGCGCTGGGCGATGATGCCTCCGGTGATGGTGCCGAGGAGGCCAGTGACTACGGTAATTGCTCCCATGAGGAATGCGGCGTTCGATTGGGAGCGACCGCCAACGCGTTGAAGGAAGGACGGCATCCACCACGAGATTCCGCCGAGCGAGAAGGTGACGGCGGCGTAGCCGAGGATGGAGGCCAGATAGGCCGGCTTACCTAGATTGATCTTCAACTGATTTAAGTAAACCAAAACGTAGACCAGCCATCTCGGCAGCCAACCGGCGTAAGCCTCTGCTTCAGCTCGAGCATTGCTTCTGAGTTCGTCCTTCTCTCCTTTGCCACGTACTGGCTCCTTCATCCAGAAGAGGATGAGGAACGCGAGGATGGCTCCGGGGATAGCGGAGACGATGAAGGACATGCGCCAGCCATAGTGTTCGCCTACGGTGCCCCCGACGAGGTAGCCGAGGGCTGCTCCGACTGGGATGGCTAAGTTGAAGATCGTGAGGACACGGTTGCGCTGTTCGGGCGGGTAGAAGTCAGAGAGGAGCGCTGGAGCGAAGATTCCGAAGCTGGCCTCGCCGATTCCTAGCGCGGCGTGGCGGAGGTTGAGCGATGCGTAGTTGTGGACCGTGGCGGTGAAGAAGTTGACCGCGCTCCAGAAGAGGGCGGCGACGACAATCATGGGCTTGCGCGGGAAGCGGTCGCCGAGGAAACCAGTGACTGGCGCGGTGAGCATGTAGGCGATCATGAACCAGAAGGTGAGGGCTCCGATGCGCTCGTCGGAGATGAGGAACTCGTGTTTGATCTGCTCCTGTACGCCGGGGAGGATGTAGCGGTCAATGTAGTTGACGAAGTTGAGCGCTGTGAGAAGGACGAGGGCGGTGGTGGCTCCGGCTACGGAGGGACCACGAGTGGGTTTTGTCGCGGAGGACATCTGAGGGAAAGGATAGCAGCCTGTGTGCGGACCTTTCTTTGCCCTCGACAACGACGTTTGCATGATTCCCTCCCTCCCGGCAAAAGTATGCAAAGTATTCAAACTACGAGATATAGGCCCGGACTTCTGTAGGCCACAGGATGCGCTCTGGTACCTGCTTAGGACCAAAGCGAAAGCCCGGCATGAGCCGGGCTGCTTCTGATTTAAGGTTAGCAGGGACGTCAAGCTTTACATGTGGAAACCCAGGGTATTGGAAAATAGTGGGGCGTTGTTGCTGGAGGACTTGATGCGTCGTGAGGGCAAGTTGGAGCGATCTGAAGCCAGAACAAGTGGAATCGCATTTCGGAGTCTGGGTCTCGGCGCTGTTTCGGCCGGTGCCGTTGCTGTTGGCGCGTTTGCTGTAGGTGCCTTTGCCGTCGGGGCTTTGGCCATTGGCGCGCTCGCCGTTCGGAAGCTAGCGATTCGGAGTGGGCGGGTTGAGAAGTTACACATCGGCGAACTCACCGTGGACCGGCTTGTGATCAATGAGTCTGTACCGCGAGGCTAGATTCGTGACGGAGGGCGATCAAACGTGTGCTTTTCAGCAGCAGCGAATTTTGTCGGTAGCGGGGTTTTAGGGACGGTTGGGGTTGCTACGTTGACCCGAGTGAAGCATCGGCGTGAGTTGCTGTTTGCCTCGTTGCCCACTCTCTTTGCGATCCATCAGTTCACCGAGGGGTTTGTGTGGCTGGGGCTGGAAGGGGTGATGCCACCCAAGGTGACGCACGATATGGGAGCGGCGTTCATGATGTATGCCCAGGGACTGCTTCCCTTCCTGATGCCGCTAAGCGTGATGCTGTTTGAGCATGATAAGAGGAGCCGGAGGCAGATGCTGCCGTTTCTCGGGGTGGGAACGCTGACGGCGCTTTATATTCTTTGGGCGCTGATCGCCTATCCGACAGACATCTTCGTTCGCAACCACAGCGTTGTGTACATCAACACAGGGACGAACAATACGTGGGTCGCTGTGCTCTACGTCATTGCGACCTGCGGGTCCCTGTTGTTCTCGAATATTCGGTTCATGGTCGTGTTCGGATGGGCGAACGTGGCGATTCTGCTGATGACGATGGCGGTGAAGCGGTATGCGTTCACCTCAGTGTGGTGCGCGTACGCGGCTGTCGCCAGCGTAATCATTCTGGCTTACTTCTGGAAGAGCCATCGGCACAGACCGTTTGCGTATGCCGAGGTCTTTTAAGTGTCCCCATGTATCGAAACATGGGGACACCTGTTTGCTGCTGCGATCAAAAAGCCGGCACCGGGAGGAAGGGGAAGAAGGTGATGTCCGGGCCGCTGGTTGTTGAGCATCCCTTGGCTCCGGGACCGCCGAAACAGCCCCAATAGTTGAATTTGGCATCGATGCTGCCGGGACCTGCGTTGGCGACTCCGACTTCGCCGCCGAGCAGATTATTGAAGTGCAGATCGACATCTGCGGGAGTATGCACTACGACATCTGCTGCTTCGTTAGTGATGACGTTACCCGAGATGACAGTTCCGGTAATTGGCGAGCCTCCGAAGCCGCTGCTGATGTTAATCCCTGTCGGACCTGGAGTGGGGGTGTCACCGATGTCGGCTCCGTTGCCGGATATCTTGTTGTTGAGGATCCGATTGTCGTTGAGGTCGTCGGGAGGAGCCCCAAAGTTGGGACCGACGTGGCTATGAAACGCTACTCCCGGGATGCCATTGTTTGTAAGCACGTTGTTGATTACGGTATTGCCGTGAACAAGGCCGATCCCGCTGCCGTCAGAAAAGATCCCGACGCCCGCACCTGCCCCGGGAACCTGGTAGCCATTGTGGGTGGAGGTGTTGTTGGAGATTGTGTTGTTAATGATGCCGTTATGTGGGGCGGTCGACCCGGGTCCAGGGCTGTGCGATGCGAGCGTGATTCCGCAGTCGAATGGGTTGTTCTTAATGGTGTTGCCGGTGATGAGATTGTCGTGAGTTTCGCCGGTGTCATCGCTAATGAGGATGCCGCCGGAGTTATTCGCAGAGACGTTATTGTAAAGGGTTGAATAAGAGACACCCATGATGTGGATTCCTTCACCACAATCGAAATCTTCACCGGTCTCGAAGGGTGGTTGGCCTGGGCAGGTATCGGTGTCAATGTCGAGGAGTGTGTTGTTGCCGGTGACATAGTTGCCAGTAATGGTGGCGTTGGATGTGTTGGTTACCAAGAGTCCCTCGTAGTTGGCGTTCTCGAGAGTGAACCCGCTGACCAAGACATTGCGCAGACCGGGATTGTCCAGACCGTCGACATAGATGGCGTTAGAGAGGCCCGTTGCGTCGACGATGGAGTTGCCGGAACCTGCACCAATCAGCGACAAGGGCTTTCCGATGACGACGTCCTCTTTGTAAGTGCCGGAGGCGACGAAGATCGTGCTGCCGGGCTTGGCTGCAGCGACCGCAGCTGAGATGGTGGAGAAGCAGCCGAACTTGCCACCTGGGTTTACGCACGACGCTGACGCTGACTGGCATATTGCGAAGATGAAGATCGTGGAAGCGAGGAACTGCAGAGGAAGCAACCTAGGATGCTTCTGAGACACGGTAATGCTCATGGAATTTCCTCCGGGTAAGTCGGAGCCCAGTTGGCAGATGGGGTGTGGGGACGGCCAGCTACATACTTTTCAGTGCTGAGGCGAGATCACGCCGTTTGGAAAAGAGATTTTTCCGGAGCCCCTGCGCGCGGCGAAATTATACCGCTGTTTGTTTGGGTCTGGCTTCGCGGGCTAGCGGTGGCTCATTCGGAGGGATAGCCAAGATCCATCGGCGGTCCAGCCTCCGTCGACGGTGAGGGAGTGGCCATTGATGAAGCCGCTTTGTGCGGGGTCGGCGAGAAAGAGGACGGCGCGGGCGATGTCGTCAGGGGTGGCGAAGCGGGCCATGGGAATGCGGCCAGTGATGTCGCCGTTGGTATATGTGCCGCGGGCCTGGTCGGCGTGGTCCATCTCGGTCTTGACCCAGCCGGGGCAAACGGCGTTGGTGCGGACCCCGCGGCCTCCCCACTCGGCTGCGAGGGTGCGGGTGAGGCCGATGAGGCCGTGCTTGGAGGCGTTGTATGCGCTGCGGTCTGCGATGCCGGTGAGTCCGGCGATCGAAGCGATGTTGATGATGCTTCCAGCGCGCTGCTCGAGCATGATGGTGCCTGCGGCGCGGGCGAGGAGGAAGGGCGCGACCAGGTTGATTTCGAGGACTCGGCGGAAGTCTGGGGCGGAGACAGTCTCAGCGGGAGCGATGAAGCTGATGCCCGCGTTGTTGACGAGAACATCGATGCGGCCCCACCGTTTGTGAATGGCTTCGATGGTTTGTGTGACGTGTGCCTCGTCGGAGATGTCTCCGATGAACTCTTTCGTCTTGGCACCGAGTGTATGGACTGCGGCCGCTGTAGCTTCGCAGGATTTGAGATCCAAGAGAGCGATTGAATAGCCTGCTATTGCGAGTACTTCGGCGGTGCGGAAGCCAATTCCCTGCGCAGCGCCGGTAACGATGGCGACTTTCATTGACGTACCCCTTACACCCGTCAATTGTGTGCAAAGTATTTGAACTAGATACCACAAGTGTAACTTTAGAACAAGTACTATATCTGTATGTTACTAAAGGGAAAAATAGGGTTCCGCGAGTGCAACGGTTTTTAGTCTTTAGTTTGGACCTGAACTGTTGGATGGATAGGTGTCCTTAATCTCGTAGCCGGCGGGTGGATCGAAGAGCGTGACGTCGGGCTCGCTTCGATCAAGGCTTGTTACCTCTGTGATCTGCATACCTGAGCGCGGGTCGTCGGTGACGCTGTAGAGATTGATGTTCAGATCAGCAGATGTCCAGGTCTCGCGGATCATGGAGATTGGCCGGTCGTTGCCAAGGGAGTTGACCGGGTAGGTGGTGGTCATTCTTATTCCCTCTGCGTAGACTCCGGCGATTGTTTTGCCTTCGAGTTTCTCGCGCTTGATGGTGGGTTTGAGGTTGGGATCGGAGAAGAATCCGGCGAGTCCCACCCCTATTCCTCCCGGCAGGACAGGGCCAGCGGCGTTGATGGCATTTACGCTGCCTCCGACGGAGCCTCCCGCGCCCGAGCCGAGTCCTGGACTGAGCGAAGCCGGATTGGAAGAGCCCGCGACAGCGGGTAGTGGATTTGGAAAGCGCGCAGCTGCGAGGAGATGGTTTCTAACTGCGAACTTACTCTGCGTCGTCCAAGTGGTGAACGTCTTGGCAACAGGATCCGCTACCACGGTATGGGTCATCTCCCTTCCTCCAGCCAGTTGCACGGTTTCCTTACGCAGAGTGCGACCCTGAGAGTCGCGCAGCATCGTTACGTTCGCCTCGCGCAAAATCGTGGTTCCGTCAGCCAACTTCTGGATGAAGGTAGTCTTTTCGATGGCGGTGTATGGGCTATAGCGGACGGGAGCCGCTTGAGCGAGGACGGCTACGGAGCAAGTCAAGTGGAAGATCGCTAGGGCGAGCAGACTGCGTGCTGGAATCAACATGAATCTCCTCTGTGCGTGGAGCGGAGACATCGGTTGGACGCGGTGCTTGGGTAGTCTGCTTTATTTTGAACTGGATTTCAACGTGATTGTTTGTGCGGTGCTTGAAGTCTCGAAGAAAATGGCTCAGCAGCTAAGGCTGCATTTCAGAGGGTGCATTTGCGGCATGGCTAAAGCCGTGCCCATAAGCGAGGCGATCTTTCCGGTGGTCTGGCTTTAGCCTCGCGGACCTTTTGAGTCTTCAGGGCGGGGGTAGAAGGCTTCGACGATGGTGGAGATACCTCCGCGGGGGCGGAAGTCGCCGACTACTTTGGCCCAGACGGGGTCGGTGGCTTTGACGACGTCGTCGAGAACCTGGTTGACGATGTTTTCCTGGAAGATTCCGAGGTTGCGGTAGGTGAAGAGGTACTCCTTGAGGGACTTCAACTCCATGCAGCGTTCGCGGGGCATGTAGCGGATGGTGAGGCGGCCGAAGTCAGGGAGGCCAGTCTTAGGGCACACGCTGGTGAACTCGGGGTCGTCGATGAGGATCTCGTAGGACTTGAATTGGTTTGGCCAGGTTTCAATTTCGGGGAATTTTGTGTCTAAACCGGCGGCGGCGTGATCGTCGGTGTAGCCGGTGCTGTGTTTCGTGGTCATGAATTTATTTTATCGGGTTCGGACCAAATGCCTTGCGAGTGCCAATTGCCTGCCAGTAGCTATGCGGGGTTTTGCAGCTTTGCACGAGAAATCCACCGCGAAAAGCTGGAATTTTGGGCTGATTTCGATCATTTTCGTTTGGCACCCACCGTGCATACGTCTCTCACATCACTACCCATTACGGGCTAGGAAGAACTCCGACCCCGGCACATAGCATCTCGTTTCGCTGTCTCGTTCACAGCAGCGGTTGGAATTTACCTCTTTTTTAGAAGGAGTACGGGAGACTTATGAAGCTTCGCAATCTGCTTATGCTTGCTGGCCTGGTTGTCACGCCGTGCATTGGCCACGCTGACCAAGTCATCACTTTTGAGGGCTACCCGGGGTATACAGTCTTCACAACCCAGTATCCCGGGGTGAACTTCAATGGCGCCACGGTTTTGTCTCTGGCTGATGGCACTCTGAACCCCGCCTTCCCTCCGCACTCGGGAGAGAATGTTGTCTACAACCCAACCGGACCTATGACGATCAACTTTGCGTCGCCGGTCCAGTACTTTGAAGGCTACTTCACATACAACGCCGGCCTGACGATTGATGCTTACAATTCCAGCAATACCCTGCTGGGTGTCTACAATTCGCTCTGCACAGCTAACTACCAGGGTGCGGGCACGGCATGCTCGCCGAATGAACTTGGCGAAGTGACCGGCTCGAATATCAGCTACGTCGTGATTACGGGTGGAGGCGGGAACAACTTCACCCTCGACGATGCGGAATTCACCGGTTCGGTTGACACCGTTGCGGCTCCTGAACCTGGCAGCTTTGTGCTGCTCGGCTCTGGATTGCTTGGGCTGGCAGGTGCCGCTCGTCGCAAGCTTGCTTCCAGATAGTATTGTCAATCCAAACAGTAGAAGAGGCCGGGGCGTGTTGCTCCGGCCTTTTTGCTTGTTGAATCAAGCCCGCGAGCAAAACATTCTTTTGGGGGGACTGGGATGGCCGTTGTAGAATCCCGAGAAGCTGTTCGCATGGTGACTACTGGTGAAGAAGGCTGCCGCGGTACTGTTTGTAGTTCTCAGCTTCATGCTTGCTTTGCCGACCACAGACTCAGCTGCGATGGGTCAGACGCAGTCTGCGGACCCTGCCAGCCAGACGAGGGCGCGAAAGAACTACGTCAAGGAACAGAAGAAGTCTGCGAAGAAGTTAAAGAAGTCGCAGGCGAAGGCGCAGAAACAATCGATCAAGCTTCACGAATCAGGACATTGATGGGTTTGTGCGCTTCGGCCTAGCAGCCGAACTGGCGCAGGTGGTGATCCGTGTGCAGGAAGCCCCAGCGCATCCACTGGTCGCGTGTAAAGCGTCCTAATAGCGGGTGGGCGGGGCGAAAGTCGCGGGCTTGAGAAAAGCGAGTCATGACAGATATGACTGCGCTGCGCAATTCAGTGAAGGGAGTGGCGGGCTCTTCGACGGACGGGTGGGCGGCGATATCGATCTCGGGGATAGTTGGCGTACCGTGGGGCCAGCGAACAGGGAGGCTGAGGACGACGAAACGCACGATGGGGCGGTCGAGGCCGCGCTCAGGGCGATCAAGTACAGCGCAGTCGCCGAGGGCCATCTCGAAGGCGAGGGCGAGGTGACGGAGCATCTGCGGAGAAGACATAGCTCCCCAACGTGGGAGCGTCGAGGGCGCAAGTTTTTCGAAACGCCGGCCAAGGCCCACGCAGACTTTGGGATCATCCAGGCTACGCAGCATGGGCTCCGGGGCTGGCGGTAGTGTGCTTTTTGCTCATGGCTCTATTTTATCGGGTGGCGCGGTGTGCGCTTGGTCGGGGCTGGCTTGGGAGGCTTGACCTCTCCAAGGTGGATGATGGTCGCGGCAGCGGTGTAGCGGAC
>Ga0126373_10002825_pt1 | contig 12839 bp, 9 predicted proteins | sample PanSoiMetPlot_11_FD_92545 | JGI IMG/M metagenome (GOLD analysis project Ga0126373, IMG submission 92545) | Tropical forest soil microbial communities from Panama - MetaG Plot_11 | ecosystem: Environmental > Terrestrial > Soil > Tropical forest > Bulk soil | place: Panama | collected 2016-02-17
GTCGACGAGTACGCGCAGCGGGCCAAGGGCAGGCTGGCTCAGGCGCTTCGCCACGACTCTCGCAGCAAGGCCCGGGCTGCCGATTCTGGCCATGAGAACGGTCAGGTAGCCGGGGCCGAGACCGACGCCAGCGCGGACAATCTCGAGGACGCCGCGGGTTAATCCGACGCCACCGTCCGGAGGCCAACCACAGGCGTACGGATCTGCAGCGCCTGCCGGATGGTCGATACGACGAGGTCTGGCTGGACTCGGATCCGCCGAGGCGTGAAGTGGAGCACCCTGATGCCAGCTGACGTCATTCGGGCATGACGCTGCATCGTGTTCTCCCAGTCCCTCTCCTCGAAGTGATATTCGCGCGAGTCGACCTCCGCCGCTACGCCGAACGCTTCCCACCAAGCGTCTGGTGTCGCGAGAAAAGCGCCGCCGATGTACAGGCGCGGGTTGTAGAGCGGCACCGGCAAGTCTGACCGGTCGATGAGGTCCATCAGGTCGCCTTCCGGCCCGGATCTCATGCCGCGCCCGACGTCATCGATCACAGCGCGCAGGCGCGTCGAGTTCCGGAGCCTGCTGTTGCCGAGTTCGGCGGCAAGATCCTCAAGCGTGCACCGGCCCCGATCAACACCGATGCAGACGATCGCTCGCATGTCGGGCATCGTGGCGGCGGCGAGCGCGGCATCCGCCACCGCTCGCGGAATGGTCGTGAATCGGATCGGTCCTTGCGATGCCGCGCCAGACGGCAGCCGTAACGTGCGATGTATCCGAACGCATCCGCGGTCGGCGCGGCTGCAACTCGCTGGTACCAACACGTCGAGCGGACCGGCGTAGGCGGGCATGATCCCGTAGCGCCGCAGCGCGGCTCGGCCAGTCAGCATGCTTCGGCCGCCTGCGTACAGCAAAGCCGCCATGTCCAGCTGATCGGTCGTCGGCGCACGGCTGTCGGCTAGGTACACGCCAGGAAAAATCCGCCGCCACGGACCGCCGGGCTTAACTCGGTATGAAATTGTGCTCGCCGAGACGCCGAACGCGGCGGCCTGCTCGCACGCGAACACCCCGTGCTGCCTATCAACCAACTTTTCAAACGGGTCGCGCGCCGGGCGCGCCGACAGCCGCGCGTCCCTTCGGGCTTGCCCGGCGGCCGGCTGAGCCCGGCGCGGTGCCGAGGCTGAGGTCATGCCCTCAGACTGGCAGCAGGTTCCGACAAAGCGCTTATCTCGGGCGCATCGAGTTCCAGTTCTCATGATCGATTTGGCGCGCGACTGAGCCCGCCAGAACGTTCGCGTGATTAGTACGAAGAATTTGTAGTAATCACGCAACCGTTGCCGGAGTTGATCTTGATAGTGCTCACAATAGTCGCGAACGGCATATTCCGGGCGCCTCGAAGCGTCGCCCTCGGCCCGCAGCGCGGAAATAATGAAGCTGACCGGACGCCGCGCGACCAAAGTGCGCACGGATGTCAGCGTGCCCAGCCTTTGGTGCGCTCGACCGCGCTGCGCCATCGTGCGTGAGCGGTGTCATCGGTGCGCTCCGGCGTGAACCGCCGGTCCAGCCGCCAGGTCGCTGCCAGCTCTTCGCGTGAAGACCACACTCCGGTCGCCAGCCCGGCCAGGAACGCGGCGCCGAGTGCTGTCGTTTCGGCCACGACAGGCCGCTCCACCGGACGTTGGATCTGGTCGGCTTGCAGCTGCATGAGCAGGTCGTTGGCGCTGGCGCCGCCGTCGACACGCAAGGCCGGGGGGTCGCCGGCTGCGGTCGGCCCGCTACCTGGGGCGCCGGCCAGCGTGGCTGGCCCGCCGCCGGAGACTCGGCTCTCGGCGAGACCGGTCCTGCCGGCTGACTCGGCGGCCATCACATCGATGACGTCCCGAACCTCAAAGGCAATCGCCTCGAGTGCTGCCCGGACCAGGTGCGCCCTCGTTGTACCGCGGGTTAGGCCGAACATCGCGCCACGAGCATCGGGATCCCAGTCCGGCGCGCCGAGGCCCGTCAATGCCGGAACGAAGACGACCCCGCCCGAGTCAGGCACCGAGCGAGCGAGTGACTCGCTGTCCGCGGCGTTGGCGAGCAGCCCAAGGCCGTCTCGTAGCCACTGGATGGCCGCGCCGGTGACGAACACCGATCCCTCGAGCGCGTACGTCAGGCCCTCCGATGGCGAGAGCCAGGCCACGGTCGACAGCAGCCCGGCGGCCGACCTGACTACCGTTCCGCCGGTGTTGACCAGCACGAAGGATCCAGTGCCGTAGGTGCACTTGACCGCACCGGCGTCGAAGCACGCCTGTCCGAACAAGGCTGCCTGCTGGTCGCCCGCGATGCCGGCGACGGGCACTGACAGCCCGAGAAAGGCCGCAGGATCGGTGTGCCCGACGATGCCGGTGGACGCTACGACCTCTGGTAGCGCGTGGGGCGGGACGCCGAACAGCGAGCACAGCTCCGTCGACCACTGACCCGCCTCGATGTCGAACAGCAGCGTCCTTGACGCATTCGAGGCGTCGGTCACGTGCAGCCGCCCGCCGGTCAGGCGCGCGATCAGGTACGAGTCGACGGTGCCAACCGCCAAGGAACCGTCCGAAACTCCAGCCCACACAACGGGCTCATTCTCGGCCAGCCACGTCAGCTTCGTGCCGGTGAAATACGGATCGATGCGCAGGCCGGTGAGCTCCGCCACCCGCGGCTCAGCGCCTTCTGATCGGAGCCGCCCGCAGATGGCCGCGGTCCGCCGGTCCTGCCAGACGATCGCTCGGCGCGGGGCCGCCAGGGTGGCGCGATCCCAGATGACCGCGGTCTCTCGCTGATTGGTGATGCCCACGCACGCAACGGCCGGAGAACCAGCCGACTCAAGAGCCTGGGCACATGCGGCAAGGGCGGCCTGCCAAATACCCTCGGGCAGGTGTTCAACCCACCCAGGTTGGGGGAAATACTGCCGGAATTCCTGGTATCCACGGCCCGCCAGGGTGCCCTGGTCGGTCACGATGAGAGCGGTCACGCCAGTGGTCCCGGCGTCGATCGCGAGAACTGTCATGGCCACTAGTCTGGCGTCAAGGAAGGCGAGAGGGAGCACGCATGCGAGTCGGAGTCCTCACCGGGGGCGGAGACTGCCCAGGGCTGAATGCGGTCATTCGGGCGGTCGTCAGGACGGGCGTCGCCGAACACGACATGGAGTTCATCGGCTTCCGGGACGGCTGGCGCGGCCCGCTTGAAGGCGACACGATGGCCCTCGATGTCAACGCTGTGCGCGGCATCCTGCCTCGTGGCGGCACGATCCTCGGTTCGTCCCGAACCAACCCGCTGGCCGAGGTCAACACGGTTGGCGGCAAGACCGGGATCCAGCGCGTGCAGGAGAACCTCGACAGCCTGGGCGTGGATGCCCTGATTGCGATCGGCGGCGAGGACACGCTGGGCGTCGCCAGCAAGCTCACCGACGCTGGCGGCAAGGTGGTCGGCGTGCCCAAGACCATCGACAACGACCTTGGTGCCACCGACCTGACGTTCGGCTTCGATACCGCAGTGAACATCGCCATGGAGGCCATCGACCGACTGCACACCACCGCGGAGAGCCACCACCGCGCGCTGATCGTTGAGGTTATGGGACGACACGCGGGCTGGATTGCGCTGCAGGCCGGCATGGCCGGCGGGGCAAACGTCATCCTGATCCCTGAGCGGCCATTCGACATCGATCAGGTCATCCAGTACGTCGAGCACCGGTTCCAGAGCCACTACGCGCCCATTGTCGTCGTGGCTGAAGGGGCGCACGCAAAGGCATCGGCAGAAGAAGTCGCTGACCAGGAGCTGGACGCTTTCGGCCACGTGCGGCTGGCCAGCCGTGGGGTCGGTCAGATGCTCGCTGACGAGATCGAGCGCCGTACCGGCAAGGAAGCCCGCAATACGGTCCTCGGCCACATCCAGCGCGGCGGCACGCCGACGGCGTTCGACCGAGTGCTGGCGACCCGGTTCGGCGTTCAGGCGGCCCACGCGATCGCCGACGGCGCGTTCGGCTCGATGGTCGCGCTGCGGGGCACTGACATCGTGCGCGTGAAGCTCTCCGAAGCAACGAGCGAGCTCAAGCTCGTCCCACCGGAGCGGTACGCCGAGGCTGAGGTCTTCTTCGGCTAGCGCAAGAACGACAAAATCACATAGGAACGGCTCGCTTACCCCGGTCGAGCCCGGAAGGCCGCGGCCTTGACCCGGTTCTGGCACGATGTTGAGCAGAACCGGCGCGTGCCGTTACGCGGCACGTCTACGTACACGCGGTCGCATTGCGGGGCTGTGCAGACGCCGAGACGTGGGGCGATTGGTGGTCAGCGGCAGCGACCGAGCCGCGACTGTCCGCGCTATATGCCGACCGGCTAAGAGCAGCCGGTATCCGCGGCCTGGTACCACTGTGGCGGCGCCACGAACAGGTAACGGCTGCCCCGCCTGCCGAGGTAAAACTCCATGCTCCAAACAGTGCACGCCGAGCTGCCAGGGTGGCCGGAAATCCGCTGCTGACTGACGAACGTGACAAACGCATCTGCCTGATCCGCGCCGATCGCGGTAATGCTGTGCAGTTCCTCGTCCATTTCAGCGGCTGTCCCAAACTCGGCGGTGAACGAGGTGGGCGTTATTCTGCGGCGCAATGGCTGGATGAATGTCCGTTTGTAGACCAGGTAGTCGTGGTTGTTGATGGCGTCGAAGTAGCGAGTCAGGGATGCGGCTATCGCCGCTTCGTTCGGCGCCGTCGCTGCGGCCGGGGCAACCCTGAGCTCATTCGAGCCGGGACGCCCGAGAGTCGGGGACCCAGAGCTTGACGGCCTCGCGGTCACGCTCGGCCTGTCAATTCGAGCAGCCTGAGCGGCCTGATCGTGATGCACAACCAGAGTGACGGCGCTCGCGGCCGCTAAGAGCAGGACCGCATTCGCTGCGGTCAGGGCGATCCACCGCCCACTGCGGGGGAGTGCTTCTGACTGGACAAGCTGGGGTGACCCGCCGCTGGCGTCACCCGCGGCCTCCGCGGGCAGAGGCAGTGGATGCGCTTCGGGATCGCCGGGCTCCTGCTCGGGGTCACCCCGTTCTAGAGCGCGCCCCCCGGATCCGCTGAGGGCCAGGTCCGCCGCGGCGGCCTCGACGCTCGTCCCTGCCGAGACAAGGTCCGCACCCAGTTCCCAGACGGTACCCCGCGCTGCGAACGGGCGCTCAAAGTGCGGTAACGCCGCGAACTCCGGCTGCACCTGTCGGCGCTCAGGTGACGATGCCGGACTCGGATCGGCGCCTACCGCAGAGGTCGCCGACGGGTCCTGGCTGCAGGAAGGGCAGACATCGCTGGCAGATTCAGGCTGGCCGCCGCACCTGCCGCAGATTGTCATCGGATCGGTCCTTATGCCGACTGGGCTAGGTGTTGATCACCATAAGTATCCGTCCAGATACTCTCGGGCGCCACCGAGATGAGAATTAAGCCTGCTTCCGCCCGGGCGCGCGGCCGAGTTCAGATGGCAGACTGTTGTGATGTCCGTGCTGCCCGTTGCTGGCAAGGCAGGCCCTGGTGTGCAGAACAATCTGCACGAACCCTGCGTCCTGCTCAAGCTCGGTGAGATCGTCCTCAAGGGCCGCAACAGGCAGCAGTTCGAGCGGCTCTTGCACGACAACATCAGGCGCGCTGTGCGCGACCTCGGCATCGACATCCGGGTGTGGCAGCGCGAGGGCGTGATCGTGCTGCGCGTGACCGGGGCGGAGGCTGGCGGCATCGAGGCCGAGACGGCAGTGGACGTTGTCGCCGAGCGGATGACGTACGTCATGGGCTTGGCGAGGGTGTGCCGGGCGGTGCGGGTCGCCAAAGATCCGGAAGCGGCGATCGCGGCCGCGGTCGAGCTGACGGCCGGTTGCCCTGGCTCATTCGCGGTGCGCGCGCGGCGCCGGGACAAGCGCTTCCCGGTGACGTCGGCCGAGCTCGCTGTGCTGATTGGCAGCCGCATCCAGCAGGATTACGGCTATCCGGTGAACCTGCGCGCGCCGGACACGACTGTCTACGTCGAGGTGGACCAGCGCGAGGTGTTCGTCTTCACCCAGGGCTGGGCCGGCCAGGGGGGCCTGCCGGTCGGCATGAGCGGCCGCGCGCTCGTCCTTATGTCGGGCGGGATCGACTCGCCGGTTGCCGCCTACCGGATGATGCGGCGCGGCCTGCGGTGCAGTTTCTTGCACTTCTCGGGCATGCCCCTGACCGGGCCCGAATCTGTCTACAAGGCGTACGGCTTGGCGCGGCAGCTGGATCGGTATCAGACCGACTCGAGGCTGTTCGTCGTGGCCTTTGGGAGTGCACAGCGGCGGCTAGCCAGCTCAGGTGCCGGGAAGCTGCAGATCGTGGCGCAACGACGGCTGATGCTGAAGACAGGCGCCGTGCTGGCCCGGCGCTTGCGAGCCGCGGCTTTGGTTACCGGTGACTCCCTTGGTCAGGTCAGCAGCCAGACTCTGACGAATATCACCGCACTCGACGATGCTGTCGCCCTTCCGATCCTGCGTCCGCTGATCGGTCTGGACAAGGGCGAGATCGTGGCCGAGGCCCGCCGGATCGCCACGCTTGGCATCTCTGAGCTGCCCGACCAGGATTGCTGCTCGCTGCTCACGCCGCGTCAGGTCGAAACGAGGGCTCGCATCGAGGATCTACGCAAGATTGAGGCGCGGCTGGACGCCGATGATCTTGCCGAGGAACTCGCCGCCGCCGCCCAGGAGCACAGCCCAGGTCAGATCTGACCTGGTCGGTGGCTAAACGTTGTTGAGGCGATCGACCCGCGTGATCGAGCCGCTCCAGATGGCTGCCGCGCCGCCGACGCGGGTAAGTATTCCGCCAGTCGCCCAGAGCGAGCTCGTCCGCGGGGCAAGGGCCACGTCGCTAACGCCGCTGCCGAGTCCACCGGCCACGACAATGGTGGAACCCCAGCCTCTCGACGAGGCATGCACAATCAGCCCGGTTGCCGACGCGTTCGCGGGGGCGGCTGTCAGGAGCACCTCGCCATGGGGACCCGCCGCGAGCCGGCCCGCCCAGGCCCAGATGCCGTTGACAAGCCGCGACCAATGGCGGCCATCCCAGTGCACCAGTGCGAGGCGAGGAAATCCGGTCCGGGTGATTTCGTCGCCCGCGACCCAGACATCGCGGCTGGAAACAGCCGCGATGTCCTGGAGCTGAATGCCATTCAGGGCGGGCCCGGTGCGCACCCGCGACCACGCGCGGCCGTGATACCGAACGATGATGGGTCCGCCCGGGTTGGCGGCGATCGCCCAGATGTCGCTGTGTGGTATCGCGCTTGCCCGGTAGATAGTGCCGGCCGCGCCCGTGACTGGCCGCCACGTCCGGCCGTCAAAATGCCAGGTGCCGACGATCCGTGAGCCGGCCGTGGTTGTGCCGAAAACCCACACGTCGCTAGCGCTGATAGCGGTCAGACCCGTTATCTGCCCGCTCGGCCACTCGCGAACGATGCGCCAGCCCACGCCGTTCCAGTGCAGCACGTACCGGCCGTACTGATCCGCAGCCCAGATGTCATTAGCGGCGGGCGCGCTCGCATCATTGATGAAGCCGGTGAGCCCAGCCGGGAGCGTCGATTGCGTCAGGGTGGTGCCGTTCCACACCGCAGCGATCGGCGTACTAGGGCCACCGGGATTGGTGCCGCCGAAAGCCCAGGCCTGCCGGGCACCGGTCGCGATGATGACGGAGAAGCCCGATGCGTTGTCGGGCTGGCCATAGTGCTTGATCGCGGCTACGCGCATGACCGCGGCGGTGGTCCCGGCGGCCGGCGTTGGTGGTCCGCCGTGATCGGGCGAGACAGGGGTGGTCAGCGCGGCGGCCGGGCCGGGGAAGACGCCCATGCAGACCGCGGCGACTGGCACCAGTGCCAGCGCCGCGGCAGGGCGCAACTTCACCATCTAAATCTCCGCGCATATTCAACAGGTGCCTGTGGTGAGAGCCGCGTCGTCTCGCGGGCACGCAACGTGCAGGTCAAGGCTTTCCCAAGATACCTGGGCGCCGACGGGATCGCAGGCCGGATCTTGGGACGCGCTGCCCGATGGCCATGTGGGAGGCTGCTACCGAGGTGAGAGACGTGAAAATTGGGCTGCAAATCCCGGACTTCAACGGCGCTGGCGGCGCACACCACCTGGGACGGCAGATCGCCGCTGTCGCCCGAACGGCCGATGAGGCAGGGTTCGACAGCATCGGCGTCATGGATCATTTCTTTCAGATCTCCATGATCGGTCCGCCTGAGCAAGACATGGTCGAGGCATACACCACTCTTGGTTACCTCGCGGCGTGTACCTCAAGCGCGCGCCTGCTCACGCTTGTGACCGGCGCGGTCTACCGGCCCCCAGGCATCCTGGCCAAGATGGTCACCACTCTGGACGTTCTGTCGGGCGGCCGGGCCTGGCTGGGCATCGGGGCTGCCTGGAACGAGGAGGAGGCGCGGGGTCTGGGCGTGCCATTCCCGCCAGTCGCCGAGCGGTTCGAGCGGCTGGAAGAGACACTGCGCATCTGCCTGCAGATGTGGGAGGGGGACGAGGCGCCCTTCCGCGGCAAGCACTATCAGCTAGAGCGGCCGTTGAACCGGCCGCCCGCTGTTGCGGCGCCGCATCCCCCGATCATGATCGGCGGATCAGGCGAGCGCAAGACGCTGCGGCTGGTCGCGCGCTACGCCCAGGCATGCAACCTGTTCCCCGGCCCGGACCTGGCGCGCAAGCTGGACGTGCTGCGGCAGCACTGTGATGCCGAGGGCCGCGACTACGACGAGATCGAGAAGACGTGCATCTACAGATTCGACGTTGGCGAGCGAGGCGAGCGAGTGTCCGCTGTCGTGGACCAGCTCACCGGGCTGGCTCAGCTCGGCATCGACATGGCGATTGGCGGCGTAGCCGGGGTATGGAGCCTCAAGCCGCTGGAGATCATGGGTAGCGAGGTCATTCCCGCCGCCGCGGCTCTCTAGGTTGCCCTCAGCCGATCGTCGCGGGCTGGATAGCTGGCGTCAGGGTGCGGCCGAGCAGGCGCGGGAGAGTGCTGGCCATCGTCCCAAGCTCGAGGATGTCGTCGCCGGTTAGCGCCTGGTCGCCGTCGCACATAGCTGCCGCCGGGTGCGGATGCACATCCACGATGATGCCGTCGGCACCCACGGCGATAGCCGCCCTGCTCAGTGGCAGCACGAGATCGCGCCGCCCGCCGGAATGTGAGGGATCCACGATCACCGGCAGGTGCGACAGCCGCTGAGCTACGGGCACTGCGCTGATGTCCAGAGTGTTCCGGGTGGCGGTCTCGAACGTCCTGATACCGCGTTCGCAAAGCACAATGTCGAGGTTGCCGCGCTGGGCGATGTACTCGGCGGCCATGAGCCACTCCTCGATGGTGGCGTTCATGCCGCGCTTCAGCAGGACTGGCTTGTTGGCGGCCCCGACAGCCTGGAGGAGCGTGAAGTTCTGCATGCTCCGAGTGCCGACCTGCAGCATGTCGGCATAGGAGCAGACGAGGTCGACCGAGGCCGGGTCGATGACCTCCGTCACGACCGGCAGGCCCGTCTCGGACCGGACATCGGCCAGGATGCGCAGGCCAGCCTCGCCCAGCCCTTGGAACGCGTACGGCGAGGTCCGTGGCTTGTAGGCACCGCCGCGCAAGAGTGAGGCGCCGGCCTGCTTGGCCATCATGGCCGCGGTCAGGGTTTGCTCTGGCGTCTCTACTGTGCAGGGACCGGCTATGACCGTGACCGTGTCGGGGCCGATGGGAACGCCGCCGACGGTGATCGTTGATCGCTGCGCATGGTGTTCGCGGCTGACCAGCTTGTATGGCACCGAAATGCGGACGACATCGGTGACGCCGGCGTAGCTGCGCAGGTTCAGTGCACCGAACTGATCGACGTCGCCAACTAGACCGATGATCGTGCGGGACACCCCGCGGCTGACGAAAGCCTCGCCGCCAGCCATGCCGACCAGCTCGACTATCTGGGCAATGTCGCTCTCAGTGGCCTCAGGGGCCATCACCACCACCATCGCGTCCTCCTCGTCCCCATCATGACGAAAGCCCCGGACCTTTCTGGCCCGGGGCTCTAAGTGCGTGTCGCCTGCGTCAGCGCAAAGTCTGGCGGGCGACCGACCCAGGGCCAGGCCGGTAGCCAAAACCAAACCAATACGCAATACCCACGGCAGGTAGCGTAGCGCACCACATGAAGTGCGCGCTGCGCGGCGGGCGCAGCTCAGCCGCTTCCGGCGGAGTGGCAAGATAACTGCACCTGCTTGGACCAGGCCGACGGAGTCCACGTCGGCGCATTTTGGAAGGGGCAATCGGCGGGACATGACGCAGTCAGACACCGGTGCGCCGCCGCATAGCGAGCGCGGCGCTCACGGCGTCCAGCTGCCGGACCCTAAGCCTGATGCCACGGAGGCTGACGACATGTCACGGCCAGCCGACGATGCTCGCGCGTCACCGCAGCGGCCTGCGCTGCCACCTGGCCAGTACATTCCCCGGACACTGCCGGTGCTTCACTACGGCCCGATCCCGGTATTCAACCCGCAGACCTGGGATCTGAGGGTCTTCGGCGCGACGGAGTCGGGCGCAGAGACGAAGCTGCGCTGGACCGATTTCGAGAAGTTGCCCGTCGGAGAGCTCGTTGCCGACTTCCACTGCGTGACCAAGTTCACAGTGCCCGGCATCCGGTGGGCGGGCGTCTCCGCCTCGGAGGTACTCAGCCGGTTCCCGCCAGCTGCGGCGGTGACGCACGTAATGATCTGGGCGGACTTCGGCTACAGCGCGAACATCAGGATCACGGACTTCGCTGCCGAGACCACCCTGCTAGCCACTCATCGCGACGGCGAACAGCTCACACCCGAGCACGGTTACCCGCTGCGCCTGGTGGTGCCGCACTTGTACGGGTGGAAGAGCGTGAAATGGATCCGGGCGCTCGAATACCTGACCAATGACCGGCGCGGCTTCTGGGAGGAACGCGGCTACCACAACACCGCCGACCCCTGGCGCGAGCAGCGTTACTCGTACCAGGAGCTGGAAGACGAAGGCCCGCCCCTGTGATGCCCTAGAGCCCGAAAAGCCCGACCGTTATGGTGATGGTCGACCCTTGCGGCGCCGAGCCCTGCGGCGAGTACGTGATCACGCGGTGACCGGGGCCGAGCTGGTTGACGCTCACATTGAACCCCGCCGCCGCGAGGGCCTTCTCCGCGTCGTTGATGTCCATTCCCTGGACATTCGGCACCGGTACCTGCTGCGGCCCTGCCGACACCCACACGGTCACGACCTCGCCGGCAGTGATGGGCGTGCCCTGGGCAGGCGTCTGGCGGGTGATTGTTCCGGCGGGCAGCGTGCTGTTGTTGTCGGGGACCTGATTGAGGCTGAAGCCGCCCGATTGTGCAGCCGACTGTGCGTCGCCCAACTGCTGGCCGACAAAGTTCGGCAGCGGCACGCCCGCGCTGACCATGACCTGAACCGGCTTGTCCTTTGGCCAGTGCGTGTACGCAGCCGGATTGGTAGCGATGACCTCGCCCGCCGGGATGCTGGCAGACGCTTCAGACAAGGGCGGCGCCACGATGAGCCCTGCCGCCTTCAAGGCACTGTCCGCTTGGGTCCACGTTTCGCCCGTCACTTGCGGCACCGTTATGAGGACGGGGCCGAGCGAGATGATGAGGGTCACCTTGCCACCGTGGCTGACACGTGAGCCGGCCGCCGGGCTCGTCGAGATGACGTCTCCTGCGTGGACGGAATTGCTGTGCTGGCTAGGGCCGTAGGCAACGACGAGTCCAGCATTCATAAGGTCGGCCTTTGCGGTGCTCGTCGTCATCCCGAGGACGTTCGGGACAGACAAATACTGGCCTGCGGTCAACCACCAGATGATCACCGCGAGGACGACAACGCCCAGGGGGATCAAGATCCGCCGACTGAACAGCCAACGCTGGAGGAACGGGTCGCGGTAGCCCCGCGTTCCTCGGCGCCGCGGCGGCCCCCCGTAGCTGCCGTCTCTGGCATAGTCGTCGGCCACGTCGGTCGGCACGATCATCGTGTGATTGCCGCCAGGCTGCCGAGCTGTCAGTGCCCCGTAAGCGGCGGTGGGATACGGTAGCTCGCCTCCATCGCGGCGCAGAGGCCCGGTACCAAACGTCCCGTCCGGCCGGCTGATACCCCGGTCCGCCGAGGGTAGCGGTGAGTCCCCGAACGGCGGGACGTGGCTTACCCCGGCTCGGTACGCCCCGTCCGCACCGTCGCCATCGCCAGCAGCAAGCCCGCGGGGCCGCAGCGGCATGCCCCGGCGGACCTCGGAGATCGCCTGCAGGTAATGGCGCGCGTCTGGCGGGCGAAGCTCCGGGTCACGGCTGGTGCCGAGGGCGACGAGCGCGTCCAGGGCTGCTGGCAGGTCCGGTTTCACGCTCGATGGTGGCGGGACGACAAAGTTGACGTGCTTGTAGGCGACGGCAAGCGGTGTCTCGCCGGTATGCGGCTGCGTGCCGGTGAGCATCTCGAACAGCATGACCCCGGCCGCGTACACGTCGCTGCGCTGGTCTGATGTGTTACTGGCCACTTGCTCGGGTGCGAGGTAGGCGGCAGTTCCGATCAGCACGCCAGTCTTGGTGTGGCTAAATCCAGCGGCCGCGCGCGCCAGCCCGAAGTCCGCCACCTTGACCGAAGTCCCGTTGCCGAGCAGCACGTTCTCAGGCTTGACGTCGCGATGGATGATGCCGGCCTCGTGCGCGGCAGCGAGGCCGGCCAGCACGCGCTCGAAGATGTCAAGCGCCTCGCGGGGATTGAGGCGGCCGCGCGCCACGAGCAGTTGGCGCAAGGTGGGCCCAGGCACATACTCCATCGCGATGTAGTGAAGATCACCGGTGGAGCCCTGGTCGAAGAC
>Ga0126373_10002826_pt1 | contig 12838 bp, 10 predicted proteins | sample PanSoiMetPlot_11_FD_92545 | JGI IMG/M metagenome (GOLD analysis project Ga0126373, IMG submission 92545) | Tropical forest soil microbial communities from Panama - MetaG Plot_11 | ecosystem: Environmental > Terrestrial > Soil > Tropical forest > Bulk soil | place: Panama | collected 2016-02-17
GACCTTTGCCCTCATCGGCGAGCTCGACGGCCTCCGCGTCACCGGGCACCCGCAGGCCGACGCCGCGACGGGGGCGGCGCACGCCTGCGGCCACAACGCCCAGGTCGCGGGCATGCTAGGCGCCGCCATGGGGCTGATGGACGCCCAGGCCTTCGACCATTTCGCCGGGCGCGTCGTCTTCTTCGCGGTGCCCGCAGAGGAAGGCGGCGATATCGAGTGGCGCCAAGCGCAGATCCAGGCGGGGAAGCTCGAGTTCCCGTGCGGCAAGCAGGAGCTGATCCGCCTCGGCCACTTCGACGACGTGGACCTCGCCATGATGATCCATACCAACTGGCGCCGCGAGGACGGCAAGGCGGGAGTGCCCGCGTCGAACAACGGCCGCGTCGGCAAGACCGCGCGCTTCATCGGCCGCGCCTCTCACGCGGGCGGGGCGCCGCATCTCGGCGTCAACGCGCTCTACGCCGCGCAGATTGCGCTGGCGGGAATCAATGCCGTGCGAGAGACTTTCCGCGACGAGGACTCCATCCGCGTGCATCCTATCCTCACCCACGGCGGCTCGCAGGTGAACGTGATCCCCGGAGAGGCGCGCCTCGAGATGTACGTGCGAGGCAAGAGCGCGGAGGGCGTGGCGGAGGCGAGCGCGCGCGTCGACCGCGCGCTACGGGCGGGCGCGCTGGCCCTGGGTGCTCAAGTGGAGATCGAGACGCTCCCCGGGCCCATGCCGCTCCTCTGCGACGGCGCCATGGCGAAGCTCTTCGAGTCGGCGGCGCGGGGCCTGGTGGGCGAGGAGCACTACCGGAACATTCCGCACCGCTCGGGTTCCACCGACATGGGGGACCTGAGCCAGATCATGCCCATCCTCCACCCGTACATGGGAGGAGCGACAGGTGCGGGTCACTCCGCGGAGTTCCACATCGTGGACAAGATGCTCGGCTACGTGCTGCCCGCCAAGGCGCTCGCGAGCATGGCCATCGATCTCCTCGCCGAGGGCGGCACGGGCGCGCGCGAGGTCTTGAAGACGGCCAAGCCCCCCATGACACGCGAGGGCTATCTCGCCTTCCAGCGCGGTATCGCGCGCCGCGAGCGCTTCGACGGCGCCGCCTGACCTCCGGCCGCTCAGGCGCTCTTGGCGAGCGGACCGCGCAGCAGACGTCCGGGCAGAGCGCCGGTGTGCTTGCCGTCGCGCAGCAGGACCTCGCCGTTCACCACGGTGGCCGCGACGCCCCGGCAGCGTTGGGTTAGCCGCTTGGCGCCAGCGGGGAGGTCGCTGACCACCTCGGGCATCTCGGGCCCGATGGTGTCCGGATCGAAGACCACGAGGTCGGCCGCGAAGCCCTCGCGCACCAATCCCCGATCTGCAAAGCCCCAGCGCGTCGCCGTGTCGAACGAGATCATGCGCACGGCCTGCTCCAGGGTGAAAGCCTGCTTGGTCCGCACCCAGTGGCTGAGCAGGTGGGTCTGGAGGGAGGCGTCCATGAGCTGCGAGACGTGGGCGCCCGAGTCGGAGAAGGTGACCACGGTGTGCGGGTGCTTGATCAGCTCGAGGGCGTGGTCCTGGTTCTCGTTGGCGATGGGCTGGAGGAAGAAAAGCTCGAAGTCCTTCTCGAGGGCGAGGTCGATCATGGCCTCCACCGGATCGACGCCGCGCTTCTTCGCCACCTCGGCCACCGTCTGGTGCGGCCCCTCCACGGTGTCCATGACGAAGAGCCAGTCGTAGACGGGCGGACGCGCCTCCGTGCCGAGGGCCTTGCGCGTATCGCGTTCGCGCGCGGCCTCCACGAGGCGGCGCCGCAGCTCGGGATCGCGCAGGCGCTGCTTCTGCTCTGCCAGGGGTAAGGCGCGCAGATCCTTCCATACAGGTAGCCGGTCGAAGGGGAGCTGCGTCTTGAAGGAGAGGATGGCGGAGAGCCAACGGCTGTGCACCTGGCCGAACATGCGGCCACCCGCCGCGGCCGTCTCCTCGAGGAGCGTGAGGTAGTTGCGCCAGATGTCCGGCGCGTCCTTGCGGCTGAAGACGCCGAAGGTGATGGGACGCCCCGTCTCCACCGCGAGCTCGCGGAGCCGGCGGTGATAGTCCTTGAGGCCCGGGTTGCCCGGCTGGCGATCCACGCCCTCCCCCGCGATCTCGAAGATGCCCGTGTTCATCTCGCCCATCGCCCCCACGAGCCGGCGCACCTCGTCCCACGGCGCGACCCGGCTCGCCACCGGGCGGTGATCGGGCGTCTCGTGGCTCGGCGAGCGGGACGTGGTGAAGCCCATGGCGCCTGCGGTGAGCGCGCTGCGGAGCTCCTTCTCCATCGCCTTCAGGTCGTCCTCGGTCGCTGCCTGGTCGAAGGCGCGCTCCCCCATGACGTAGGTGCGCAGGGCGGAGTGACCCATGTAGCCGGAGTAGTTGATGCCCTTGGGCAGCGACTCGAGGGTGTCGAGAAACTCGGCGTACGTGGTCCAGCGCCACTCTATGCCCGCCTCCATCGCTTCCGCGGAGATGTCCTCGGCGCGCTGGAGATTGCGGATGACGAGGGCCCGGTCGGCCTTGGCGCAGGGCGCCAGGGTGAAGCCACAGTTGCCCATGACCACGCTGGTGATGCCGTGCCAGCAGGACGACGTCCCCAGCGGATCCCAGAACACCTGGGCGTCCATGTGGGTGTGGCCATCTACGAAGCCGGGGGAGACGACCCGGCCCTCGGCGTCGATGACCTCGCGCGCGGACTCACGGATGCGACCGATGGCGGTGATGCGCCCCTCCTTCACGCCCACGTCGGCGCGATAGCGAGGCAGACCGGAGCCATCCACCACCCAGCCATTCTTGATCACGAGGTCAAAGGCCATCCGACGGTCCTCCCTGTCCTGAAGCCTGGGCACCGCAGCCCTTCGAAGTGGGCCTATGGTACCCCACCCCGAGGCATACTCAAGGGTCTGGATTCAGGCTTTGACTTGCCTCGGAGAGGCGCCTAGACTCCGCCGACATGGACATCGGAATCTTCGACCACCTCGACCGCCGGGACATGCCGCTCGACGAATTCTACGAGATGCGGCTGCGCCTGCTGCAGCGCTACGACACGGCCGGGTTCTACTCGTACCACCTCGCCGAGCATCACGCCACGCCGCTCGGGCTTGCCCCCGTGCCCGGCATCTTCCTTGCCGCGGCGACACAGAGAACGGAGCGCATCCGCCTCGGTCCGTGCGTGTATTGCCTGCCGCTGTACGACCCGCTCCGGCTCATCGAGGAAGTCTGCATGCTCGATCACCTCTCGCGCGGGCGCTTCGACTTCGGGGTCGGGCGCGGCATCGTCCCGTACGAGATGGCCTACTTCAACCTGCACCACCTCGAGACGGAGGAGATCTACAAGGAAGCGCTCGAGGTAATCCTGCAGGGGCTGCAGAGAGAGGTGCTGGAGCACCGCGGTCCCCGCTTCACCTACCGCAAGGTGCCCATGATCCTCCGCCCCTTCCAGAAGCCGCATCCGCCGATCTGGTACGGGCTGAGCCACCTCGCGGGCGCGGAGTGGGCGGCGGGCAACAAGGTGCACGTGATCGCCAACGGGCCTCCTGAGGCGACGCAACCGCTCTTCCAGCGCTATCGCGAGGTGTGGCAGCGCACCCACGGCGGTGTGCCCATGCCCAAGCTCGGGATCGGCCGGCACGTGGTGGTGGGGGATACGGACGCGCAGGCGGAGGCGCTGGCCCGACCCGCCTATGCCGCGTGGTACGCCCACCTGACCAAGCTCTGGCGCGACTTCGGCTCCCTGCCCATCCGCTTCGCTCGCGACTTCGACGAGGCGCGGGACCGGGGCATCGCGGTGGCGGGCACGGCGGAGCGGGTACGCGAGGAGCTGGAAACGCAGGTAGCCGCGAGCGGCTGCACGTATCTCGTGTGCCGGCTCATGTTCGGGGGCATGAGCGAAGCCGAGGCGACGGCGTCCATCGACCGCTTCGTCGCCGACGTCATGCCGTATCTCGTCAAGCTCTCCCCGCGCTGACCCGCGCGCGTGGTCGATCTCGACGGCGCCTACGATCTGCACGTGCATTCGGCGCCGGACCTCTTCCCGCGCATCGCGGACGACCGGCAAATGGTGGCGCACGCGGCGGCCCGCGGCTTCGCCGGCCTCGTCATGAAGAACCACTTCGAGGGCACGGCCTCCCGGGCTCGGCTTGCCGCCGAGGTGGCGGGCGGTCTCAAAGTGTACGGGGGTCTCGTCCTCAATCGCTACGTGGGCGGGGTGAACCCCCACGCGGTGGACGCCGCTCTCAAGCTGGGAGCGCGCGTGATCTGGATGCCCACCCTCGACGCGGCATGCCATCGCCAGGCCTTCGGCTTCGGCGGAGGCTTCGCCGCGCAGTCGAGCGGCATGGAGACCTCAGGGGAGGGGCTCCACATCCTCGCGGATGGCCGCCTCATCCCCGAAGCGCGCGAGGTGATGGCGCTCGTGCGCGAACGCGGCGCCGCCCTCGCCACTGGCCACGTCTCCTTCGAGGAGATCGCGGCCCTCGTGGCCGAGGCGGACTCGCAGGGATTCCGCAAGCTCATCCTTACCCATCCGTACGACAAGGCGCCCGGGCTCAGCCTCCCGGAGGTGCAGATCCTTTCGCAACCACACGTCCGCGTGGAGTTCGTCTTCTGCTCCATCACACCGCGCTGGGCCTTCACGGATGCCGCGACCATTGCCCACTGCATCAAGACCATCGGACCCTCGCGGGTTCTCATCTCCTCGGACGGTGGGCAGGCGCACAATCCCATGCCCGCCGACGGCTACCGGCGCTTCGTCGAGCTGCTCCATGACGAGGGCATCGCCGCCGAGGACTTCCGCGTGATGTGTCGCGACAACGGCGACGATCTCCTCCACGGCTGAGCCGTCGCGAGCTTGCGCGGGTCCCGGGCCTCCGGTACCCTTCAAGCTTTCATGGCGCGACACCATCGCCCGTGGAGCCGCTCGTGATTGCCCGCCGTCGCTTGCTCGCCGTTCTTGGCGCGGGCGTCCTCTCCGCTCCCGGAGTGGCGCGAGGGCAGCCTTCGAAGCCAGCCCGCATCGCCTTCCTCGGCCTCGGCACCGCGGAGAACACGGCGAGCCGGCTCGACGCCCTCCGCGGTGGCCTCCGCGACCTCGGCCACGTCGAGGGGAAGACCATCGTCTTCGAGTATCGCTGGGCCGAGGGGAGCGCGGCGCGGCTCCCCGATCTGGCCGACGAGCTCGCGGAGCTCGAGCCCGCTGTCTTCGTCTCCCACGGAACGGCGGGAACGCGGGCGGCCAAACGCGCCACCGCGAGCATTCCCATCGTCATGATCGCCGCCCTCGACGCGGTGGGGGCTCGTCTCATCGCGAGCATGGCCCGTCCCGGGGGCAACATCACGGGCACCACGCTATTCAGCTTGGAGACAAGCGCCCATCGTCTCGAGGTCCTCAAGGACACCGTGCCCCGCGTCGCTCAGCTTGGTCTCCTCCTGAATCCGGAGAACCGCGAGACGGAGATCGTGCGGCAGGCCACCGATCTCGCCGCCCAGACCGTGAAGATGAACGTACAGGGCTTCGAGGCGCGCACCCCCGAACGGCTGGAGGGCGCCTTCGCGGCTATGGGGAGGAGCGGGGTGCAGGCCGTGGCCGTCCAGGCGGACCCGATATTCGACGCCCACGCGGGGAGCATCGCCCAGCTCGCCGTGCGTCAACGCCTGCCCTCAATCGGGAACCGCGCGCTTGCCCAAGCGGGCGGGCTCATCGGTCACGAGATGGACACCCTCGAGGTGTGGCGACGCACCGCGTACTTCGTGGACAAGATCCTCAAGGGCGGGCGGCCCGCGGAGATGCCCGCGGAGCGCATCCAGAAGTTCGTGGTGGTGATGAATCTCAAGACGGCCAAGGCGCTGCACATGACCATCCCGCCCCTCGTCCTTGCCCGCGCCGACGAGGTGATCCGGTGAGACCGCGGAGGTTTCGGGCCACTCCAGGAACGGCGAGCCGACGCTTGCGCTTGGTGTTACCATTCCCCCGTCCGCGCCAGGCCGGGGCGGATCGCGTGATCCAACCTACACACTGAGGAGAGGACGACATGGCCCAGCTGACGATTCCCCTGGATTCCGCTCGTTTCTCGAAAGGCATGACGTGGAAGGACTACATGGCCCAGATGGGTGACACGCGGGCCCGGACGGAGGAGAACTACAGCAAGGCCTCGCTCACCGAGGACGAGCGGAAGTTCTTCAGCGGAATCAACCAGGTCAAGCACGTGCTCATGCTCGGCGAGAATTGGTGCGGCGACGTGCACAGGAACTCGCCCATGATCGCCCGCATCGTCGAGGCCATGCCGGGCGCCGACCTCCGCGTGTTCCTCCGCGACCAGAACGTCGACTTGACGGACTGCTTCCTCAACAACGGCTATCGCTCCATTCCCATCGTGGTGTTCTTCGACAAGGACTGGAACGAGGTCGGCCGCTGGATCGAGCGGGCAGGCGCGGCGACCCAGAAGTCGTTCGCCATCCGATCCACCACCCTCGACGTGGCGACGGAGGACAAGAAGGACGCGGCCATGGCCGAGTTCCGCAAGCAGGTCCAGGGGACCTACGAGGGACCCGCGGACAAGAGCATGTGGCGCGAGACGGCCAAGGAAGTCCGCTCGGTCCTCGAGCAGCGCCTGGGCCTCGTCGGCAAGAAGTAAGCCCACCCTCACCCTGCCCTCTCCCTCCCGGGAGGGAGAGGGGGCTCCTGCTCCCTCGCCCCCATCGGGGGAGAGGGCGGGGTGAGGGGGCGATTCGCTAGCTCACCATCGAGTAGGTGCGCTCGACGTTGCGGGCGAGGCCGGCGCGCCAGGGTCGATAGTCTCCGTAGGCAGAGAAGGGCTTCTCGTAGGCCGGAGCGAGCTTGTCCGTGACGCGGCGCTGGGTGTCTTCCAGCGTCGCGCCGCGGGCAACCTCCTCGCGAACGGCCTCCACCATGTCGCTCACGTAGCTTCGGAAGGTGGCGAGCCACTCTCGTCCCGTCGGCGCTCCGTGCCCCATGATGATGTGGGTGAAGTCGAGGGCGGCCAGCCGATCCAGCGTGCCCGCCCAGTCCTCGGGATAGCCGTCTCCCATGTAGGGCGTCCAGCCGATGAGGGCGTCCCCCGTCACCACCACCTTCTCCTTCGGCAGGTACACGAAGACGTCGCCCTCCGTGTGCGCGCGGCCGAGGTGGAGGAGATGGATCTCCCGGTCGCGCCGGTAGATCTTCATCGTGCCCTCGAAGACCATGGTGGGGAGCGCGGGCTGCAGCGCTGTCACCTCCGCGTGATACGACTCGGCCAGGCGAAGATCCGTGCGCAGGCGCTCCCGCTCACCGTCGCCGCTGGCCCTCGCCACCGCCGCCTTGAGCTTGGCGATCTCCGCGGGCATCTCCCGCACGTGATCCTGGATGCGCTTGAGCCCCTTGCGCACCATGGCCTCGCGGGTGAGCTGGTTGGTCACGATCTCCGCCCCTGGATAGGTGGTGGGATAGACCTCGTTGCCGTGCCAGTGGTCCCAGTGGAAGTGCGTGTTGACCACGTAGCGCACAGGCTTGGCCGTCATCTCGCGCAAGCGCTCCACGATCACCCGCGCCGCCGAAGGCTTGGAGTGCGTGTCCACCACCATCACCCCGTCGTCGCTCTCGATGATGGCGGTGTTGGAGTTGACTTTGTAGGCGGGCTCGGCCACCGCCGCGTACACACCGTCGGCGACCTTCTGGAACTCGAACTTCGCGTCACCTCGGCTCGGACCCTCATGGCTGCAGCAGTCCATGCGATGCGGTCCTTCTAAGGCTTGAGGCCGTACAGGCGGCGCGTGTTGTCGGCGAGGATCTTGCGCTTCTGGGTGTCCGTGATGTCCCCCCGCTCCTTGATCTCGTCGATGGAGCCGGGGAAGCTGTGATCCCAGTGCGGGAAGTCCGAGGCGTAGACGATCTGGTTCTCTCCCACCAGCTTGAGGGCCTGGGGCAGGAGCCACTCGTCGGCCTCGCAGGAGAAGTAGATGGAGCCGCTCCGGATGTAGTCGCTCGGCTTTCTCGTGAGCGCGGGCGCCTCCTCGGCGCGCTTGGCGTACTCGTCGTCCATGCGCTCCATCCAGTAGGGGGCCCAGCCGCAGCCCGCCTCGAGGAAGGCGATGCGCAGGCGCGGGAAGCGCTCAGGAATGCCCTCGAAGACCACGGAGGTGATCTGCCGCATCTGGCCGAAGGCGTGCGAGCAGGTGTGGGCCTGGATGAACTTCGAGAAGAGATCCACGCCGGCCCCACCCAGGTGCGAGCCCGAGGCGTGAATCCCCAACATCACCCCGAGGCGGTCGGCCTCCTCGTACACGGGGAGGAAGCGCTCGTCGCCCAGCAGATGCGTGCCGTCGGCGGCGAGCATGCCGCCCACGTGACCGAGCTCGGTCACGGCGCGACGCAGCTCGGCCGCCGCCGCCATGGGATCCTGCACGGGGAGGAGGGCCACTGACTGAAGACGCGGGCTCACCTTGATGAACTCCTCGTGCATGAGCGTGTTGTAGGCGCGGCAGAGGCGCACCGCCCACTCCCGATCCTTGAGGAAGCTCATGAAGAGGCCGAGGGTCGGGTAGAGCACGGCCAGTTCCATGCCACCCGTGTCGAGGGCGCGCAGCCACTCGTCGGCGGTGCCCGCCCAGTCGTGGAACTTGTCGACGAGCCGCCGATCCCATCCGTCGGCCGTGTAGAGCGGGAAGGTGAGGGAGCGCCGGCGATAGGGCTCGTCCAGATATCTCGCGATCTGCTCGTACGACTCCGTCACGTGGCCGTCGGCATCGAGGACGGCATAGGACTGGCTCATCGCGTGCCCCTCCAGTGCGGGATCGCCTCGGGGTTGACGCAGTGGGCGGGCGCTTCGCCCCGCGTCGCCGCGAGGATCTGCTCGAAGGCGAGCCGGAGATTGGCGCGTCGCCCTGCCTCGCTGTGGCTCACGTTGTGCGGGGTGAGGATGAGCCGCTCGGGGTCGACGCCGCGCAGGAGATTGGCGGGGGGCAGCGGCTCTTTCACGAACGCGTCGACCGCCGCACCAGCGATCCAGCCTTCCCCGATCGCCCGCGCGAGGGCTTCCTCGTCGGCCATCTCGCCCCGCGCCGTGTTGACGAGCACGGCGGTAGGCTTCATGCGGCGAAGCTCCTTCTCCCCGATCAGCCCGCGCGTCTCGTCGGTGAGCGAGGCGTGGAGTGACACCACGTCGGACTCGGCCAGCACCGTGTCGAGGTCGACGAGGGTGACATCGAGCGCCTCGGCCTGTGCCATCGGGATGTAAGGGTCCGACGCGAGGAGGCGCACGTCCCAGTTCACGAGACGCCGCGCCACGTGGGAGCCGACCCGCCCCAGGCCGACCAGCCCCACCGTCTTGCCGAAGAGGAACTCGCCGCGATCCTGACGCTGCGCCCATTCGCCGCGGCGAAGCTTGGCCTCGTTGTGCTTGACGCGCTTGAGGAGCATCAGGATGAGGCCAATGGTTGCCTCCGCCACCGCGATGAAGTTCTCCGGGGTGGGACTGTTGGCCACGAGCACGCCCAGGCGGGTGGCGGCCGGAATATCGATCTTGTCCGTTCCGATGAAAGGCACGATGACGAGCCGGAGGCGGGGCACGGCTTCCATCACACCGCGGGTGATGGTCTCGAGGTGCGAGGCGAGGATCACGTCGACATCGCGCGCGGCGGCGATCAGATCCGCTTCCGTGTAAGCGATACGGCCGGGCTGATCGAGCGGTCGGCCGATGGCGACCTCGTGGCCCGCGTCCCGCAGAGGCCCGAGCTCTTCGGATGCGCCGCTGGGTCCGGTGGCAAGGATCTTCATCAGGGCTTCTTGCAGATGACGTTGAGGAGCGCCTGACGCTTCTCGTCCTTGACCACCCGCAGCGCCCGCTCGAGAGCGGCGGGAAGCTGGGCGGGATCCTCCACGCGCTCGCCGTGCCCGCCCGAGGCGCGGCAGACCATTTCGTAGTCTGGCGCGGGCTCGAGCGCGGTGAGAGGCATGGAGTCCGTCTTGACCGCCCAGCCGTCGCGAGCATGCGACTGGACCGCGCGCTTCACGGCGTTCCACGTGCGGTTGTTGAAGATGACGAAAAGCGCGGGCAGGTTGTAGGCGCGCGAGACGAAGTGAGCGGCGGTGGGCGCCCCGAAGATGTAGGCGCCATCGCCCACGCAGCAAACCACCGTCTTGTCCGGGGCGGCCAGCTTGGCCCCCAGCGCCGCCCCCAGTCCCCAGCCCAATCCGCCCGAGGAGGGCGCGGCAAAGTAGCTGCCCGGTCGGCTGAAGCAGGCCTGGCTTGCGTCGAGATCGTACTCGTTGACGACGATCGTCTGCTCGTCCACCACGTTGCCGACGCAGCGGGAGACCCAGGCCATGTCCATCGGGCTCTCGCCCTGGACCGCCTTCGCCCGAGCGGCCGCGGCCGCCACCACGCGCGCGTGCTCGGCTTCCCAACGCGCACGTCGGTCCTTCACGAGCCCGCCGTCCGCGCGACGGCTCACCGCCTCTGCCAGCGCCTGCAGCGCGAGGCGCGGCGTGCCGCCCAGGGCGAGGTCCATGGGGAAGCCGCGGATCGGATAGCGGGAGAAGAGCGGATCGACGCCCACGTGCACGATGCGCGTCTCGGCCCGCGGATGCTTGAGGCCGGGGAACCAGGGCACGTCGGACTCGATCACCAGGACGGCGTCGGCCGCGTCCAGATGCGCGCTGGCGTCGAAGCCGCCGTGGAGAGGATGATTTTGCGGAAAGTTCACATAGGTATGGAACTGGTCGAAGACGGGTGCCCCGAGCGCCTCGGCGAGAGCGACCAGGGAACGCACCGCGCCCGGATCGCGCCCCGCTGCCTTCGTGATGATGATCGGATTGCGCGCGGAAGCGAGGACCTGCGCTGCCTCCTCTACGCTTTCGGCCGCGGGGACGAGCGCCCCCGGCCGGGCCATACGCGCGGGATCTGCGTACTCGATGCCGTCCTGGCGCTCGGAGAGCACCTCGCGGGGCAGGGTAAGGTACACGGGGCCTTGCGGCTCCGCATGCGCGAGGGCGAGCGCACGGTCCACCACCGTCTCCAAATCGGAGGCGCTCCGGAGCTCGTAGTCCCACTTGACGAACTCGCGCACCATGGCCGCCTGATCGAACGACTCCTGCGCCCAGTGGATGGGGCGGTCCCGGCTGCCCAGGTGTCCCGCCTCGGAGATCGGGTTGCGTCCCGCGCTGAAAAGCATAGGCACGTTGGCGCGCGCAGCGTTGATGACGCCGCCCACCGCGTTGCCCGCGCCCACGATCACGTGGACCATGACGGCCTGGGCGCGACCGGTGACCATGGCGAAGCCGTGGGCCATGGCCACTGCGGGGACCTCGTGCGGCACGGTGAGGGGGCGCGGGGCGGCCTGTCCCTGGGCCCCGCGCTTCGCGTACGCTTCGATGAGCGGCGCGAAGTCGGTTCCCGCGTTGGCGAAGAGATACTCCACACCGCGCGCGGCGAGGAGCTCGAGGTAGGCTTCGGCAGTGCTCTCGACGGCGGCGCGCTTGCGCATGTGAGTTCTCCTTGGTGAGCAGGCGGTGAGAGAAAAAGCGTGCCGAGCTTAGCGCCGGGGGGAGGACGGGTCAAGGAGGAAGGCGAAGAGGCGAGGGATGGGGACGACGCGCTAGCGGGTCGACGAGCCCTTGGCGGGAGCCTTGATCTCCTTCTCGCTGAGGGCCGCCACGCGCGCCTGGAGGCGCTTGACGAGCTCCGGGTAGCCGTTGGTGCGGATCACGCGATCGAACTGCGAGCGATAGTTGGAGATGAGGCTCAGATTCTCGACGAGGATGTCGTAGGTGAGCCAGCGATCTCCCTTGAGGGTGAGCCGTGACTCCACGGGAATCTCCGTCCCCTTGGCGGTGACGATGCGCGCGCGCACCACCGCCTTGTCGCCCGTGATTTCCTCGCTCACGTAGTTGAGGCGTTCGCCCCCGTACTCGTCGATGCGAGAGATGTAGGTCTGCTCGAGAAGATTGGCGAAAAGCTTGGTGAACTCCTCACGCTCAGCGGGCGTGCGCTCCTGCCAATGCAGACCCAGCACGCGCTGCGCGGTCTCTGTGGTGTCAAAAGCCTCGCTGGCCACCTTGCGCACCTGCGCGCGCTTTTCGGGCAGCGACAGGCTGGGGTTCTCCAGTACCTTCAGAATCTGGTCCGTGTAGGTGCGAAGCTGTTCGGTGGGGGCGCCGGCCCAGCCATCGGTGGCGAGACCGAGGATGAGAGTGAGAGCGAGAAGAACAGTCCCGTACCAGTGCATGCGTGCTCCTGAGATTTTGTGGAGATCGACCCGTCTGCCTTCATTGTACCCCCTTGCCCGGCCCGCCTTGACATCGGAGAGGCCCCGGTCTTGAATTCCCGCATGACGCCGTCCAACCCGCACTCCCAGACCACGCGCGAGGGTGTCGACGTCGCCGATCCGTGGGCCGCCATCGAGGCGTGCTACGAGCGCGGCTGGACGGACGGCCTGCCCGTGGTGCCGCCCACCGAGGCCCTCGTCGATGCCATGCTCGCCGCGGGGCCGTGGCGCCCCGACGACGTGCTTCTCCACGAGCCAGTGCGGGACCGCGCGGTAACCGCGGAGAAGGCGGCGATCAACGCGGTGATGGCGGGCTGCCGACCCGAGTACTTCCCCGTGGTGGGCGCCGCGCTCCAGGCCATCGGCGACGCCTCCTTCATGCTGCACGGTCCGGCCACGAGCACCGGGGGCGCGGCTCTCATGGTGATCGTCAATGGGCCCATCCGAGAGCGCCTCGAGCTCAACGGAAAGGTCAATCTCTTCGGCCCGGGCCCGCGCGCCAACGCGACCATCGGCCGCTCCCTCCGTCTCGTGCTCCTCAACTGCCTCGACTGCCGCCCCGGC
>Ga0126373_10002827_pt1 | contig 12836 bp, 12 predicted proteins | sample PanSoiMetPlot_11_FD_92545 | JGI IMG/M metagenome (GOLD analysis project Ga0126373, IMG submission 92545) | Tropical forest soil microbial communities from Panama - MetaG Plot_11 | ecosystem: Environmental > Terrestrial > Soil > Tropical forest > Bulk soil | place: Panama | collected 2016-02-17
AATCCGATCTCGGCTGCTGCCGCCGCGGCTTCGTCTTCACTCGATGCCAGGCGCGTTTCTACAGCTGGGATGCCATAGGCTTCGAGCACTTGCTTCGATTCGAACTCGGTCAGCAGCGTTCGCCCCGACGCGCGGGCTTGTTCGATCACGCGCATGGCAGCCGCGGGATCGACGACATTGGAACCGGTGAGTACGGGCGTCTCGTACAGCCCGCGCAGGTTGTAGCTGTACCTCCACATGTATTCGAAGGCGCGCACCGCCGTATCGGGAAACGGAAACGTCGGGATTCCCGCGCGATTCAACACCGCTTCACCCTGCGTGGCTTTTTCACCGCCCATCCAACTCGACAGGATCGGCTTGCCATCGAGTTTGGCGAAGCGCTGCAACTTTTCCGCGATCAGCGTCGGATTTGTCATACCTTGCGGCGTCATGATCACCAGCAGACCGTCGGCGTTCGGATCTTTGGAAACGATCTCGACGGCTTTCTCGAAGCGTTCGGGGCCGGCGTCTCCGATGATGTCGACCGGATTGTTGTGGCTCCAATGCGGCGGAAGGACGTTATCGAGTGCCTCGTGCGTCGCGGGTGCAATCTCGGCTAACTCACCGCCCAAAGTGAGCAGCGCATCGGTTGCGAGCACGCCGGGACCGCCCGCGTTGGTCACGATCGCCAGGCGCGGCCCCCTCGGCCGAGGCTGGTTGGCGAGTACCTCGGTCATATAGAAGACGTCGGCGATGCTGTTGACCCGGAGCACGCCTACGCGGCGGAATGCAGCTTCGAGCACGGCGTCGCTGCCCGCCATCGACCCGGTATGCGACGCAGCGGCCTTGGCGGCCTGCTCCGTGCGTCCGGCTTTGATGACTATGATGGGCTTGTTCAACGCGACTTCGCGCGCAGCGGAGAGGAACGATCGGGCGTCGCCGATCGATTCCATGTAGACCACGATGCTGCGCGTGTTCGGATCATCGCCCAGGTAGTCGATCAGGTTGCCCCAATTGACGTCGAGCATTGAACCTGTTGAGACGAACGCGCTGAATCCGATTTGTTCGCGTAGGCTCCAATCGAGGATTGCCGTGCATAGTGCTCCGCTCTGGCTGACAAAGGCGACGGTGCCCGGGCGCGCTACCGTTTGGGCGAAGGTAGCATTCAGGCCAGTGATCGGGCACATCACGCCCAGGCAGTTCGGCCCGACGATCCGCATCTTAGTCGGGCGCGCGACGGCCAGAATCTCGCGCTCAAGCTCGGCGCCGCGCTGGCCGGATTCGCGAAAACCCGCGGAGATCACTACTGCGCCACGCACTCCCAGGCGAGCGCAGTCGGCGATGACGCTCGGCACGGTCTCGGCCGGGGTTACCACAACCGCTAGTTCAGGCGGCTCCGGCAGGCTCGCTACGTTCGGGTACGCGCGTATTCCGAGAATGCTGGCGCGCTTGGCGTTCACCGGATACACGGTTCCGCCGAAAGGACTACTGATCAGATTCCAGAGAACGGAGCGGCCGACATGGCCCTCACGCTCAGTTGCGCCGATGACGGCAACGGACTTAGGCTTGAAGAAGACATCGAGATCGCGGCGGGTGATATCTTCTTCGCCGTTGCGGTTCGCGATGGCTTGAGGGGGGTGAATCGAACAAGTTAAATCCGTAATCGTCGCCATGGGTCTATGGTTACACTCTTCCTCTGAGAAACCGGTCGGATATTTTGGTTTCTTCAGCTCGCAGCGGCACTAGACGCTGACTACTGGGCAAGGGGACTGACGAATGATCGAATAGGCGTTGGCGCGCAGACGTCCCATGACGTCGTCGTGGACGCCGCGGCCGATTACCAATAGGTCAGCCCGCTCGCGCGACGCTATCGTGCAGACGCCGTCGGCCACTTCGTCGGCGACAACAAAGACCTGTCCTTCGGCACGAGTGCAGGCCTGCACCCCTCGGACCTGCTCGGTAGCTTGACGGACGAGTTTGTCGTGGCCGGATTCGCCGGCAAAGGGCGACTTGTCCTTGGCCTCCGGCACGGCGTGAACGAACGAGAGCTCGGCGCCGTATTCCGTCGCAAACTTGTTCGCCCACGTCGCAGTCGGGCAGCTCTGAGCTCCCAGGTCGATCGCACATAGAATTCTGCGAAAGCCGATGTCCTCGAGGCGTGGCACATTCTCCATATGAACGCCGGTCCAAACCGGACACGAAGCGCCGCGCAGCACTTGTTCAGTTACCGAGCCCACGATCATGCGGCGGAAAGCGCCGTAGCCGTGAGTCGGCAGCATGATCAGGTCAAAATTACTGCCGTGCGCATATTCGATCGTCTTCGCCGCCGGATCGCCTTCGAGCAGCACGCGCCTCACGTCGAGGTGCCTTAGCTCGTCGGCCATGAAATAGGCGAGCCGCTGTTCGGCGACGCTGGCAGAATCGACTGGAATGTCGTTGTAGGTGAGCGGCTGGAGGACGTGGAGCAGGGTGAGCTCAGCCTGAAAGCGGCCAGTGAACACCTCCACCATTCTCCCCGCGCTGGCGCAGCGCTCGGAGAAGTCCACGGGGAACAGAATCTTTTTGGGAGGAAACATATCGTTCCAGCCTTTCCGGGTGCTCTAACGCAGCCCCCTTGATTACAAGCACGTTCACCGCCAGCCCGGGCACAAAGCAACGACCTCTTCACTATTCCTTGATGAAAGCTACAATCATTAGCGTCACGAAAATCAGTCCAGTGGCGACTGCGACCGAGCCGAACCCCCAGCCGAAATTCTTGACCCATTGTTGCGACGGCGTAACGCGCAGCTTCTCCTTCGCCCGACTTCACCAGACGCCAGTATTCCTCTGGGTGCCGGGGCCATGCTGCTGGTCGAGTTTGGCGTCGCCGTGGCAGGTCCCGCACGTGCGCGGCAGGTTGGCGCCGTAGGTTTTCGATTGCGGATTCTTGGACGGCAGAATCGCGTGCACTTCGCCATGGCAGTTGGTGCAGGCTTGTTTGCTTATTGCAGCATGCACGCTCGCGGTGACGTCGTGAGCCGGCTCGGCATGACAGGATCGCACTTCACTTTAGCCGCGTTGGCCGCGTGAGGATGCGCATTCTTGTCGGTATGGCAGTCCGTACAAGAGAGACCACCATGAACGCTGGCTTGGAAATTAGCGCCCTTGTCGTCGTGGCAGGAAAGACATTCGGCGCTTTTCGGGCTGGTTGCGCTGAGGACATTAAGCGCCAGGGCGAGCGAAAAAACGATTGCGGTACTCCATTTCACAGAGCACCTCCTTAGCTTCTAAACTGCCCGGAAAACGGAGCGCGTCGGCAGCTTGATTCAATAGCACGAGGATGCCGGCACGCCCTTTCCGGGCTAGCTATTTGCCTGTCGCGCCTGCCGTCGAGGTTGGTCCCGGCGTTTTGATCCCGAGCTGACTCAGAATTTGCGGGTTTTTCTCACTCACCGCCAGGAGGTCGTGACAAGTTGAGCAATCATTGGAAATAGTGCGCCCGTCGGCGCTGGCATGATTGCCGTCGTGGCACCGGAAGCAGCCCGGGTAATCAGTATGCCCGAGGTTGTTTGGATAGGTGCCCCAAGTAATTTTCATGTCCGGGAATATATTTTGCGCGTAGATCGCTTGCACGGTTTTGATCGTGCTCTTCAACCCGCTTTGTTCGGCCGCATAGACTTGCGGATAGCTGGTCCGGTAGAAATTGTCGAGCCGCGCTGCAATGCCCAGTTCCGCGCTCGCGTGGTCGGAGTAGCTTTGCATTAGGACTTCGAGCGCCTGCTTCTTGATGAACGGAAGCTTCGGACTGATGCTGCCCTGATCCATGGCCGAATCCACCGCGCGTTCGGGCACCTGGAAGATATGCGTCGGGCGATTGTGGCAGTCCATGCAATCCATCTCGCGATGCTCGCCTCGCGCCAGGTCTTGCGGGGTCACTCTCACGTCGGTGGAGTTGAAGACCGTCACTCTTCCGTTCGGATCGGTGTAAGTGACCTGTGGAATCACTTGCCGGTGTCCGTCGGTTGAAATGTAGTCCATGCGGGCGTTTTGATAGACGTGAGCTCCGTGGATACCAACGCTACCGCCAAAGTTCTTGCCGCCGATCTTCATCAAGGCGACCGTCGTAGAAGGCGTGTTCTGTTCGTCGGCTGCGTATTCGGTGTGAACGAAGAATTTGTTTCCTGCGAATTTCTTCGGCCAGTGGCATTGCTCGCAGGTTTCGCGCGCCGCCCTCAGCGCCGCCACCGGCGATGGGATCGGCCGTGGATACGTGTTGAACATCACCGCGATGAGTTGCCCAGTGCCGGACAACTTGGATTTCACGAAAAACGAAGCTCCTGGTCCGATATGGCACTCGGGGCAAGCCACCCGGGCGTGCGGCGAGTTTGAGTAAGCCGTGTACTCGGGATCCATCACCTTGTGGCACGCCTTTCCGCAGAATGTATCCGTGTCCATGTAGGTCACCGCGCGATAAGTGAACTGGCTGCCCATGACGAGATTGGCCGCGGTGGTGAGAGCGACAAAGATTCCTAGCCGCCGCAGTTCGCCGCCTCGTGGAACGAAAGGCCCGAAATCGCCCGCCTTTCTTCGCTTCCAGGTGTCGAGTGCGATACCTAAGGGGATGAGCGCCAGACCCAGCGCGAAAACGCCGGGCAGCACCAGGAATAGCAGGATTCCGATATAGGGAGTACTCGTCTCGCCTCGCCAATAAGACGGCAGCGCCAGCAACCAGAGGATCCCGGCGGTGGTGACGAGAATTACGCCAATCAAACTGATGACATTGCTTGCAAGGTAGGCAAGAGGCGATCGTTTTGGCATTCCGGCTCTCTGGAACCGCAATCAGGCTACCAACAAACAATCAACGGGATAGACATCACGTGAACAGGCAACATAGGGTGAAAACACCCAACGTCGATGCGTCGCGGGGCCGTTTGCGCAACGTTTGGAGAGAAAAACCCCTAACAGTCAAGAAATCGGAACACAAGCTTCGCGGGAAACTGTATTACAGCGCGGCAACCAGAAACTTGCCGACGTACAGGAAGCCAGCTACGAGGATCAGACAAGACGCAAACGCAAGATAGCTGAGGAAATTGGCCGACTCGTTCGGTTGGGCCGGTAACTTTTCTTTGGCCGGACTCAGAGCCCGCCGAACCATTGCAATCAGCGTGATCGCTGCAGCGAGCGCAACCCAAAGAACCGAGAGAGTCAGCATGACGAGAAATGTCCTTTCAGAACAAATTCACTGGCTTCGAACAACGGCATCTGGCACAATGCGGCGTGGACTCGATCAACGGAAATTCCCCGCGTGAGCTGTGTTGATTTGTTTCCATTTGAAAGCCGGAACCCGAAGCCCCAGTCGCATTCTTCTTAAGCAATCGTAATTCCGCTGCGATGACTGCCAGATGTGCAGTGGAGGGGGAATCGCCTTCGAAGACCACATCGCGCACGCCTGCATCCCAGATGCGATTCAGTTGAGCGGATCCCTTGCGCGTGATTACGACGAAGCGCTCAGCCTCACCTGCATTCAAACAGAGGTTCTCGGCTTCGGCGCCGTCCACGATGATTACTCCGTCCAGGCGAAAATCCGGACGGTCCACGGAATACACTCGATGAGATCCATCGCGCAGCAGCAGACCGCGCAGCGCTTCCGCGTATTCGGAATTTCTTAAGGCCATCTGGATCGTTTTCATTTGGTAGGCCCGTCACTTCTGTTCCCGAATAGTGCAATCGAGCGGCCGCTGACGCTCGGTGGAGCTAAAGTCCCGAATTCCAAAGAACTTAGCTTGGCCTGGTCGTTCGCCGTACGATCCAACTTCAGGATCTGAGCGCAAGAACCCCCAGGATGGAGTGCGCAATTACGGTCATCAACGTGCTTGCCTGGGACATCAAGATTATGTTGGAAAACGTGACGGGAGCGTCTCCGAGAGGTTTGGTTTCCCATCTCGCGGGGAAATGGCAGCGCCCCGAGCTACTGGAAACCATCTTCGATCAGCTTTCCGACGCGCTCTTCCTTTACGACAAGGACCTGCGCATTGTGGGTGTCAACGTTGCGGCGGCGCGGCTATTCGGCATGTCCGCAGATCATATGATCGGCAAGCGCTGCCAGGAAGTGTTTCAATGCCTGGCCTGCGAACCCGGCTGTGCGATGCTGCAGTCGCTCGGCGAAGCCGCGTGTCTGCCCTCCGGCACGGTGACACTGAGAACGGAAAACGGCCTCGAGCGCATGGTGGTGATTCGAACCGTTCAGATTCACGACGAGACTGGGGCGGTGGAGGGAGTTGTCGCCACCGTCAAGGACATCACCGATGAGGCGCAGCCGGCCCGAAGGCAGATTATTGCGGAATCGCAGGCCATGCGTGAAGTTCTCGCATTCGTCCGTCGCGTAGCGGTAAGCGAAGCGAGCTCCATTCTCATCGAGGGCGAGAACGGCACGGGCAAAGATCTGATCGCCAAGACGCTTCACTACCAGAGCCTGCGCCAGGCCGAACCCTTCCTGGCCATCAATTGCGCCGCGATCCCGGATACGCTGCTCGAAAGCGAGCTCTTCGGTTACGAAAAGGGCGCGTTCACCGACGCACGCGCGCAGAAGCGCGGTCTTTTCGAACTGGCCGACAAAGGCTCTCTGTTCCTGGACGAAATCGGCGAGATTCCGTTGTCCTTGCAAGCCAAGCTGCTGCGCGTGTTGGAAGATCAGTGTTTCCGAAGGCTCGGCGGGCTCCAGGACATTCATGTGGACCTGCGGATCATGGCGGCCACCAACAAAAACCTCTGCGAAGCGGTTCGGGAAGGGGCGTTTCGACAGGACTTGTATTACCGCCTGAACGTGATCCAGTTGATTGTGCCGCCGCTGCGCGAACGTCCGCAAGACATTCTGCCGCTGGCGCGATTCTTCATTCAGCACTACAACGAGAAATTCAAGCGGCAGGTGGAGGGCGTGTCGCCGGAGGCCGAGAGCCTGTTGCTAGCCCACGATTGGCCGGGCAACGTTCGCGAGCTGCGCAACGCGATCGAGCGGGCCATGATCCTCGAAGACACGTCGCACATCCGTCCGCAGAGCTTGCCCATTGCGGTTCGGGGAACTGGCCCGACGCCGACGAATGCGTTGGGCTCGGCGCCGTTCACAGGCGAGCAGCTGTCGCTGGTGGAGCAGGAACGCCGGCTGCTGGTTCAAGCGCTCGAAAAGACCGGCGGGAACCAGACGCAGGCCGCGCGATTGCTGAGCATCACGCGCGATACGCTGCGGTACAAAATGAAGAAGTTCAACCTGCGGTAACCACTCGCTTCAGGAGACCCAGACGCATCCGATGCTGCGGAAATTCCATTGACCGTGCTCCTTGTGCGCGATCAGTGCGCCGCCGTGCCCGCAGAGTCCGCCGCACAGATCTGACACCGAAAGCAGAGCCTCGTTGTGCTGGCGGTTGAAAGCCACCCGAGAAAACGAGATCGCGCGATAGGGTCCCGGCTCCGGCCATGGCAATGTGTCGATCTCCTCATAAGGCCAGGGAATGTGCAGATTCTTGTCGAGCGTCGGATAAACTCTCATCAGGAACTCGGCGTCGCCGAGCGCGTGGAGCTGAGCGATCAAACGCCCGCTAACACCGGCTTGGCGCAGTGCGTTTGCACAACCGCTGTTTGTTGCGGCCTCCGGGTCGAAGATGAGGGTCCGGCTCAGGATGAAGAGATTCTTGGGCGGTTGCTTGACGAAGTGCTGTTGGAGCCATGCGGAGTAGATTTCGTACTCGTCCGGCGTAATCCGGTTGGAAATGTGCGGCTCAAAAGCGCAGCTGATCATGCCGCCCGAGAGCACAATCGCCATTGCGGCTTTCGGAAGGGGGCACATGTCTTTACTGTATAATTTCTAACTCTATGCGCGGCCTCATGATGGACTACCCGCTGACGCTCAAGCACATGCTGGAGCGCTCGGCCAAACTCTTCCCCAAACAAGAAATTGCAAGCAAGATGCCCGACGGCATTCATCGTTACACTTATGCTGATCTGCACGCCCGCGTGCATGCTCTGGCGCACGTTCTCGAGCGGCTGGGTGTGAAGCCCGGCGACAAAGTGGGTTCGCTGTGCTGGAACAGCTATCGCCATCTCGAGCTTTATTTCGCGGTACCCTGCTTCGGCGCCGTTCTGCACACGTTGAACCTCCGATTGCCGTCGGATCAATTGGCCTACATCATCCAGCACGCCGAGGACAAAGTCATCTTTGTCGACGCTTCGCTCGCGTTCATTCTCGAGCCGATCCGCGATCAGCTCATGTGCGTGAAACAGTTTGTCATTCTTCCGGATGAGCCTCATCAGACCACGCTCGAGCCGGCTTGCGATTATGAAGATCTGATTCGCGCGTCGAACGGGAAGAGCTACTCATGGCCGCAGATCGAGGAAACTGAAGCCTGCGCAACTTGCTACACCTCGGGCACAACGGGCAATCCGAAAGCGGTTCTCTACACGCATCGGGCCTTTTTCCTGCACAGCTTTTCTCTGGCGCTGGCTGACGTCTTTGCGATTTCTGAGCGCGACACCGTTCTGCAGATTGTCCCCATGTTTCACGCCAACGGCTGGGGCATTCCTTACGCTGCCTATATGACGGGCGCGCGCATCGTGCTCACCGGCCGTCAGCTTCAACCGGCCGATATCGCGGGCCTGATTCAGGACGAGCGCGTGACCTTCACCGCCGGAGTTCCCACTATCTGGATGACGTTGTACTCGTATCTTGAAAGCCACTCTCACGATCTGTCGTCGCTCCGCATGATAGCGGTCGCGGGCTCGGCGATGCCGCGCCAGTTCATCGAGTGGTACGAAAAGAAGCATCGAATCCCATTTCGCCTGGCTTGGGGCATGACCGAGACGACGCCCATCGCGACTTTCATGGCGGTGAAGAAAGACCTCGACGCGCTGCCGGAAAAAGAACGCTTCGATCTGCTAGCCCGTCATGGCCTGCCGGTAGCCGGTGTCGAGATCCGCATCGTGGATGCCGAGGGCCGAGAGCTTCCCTGGGATGGCGCCACGATGGGAGAGTTGCAAACGCGCGGCCCCTGGATTACGAGCGGCTATTACAACGACACCCGCAACGACGAAGCATTCGCCGGCGGATGGTTCCGAACGGGCGACGTGGCGACCATCGACCAGAACGGATATCTGCAGATCATGGATCGAACGAAAGACTTGGTGAAGAGCGGTGGCGAATGGATAGCGAGCGTGGATCTCGAGAACGCGATTATGGCGCATCCGAAAGTAGCGGAGGCGGCCGTAATCGCCGTGTTTCACCCCAAGTGGCAGGAGCGTCCTCTGGCGTGCATCGCCACCTTGCCGGAGCATCGAGGGAAGCTTACCAAGGACGAGATTCTAGAATTCTTGAGCACACGCGTCGCTAAGTGGTGGCTGCCGGACGACGTGGTGTTTATCGAGGCGGTGCCCAAGACGAGCGTGGGAAAGTTCAATAAGCGAGCGCTGCGCGAGCAGTTTAGGGACTATAAACTGCCCGGCGTGAGCGAGTCAGCCACCGGCTGACGACCAGCAAGCGTTCACACGAGTGTCAACGCGGCACGCACGAGTGCGTGCGCCACATTTCATTTCTGGGCGGTGGTGTTAGAAGGCACCGACTTGTCGACGTAGTAGGTAATGCCGCTGTATTGCATCTCCTGCCAGGTCTGCTCGCCCCAACGAACATCCATCTTAGGATCGGGATTCGATGGGTTGTTCACGGAGTTGTCGTAGTGAGCGGTCGCTTCCAGGCGAGAGCCCTTCGGCACCGCGATCGGCTTGGCATAGACATAGTAAGTCTGCCAGTTGAAATCGTACCGCGGAACCGAGAGCACAACCTCAGAGCGTCCGTCGGGATAGATCAAGCGATACTCCCAGCCTTTGCCGCGCAGGTGCGTGTGCGGGAAAAGAGCGGTAATATGCGAGTCCTCTTTGAATTCGATGGCCGTGTCGATCGCCTGGTCGGCAACGCCGGCGCCAATCTTCATCAGAGGATTCATGAACGCGCTGTTGTGAATTTCGCGCTGCGGGGTTCCCTTGGCAAAGACCATGCCAACGCTCGACAGATCGTTCTCGCCTTTGCCATTCGCCGTGTAGTGCACCTGAAGGATCAGCACTGAGCCCGCCGGAACCTTCATCGCATCGCCGGGAGCGTAAATCATCGCGTTCGTGCCAGGAGCGGTGGTGGCGATCAGTGTGCCAGGCGCGCCAGCGAAAGGCGATGCCTCGATCGATCCATCGGGGCGCTTGATTCCAGGCATTTTTGGCAGCGCCTGCACAATCGCTTCATCCAGCTTCGCGTCTGGACTATTCTGCGGCGGCTTCGAGAAGACCAGGATATGGTGTACCACGCTGCGGACACCGGGCCTCACTTCGATGGCCTGCACCCACTTGTCTTCAGTGAAATTAGTCGGGATCGTGAAATACTGATAGGCGATTGTGCCACTCGCCGCGACCTGATAAGGCTTCGCCATCGTGAGTACGACATCAGGCTGCCCGATTTCCCAGCCTTCGGTGAACTTTGGCGCCGGAGGCAGATCTTTTGGATTGCCGGCCGGTGCGCCCGCGTCGGCCCAGGAGACGAGGATGGCCTTTTCGGAGTCCGTCAGGCGGCGGTCATTCACGAACACGCCTCGTGCTGCATCGGCGTGCCACGGGGGCATGGTCCCGCGCGTGACTCTCTCGCGAATCGACTTAGCCCAGGGACGCGTCTGATCGTAAGTCATCAGCGACATCGGTGCGATATCGCCCGGTCGATGGCAGCTTACGCAGTTTTTATTCAAAATCGGTGCGACGTCTTTTGAAAATGTCGGCGCGCCGGTGGTGGCATCGGCGGCCATTGCGATAGAACCTGTCGCGACAATCCCCAGCGCGGCAAGACACACAAAACCCGGCTTCATGATGTCAATTGACTCCTTGGTAACTACGATACCGCATTTTACAGGCATTCCGGGATAGTACTATAAGCTACAAACATAAGAATTGCCTTCGCCGCTGATATACTGCCCCTGCCCCTCGACCATGTCCGTGAAAGGAACAAAATTTTGGGACTCGATCTTTTCGCTTATTGTAAAGAGCGCAGCCGTGGCCGCCCTGGGGATCGCGGGTTTACACGCGCGGAAACTCACGCCCACCAGCCGGGCGCCCGCCAATCAAACCGTCCAATTCCAGGTTCTCCTCCCGGCGCAGAATAGTGATCCACTCGATCAGCTTATTGCCGATCTGAACAGGTCCGGTTCACCCATCTACCATCACTGGCTGTCGCCGCAACAGTTCCAGGCTCAATTTGGACCCAGCGAGCCGACCATGGGCAAGTGAAGAACAAATTGGCAGCCTTTGGACTGGCTGTCGTAGCGACACATGCTCATGGAGTCCGTTTCCAGGGATCGGTGGCAGCAGTGCAACAGGCTTTCGGCGTGCCTCTGTACAATGCGACCGCTCCAAACGGCTCCCAGAAAATAGTCGCGATGCAAGCATTGAAGCTCCCACCAGCCTTGGCACAGGCCGGCGCACAGGGCTCGGGATTCTCGCCAGCGATCTATCAGCACGTCCATTCGAAAAATATGGGCGCACTGCCGCAACCTCTGAACCGTTTCTCGCCCACCGGTCCATATTTCTTCGACGATATCAAGCAGGCCTACAATTTTCTTCAGCTCAATTCCTCAACGGTACAGGTTCGACTATCTGAATTGTGATGGCGTTCGACGTTCTCGACAGCGATCTCGCGCTGTATTTCGGATTCGAAGGCGTTGCTCCTCCGAAACTGGTTCGCGTGCCTGTGGACGGCGGCGCACCTCAACATCAATAACCCCTCGTCCTTTGAGGCCTCGCTGGATGTCCAACAGGCCGGCGGAATGGCGCTTGGCGCGACCATCGTGCTCTACAACATTCCCGACCTAAGCGACCAGTCCATTTTCGATGCCTACCAGACCATCATCGAGACGAATGCCGTAGATATTGCTAATTCGTCGTTCGGCGGCCCCGAAGGAATTTTCACAGCGGACTACGACGGTGGGACGGACTTCACCGGCATCCTGCGCATGTTCGACGATCTGATCGGGCAGGGGAACGCGCAAGGAATTACGTTCGTCGGCAGCTCCGGTGACAAACGGCGGACTTTGTCTGCCTTCGCTCGAATATTTCAATGGACCGAATCCGGGTGTCTTCCTGCCCGGTATCGTCGCTGCCGCACGTCACTGCGGTCGGCCGGAACGAACCTGGTGACTTTCAGCTCTGCTATCAGCCTGCAATCCGCGTACGTCTCTGAGAATGCCTTCGGCGATCCGCTGATCCCTTACGATCCATTCGGCGTCGCAACACCGCCTCGGGCGGTTACTGGGGATCGGGCGGAGGCGTCAGCGTCGTGTTCCAAAACCGGCCTACCAAATTCCTGGTGAACACCGGCGCAGCCATGCTATCGACTCCGGACATTTCCATGCAAATGGGCGGATGTCCGGCGGGAATCGCGGCCAAGTGCGGCAGCATGTTCACGCCTCCGTTTCCCGAGCGCTGGAGTTTGCTAGGCTGCTCGCGCTCGAACTGCAGAACCTCGGCACTCGGCTCGGCAAAGTGAATTTCCAGATCTATGCTCAAGCCGGTCTTCAAAACCCTCTTGCTGCGGTCCCAATTCTCCATCCGAACATTCCCGGGTTTAACGGACTTTTTTCGTCCGGCGCACCGGGCTACGATATTGTGGTTGGAAACGGAACGCCTTTCGGCAGGAACTTCATATTCGCGCCCTTCGTTCCCTTGGCGGACAATCCACGAATGCCCTCCAACCCGTAAATTGAGGCACCGCGACAGGTTCGACTCCTTTTGGCCGGACTGCTAGTACGTCCAAGTGGACTCTCTTCTTTGGAGTAACTGTGTGACACCAGCGAAGGTGATATCAT
>Ga0126373_10002828_pt1 | contig 12836 bp, 7 predicted proteins | sample PanSoiMetPlot_11_FD_92545 | JGI IMG/M metagenome (GOLD analysis project Ga0126373, IMG submission 92545) | Tropical forest soil microbial communities from Panama - MetaG Plot_11 | ecosystem: Environmental > Terrestrial > Soil > Tropical forest > Bulk soil | place: Panama | collected 2016-02-17
CCGCTCGGCCCGCAGCCGCCGGGTGATGTTCTCGACGTCGATGATCGCGTCGTCCACCACCGCGCCGAGCGCGATCACCAGCCCGGCCAGGGTCATGGTGTTGATGGTCGCGCCGGTCTTGTAGAGCACGAGCAGCGCTGCGACCAGGGATAGCGGGATCGTCAGCAGGCTGATCAGCGCCACCCGCCATTCGAAAAGGAACAGCGCGAGGATGACCACGACCAGGATGAAGCCGAGCACCAGGGCCTGGGTGAGGTTGGAGATCGCGAGCTTCACGAAGTCGGCCTGCTGGAAGACCTTGGTGTCGAACCTGATCCCGGGCAGGCCCGGCTGCAGTTCCTTGAGCGCCTGCTCCACGCCCGCGGTCATCTGCAGGCTGTTGGCCCATGGCAGCTTCTCGACCACGAGCAGCAGCCCGGGACTGCCGTCGATGATCGCGTCGCCGATGAGGGGCTGATGCTGCTGGCCGATCGCGGCGACGTCGCCGAGCCGCACGGTCCGACCGTCCTTCGCCTCGATAGGCACCTTCGCCAGGTCGGCAGGGGTCACCACGGGCAGCACGTTCCGGATCCCGATCCGCTGGTTCGGTGTCTCGATCGCGCCGCCGGTGCCGATCACCGACCCGGTGGAGAACTTGAGCAGCCCGGAGTCGACCGATGCCTCCGTGGTCTGCATCACCTGGTCCAGGGACACCTTCTTGGCCAGCAGCTTGGATGGCTCGGCCGCCACGGCCATGAGGTCCAGGCGCTCGTTCCAGATGGCCACGTTGGCAACCCCGGGCACGCGCAGCAGCCGGGCGCGGATCGCCCAGTACGCCGTCATCGACATCTCGATCAGCGAGTGGGTCTTCGACGTCAGGCCGATCTGCATGGCCCGGCCGGTGGCGGACACCGGGGCCAGCACCACCGGCGGCGCCGCCCAGGTGGGCAGGCTGGGCGACACCGTCGCCAGCCGCTCGGTCACCAGCTGGCGGGCCCGCAGCAGGTCGGTGCCCGGCTTGAACACCACCTCGATCGAGGACAGCTGCGGCACGGACTTCGAGCGCAGGTCGTCCAGGCCCTGGATGCCGTTGAGCGCGGCCTCCAGGGGCACGGTGACGAGCTGTTCGACGTCGGAGGTGGACAGCCCCACGCAGGCCGTCTGGATCACCACCCGCGGCGGCGCGAACTCCGGGAACACGTCGACGTGCATGCGCGGCACCACCGTGATGCCCAGGACCATCAGGGCCACGCCCGCCGCCACGACCAGATAGCGGAACCTCAGGCTGGACCCGACGATCCAGCGCATCAGTGTCCCCGGCTGGGCGTTGCTCACTCTGTGCTCCCCGCTCGCCTCCGGGGCGCTCTTGAGGCACCGCCTTCCCTCGTCGCTCGCTCCTTCGTCGCTCGCTCCTCAGTCCAGGCGGCGCCGCGCCCCTCCGGCTCGCTCACTGCTCACCGCTGATGTCGTACTCGGTGCCTAGCAGCTCGGGTGCGCCGACCGTGACCACGGGGACGCCGACCGCGGGACCGCGGTCGAGGACAGCCTCGCTGCCCTGGATAGCGTTAATGACAATCGGCTGCCGAACGAAGGTCCGCCCCGTTGTGTTGACGTACGTCCAGGTGGAGCCGTCGTTGTCGTAGACGACCGCCGAGTAGAGGATCACCTCGCGGCCGCCGCGCCCGCGGGACGGCCCGGCCGCCGCCCGTACCGGCTGCGTCACGATGCCGAGCCGCTGCTCGGCCTGCGCGGTCAGTAGGACCTCTTTCACCGGGGAGCCGGGGATCGCCCTAAGGGACGCCGGGGGCGGGTCGGTCTGGCCGGCTGCGGCGGCGCAGCCGGCCAGGGCAATGCCCGCGGCGGCCGCGAGACAGGCGAGGAGATTCTTCGTGGTCATCGGCGGTCTTCCTCCGGATCGCGGTCTCGTCAGTCGGCTGCGGGCTCGGAAACCGGCGGCGTCAGGCGGGCTGGAGCGTGAACGTCCCGCTGCCGCCCGGCCGTCGGCGGCTCAGCCGGCTGCCGCCCGGCGTCGTGGCGCTCGGCGCTCGCCAGCAGCGCCGGCAGCACGTACCCCTGGACGGCGGCCAGGCTCACCAGGCCACCGAGGACGGTGACCGCCAGCGGCTGCAGGACCTCCAGGCCGGCCACGGCGCCGAACGCGGCGGCGGGCAGCAGCACGGCCGCGGTCACCAGCACCGACTGCAGCAGCGGGACGGCGCGGTCACGGGCCGCGTCCAGGACCGCGGCGCGCCTGCCGCTGCCGGGCTCCGCTTCGAGGATCCGGCGCGCGAGCAGGATGCTGCCGCGGACCGCCAGCGCGAACACGGCGAACAGCCCGGCCAGCGACCCGGCGTTCCACACGCCGCCGACGGTCGGCGCGATGAGCACGCCGCCGGTGACGGACAGCGGCAGGGACGCCAGCATCAGGCCGGCCCGCCGCCAGCTCCCCGCCGCCGCCTGCAGCAGCAGGAACAGCCCCACCAGCGCGGCCGCGCCGTACGCGAGGGTCCGGGTCAGGTCGGCCCGCCTGACGGTGGCGCTGCCGGACACCTCGGCGTGGTACTCATACGGCATCGGCATGGCCGCCAGCCGCGACCGCACGGCGGCCACGACCGCGCCCGGGTCGCCGGTGACGTTCGCTGTCACCTCGACGTCGCGTTCCACGCCGTCGTGGGTGATCGCGGTCGGCTCGGGCGCGACGGTGACCGTGGCCACGTCCTTCAGCGCCACCTGGCGGCCTGACGGCGTGTCGATCAGCAGATTGCCCAGCTCGGTGAGATCGCTGCGGGTGCTCTGGGCCCCCCAGACGACCACGTCGAAGATCTTCGACTGCTCGTAGAGGTTGCCGACGATCAGGCCGGACGTGAGCGTGGTGGCGTCCCTGCGGACGTCGCCCGGCCGCAGCCCGTACCGCTGCGCCGCGTCGAGCCGGACCCTGATGTCTGCGGTGGGTTCTGTCGGGATGGGCCGGACCACCGGGCTCGCCACGCCGGGAACCCTGGTCAGCATGGCCCGCACCTCGTTCGCCTCGCGCTTGAGCGTGCCGAGGTCGGCGCCGAAGATCCGGACCACGAGGCTGTCGTTCTGGCTGGAGGCCACCTGCGCGATCCGGTCGCCCGGATAGGTACCCAGGTGCGTGCTAAGGCCGGGGTACCCGCGCAGGACGGACTGGATCGCGGCCCTGGTCCGGTCGTAGTCGGCGCCGTCAGCCAGCGTTATCCACATCTCGGCCGAGTTGACGTTGACGAGCTGATCCGAGCTGATCGCGCGCCCGACATGCGCGCCCACGTCCTGGACCCCTGGCAGCGCGCGCACTTCCCGGCTGGCGGCGCCGACGATCCGGTCCATCTCCGGCAGCGAGGTGCCCGCGAGCGTGTGCGCCTGGACCAGCAGGTTGCGATCCCGCGGCGCTGGGAGCAGTGACCGGCTGCCGATCTGCGGCACCACGGCCAGGGCGGCCACGGCGAGAACCCCCGCCGCGGCCCACGCCCGCCGCGGCCGCAGCGTCGACACCGAGAGCAGCCGGTCGAACAACCGCCGCGCCGCCGGGGCCATCGGGCCCTCGCGGCCGGCCGCGGCGCCGCGCACCAGCACGCTCCCGAGCGCGGGCGTCAGCGTGAACGCCACCAGCATCGAGGCGAGCACGGCCAGGGCGTAGGTCAGCACGAGCTCACCGCTGAACGCGGTCGCCAGCGTGCCCATGACCAGGAACGGCACCGTCGCGAGCAAGATCGCCAGGGTGGCGAACACCAGCGGGCCGCGCGAGGAGGCGAACGCGGCGAGCATCGTCGCGTTCAGCGGCTCCTGCTCCCCGCCGCGGCGCCGGGCGACCCGGCGGCGGACCGCGTCGATGTCGGCCACGACGTCGTCGATCACCAGGCCCACGGCCGCCGCGAGCCCGACCAGCGTGATCGTGCTGAACGTGGCTCCCCGCAGGTCCAGGACCAGGGCTGCGGCCAGCAGCGACACCGGCACCACGATGAGGGCGATGACCGCCGCGCGCCAGGACGCGAACAGCAGCAGCACCGCGGCCACCAGCAGCACCAGGCCGATGAGCGCGACCGTGCCGACGTTGCCCAGGGCCGACTCGATGTAGCTGGCCGGCCGGTACACGCGGGTGTCGATGCTGACGCCCTTGAGGCCGGGCGCCATCTCGGCCAGCGCGCCCTCGACGCCCCTGGTGACCTGGAGGGTGTTGGCGCCGGGGAACTTTTCGATCACGAGGAACAGGCCGGGGGCGCCGCGCCCGACGGCGTCCCCGATGAGCGGCTGGTGGTCTTCGACGACGGCTGTGACGTCACCGAGCCGCAGCGCTCGGACGCCCTCGACCGGGACCTGGGAGAGCTGCTGCGGTGTGGAGATCGGCGAGATGTGCTGGACCGGCAGGCGCTGGTTGGGTGACTCGACGAAGCCGCCGGTGCCCGGCGTCGACGCCTCGACGAACGTCAGCGGGGACACCCAGAGCGCGTTACCCGTCGTCTCGATCACCTGCGTGAGCGACACGCCCCTGGCGGCCAGCTTCCTCGGGTCGACCCGCACCTGAAGCTGCCGGTCACGCTGGCCGTAGATGGCCACGTTCGCGACGCCAGGCACCCCCATGAGCCTGGGACGGATCCTCCACCGGGCCAGCACGGACAGGTTCACCAGCGACACCTCGCGCGATGACAGCCCGATCATGGCCACCCGGCTGGCCGATGCCAGCGGCTGGATCATGATCGGCGGGCTGCCCACGTTCGGCAGCGCGTGCGCCTGGGTCATCCGCTCCTGGACCATCTGCCGCGCGGCGTAGATGTTCGTGCCGGGCTGGAAGGTCAGGTCGATCGCGGACAGGCCCGGCATCGAGGACGAGTGAATGGCGTCCAGCCACGGCACGCCGTTGAGCAGGTCCTGCTCCAGCGGAACGGTGATCAGCTGCTCGGTCTCGGCCGCGGACAGGCCGAGCGCCTCCGTCTGGATCTCCACCGAGGGCGGCGTGAACTCGGGGTAGACGTCGACCGGCGCCGAGCGCAGCTGGGCGATCCCGAAGACCACAAGCCCGATCGCCAGCGCGATGACCAGGCGCCCGAACCTGAGGCTCGAGCCAAGAGCCCAGCGCATGACCCCGTATCCCCCCTCGGACGACCGTCCCGGCGATCTGAAACGCTAGGCGTCGCGGGGCCCGCGGTCATCGGCGCAGGGGTGGAAGAACGCGCCCGCGACCATCCTCCCGAGGGTGGAGAAGATCAGCGGCTGCCGCCCGGTCAGTCGTGTGCGCCGGGATCGGCCAGACGCGCGCGGCTCGGTAACCTACTGCTCATGGACCAGACGGCGGACACGAACGCCGCGATCTGGCGGTCCGCAGAGACCGTCCGTGCGTGGGCCGCGGAAGAGCAGCAGCGCGATCAAAGCCGTGCACCGGAGCGGGGGCTGATGGCCCGCCTGCTGCCGTTCGGGCAACAGGATGCGTTCACGTTCCTCGACCTGGGCGCGGGGACCGGCGCCGCCTCGCGCGCGATCCTCGGCCTGTACCCGGCCAGCACCGCGGTGCTGGCCGACTTCTCGGCCGAGATGATGCGGCAGGGCGAGCATGAGATGCAGCCGTTCGCGGGACGCTACCGGTACGTCGAGTTCGACATGTCGGCCGGTGAGTGGCCGGCGGCGATCCCGGCGTCGCTCGATGCCGTGGTGAGTTCTCTGTTCGTGCACCACCTGGCCGACGCGCGCAAGCAGGGCCTGTTCGCCGAGATATTCGGCCGCCTCGTCCCCGGTGGCTGGTTCCTCAACTATGACCCGGTGCGCGCGGACGATCCCGTGGTGGAGGCCGCGTGGCAGCGGGTGAACGACCGCGACGACCCGGAGGCGGCCGCCCATCGGCATCGTCGGACGCCGCAGGAGCAGGCCCGCTGGGAGAACCACGTCCGCTACATGGTTCCGCTCGCCCAGCAGCTGGAGTACCTGAGGTCGGCGGGGTTCGCGGGCATCGACGTCTACTGGAAGCGGCTGGACTACGTCATCTACGGCGGGTGCCGCCCGCGCTGAGGGGGCTCAGAATGCGGGTTCGGGCCGTGGACGATCGTGGTGTGCCAGAAAGCCTCCAGCAGGCGATCGACGCCACCACCGTGGCGATGCTTCGCGCCCGGGGCAGCTATAAGTGGACGGCACCGGGGCCTGACGGTCTCGGGGCGGGCGTGGCCGAGATGGATTTCGGTGCCGCGCCGGCGATCCTCGACGCGCTCGCCGGGCTGGCCGCGGACGCGAAGTTCGGCTACCTGCCGTCGTCTCTCGCGGACGAGCTGGCCGCGGCGTGCGCGGAGTTCGAACGGCGCCGCTATGGCTGGGACATCGATCCCGCGCAGGTCCGCCACGTCCCGGACGTGATCAAGGGGCTCGAGATAGCGATCACGAGGTTCTCGCGCCCGGGCTCGCCGGTCATCCTGCCCACGCCCGCCTACATGCCGTTCCTCACCGTGCCCGGCTTCCTCGGCCGCGAGATCATCCAGGTGCCGATGCTCGATGACGCCGGGTTCTTCAGCCTCGACCTCGACGCGATCTCCGGCGCGTTCAGCGCCGGGGGACATCTGCTCATCTTCTGCAGCCCTTGCAATCCGGTCGGACGGGTGTTCACCCGGACCGAGATGACACAGCTGACCGAGGTCGTCGAACGGCACGGCGGCCGCGTCTTCGCCGATGAGATCCATGCCCCGCTCGTGTACCCGGGCGTGCGCCACATCCCCTACGCGTCCACCTCCGAGGCTGCCGCGTCGCACACCCTGACCGCCGTGTCCGCCTCCAAGGCGTGGAACCTGCCCGGCCTCAAGTGTGCGCAGGTGATCCTCAGCAACGAGCCTGACCTGCGGCGGTGGGAGCAGATGGAAAGGTTCGCCTGGCGCGGCGCGAGCAATCCCGGCGTCGTGGCGAACATCGCCGCGTTCCGGCACGGCGAGGCCTGGCTGGACGAGGTTCTCGCCTACCTCGACACCAGCCGGCTGCTTCTCGGCGACCTGCTCGGCCGTCACCTGCCGCGCGCGAGCTACCGGCCGCCCGACGGCACCTACCTCGCCTGGGTCGACTGCACCGCGATGGACCTGCCGGGCCCGCCCGGTGCGATCGTCACCGAGCGCGCTCAGGTCACGGTCGTGGACGGGCCCGAATTCGGCGCCGGCGGCGCGGGAGCCTTCCGGCTCAACTTCGCCACGCCCCAGCCGATCCTCACCGAGATGGTCGAACGCATCGCCGCCGCCCTGAACCACTACGGCTAGGAGCCGACGGCGCCTGCGGGCCGGGCTAGCCGGCCAGGTGCAGCTCGATCAGAGGGCTGCGGCCGGCGGGGGTCTTGAAGTAGCCGTCGGCCCACACGGTGTTGCCGGCGGCCGCGATCCCGCCGAGAACCTTGTCGCCTGTGCCGGGATTGGGTGCGGGCACCTGCTGCCAGCCGGACCCGCTGTTGCGCGCCACGAGCGTGAGCTGGTTGCCGCTGGCCTGGTCCAGGTACGAGCCGACCAGCCAGACAGTCCCGTGGGAGTAGGCGACGCCGGTGACGTTCGAGAAACCGGAGCCGAGCCCGGCGGGCTGCTCCGCGCTCCACTCGCCATCGCGGAGGTGCTCGACCAGCGGGCGGGCCTGGTGCGTGGCGTCGTCGCTCTGGCCGACGGCCCAGACCTGGCCGCCGTGGACCGTGACGCCCTGCAGCAGGCCGCCGGTCAGGCCGGCAGAAGGCACCTCGACCGCGTCCCAGTCGTGGCCGTCCCAGTGCTCGACGAGCGGGGTGTCGGAATGCCGCCCGTCCTGCTGCCCGACGGCAAAGATGTCGTCGGGCCCCGCGGCGGCCACGCCGTAGAGGTGGTTGCCCGAGCGGCCGGGATCCGGGCTGCGCACGACCGACCAGTCGTGGCCGTCCCAGTGCTCGATCAGCGTGCCGAAGGTACCGCCCTCGCCCTGCCGGTCGCCGACGGCCCAGACGTCGCGGGCGGACAGCGCCACCGCCGAGTAGAGCGTGTCGCGCTCGGTGTCGAGCCTGGGCGTCTCCGCGACGTGCCAGGCGTGGCCGTCCCACGCCTCGATCAGGCTGCGGGCCTGGTAGGAGCGGTCGAGCGCCACGCCGACGGCCCACGCCCGGCCGTGCGTGGCCGCGACGCCGAACAGCGTGTTGAAGTTCGGGCCCGAGTCGGGCACCGGGGTCTGCGTCCACCTGGTCCCGTCGAAGTGCGCCGCGGTGGCGAGTGTCGCGTCCATGTTGCTGGCCGCGGTGTCGGGGAGGAAGTTGCCCACCGCCCAGACGTCGGACGGCGATGCCGCGGCCACCGCGCCGTAAGTGTTGTCGCCGGTGCCGAGCGCCGGGGCGGGCTGGACGGACCACCCGCCGCTCGACGACCGGTCTGTGACGAAGCTGACCGGCTCGGCGGGCGTGGGCGAGAGCGCGGGAATGTCGGGCACCGCCAGCGGCCGGAACGAGGCCGCGGCCGAGCCGGTGACGGCGAACAGCGGCGTCATCGGCTTGACGGTGGTGTCGCAGCTGTGCTGCAGGCAGGGAACGCCGAAGTTGCGCTGGATCGTCTGCAGCAGCGAGTAGTGGCTGTAGTCCGTGGGATCCTGCACGCCCCGCGGACCGTGGCTGGTGACGACCACGTTGGCCACCCGGCCGCCGCCGCCTGCGTTGTCGTCACCCTCGTCGTAGACGATGTCGATGGCGTTGTTGCCCCTGGCCCAGAACCGCGCGCCGGTGATCTCGGCCACCAGGTGTCCCAGGTACTGGTCCCCGACCGCCACGAGCCGCTGGTCCTGCGGGTCCGTTCCCCCGGTCGAGCCGGAGTCGATGCAGAACGGCGGATCGCCGTGCTGGTCGTGGCACTCATCGGGGATCACCCAGCCGAACGCGGGCGCGTGGCCGTCGCGCAGGTCGTCGGCGAGCTGCTCGACGGGAACCTGGCGCGACCAGTCGGCCGGGTTCAGCGAGGTGGTGAAGTTCTGGATGCCGTCGTGCTTTGACACGTAGAGCGGGTCCTTGTCCGGTGCGCCGTTGCAGTTCGCCGGGTAGCAGATGCCCTGGTAGCCCGGGTGGGGCACCCCCTGGAGGTAGGCCTTCCAGCTGACGTGGGCCTGGTCGAGCTCGCTGATCAGGCTGGGCGCGGCCACCTGCTGGACGTAGTACGCGTCGTCGGAGTTCACCGTGAACGTGCTGCCGCCCAGCAGCGCGACGTAGTTGGGCTCGCTCGGGTGCGCCACCGCGAAGTAGCTGGTCGCGACGCCGTACCTGGACGCCAGGGCGTTGAGGTTGGGCGCGGCCGGGTTCCCGATCACGTCGGTGTAGCCGTGGTTCTCCTCGACGATGACGAACACGTGGTCGTAGTGCCCGGACGTCGCGGACGCGGGCGACGCGAGTGCCGCCGGCGCTCCGCTGACAGTCCAGGCTGCGGCGACGGCCAGGGCGAGCAGACTCCGTGCGGATGCCGGCATGACAGCCTCCCGCGAGCAGGCGAGGATCCGGACCACCGCAGCGTACGAACCATCAGGAAACCGGTGAACCATCACCACATGAATATTCGGGAGTAACCGCCTGAACGGCACGCTGCTCGCCGTCGGCCGAACGGCTGTGCGGCGCGGTTCCCGGAGGAAGGCCTGGGTACTTCCGGGAACGCACGCCGTTGAGGGGAGCTGGCGCATGAGCGTGGCACGGTGGCATGGCGTCCTGGCTGGCGCCGGGCTGGTCGGGATGGCGGCCGCGGCGGCGCTGTCGGCACCAGCGGCGGGAGCGGCCGGGCTGCGCGGCGCGCCGGCCGCGGCCACCCTCGCCTGCCGCAAGGCGCAGGGTCCGTTCCACGTCATGGGCACGCGCGTCATCGGCAAAGGCGGGAAGGCATTCATCCCCTACGGCATCACGGTGCCCGGCCTGTTCCACCCTCGCGGCTACGACGCGCAGCGCAGGCGCCGCGATGACATGAAGATCAAGGTGGCCGCCGACTCGTGGTGCGCGAACACCGTCCGGCTGCAGATAAGCCAGAACGAGCTCGTCGGTCCCGGCGCCATGAAGGGGTTCCTGGGCCATATCGAGCACGAGGTCCAGACAGCCGAGAGCCTCCGCCTGGTGGTGGTGCTCAACGATCAGACCGAGACCGATCCCGGTAACTCGCCGGGTCCGACCCAGGCGACGCTGACGTTCTGGCAGAAGCTGGCGACCAGGTACCACGGCGACCCGCAGGTCATCTTCGACCTGTTCAACGAGCCGCGGATCAAGACCGGCACGGTCTGCGGCAGCACGGCCGACTGGCGGGCCTGGCAGCGGGGCACGGGCTCGTTCGTCGGCATGCGGGGGCTGGTGAAGGACGTGCTGGCGGACGAGGGGGCACGGCCACAGAACCTGCTCTGGGTCGAGGGCCCCTGCTTCGCCGGCACGCTCTCCCGGGTGACCTCCTTCCCGGTCATCAGCTCACCGCTGGCGGTGTATGTCTTTCACCACCCCACCGGGGGGCATAACGCCCGGCAGTGGGACAGCGACTTCGGCTACCTGGTCAACAGGGACATCGCCCCGGTCGTGGACGGCGAATGGACCAACTACACGCCGCCCCAGCTGAACATGCCGAAGAGCGAGTGCTGGCAGGACGCGCCGACCGCGGTACCGGCCTATCTCAGCTACCTGGGGCGCCACGGCATCGGCATGACCGGGTACGAGCTCGCGAAGGGCTTGCTGATCGAGTCGGATAACCTCGCTGATCCCACCAAGATCCGCGCCGACTGGACCTGCTCGGCCTCGCCCGACAAGATCAACAATCCGCTTGACGAGGGTGCAGGCTCCTTGATCATGAACTGGTACAAGCGGCGGAACGCCGCGTACCCGCGCCGCCGGGCAACCCGCGGGTAGCAAACCCCTCGGGCCGGGACTCCTAGGCTTCCGAGATCATCTCGTCGAAGAGGCGCGCGTAACGGAGCAGGTGCCTGTCGCCGACATAGTGCTCCCTGACGTGGGCCATCGCGGCACGTCCCATCCGGTCGGCCTCGTTCGGATCGTCAAGGAGCCCGCGCACCGCGGCCCCGAACGCCTCCAGGTCACGCGGGTCGGGCAGGAGAATGCCGGTGCCTTCGGGAATCTGGTCGATGATCCCGCCGACGGCCGACCCGACCACCGGCCGCTCCTTCCACATGCCCTCGGCCACGGTGAGCCCGAAGCCCTCGGCGAGGCTCTTCTGCACGATCACGGACGCGTGGCGCTGCAGCGCGTTGACCATCGCCGCGTTCTCATCGCCGTCGTCGAGCGGCAGCGTGACCAGCAGGACCCGGGCCCGTATGTCGGCGGGCAGCTCGCGCCAGCGCAGCAGGCACTCGCCGAACACGGCGGCCCCCTCCGGGTCGTCGGTAACCCCGGCGACGGCGGGGCCGACGAGCATGAGGTACCCGGCGCACCGGGGCGCGACGTACTCGGCGAAGCCCTGCATGACCCCGGTCATGTCCTTGAGCCGGTCCCACCGCGAGACCTGGACGACCACGGGATCATCGGGGCCGGGGCGGCCCTCGGCGGTGATCTCTGCGGACCGGGTTACGAAGCCCGTGCTGCCGTCGCGGCGCACGAACGAAGCCGGCTTCTCCGGGGCGGCGTCGTCCAGCACGCCGATGCCGGCCAGGATTCCCCGCACAGTCTCGGGGTCGAGGTACTGGTTCTTCGGCGAGAAGGGATCGATCGACGGCGGTATGATCGCGGCCTTCTCAGCGGCAATCCACGGGGGAACGTACTCGCGGCGGGTGAAAACGAACCGCGCCGCCGAGGCCAGGTACGGCCGCAGGAAGCTCCACCCCGCCCGCGTGGCGTCGTTTTCCCAGTCCACGCCGATATGAGAGCGCCAGGCGACCAGCGCGCCCGCCCGCGTGAGCGAGGGCGTCAGCCCGGCGGTCTGCGGGTCGTGCAGCAGGACCAGGTCTCCGGGCCGGACCTGGCCGGCCAGCTCGACGGCGTTCGCCGCGAGCATCTGCTCGTAGTGATCGGCGTCGGCGGCCGTGAGCGAACGGCCGGCGTCCTGCCCGTGGATCAGGTTGTGCAGGCGCTTGGTGATCACGAAGAACTCGGCGTCACCGGTGATCACCAGCCAGCGGCTGGGGACGTCGAGATCCTCGACGTAGCCGATGAGCACCTGCAGCATCTCGGCCACGCCGCCGCCGACAGCGGTCGAGCTGACGTTGCACACCGTCCGCCCGGCAAGCCGCCGCCGGAACACATCCGCCGTGCCGATGAGCTGCGCGTAGCGCTCGGAGCCGATGATCGGCTCCAGCGCTGCGACAGGGCGCCGCGCCACGGTCACGGGCTCCACCAGGCTCACGACTGGCCTCCGTCCGCCGTCATACCCGCCCGGCAGCCAGGCTGCGCTGCCCTGCTGACCGCGGGCTTCGTCCCAGCGTGACGCGGCAGCCGCGCCCCGGTCATCACCCGTGGTGAGTGAACTACGCAAAATGACGACGACGAATCTGTAGTACTACGTTATTGTAGTGCTCATCGCCTCCCGGGGAAGGAATCTCGTGAACCGCTACTGCGTGGGCCCGGCGATGGCGGTGGACTGGGGCGAGGCGGAGATCCCGGCCGCGGACCGGCGCGCGATGATCCGGCGGGTCCTGTCGTACTTCCGGCCCTACCGCCGCCCAGGCCTGCTCGTCGTGGCCTGCATCGCCGTACAGGCCGTTCTCGGGCTCGCGCCGGCGATCGTGTTCAAGTCGCTCATCGACACGCTCGCCCGCCCGCACCCCTCGTTCGGCCACGTCGGGCTGCTCGTGGCCGGGGGGATCGGTGCCGCGGCGGCCGGCGGCCTGGTCGGGGTGGCGGCCGCGTACGAGTCCACGGTGACCAGCCAGGGCATCGTGGCCACGCTGCGCAGGCAGCTGTTCACCAGGCTGCTGGACCA
>Ga0126373_10002830_pt1 | contig 12834 bp, 11 predicted proteins | sample PanSoiMetPlot_11_FD_92545 | JGI IMG/M metagenome (GOLD analysis project Ga0126373, IMG submission 92545) | Tropical forest soil microbial communities from Panama - MetaG Plot_11 | ecosystem: Environmental > Terrestrial > Soil > Tropical forest > Bulk soil | place: Panama | collected 2016-02-17
CCATCGGAACCGATGTGAGTCAGTCGTTTCATTTTTCGTTTTCCACTCTCATTCCGAGCGAACTCGAGGAATATCTGGACAGCTCATCCGCCGATGGCGATCATCTTGCGGTTCGGTTGATAATTGTCGCGAAAATCGTGCTGAGCAGGTTTGCGTTCGACCACGTCGAGAAAGAACTGCTTAAGCTCTTCATCACTCGCGCCGGCGCGAAGCGGTTTCATGATGTCGAACTCCAGATAGCTTCCCAAGCAGGGGCGCAATTTCCCATCACATGTGAGTCGCAGTTTGTTGCAGTTCTCGCAAAAATGCAGATTGGTCATCGCTCCGATAAACCCAATGCGCTGTGCGCGGCCCGGGATTTGGTAGTAAGTGGCTGGTCCGTTTGTTCTGAATTCCACTTCCGAGACCAGACTTCCGTAAACCGATTCGATTAACCGTTTCGCCTCGATGATCGACATGAAATTGTCTTCGCTGAGCACTTCGGTCGTGCTCACCGGCATCATCTCGATAAAACGCAGGATCAAATTGCGCGACGCCGCGAATTCGATCAGCGGAATCAATTGGTCCTCGTTTCGGCCACGCATCAGGACAGTGTTTAATTTGATCTGATCGAAACCAACTGCGATCGCGGCGTCGATCCCTTCGAGAACCTGAGCGTGCAAATCTCGACCAGTGATCTTGGAATACACATGTCGATCCAAGGTATCGAGTGAGATGTTTATCGATTGGACACCGGCCTCGCTCAAAGCCGTTGCCATTGCTTTCCCAGATGTAATTTGGCGCGTAAGCAACGTGCCATTTGTTGAAAGACCCAGGCTCTTGATTCCTAGAATTTTCGGGATTTGCGCGATGAAGTGAACAACGTCCCGGCGCGTCAGCGGCTCGCCGCCAGTGACTCGTACTTTCGAAACGCCTAATTCGGCCGCGATCCGGATAAGACGCAGCGTCTCCTCGAAAGTCAGAATCTCTTCGCGCGGCAGCCATTCCTGCAACTCGTGAGGCATGCAATACGTGCAGCGTTCGTTACAGCGGTCGGTGATCGAGACGCGCAGGTAAGAAATCCGATGGCCGTAGCGATCCTGCATCAGCCACAACGCTATTGGCAAGGCAGTGTTGAATCAAGAAGCATGCGGTTTGACTGGCAACTTGGTGGCGCTATGATTTTCGCCGCTGTATGAAGCGTCGATTTTTCCTTTGCATATCGCCGTTTGGCATCGCTGCCACCGCCTTGATCCTCACAAGCTGTTCAACGCCGCAGACGCGAATTAACGATCATCCTGACCTCTACCAGACTCTTTCACCCCGAGACCAAGCGCTTGTAAGCCAGGGACAAATTCGCAGCGGGATGTCCCGAAACGCTGTGTGGCTGGCATGGGGTGAGCCCGATCGAAAAATTGTGGGCAACATGGCGGGCCGTTCAACGGAAACCTGGATCTATATTTATTATGTGACCTACCCGTATTATCCCTACTACGGCCCGTGGGGTCCGTGGGCTTCCTATAATCCGAGCCCAGCCTACAACCTCGGATACACTACTGTGGGCGCGGCAACGGGAAGTGCGCATTACCATGGCGGTCGTGCTTTCGTATTCTTTGGGAGTCCGTTCTACGATCCATTCTATTGGTCGTACATCCCGCCAAGCATCCCCTATCCCGGCAAGGTGGTCACTTTCTCCAATGGCAGGGTAATGTCATTTCAGTACCTGGCGTCGCACTAGCGCTACGCAAAAATTCTGTCGCATTCTGCGAGCGGATGAATCAGTATACCGACACGCCTGACCGATGGCCTATCGCTCATTTCGGGAGTTCCTCAACGCGCTTGAAAAACAGGGCGAGCTGAAGCGCATCGCAATTCCAGTCGATACAGATCTGCTCATCGCCGAGCGGGCAGACCGCGAAATGAAATCACCGGGCGGCGGAAAGGCGCTGCTGTTCGAGCAACCGGTTGTTGGCGGGAAAAAATCCCCGTTTCCAGTTGCGATTAACACCATGGGTTCGCGCCGGCGCATGGCGCTCGCATTGCAAGTTGCGGACGTTGCAGACGTCGCCCAGGAAATTCAACTCATCCTGAAAGCGAAGCCGCCAACCGATCTGCGCGAAGGTTGGAGTTTACTCAAGCAAGGAATTCATCTGCTGCACGCGCGTCCGAGACACGTGAAGGAAGCGCCTTGCCAGGAAATCGTGCACAGCATCGGCAACGGAGATGATTTTTCGTTGGGCGACCTGCCCATCCTCAAGTGTTGGCCGAAGGATGGCGGGCGTTTCATCACATTAGCAAATGTGCATACCCGTGATCCGGAGACGGGCGCGCGAAACGTTGGGATTTACCGGATGCAAGTTTATGACGAGCGCACGACCGGAATGCACTGGCAACTTCACAAGGTCGGAGCACGCCACGGGCAGCGTTATTACGAGCGCGGTGAGCGCATGCCAGTGGCAGTCACGCTAGGTGGTGATCCGGTTTACACATTCGCGGCAACTGCGCCGCTGCCGGACGGTTTGGACGAACTATTTTTCGCTGGATTTTTGCGAAAGAAATCAATCGAGCTTGTTCGCTGCAAGACGATCGATCTCGATGTACCGGCCGATGTCGATTTTGTTCTGGAAGGCTACGTTCAGCCCGGTGAGATGCGCCCCGAAGGTCCATTTGGCGATCACACGGGCTTTTATACCGCGATCGAGGATTATCCGGTTTTCCATCTGACCGCTATCACGCATCGGCGCGACGCAGTTTACCCGACAACGATCGTGGGCAAGCCACCGATGGAAGATTATTACATCGGCGACGCCTGTGTGCGAATTCTGTTGCCCGTATTCAAGATGAATTTTCCAGAAATTGTGGACATGACGCTACCCCCGGAAGGCGTTTTCCATAACCTGGTGTTCGTCAGTATTCGAAAGCAGTATCCCTATCAAGCCTTCAAGGTCATGCACGGTCTCTGGGGCATGGGCCAGATGATGTTCAGCAAATATATCGTGGCAGTGGACGAAGATTGCGATGTGCACAACACGAGCGAAGTGCTTTTCCGATTGTGCGCGAATACGGACCCAGCTCGCGACACAACCGTTATCAAAAATCCAAGCGACTCGCTCGACCACGCACCGAGCGATCAAAACATCGGCTCGCACATGGGCTTCGACGCGACCCGAAAGTTGCCCGGTGAAAACTATCATCGGCAATGGCCAGAGCTTTTGAAGATGACCGACGAAGCCAAAGCGCTGGTCGATAAACTCCGAGCGCGCATTCAATAAAGCGGTCAAATGGTAGGGTCGACGCGATGCGCCGACCGGACGCCCCCAGCGCGGCGTCCCTACCTTATGGTCTGCGGAAAAGTCGGCCGGTATCAACGTCGCGGGTGAGTCCCCCCGGAGGAACCCCACGAAGATTGTAAACGCGTCCCGTATATGGGCTGTAATAAAAACCGGGCGTTCCAGCCCAGCGCGCGTATGGATAACCGCCTGGAGGCGGGGGACCATATTGTGCAGCTTGATTCTCCTGGATGATCCTACCGGTCAACGCGCCAGCCGCAGCTCCTGCGGCTGCGCCAATCGACGCGCCGCGAACATTTCCGGTCGCCGCGGCGCCGATGATCGCGCCGGTGGCGGCACCCCATCCTGCGCCTTGGCCGGTTGGGGTATCACATGAACTGAGAATCAAAGCGCTTAACGCGAGAACCCAAACCGCAAGATTTTTCGTCATAAACTTACGCTCGTTGAGGGATTGAACTTCGCAACCGTGTGAATGTTGCAAGGCAGAATCAAAAAGGCTTCAAGAGCTGCGTCGCGATCCGCCCCGCTTTCTCCAACCTACCGAGGCGATACTCCTTTTCGAAAACCTGAAACTTGTCGCGCTCCATTCTGCGAAGCAAACCGCGATAAATCGAGCCCATGATTTCGGCCGGCACCATCCTCCGGCGATCCTCAGATGGAAGCGCCGCTGCGGCGCGCGAGAAAAACTCTCGCGCACGTGCAGCTTCGAATTCCATCAGACGAACGAACTGCTCGTTATATTGTCGCTTTCGCAGCTCTGTCTCGGAATAGTTCCAACGCGCAAGATCTTCCTCCGGCAGATAAATTCGGCCCGCGTGCAAATCTTTGCCGACATCGCGAATGATATTCGTCATTTGCAAGGCAAGTCCGAGCTCCAGCGCATATTCTTTACAGCGCGGGTTGCGGTATCCAAAAATCTCGATGCTTACCAGACCTACCGCGCTGGCCACCCGGTAACAATAAACGCGAAGATCCTCGAACGTGGCGTATTGGAAGACGCTCAGGTCCATCTCCACGCCAGCAATGATCTCTTCCAGCATCTCAGGTGAGAGCGAGTATTTATTCATTAAACTTCTCACGTCGCGAGCGAGCGCCGGCTCATCTTGAGCTGCCGCACGCAGTATTCCACGCCACGCGGTCAACTGTTTTTGCTTCTCCGCGACGCCGAGTTCCGAAGAATCGGCGATATCGTCGATAACGCGGCAGAACGCGTAGAAAACAGTCATGTCGCGTTTGCGCTCGCGCCCTAATGAAATGAACGCCAGCGCCAGATTCGATTTGCTCCGACGCGTAATGGTCGCCGCGTTCATGTTCGCTCTCTTGTGGGTTGGCTTCTCAATACTGAATCCATTTCTCCTGGTTCACGCGCCGAGTTTCGCATTGCCGAAATAAACAGACCCATGAGGCTAAAAGCCAGCCAGTGATGATTCCGCGGAGAAAAGCGAAACTGAATTTCCAAAGGAGAAGTGCGCCCAATCGATCGGCGATTGCACTGCGCACCGTCGCGTCGCAGATCGTGATACAAAAAAAGTGGATCCCGCAAATGACTAGAAACCAGCCTAGCCGGCCTGCATTTTTCCGGACGAACTGGCCGTGAGCGCGCAACGCATCGAGCAACGTTTCGTTATGGAGTGCCAGCGAGATTTGAACCGAGCAAAAGGCAATGATCAAACCGCTCATCAGCACCCGCGCAATGGGCAGGTAATCAAGGACGCCGGGAATATTCGTGAAGTAAGCAAGGACAAGCGGCAATCGGACGATTAACGTGCTGACTGCGACGACAATGCCAGCCCATTCCAAAACATAACTGAAGCGCCGCATGGCGAAGCGGAAGAGTTCGCCTTCTTCGAAGCTAACGCCCTTTATCCACGCCAGACACACTGTGATCAAGTACACCTGGATATAAACTCCCAGGAGGTATTCGAAAATGAATGCAGTCGCATCCACTGTGGCCGAGACGCGCAGCAGCCCGGCAGCCGGGACCAGACCGCTCCACTCCGGTAATCGCCAGAATAGAATCGGCTTCAGCAGCGACGCGAGCCCGCTCAGCAACAGAATCAGATAAACGACATGACCCAAAAGACGGTAGCGCTTCCACAACGCTCGGATCAGCGCGCTGTGTAATCCACGCCAGTTGACCAGCATGAACATCGCAGCCACAACCGACAGCGGATAGGTGGTGGTAGCATTATCGAAAATTCCTGCAACGCCTTCCAGCGCAGGCAACGGCGTTTCCCGCCATACCTCGCTAAATCCCGGCCAATACCAGTGCGGCAGTGAGATGATCTGGTTTGGATCGAGATCAGTCCAGTTTCGAATTGGCGTGAAGGTAGCAAACTGGAAAGCGAAATAGCCAAATCCCAGCAACGCAAAGCTGATCCAGATGCGCTTATAGCGTCCGATACAGCGAACACCATCCCCGAGCGTCCGCCGCACGGGATTGAAAAGCATCAGAAGCGCGTATCCGCTACCAAGTAGGAGCAGTGGATAAAAGCGGTTCAGATTTTGCCACGCTTCCGCAAAAAGCAGCTCTGGAGCAATGGAGGATCGGAGTAACGAGGTAACGCGAATTAGATCGTCGCCCCAACACTCCAACACTCCACTACTCCATTCTAACGAATCAGTCCCCAGTGCCGACTAAACGGCCAATAAACACACAGGCCACGCCCAACCAGGTTTGCGTCCGGCACAACTCCCCAATAGCGACTGTCGTAACTGTTGTAGCTGTTGTCCCCCAGGGCAAAATAGCCGTCCTGCGGCACGGTGAACGAGCGATTTGGTTGTGACAAATATTCATGACCCAGCGCGTATCCTCGATAAGGAGGTTTCGCCGACATTACTCGAGCGAAACCATAGCCTTCCGCTTTCGTGCCATTCACATAGAGAAACGGCGGGTCGATTCGCAGAGTATCGCCGGGCACGCCGGCCAGGCGCTTAATGTAAAATGGCGAACCTGCCTCCGGGTCTTCCCGAATTCCTGGAATATGATTTGTCCTGAAGACAAAGACAGCGCCCCGGTGAGGCTTAATAAAGTTGTAGCTGAATTTGTCCACAAATACCTGGTCGCCCGTATCGATTGCGCCCCTGGCAATAACCTCGCCGCGCCGACAAATGCGGCCCGGAAAAACTTTAAAATCATGACTGAGCGTGTCGGGCGGCGCATATACTAGAAAGTTTTGCCGCTGGCAGATCACTCGCGAAAAAGTAAGGAAGAAGAAAACCTTCTTTGGCACGATTTCAAGAATCTGATCGTCCTCACGCGAGACCACGTTGATGTAATTCCGACCCAGAACAAAAAACTCGCCGATCTGTTGCAGAATGTTTGGCGCCGGTTCCGTGCTGGGGCGTCCGATGATCCCGTTCAATGTCGGTTGCATCGAGCCGGTGGGAATTTTGAACGGTTGCAAGAAATAGGAGCGAATGCCTACGGCCACAACGATCGCCACCAAAATCACCTCGCAATTCTCTCGCCAATGCGATTCCCAGGTTACCGGCGTCAGCCTGTGCAGCAGTTTATCAAGCGCATCAGCGGTGCTGTGAATTCGTTCGCGGTCTTTTTGACGCAACGCGTCGCGGAGGCTCTTTATCCCAGCGACGATTTGTTCCCGATCCGAAACGCTAAGCTGGTCATCCTTGTAGCGCAGATACTTCCGGGCATGCCGCAAGAGCAGCCGACTATGCTTAACGTGGCGACGCGTGAACATGACCTAGATAGATTAGATTTTCGTCATTCCGAGCGAAGTCGAGGAATCTCAAAATTTCTGCAAAGGGAAAGAATCCAGAGATGTCTCGATTCCACTCGACATGACAATAAGGTTCATTGTGTTTTAAGCACCTCGATAAACGCTTCCTGAGGAATATTGATTTTCCCAATGCTTTTCATCCGTTTTTTTCCTTCTTTTTGCTTCTCCAGCAATTTCCGCTTGCGGGTGATATCGCCGCCGTAGCATTTCGCGGTCACGTTTTTCCGTAACGCTGAAACACTCTCGCGCGCAATAATTTTTCCGCCAATAGCTGCCTGAATCGCTACTTGATAAAGCTGTCGCGGGATCACTTCCTTCAGCTTAGCCGCCAGTTGGCGACCGCGCGCTTCTGCACGATCCTTATGCACGATGGTTGAAAATGCATCGACCGGCTCGCCATTGACGAGCAAGTCCAGCTTCACCAATTTCGCCGCCCGGTAGCCAGCATGCTCGTAGTCCATCGAGCCGTAGCCGCGCGTGATGCTTTTAATCTTGTCATTGAAATCGACGAGAATTTCGTTGAGCGGCAATTCGCAATGCAACATTACCCGGCGCGTGTCGAGCGACTCGGTGCGCTCCATATGGCCGCGCTTCTCCAGAATTAATTTCAGGATGTCCCCGATGTTTTCATTCGGGCACAGCACGTACGCTTCTACAATCGGCTCCCGAATCTCCCGGATCACGCTAGGGTTAGGCAAATGAGCGGGGTTATCGATCAATAGTTTCTCTCCGCGTGTAGTCAGCACTTCATACACCACGCTTGGACTCGTGGCGATAATGTCCATGTTGTATTCGCGCCGGAGCCGTTCCTGGATGATCTCCATGTGAAGTAAACCGAGGAATCCGCAACGAAAACCAAAGCCAAGCGCGACAGAGCTTTCCGGTTGATAGACAAAGGCAGCGTCGTTCAGGCGCAGCTTCCCGATCGCGGTCTTCAGATGTTCGAAGTCGCCGGTGTTGATCGGATAGATCCCACTGAACACCATGGGATGAATTTCTTGAAATCCGGGAAGTGGCTCGCGCGCGGGACGGCGCTGGTCGGTAATGGTGTCGCCGATTTTCATGTCGGCAGTTGATTTGATGTTCGCGATGAAATAACCGACGTCGCCGGGATTCAGCCTTTCCTGGACGCGCATCTTCGGCGTAAACACGCCTACTTCCTTGATCTCATAGCGGGCGTTGTTGCTCATCAACGTTATTGCGTGATTTGCTTCCATCGTTCCGGAAACGAGGCGTACATAGCCAACCACTCCGCGATAAACATCAAAGACAGAATCAAAGACCAGAGCGCGCAAAGTCTCGTCTGTCGGCCCTCGCGGAGGCGGAATTCGGGTTACGATTACCTCGAGAATTTCCTCGATGCCGATTCCCAATTTGGCGCTCGCCTTGATGGCTTCTTCCGCAGGGATGGCCAGGATTTCTTCCAACTGACGCTGCACGGCGTCAACGTCAGCGTTTGGGAGATCGATCTTATTAATGATCGGAATGATCGTCAGCCCCTGTTTGTGAGCGAGATGAACGTTCGCCACGGTTTGCGCTTCTACACCCTGCGCCGCGTCCACGACTAGTAGCGCGCCTTCGCACGCAGCGAGGCTGCGCGAAACTTCATAGGCGAAATCGACATGCCCGGGTGTATCGAGCAGATTCAGCCGATACGTTTCGCCCGGCCTGCTCGTGTAACGCATCGTCACCGGATGCGCTTTGATCGTGATCCCGCGCTCCCGTTCCAGATCCATTGAATCAAGAAGCTGATCTTGCTTTTCCCGCTCATGGATCGTGCCGGTGCGCTCAAGCAACCGGTCCGACAACGTCGTTTTGCCGTGATCGATATGCGCGATGATGCAGAAGTTGCGCGTAAACTCAATCGCCATGAGAGCGCCACTATGCGAGTGCCGTTGCGCGCGGTCAATCGTTACGCCCGCTCATTCGGCTCACCTGTCGGCCGTAGCGTGGTGAAGCCGGATTTGTCGTATCCGACTCATTCGATTAAGATTGGCAGCATGCCAAAGCTCCCATTCTCAGACGCTACAGATTTAGAAACAATGACGGCGCCAGCGGACTTTGCCGGCGCGTCCCCATTCCGGCCTCAAAGACAGGAGACCGACCGACTTCGCAAGGCGATTCTTATTGGTCTGGCAATTGTGCTGCTCATATTTCTCGGGAGCATGATTGCCGTGCTGATGATGCACCCGCCAAGGTTGTAAGCTGTAACGGCCGCCGCGACTGCTGAAGCTGCCCGCGAGTTTCAACCTTTGATTTAGAAATGCGTAATTTGGAAAGTTGCACCAGTTTGCGACGGCGCTCACACGACGCCGCTGCAGCAATGCATACTCAATCCGCAATCCGCGATCCACAATGCCCAATTACGAAGCGCCTCTTGCTTTTCGACATCGACGGCACGTTGATCCATTCGGGTGGCGCCGGGGTTCAAGCACTGAAATCCGCCTTTAAAGAGCGTTTCGGGATCGCTGATAATCTGCACGACATCGAAATCGCCGGCATGACTGATTCAGGCATCGTCGTCAGCATTTTGAACAAACATAAAATTCCCGCAACCAACGAAAACGTAAGCGGGTTTCTTGATAGCTACGTACATTTTCTATCGCTGGAATTACCGCGCCGCAAAGGCAAACTGCTGCCCGGCGTGCTCCAGTTGCTCCAACAGCTCAAATCGCGGCCGCATCTGGTGCTCGCCCTTCTCACTGGAAATGTTTCCCGCGGCGCACGGCTGAAACTCGAGCACTACGGTGTTTGGCACTTTTTCGAATTTGGCGCTTTTGCTGACGATCATCGCGATCGCAACCAGCTCGGGCGTTTCGCTCGCGCCCGCGCAAAAGAGAAACATGGCCGCGAGTTTGCCGCATCCGAGATTGACGTTATTGGCGATACCCCGCGCGATATTGCCTGTGGCAAAGCGCTTGGAGCGCGCACTGTTGCAGTGGCTACCGGCAGATGGAATCGCGATGACCTTGCGAAATATCAGCCGGATTTTTTGATTGATGATCTGTCAGATGTGGACACCGTTGTCGATACGCTCGGATGGTGATCCATCGACGATTGCAGATGAAATGAAGAAACACCCTCCCCTATCTGGCCAGACGCCGGGACAAGACCGTTCCAATGTGTTGGTGCTCAAGGGCGAAATCGATCTGCACGTTTCCCCTTCTGTCACTGCATCACTCAATTCCATGATCGAGAAAAAGCCGCAACGTTTGGTGGTCGATCTTTCCGGCGTGACTTACATCGATAGCGCGGGTTTGGCGGCATTAATCGAAGCGATGCAAAAGGTGGAAGGCTACGGCGGCAAATTCTTGCTGGCTGGATTGCAAGAGACTGTGCGCTCGATTTTCGAGATCTCACGCCTCGATCAGGTATTTCAAATTTTCGCAGACGTGAACGGCGCGTTGGCGAACTGATGGCTCAGGACAGCGGACACTACAGCGCAGCGCGCGTTAAAATCGCCATTGTTCGCTCGACGTTTTTTGAAATGCCGAACTGCGAAGCCCGGCCAATGTTCGCCGACCGCGCTGCGGCTCGGCGCGACGGATCGGACCAAAAGCGAATAGCGTCGCGCAAACCAATCAGATCGCCTGCGTGATCGACAATTGATCCGTGGACGTTGTGTTCGATGATTTCGCTAAAGCCGTTGGAACGCGTCGTGATTACCGGTAATCCGCAGGCGAGCGCTTCCAGAGAGGCATTAGAAAATGGATCATAAATCGTAGGCAAAATGAAAATGTCCGAAGCTGCGTAAACACGCACAAGGTCTGCGACTTCACCAAGAAAGCGGACCGGTTCTTCGCGCCAAAAGCGCAGGTGTTTTGTCCTGTAGAGCGCTGCATTTCCGCGGCCAGCAACGAGCAAGCGCATTTTTCTGTTCTTGCAGAGCGCCATCGCCTGGACTGCGAACAGCAATCCTTTGCGTTCCCAGCCAGAGCCTGCAAAGAGTAGCACAATCTGATCCGGTTTCAGTTTCAAATCTTTGCGCGATTTTTCCCGAAGCTCGGAATCGAACCGGAATTTATCCAGCGGAACGCCGTTGTGAACGATGTCAATCCTGTCTGTCGGATATCCGTAAAACTCGGCGATCTCGTCCTTGACCATTTGGGAAGCAACGATCACGCGCCTGGCTTTGCGGTCCGCAAAAAGTGATTCCTCCAAATGCAATAGATCGCGATGCTTGCGGTTGAGAGCACGAGCAAATTGCTTTAGAGGAAGCTCGAATTTTCTTCTCCGCGCGAGCCATGCGCGGTGGACGCCGTCGCCGGCGCGATAAACGTCACAGCTCCAGACGCGTTCAAGACTCAACAAAACATCGCAGTCGAGCTGGGGCCGGATTTGTTCCAGTTCATCCGCAAAAGCAACGACGGATTCTGCGCGCAGGCGCGTGATCGGTCCAAACGGCCATTGATCATCCGGCCAGTCATTCGCGGAGATCAGTTGCACCTTGTGCCCGGCGTCTACGATTCCATGCGCGAGACGTTTCAAGTACGCTTCTGCTCCACCGGTCGGCGAATAGCCGCGCCGAACAAAAGCTATGTTTCGTCTTTTTGGCATCATATTCGGTTAGACGTCGGACGCGTCGTACGAGTCGCACCAAGCCCGCAAGACTCCAGAACGCCCCTTTACATGCTCCACGTTCACCAGAATACTTCTAACCCGATGCCGGGTGAAATCTTAAACGCTCCTGCGCCACCACGTTCCCCCGCACACGCAGCTCGTACTTTACCGACAAGCCTGATCTATTCGATTTTCGCCCGCATCGGGGGTTCCGGCCTGGATACGGACGCATTTGAAACCCTGCGCGCTTCGTATCGCGGTGGATTTCTGGGTAAAGCAATCGCTTATGGCAACCGGCAGAACGAGATTCCCAGCTCGCTCATCCATTCGCTGCGCTGGCATCCGGTACGGCTCATCTCCTTTCTTGATCGGCCCTATTATTACGGCGCGAAAAAAAAGTATCTCGATTGGATGACGTCACGGCATCTGGCAACCGGGCGTTACGATCTTTTTCATAGCTGGTCGGGCGACTGTTTGCGCTCCCTCCAAATGGCAAAACAACGCCGCATTCCTTCGATCGTTGAGGTTCCAACCTGGCATCGCGATGGCGGCAAACAAAAATTTGAGCAGGCGAAAGCTGCCGCCTCCCAAGGCAAGCTATCAGGATTTCGAAAGTGGAAAGCCAGACTGTTGCTCCACCGGAGACGTTTTATTGAAGAGTACAAACGCGCTGATCTTATGCTCGTCCTATCAGAAACCGCCGCTGAGACCTTTCGCATCCGCGGTTTCCCGGAGGAAAAACTCTTCTATTTGCCGCGCGGCGTGGACGTGGAGCGCTTCAAGCCGGGACTGCGGCCGGCAAAATTTCGCGCGGTTTTTGCAGGCGCATTGATCAGGCGAAAGGGCATCCAACATGTGCTCGAAGCATGGCACCGCCTTAATCTGCCCGATGCCGAGCTCTGGTTGATTGGTTTCGTGCACGAAGAAGCAAAGCCCTATCTCAAGGAATTTTGGCGCGATAGCATTCGCGTCGTCGGATTCGCGCGCGATCCGGAGAATTATCTCAATCAAGCAACGGCGCACGTTTTTCCGTCGCAATGGGAAGGGAGCGCCAAAGTCACATATGAAGCGGCGGCGTGCGCGTTGCCTCAAATCACGACGCGCGAGGCAGGCGACGTAGTGCGCGATGGCATTGAGGGAATGATCGTGAAACCAGGGGATGTCGACGCGATCGCAACTGCGCTGGAGCATTTGTATCGGCACCCCGAAATCGTTCAGCAAATGGGCACTGCGGCTAGACGTCGCGTAGTTGAGAATTTCAC
>Ga0126373_10002833_pt1 | contig 12834 bp, 11 predicted proteins | sample PanSoiMetPlot_11_FD_92545 | JGI IMG/M metagenome (GOLD analysis project Ga0126373, IMG submission 92545) | Tropical forest soil microbial communities from Panama - MetaG Plot_11 | ecosystem: Environmental > Terrestrial > Soil > Tropical forest > Bulk soil | place: Panama | collected 2016-02-17
CAATTGATCCGATCGTTCCAGGTTTCGAGGAACGCTACCTGTCGGTCGCCCACTTTCCTGAGTCCTGGTACTCTCAGTTCCATCAGCTCGACATGGCGGTCGAGCTCGTGAGCTCGAGCCGGGGCGCGACGCGGACATATTTTAAGCATTTTCTGTCTCACTGGTCTTACAATAAGAACCTGATTACCGACGAGGAGATGGAAATTTATACGGACAATTTCGTCAAGCCGGGCAATATTCACGGCGGTTTTAATTTCTATCGAGCGAACCTCTCGCTTACGAGCGTGCCCTGGACAGAACTCGACCGCACAATCTCAAACGTCGCTATGACCTTCTTGGCTGGGATGGGTGATACGGTCGTCCGGTCTATTTGGACGGACCAGGTGACCAACTGGTACAACAACTATACGATCGAATACGTGCCAGATGGTGGGCATTTCCTAATGATGGAAAAGCCGGAGATTGTCGTCGATCGGATCCGCCGAATGAAGGGATAGGATAGCAAAATACGCGGCGCCCTTGCTGGGCCCGTTTTGGGGGCGGTGAACAAGGCTCCTCGGAGTTCTCCATGTCGATCCACCGCTCAAGGTCCCTGCTCGCATGAGCGCCGCCCGGGCGGCGACCGGGAACAGGCTTTATTGTGTGATCCGAACGGGGGCCTCATCAGGTTTGAAGGTCGAGTCCTCGAAGTTGGCTGCCACGGCGAAAGCCTCAGGAGTGCGTCCGCAGCTCAGGGTGGACCACCCTGCCGCGTAAGTGATCGGCAGGGCTTCGGCGTGACCCACGTAGTGCAGCCCAATCCACAGCCGATTTCGGCGCAAGAAGGGGAGCCAGCCATGTCGCGTGCCAACTCATTCAAGTTCGTCATGCTGCCGCCGCAGACTGACACCACTCGCGACTGGGGGAAACGTTTGGCGGAAACCGTGCCAGAGGCGCACGTGATTGTAGCGGAAGACGCCGACACCGCCGCGCGTGAGATCCTCGATGCCGAGGCAGCGTTCGGCTGGCTCGGTCATGACTTGCTGTCGAAGGCGACCAAATTGCGTTGGCTGCAGGCGCCGCAGGCCGCCCCCGCCGCTGGCTACTATTATCCTGAGCTGATTGCACATCCCCTGGTGGTGACGAATTTTCGCGAGATCTTCAACGATCATATTGGCGCCCACATTCTCGCCTTTGTGCTGGCGTTCGCGCGAGGACTGCACGTCTTCATCCCACAACAGCTCCGCCGCGAGTGGAAGAAGAGCTCGGACGAGGACGGTGACGTCATCCATCTGCCGGAGGCCACCGCACTGATCGTCGGCGTGGGCGGCATTGGCGCGGAGACTGCCCGTTTGCTCGCGGCATTCGGGATGACCGTGCTGGCGACCGATGCCCGGCGCACTGTCGCGCCCGATGGCGTCGCGGAGCTCCACCGCCCGGAGGCACTGGACCAACTCCTACCGAGAGCGGATTTCGTGATCCTGACGGTACCGCACACCCCGGTCACCGAGGGCTTCTTCAACCGCGCCCGCTTCCAGCGGATGAAGCACACCGCGTTCTTCATCAATATTGGCCGTGGTATGACGACTAAACTGGATGACCTGGTCGCGGCGCTAAAGGCGGGCGAAATTGCCGGTGCGGCGCTGGATGTCTACGAACAGGAGCCGCTCCCGAGCGAGCATCCGTTGTGGACGCTGCCGAACGTGCTGCTGACGCCGCATATGGCCGGGCACGGGCCCTACCTCGATGAAAGGCGGTTTCAGATTATGGTGGACAATTGCCGCGCCTTCGCGGCCGGGCAGACGCTGCGCAATGTAGTAGACAAGGCATCCTGGTTCTGAGGGGCCATGAGAATCATTATAACCGTTCCTCTCTGCAGCGCATCGGGCGTAGCCGTTGAATGTTGTCGGACTTTTATCTCCGGCTCATGTTCTATGACGCGCGCGACAGCTGTGGCGGCGGAGCAATGTCGGGGATAACGGAAACCGAGGCACACTTGATGCCTCGTCCAAGGAAACGTGGCAACTTTAGTTTTCGCGCGCGTCGACGAGCTTCAAAATCAGCACGCACGGGGCCTTTGCCGCACGGCCTGCGTTATCCATCCTTCTTCGGATAGAGCGGAACGCTATCTCCACCTTAAATCGGACGTTGCACAACGACCACGACGTCTCGTGAATGCAGCGCGCCAGTGAAGTGGATGTCGAGACCACCTCCAAGCGTTGCAGTCCGCAGCGATGCACATGTGCGGCTTGCCGTCAGAGCCGAACGGCTGAATATGGCAGGTTCGCGTTCTTGCTTGTTCGGGTGTCTGCTTGGAACGCCCGTCGAGCCAGAACGAGCAACTTGTCGGGAACAGACGCTCTAGGACGGCCCAATTCCAATAGAAGATAGGCCAGCTGGACATTAGGCCTCCAAAACTTGTCCCAACCCCAACCAATAATTGATTCTGGGGTGGGTGGTTACGCAGCAGCCCCCTTACCTAGTGTCAAACTACTTTTTAAAAAGTTATCAGAAGGTTAATCTTACTGAAATATCAGCAAGATCTAACCAAGTTTAGCTGTCGCAATCTCCAGAAGGCTCATGGACAGCGGGGCACCGCTTGGATCGCGCAGATCCTTAATCCATTTTTGGGAGCTTCCGACGTCGCACGCGCGGAAAAGCACCGCCTGACTGAAACAGAAGTCGGAATTACAGGCGCTTGCTCGCGGAAAATACAATGGCCTGGAGGGTCATCCGACCGGGATCGCCCCCGAATTCCCGGCGCAATGCCTGTGTCAAGGCAGCAACGATCCGGTTAGGATCGACGCCGCCACGCCCCCTGATCTGCTCGATGAGCGGGTTGCCATGGATCAGCCCCCGGGCAAAGAACGCAGCATTTGGAATCTCCTTCTCCAGCGTAACGATGGCAACAGTGATGTCCGCGAATCCCGCACCGAGTAAGAATTCCTTGATTGGATCGATCTGGTAGGAGGAGAATGGCACTCTGTAAAACTGGGGTGGATCATCCGGGAAAAAGCTGCCGGCGACTTCATGCGCGAGTCGACCGAATGCGTTGTAGCGGTGGGAGTCCCAGACACTAAACAGGTAGCGGCCGCCAGGGGCGAGCACGCGGCGAACCTCATGATAGGACCTGTCTTTGTCCGGGAAAAACATCACACCGAACTGACAGACGACAGCGTCGAATGTGCCATCTGGGAATGGGAGGGCGGTCGCATCGGCGGGCCGGAACTCCACCTGTTCGCCTGGCTGAAACTTTGTACGCGCGACCTCAAGCATTGGCGGGTTGAGATCCGTTGCCGTCAGATGAACTCCTGCATTCAGAAGGCTGCGCAATTGGCGGGTGACAATTCCAGTCCCTGCGGCGGTCTCCAGCACGCGCGCCGGACTACTATCGGCCGCCCGGCGAGCCATGTCGGTCGCGTAATCGACGAAGATCATCGGTCCCAAGGCGCGGTCGTAGTGCTGGGGGATATCGCCGATGAAGTTTGCTGCGTCGTTGCTCATGACCAACTTCCTGTCTTGGGGCGCTAACGGCCTGCCCCGGAATGTGATGGAACGACGGGTCGTCATAGAGCAGCATATCACGCAAGTGATGCAATGTTGCGGTGGTCTGTGCCCGCTGTAGATCTCCAATTGGCGATCACCGGTTGCCGGTTGCATCGCAGTCCCCGGCCGCGCGGATCTAGATGAACCCAGGGAGGGAATCTGATATATGCACTCAGCGGAGACTGGTGCCGAATATCTTCCTGAAAACGCCCCGCCAGAGCCCGAGCACCCAAGACGAAGGCTGCAGTGGTCAAGAACGTCAGCGTTGGAGGGCCGGGCTCCCTGAGGCAACCACAACGAATAAAGGACAACGGCCATGGCGGCGCGCAGCATGCTGGAAGACGATCCGCTCGAGGATTTTGCCCATCGCGAGGTTACGCTCGATGCCGTTACCAAGCGGGTGTACGTCGCCGGGACGGGCCCTGCGGTGATCGTCATGACCGAGATGCCGGGCATCAGCCCACATGTCGCGCGCTTTGCCCGCTGGGGGCGGGACGCGGGATTTACCGTCTATATGCCCTCATTGTTCGGACGCGACGGAGCCGTGCCGGACGCCGAGGAAGGCGCGGCGGTCTTTCGACGGGCGTGTATCAGCGCCGAGTTCCGCGCCTTGGCGGCTAGCCAATCGAGCCCCGTGACGCAATGGCTGCGCGCGCTGGCGCGCCTTGCACACCACCAATGCGGTGGCCGCGGCGTTGGCGCCATCGGCATGTGCTTCACCGGAAACTTCGCGCTCACGATGATGCTGGAACCCTCGATGCTAGCGCCCGTCCTCTCCCAGCCCTCACTACCGCTTAACGATCCTGCCGGCATCGAGATTGCTCCTGAGGAAATCAAAGCTGTCCGCGACAGGCTCGTGCGGGAGAACCTCACGGTGCTGGCCTATCGCTTCGAGGGAGACAATTTCTGCAAGGCAGAACGCTTTGCTGCGTACACAGCCGCCCTCGGCGATCGTTTTGTAGGGCGCGTGCTTCCGGACAACGCTGCGAACAACGATGTCCCACCATTTTTCGCGCGCCACGTGGCGTGCCCTCATAGCGTCGTGACGGCGCATCTCATCGACGAAGCCGGCCAGCCAACCATCGCCGCGCGCGACGAGATCCTAGCCTTCTTCGCTCAACGTCTCGCACCGTCCGTATAAAACACTCCGTGACATTCAGCCACGCCCGTTAGGATCTACGGACGGGATCGGTTCCGGACATCAGTTTCGGTCCCACTCGACAGTGTCGTTTGCGCCGACTGCGCGCGTAGATAAAGCGCCAATACTTCGGCTGTAACCGAAGCAATCCTGCGCGACAGGCCCGGCGGCTTGAGTTACGATTAGAGTACAGTCGATGCCGACAATGTCGGGAGCTTCCACAGCGACTCGTAAGAAAAGAGGCTACCTTGAAAAGAGAGATTATCCGCGTAGAGCCGCTCTCCACTTATTTAGAAAATTGGAAGGCGCCGACATCCGCGGTGACGCGGCATGGCGACACAATATACGTGTCGGGCTTCCCCCCATTTGACCCCGTTACCGGCGAGGTCGTAAACGCGCCGATCGAACGTCAGACGGAGCTCGTTCTGGAACAAATGAAGCTCTGCTTGGAGACGGCGGGATCATCGCTTGAGAAAGTCCTTAAGTGCAACGTGTATTGCACTTCAGTCGATAAGTTCGCGTCCGTGAATGCGATCTACGCTCGGTATTTTCCCAAAGATCCGCCCGCTAGAATTTTCGTGAATGTTCCGGCTTGGCCCGGTCATTTCGACATCGAGATCGACTGCATCGCAGCGCTATAGCGAGCGCGAAGAGAACGAAGGGAGCAAGCAGTGTTTTCCGTCATCTTCGAGGTGCACCCAAGATCTGAGCAATGGGACGCCTATTTCGAAAACGCCAAGATGCTGCGGCCGGAGTTGGTCCAAGTCGACGGGTTCATCGACAACATCCGTTACAAGAGCCTGACGCGGGAGGGATGGATTCTCTCGCTTTCCAGCTGGCGTGACGAAAAGGCAGTGGTCCGGTGGCGCACGGCGATGCGGCATCACATGGCCCAGGAGAAGGGGCGGTCCAAAATCTTGCTCGACTATCATCTGCGCGTCGGTCAGATTACGCAGGATACTGGCGTTCCTGAAGGGTACACGCTCCAAGAGCAGAGACTGGACGAAACCGAAGTTGGCGAAGGGACGACGATAACCCTGGTCGATGCGAAGCGACCTGCTCATTGGGCTCAAGCGTCGAACGCCACAGACTGTTCCGAGTACCTTGGCCTCAACCCGTATGCGGTCGGGATGGTCAAGTGGGACGTTTTCGACGCGGTTCTGACGCCGGATGATCTCATCCTTCTCATGTCTTGGCGAACGAGCAGTGACGCGCAGGCCTTTGAGGACACGGTCAAACTGCCAGAGGGCGCAAGGCTCCGCCGCGTTCGAATCGTGCGCGACTATGGCATGTTCGATCGACGAGAAGCGCCGCAATACTATCCCGAGGTTGCGCGTCAAGAGAGCGATGCATAACGGTGCACGGGGCGCGCAGGGCGACGTCAAATGCTTCGGGCTTGACGTCCTTATCAGCGCTTCGCTCCTTTCCTCGCTAATTCCTTGAATTCAAACGCCGCGGCAGTGCAGCTGCCGACGATCGACCGCGATGTGATCGAAAGTCCGACACCGGCATCGCCTCAGAACAGGACTTGTGCTATGCGGGATGCGGCGAGCACTGACCGACGATGGGCAAGACACACTTGGAGCTGCCAAACCGGAAGATTGAAGCCGGACCGCGCCTCGGTGGCCACCGCCCATGTCTAATGCCAAAGGAGCGATTTTACAAACGATTGCGCATGGGCACTTTATCTCAGCGCGTGCGCGCTGGGGCAAACGCGACGACGGGCGGCTTCGTGACGCGTTGAGGGATCGCTTGATCTATTGGCATTTCTCGCCAGATCTGTGTCCATCAGGTCCATATTCCATTTGGCACCATCAAGAATGACCACCCTGGATGCGTTCGTCGTGAGGTTGATGATGATGGTGCTCGCCTTGCGAATGCTCGGATTCGTGAGCGCCCTCACCGCCGTGGCCGCCGTGGCGTGCCAGCACTGGACCGCTCATTGCGAATACCAGCACTGCTCCAAAGACAATACCGCGCATCGTGCGCCTCCCATTGCGAGCTGACAACTGAGCTGCCAATCGCCTCAATCTTGTGGACCACGACGCCGTAAGCATCGCAACTCTGCGAACAAAGACGCGAGCGAACTTTGACGAGGGCGTCAGCGTGTATTGACGGTGTGCCCACACACTGCGCAGCCTACGCGGTGAACTCAATTCGTCACTAGATCGCCGCAGCGTTCCGCCTAGCGAACCACTACGGCGAAAACGCGACGACGATTCCACACGACCTAACTTACTTTCTATTTGCGTATCTCACCTTTGCGGGTTGAACGGCGCTCACTTGCGCGCATGGGCGGTGAGCGTTTTGGAAACGGCCAAGCGCGGCGCCATCGAGACACAGGTGTTGGGGGCACCCAACCAATATATCTCCCGACCCCCCAGCCGATCGATGGCGACCTGCGGCCGCGGCTCTGGTGTCGTCGACTACGGCGTACAAACGGCCGTCGACACCGAGAACCAACCTGATCGCCGCGCACGACAATGTGGGCTCAGATCGCTCACAGCTTGCCAACCAAGGCGGCTATTTCAACGGCGAGAAGATCAAGACGATCGTCCATCACGACGACTCCCGATCGCAGCGCATTTTTTGGTTGTCGAGGGAAGCGTTGCCGGCAACAGCCGATCTGAGGCACGAGCACGCGATGCGGACCACACGCTATAGTAGAGTTCCTTACGCGCGCCCAGAAAGTCGTTGTCGACCATTAGATTGCATGAAATATACCTACGAACAAGAAGTCCTGTCGGAGTGCCGATTTGCTCCATGACGCCGGCCGAATAACAGACGTCTCCACATAAAGCATCGTCTCGAGGTTGCCGGAACGAATAGGCCGTTCGCATGAGTAGTCTCGATAGCCCCTTTATCGTCCTCGCAGTCGCTCTCGTCGCGCAGTGGATCGCGTCGCATATCGGTGCCTACCTTCGTAAAGCGGGACGCCCCCTCAGGGCCGATGAGCGGGATGATTTTGAAACCGTCCGGACGGCCGCCCTGACGCTTTTAGCGCTCATCATTGGATTTAGCTTTTCAATGGCTGTTACCCGCTACGATCAACGCAAGAACTACGAGGAAGCAGAGGCCAATGCCATTGGAACCGAATATGTACGTGCTGATTTGTTGCCCGCCGAAGATGCAGCGAATGTACGCGGGCTGCTTAGAAGGTACGTTGATCAGCGCGTGGCGTTCTATCTAGCGCGCCGTCAGCAGCAAATCAGCCAAATCGATGCCGATACAGAAAAACTGCAGGCAGGACTCTGGTCCGCCGTCTTTCATCCGGCAAATACCCAGCCAACAGCGGTGATGGCCCTCGCCGTTTCCGGCATGAACGATGTGCTAAACTCGCAAGGATACACTCAAGCGGCTTGGTGGAACCGTATACCAGTTGCCGCATGGGCGTTGATGGGCCTGATCGCGATCGCCTGCAACCTACTGCAGGGCTATGGCGAGCGTGGAAAGAGCGTGCTCCCCCTTCTTATCTTGCCGGTAATCCTAGCCATTGCGTTCTTTCTCATAGCCGACATTGACAGCCCGCGCGGAGGTGTCATTCGCGTGTTACCACAGAACTTGCTCGCCCTGTCTCAATCCATCAGGGTGCGGTAAGTCAATTTCCAATACTGATCTATCCAATAGAGATAACCGTGGTGGAGAGATAACCGTGGTGGAGAGATAACCTTGGTGCAGAAATCAAACGGCATGACGACGATCGATCCATCGACCATGATTCCGTTGAACAGTTCTAGCCCCGCTACTTCATGAAACCATAGACAAGCTGCGCAATCTGATCCGCTGTCGTATCGAGCGCGAAATGCCCCGCGTCGAGGACGTGGACTTCGGCGTTCGGAACGTCGCGACGATAGGCCTCCGGTTCCGAAAGGTCGAACGACGGATCGTATTTTCCCCAGACGACGAGAATCCGGGGTTGGTTCTCGCGCATCCACGCCTGCCATTTCGGGTAGTCGTCCACGTTGGTTCGATAGTCGTAGAACAGGTCAGCTTGAATGTCCGGCTGCCCCGGCTTACTCAGGAACGCTAACTCGTCCGTCCACAGATCGGGGTCGTAGCGATCCACGTTGGGATCGTGGCCCACATGCCGGGTACGCGTCGTCTGCAGCGACAAGAAATTTGCGCGAAACGTGCTTTCGTTGGCAGCGCGATCGGCCCAAAAGGCCCGCCGCGGCTTCCAAATCGCCCCCAGACCTTCGTTGTGTGCCACGGCGTTCTGGACGATGAGAGCCTCGATCCGGTCCGGATGGGCCAGGACCATGCGAAAGCCCACGGGGCCGCCGTAATCTTGCATGTAAAGCGTGTAGCGCGAGAGCCCGAGCGCTTCGGTGAAGTGATTCATGACCTCAGCGCAGTGATCGAACGTATATGCGAATTTCTTCGGGTCCGGCCAATCGCTGTGTCCGAAGCCCGGGTAATCGGGCGCGACAAGGTGATAGCGATCAGAAAGTCGAGCAAATAGAGGTTCGAACATTCTCGACGAAGAGGGAAACCCGTGAAGCAGAAGGAGCGTCGACGCGTCTTTTGGGCCGGCCTCCCGGTAGAAGATGGAAAGCCCTTCTATCTGTGTCGTGCGATAGAAGGTCGGGTGTTCCATGGGGCGCTCCTTCCCCTGGGCGTGGGCCAGCAATTGAAATGATGCGAGCGCCAGAGATACCGCCAGCGCCGTGGCGGAGGCCTGTACGATCCAGGAGGGCGAATTGGAAAACTGCATTGAACGACCACCCGCGTGTCGACACTGGGGTAGTCGCTAGCTTAGCCCAACTCGTGCACCAAGTGCTCGCAATGTTCCTGGCGTTCCTTGGCCCGAGCCCCGGGTAGCACGGCGCCTGAGCGCTCAAGTTCCGTCGAGAACCGTGTCAGGGCTGGCCCTCTCCATCATCAACTGACCGAGCACACCCTTGGCGGACACATTATTGTGACCCGACTTCATGCGGAGGTTTTCCGCGGCGCCGGGTGGGCGATCTCTGGAACTGGAACCTTCAGCCGGGCAGGTATGAACGGGCAAACGTGATCAGGCGCGTAGCCGACGAAACGATGCCTCTTCACAAAGATTTGCTCGAAGAGCCTCCCGCGGCTTGTTTCGTGAGCCGTCGCCAACCCTTTTTGCGAGACTGAGCCACGCCCGACGCCGTGATCTCGGCAAGAGACGAATTCACGGCGAGCGACGTTGCAGATGCGGAAACCAAGCCCCGGGCACGCTCCTACTCAGCCGCTGCGTCATGATGGCGCGGACTACCTGTGACCTACGTCACCGGTCTGACAACGCCGGTGGAGTAAATGTTAGGGGCCTTCAAAGGATGGGAGGGCTTATGATGCACGGTACTATAGGCAACGTAACAGGCTGCGGCGGGCGCCTCCACGATCGCCCCGGCGAAAAGCGTCCCGTCCGAAGAGCTCTTGCGGCCATCGGATTCTTTCTCCTAACTTTTGGGTCCGCGTCAATCGGTATGGGAGCGGCAATTGCTCTTAGCGGTGCCAGTTTTGGGACGAAAGAGCCTGCGTGGAGCGCGGCGGACGTTGCCGCTCGCAACAATGACGGCTACCTGGAAGGGTATGCGCGAGGGCCCGGTCGCGGATGGTTTGTGTTGAGCCCAGCGGCCTGCGCCAAGGACTGCGCACGGTAGTTGTCTTCGAGCGACGTCTTAAAGCGTCAATTGCGCAATCCATCGCAATGTTGGATCTGCCAGGCATTTCCACGATAAGCATCTCGCCAACACCAGAAGCCGCAAAATGGTGAGAGCCAGCTCACCACCTGTGGGTGACCTTCGAAGAAGATCAAACCCGTCGTCGGTGACGAACCTCGTCTTGCTCGTAGGTGGCCCGGTGATTCCTCGTAATGACACGGAACGCCGAATCTCGCGCCGTCTAATGCTGACCTGCTGCCCGGCGGCGACGCCCACTGAGTAGATATACGGTAGCTCGCGGTTCGAGCAGCGGATCGCCGGATGACTCGATGCCATCCACGCGCGGAATCGGGTCGAAGATGATCTGGCGCTGCTCGGCTTCGTTATTGGGAGCGAGCGTATCGAGCGTTATGGTGCCGAAGTTCAGCAGCCTGCGATTTTCGGGCCATTGGACGGTTGCGTCATCGACAATATCGCCTTCCTCGGAAAGCTGCACGAGTATCTGGAACTTGATAGGTCCGGCTGCGATCCTTTTGAACAGCTCATCAAAGAGGTAATTGGACGTCTTCGCAGCGGCGGAGTCAGCTTCGAGGTATTCGGTACCGATTTCCGGAAGGATACGGTAGCGGCCGTAGCGGACAGATCCGTTGGCATTCGTGAATTTGAAGGCGTTGACAGCGAAGAAATGCTCCTTGGCGAAGCTCGTTGGAAATGGCTTGGGCATTTGCACGAAGGCCAGTGCGGCAGGATGTTTGCTGACGAATACTTCCACCGGCGTTGGGTGAGGCGCGGATGGACCGCTTGCCGGAATGGCGCGGAAGAACTCAAGAAGTTCTTCCGCTGTGCGCGTCGGGAACCCATTGGCCGAGTGGCTGACGATATCGGTGTGTACGTGCTCAGCCAGATGGAAGCGGATGGCGCAGCCGCGGGGACCGGCTCCCTGCGGATCGTTGTCGGGAACCGCGGGAACGCCGGCAGAGTCGGAAAAGCGCACGGAAACGGGAGTGGAGCTGCGAGTGGTGTGTGGGGCGCGAGTCAGCGATGCGGCCTCTGGCGTCGGCGCGAAGGTCCCGGTCAGCAGCGCGCCTTTGGCATGCACGGCGCGGTAGCCCGGATAAGGTCCACCAAAGAGGTTGTCCAATGCCTGTAACAGGTCTTTGCCGAGGGCTAGCGCCTTTTCGTCAGTAGGTAGAGGCATTGTAGGGTTCCTCCGATAGGTTGGAATGGCCTCTTCCTACTCTAGCCGCGCGTGGCCATGGTTCCCATCCTGATCACGCCAGAGACCAGTAGCCACCTTCAGTGCGTAAAACCGCGATGAGCGGATGATGAGGATCGGCACTGGTTGCCGCGGCTCGCGCGTCTGCTTGCACGGTGGATCGCCCAGCGTGGATACGGATCAACCTCGCCATTTCGGTGGGGTGCGCACAGTTCTGAGCGGCGATATCGAGAGCCGAAAGCAGTCACACCCCGCCAGTGCGGCCGTGCATAGGGTCCGGACCTGGGTCACGCCCGGCGGCAACCACGGCCAGCCGGCCGAGGTAATGGGCCCAGCCTTCCGCATGGCCGGCGCATTGCTCGGCATTGGGCAGGCCAGTGTGGGTCAAACGCAGCAGCGTTCCGTCCGGCTGCTCGACCAGGTCGATCTCGACCAGGCTCGACCCTGGCGGGACCACCTCGCTGCCGTCCCAACCGAAGCTGTAGGCGAGGCGGTGCACTGGTACCACCTCGCGGAAGGAGCCGCGGGCGAAGCGAGCCCCAGTGACGTTGACGAGATAGATCCCGCCAGGCTGCGGGTCGAGCTGCGCCTCCGTCCCCATCCAACGGAGAATTTTCTCCGGATCGGTCAGGAAGGCGAACACGGCGGCCGGCGGCGCCGGGATATGCGTCTCGCGGCTAACGACGAGGGCCTCTTGCATCGATCTCCCCTATGTTTCTTGGTCATGATGCAGTCTTACTCCCGGGCATCCTGCCACGGGAGTTACAAGTGTGACGGGATAGGACGGACTCGCTGATTGCCTCTTCTGCCCCAGCGTAAGACTGACGGCCGCCAAGCCGCCGACAGGCGGAGTTGCTAACGCGTCCGGCTGTGCCAATTCGGACGGGTCACCCTCAACCGCGATGGTGCTTGTGTTTGGACCCGCGACCGTCATTTCCTTTCGCCCAATTCTATTTCGACGTCACGAAGACAATGATGGAGCGGTCCGTCGGTTCGCGCGGAACGTTGGTCTTCAATCGGTTGCGGCGTTGGGAGTGCTAGTCACTCGGCAGTGGACCGGGAAGCAACAAGATGGTCGGGAACCCTGGCACGGGCGCCGTCATCCAACGACGCGCTCGACCACGACCGAACGCCTGTACCTTGCCCGCCGCCGCGAGCGAATCGAGCGCCCGCTGCACGGTGCGCGGGCTGGCCCCGAGTGCAATCGCCAAGGCCGAGCTCGACCACGACTCGCCGTCGGCAAGGAAGGCGAGCACCGCCGCATGCTGTTCTTCGCCCGGCGGCGCCAGCACGACGACCTCGCGTGCGCGGCGCGGCGATAGCGCAAA
>Ga0126373_10002834_pt1 | contig 12833 bp, 8 predicted proteins | sample PanSoiMetPlot_11_FD_92545 | JGI IMG/M metagenome (GOLD analysis project Ga0126373, IMG submission 92545) | Tropical forest soil microbial communities from Panama - MetaG Plot_11 | ecosystem: Environmental > Terrestrial > Soil > Tropical forest > Bulk soil | place: Panama | collected 2016-02-17
GAAGTGCCGCTTGGGTGATATGGCTAAAACAAAACAGCAGATACGGGTACTACTAGCCGACGACCACGCGATCTTTCGCGATGGACTGCGGAAGCTCCTGGACTCCGACGAAGAAATCACCATTGTCGGAGAAGCGCAAAACGGCGTGGAGTGCATCAAGCTGCTCACGAAGCTGAAGCCCGACATTCTGCTGCTCGACTTGCGCATGCCGGATAAGGACGGTCTCGCCGTTCTGGAAGAAGTGAATTTCGACACGTTGCCCACGCGCGTGGTGGTATTGACCGCCGCTGAAGATGATCGCGACGTTGTGCGAGCGATGCGGCTCGGCGCGCGCGGCGTGGTCCTGAAGCAGTCCGCCACCGATCTGTTGGTTAAGAGTATTCATCGCGTGCATGCGGGCGAAATCTGGCTGGACAACCGCATGACGGCTGAAGTGATGAAAGCCTTCTCGAAGTCTTCCGAAGCCGGCCCGCGGCGCGAAAAGCCGTTGCTCAGCGATCGCGAAAAAGAAATCGTTCAGCTCGTCGCGCAAGGCTTTCGAAACAAGGAAATCGGCGAAAAACTTTTCATCTCCGAGCAGACCGTCAAGAATCACCTCCACAACATCTTCGACAAGCTCGGCGTTTCGGATCGTCTGGAACTCGCCCTTTACGCCATTCATCACCGCCTCATCGATCATTCATAGACGGGTCCAAAATCAACCCGAATTGCCGGTTTTTAATTTTCATCGCGCACTTTTGAATGCGTAGCTTGCATGCAAATGTGCAGAATCGTGCTGGCTGAAAAAACAGCGAGCGTCGTAGGGTGAACACTCCCGCGAAGAAATGGGGTGAAAACTCTGTGGAGAAAGGAAGAAGATTTGGAAAGTTTTCAGGGGCTAGTACCATGCGAAGTTGTCTCTTCACTGCAGAAAACTCCAGTAAGTCGCTAAATTTCAGACATTTACAGAAATATTCCGCGATGGCAGCGTGATTGCGCGAAGAAAAGCCAGAGTTGATTCATTAAGACTCCTGGGCGTTAGCAGGCGGGGCTAATAGCCTCAAGACTAAAATCTCGGAAAGAGTGCGCAGGGATGTGCGCCTGAGGATGAGGAGGTACGTGGTGCATCGTCAGAGGAGTATGGAACTTTGTGGGTTGCCCGAATCCAAGGTCATACGGATGGCGCAGCGGGGCGACGAGGGAGCCTTTGAGCAGCTCTATCAGTTGCATAGCCCGCGTGTCTATGCCGTGTGCATGCGAATGCTGAGGAACCCTGACGAAGCCGAAGATTCAACTCAGGAGGTTTTTCTGCATGTGTTCCGCAAGATTCAGGGATTTCGAGGCGCTTCGGCGTTTTCCACTTGGCTGCACCGTGTGGCCGTGAACACGGTGCTGATGCGGATTCGCGGATCCAAGCAGGCAAAGGCGGCGCTAGTGGAAAATACGGAGGGCTCCGGCGAAAACGGGAACACGCGGCGGGAATTGGGAGCGCCCGACTTGCACCTGGAAGGTTACATGGACCGGGTGGCTTTGGAGAACGCCATTAAGCAACTTCCGCCAAGGTGCAAGCTGATGTTCGTGCTGTACGACGTGCAGGGTTATGCACACAGCGAAATCGCGAGACTGCTGGGATGTTCTGTTGGGAATGCCAAATCCCAGTTGCACAAGGCCAGGGTTCGGCTCAGGAAACTGCTGCGGCCGGAAGCAGATCGCGACGAAAACGGGAAGGCAACGCCTAGAGTACCGGAGACCAATGCCGGAGACCTTGACGGCCCATTTCTCTCCAGCTCGCCGCTTTGTCAATCCCTGTAACTCATTTCTTCACAAGGGCTTCCGTTTTGACGCTTGGATGTAAGGCCGGCAGAGCGGCAGCTACGCTCCCGATTTGGCCCTTCGAATACATGAAAAGTTAGGGGTTTTCCTGATACTGGACTGCCAGAGACCTGTATCTTGCTTTTGCCTTGTCGGGGGAATATACTCTGATTTCGCTCTGAAGCGGGTCGAACGGATAAGTGGGCGCGAGCCCACTTTTTTGTTGGGGCCGGGCGGAGTGTGGTGCGAACCGGCTACGGTATAGGAGTCTCTGCAAGTGGATTTGGAGAAGATCCGGGCCGCTGCCGAGCGAGTGGCCCGGTCGGAAGGCTTGGAAGTCGTTGATGTCGAATGGAAAATCGGCAAGCAACGGTTCTTGCGCGTGTACATCGACAGAGTGGCAAAGCCTTCGGCGGTGATTAGCGATGCCGTTGGTACGCTGGGCGCAAGCGAGGTCGTAAACGACCCTTTTCCGAAGATCAGCCACTCGGACTGCGAACGCGTGAGTCAGCAGCTTAGCGTGATTCTGGACGTGGAGGAGTTAGTTCCCGGGCCGGGGTACATCTTGGAGGTCAGTTCACCGGGAATGGACAGGGCGCTGAAGAAGGCGACCGACTTCGAGCGATTCCGGGGGCGGTTGGCGAAGATTACGACCACGGAACCGATTGGAGACGCGAAATTCTTTGAAGGGCGGCTCGCGGGATTTGTGGAAGGAAAAGTACGGATAGAGTTGAAAGGAAAGGTGGCGAAGACGGTAGAGCTGCCTCTTGAATCGATTCGCAAGGCGAATTTGGTCGTGGAGTTTTAACACTGAGGGCCCGGATTCTGGGGATTAGGGACGCGATATGGCGAGTTTGCTTTATCAACAGATCGAAATGCTGAGCCGCGAGAAGCACATCGAGCCGGAAGTCGTAGTGTCGGCAATCGAAGATGCAATGGTGGTAGCGGCCCGAAAATTCTACAAGACTGAGGAAGACCTGCGCGGGAAGTTCAACGCAGAAACGGGCCAGGTGGATGTGTATTCGGTGCAGACCGTCGTCGAGGAAGTGACGGATCCGAAGAAAGAGATCGCTATCGCGGAAGCGAAGAAAAAGAATCCTTCTGCGGAGGTCGGTACGGAGATCATTACGCCCAAGCCGACCGATGTGCTGGGGCGCATTGCCGCGCAGACGGCAAAGCAGGTGATCCTGCAGAAAGTGCGCGAGGCTGAGCGCGACACGATTTTCAACGAGTACAACGGGCGCGTGGGAGAGCTTGTGACGGTGATTGTGAAGCGCGCCGAAGGCCCGGACCTGATCGTGGACATGGGCCGGACAGAAGCGCGCCTGCCAAAGCGCGAGCAATCGAAGCTGGAAACCTACAACATAGGCGAGCGGTTGCGAGTGGTGATTAAGGCTGTGGACCGCGCGGCGAAGGGCCCGCAAGTGATTGTGTCCCGCGCGGATGCGAGCCTGGTGCAGCGCTTGTTCGAAATGGAAGTTCCCGAGATTTATGACGGCACGGTGCAGATCCGCCATGCCGCGCGCGAAGCGGGCGAACGCACCAAGGTAGCAGTGATGAGCCGCGACAAGGACGTGGATCCGGTTGGCGCGTGCGTGGGCATGAAGGGTATGCGCGTGCAATCTATCATTCGCGAATTGCGCGGGGAAAAAATCGACATTATCCCGTACAGCGAAGAGACTGTGGCCTTCGCGCAGAAGGCGCTCAGCCCGGCGAAAGTGACGCGTGTCCAGATTACCGACCCCCAAGCCAAAAAGCTGGAAGTGATTGTGGAGGATTCGCAACTCTCGCTGGCCATCGGCAAGAAGGGTCAGAACGTCCGGCTGGCGAGCAAGCTCATTGGCTGGGACATTGACATCAAGAGCGAGGAAGAGAAGCGCCAGGAAATCGAAGAGCAAATGAGCGCGCTGACTGCGCCGGCAACGCCGCTGACTTCGCTCGCGGGCGTCGGCGCAAAAACCATAGAAAAGATGGAAGCCGCGGGAATTAGCTCCGTCGAAAAGCTCGCGTCGATGACGCCGGAACAGTTGATGGAGATTCCCGGCATCGGCGAAAAGATGGTGGACAAAATCTACCAGTCCGTGAACCAGTTCTATGAGAGCGCGTCTGAGCCCGCGGCAACGGGTGAAAACGCAGCGAGCGCGGAAGCCACCGAGGCGGGCGAGACGGGAGAGCAGGCCCCAGCGACGGAAGAGGCCTCGACGGAAGCTGCGGAAGGGGTACAGGACACGGAGGAAACTGCTGAGACTACGGAGTCGCCGGTTAGAGAAGAGGCGGCCCAAGCAGAAGACGCAAAAGCGGAGGTTTCGGAAGAGGAACACGGAAGCGAAGCGACGCACGCGGAAGAAGCAAAGCCGGAGCAACGAGAGTAAGGGACCAACTAACGAACGGAGCGCATGACCGACGCAAACCAAGTCCGAATCAACGAGCTGGCCCGCGAACTGGAAGTGAAGGCCAAAGCGATCATTGATCTTCTGCCCGGTTTCGGCGTTACAGAAAAAAAGACGCATTCGAGCTCCATTCCCGCCGACGTCGCGGAGAAGGTTCGGAGAACGATTCAAGGAGTTGCGGAAGCTGAGGCACAGGCGGAAGCGGCCGCTAAAGCGGAGAAGGAAGCGAGGGAAGCGGCAGCGAGAGCGGCGCGCTTGAGGCCAGCGGCTCCAGCAGTGGCACCGGCACAAGCTCGTCTGGCGCCTGCTCCTCCCGCCCCTATCACTGCGAAGGCAGCTCCAGCTGCGCCGGCTATGACGGCCGTTCCTGCCGCTAAGCCAGCTCCGGCTGCAGCTCCAGCTGCCCATCCAGCGCCCCCGCCTCCGTCGGCTGCGCCTGCAGCTCCCAAAATTGTTCCGAAGCCGGCGGCCCCCACGCCGACAGCGGCTCCAGCTGCCGCGAAGCCCCCCGCGCCTGCAGCGCCCACACCGATTCGTCCTGCCGTTCCGCCTTCGCAACCAGGAGCCGCACCTGCTCGGCCAGCGGCCGCCGCGCCTGCGAGTACGCAACCTTCGGCAACGCGGCCAGCGGCTGCCGCACCGGGAACTGCTCCAGCGCGTCCGGGTGTGACTACGCGTCCTGGTGGACCACCCCGGCCGAACACACCGCTCCGGCCTTCTGGAAATCGCGGGCCTTTGCCAACAGGGAATCGCGGACCGCTGCCTGACATGTCCCGCGAACGTCCAAGCGGACCGCGTCCAGGGCAACCTATTCGTCCGCAACAACCAGGCCAGGGCAGGCCGCGGCCTGGTGCCGGAGCAGAACCCTCGCGTCCTTTCGAGCACCGGCGCGGGCCGATGCCCACGGGAACACGTCCTGGACCGCGCACACCCGGGCGGCCAGGAATGCTGCCGCCGCTTCCCGACAAAATGCCGCCCAAAGCGGAGCCGGGAAAGCCGCTTTATGCGCGCAAGGCTCCTCCGCGCCAGCGGCCTGTGGTTGATAAGCGAGAGATTGAAGGAGAGCGCAAGCTGCACCCGACGCGCATGCGTCAGGGAGCCGGGCGCGGCACTGCGGTGGCGGTCATTGCGCCGCCGGAACCACGTCCGCCGCGCGAAGTGACCATCACCGAAGGAATCACCATTCGCGAGCTTGCGGAAAAACTCGATGTACGTGCGAAAGATCTATTGAAGACTCTGCTCGACAAAGGCGTGTTCGCCAGCATCAACCAGGCGCTCGACGTGCCTACGGCCACGACGCTGGCGGAATCCTTTAGCGGAGTGGTGAGCGTGGTGTCGCTCGAAGAAGAAATGGTGCTTGAGGTCGCGAAGGAAGAGACGAAAGAAAGTTTGAAGCCGCGGCCGCCGGTGGTTACCGTGATGGGCCACGTCGACCATGGAAAAACGAGCCTGCTGGATGCGATCCGCGAGGCGGACGTGGCGGCGGGCGAAGCCGGTGGAATCACGCAGCATATCGGCGCCTATCAAGTGCTGGTGAACGACCGCAGCGTGGTTTTTGTGGATACTCCGGGCCACGAGGCGTTTACGCGCATGCGTTCGCGCGGCGCGAAGGTGACGGACATCGTAGTGCTGGTCGTGGCTGCGGATGACGGCGTCATGCCGCAAACGAAAGAAGCCATTGATCACGCCAAGGCCGCGAATGTGCCGATCATCGTGGCGGTCAACAAGATCGACAAAGCAGAGGCGCAACCGGAGCGCGTAAAACGTCAGTTGTCGGATCTAGGCTTGATGCCCGCGGAATGGGGCGGCGATACGGAATTCGTGGAGGTTTCGGCGAAACAGAAGAAGGGAATCGACAAGCTGCTCGAAATTATTTTGCTGGTCGCGGACTTGCGCGAATTGAAAGCGAATCCGGATGCGCCGGCGAGCGGAACAGTGTTGGAATCCCGCGTGGACAAAGGACGTGGGCCGGTGGCTACCGTGCTGGTGCAGAATGGTACGCTCAACGCGGGCGACTTTTTTATCTGTGGTTCCGTTTTCGGCAAAGTCCGGGCGATGTTCGATGATCGTGGCCGTGCGGTGAAGAACGCTCCGCCCTCCACGCCCGTTGAAGTTCTGGGATTGCAAGGTGTGCCTGAAGCGGGTGACCACTTCCAGGTGGCCGACGAAGCCAAGGCGCGCCACATTGTGGAGTATCGCCAAAGCAAGCAGCGTGACGCGGCGATGGCGCGCAGCAGCGGCGGACGCATCACCCTGGACCAGCTCCACGAGCAGCTCAAGGCTGGCGAGGTCAAAGAGCTGCCGCTGGTCATCAAAGCGGACGTGCAAGGTTCCGTGGAAGTGTTGAGCGAAATGCTGCCGAAACTCTCGAACGACCAGGTGAAGCTCAAGATTATCGGATCGGGCGTGGGTGCGGTTACGGAAAACGACGTGCTGCTGGCTTCGACTTCGGGCGCGATTATCATCGCCTTCGGTGTGCGGCCCGATCGCAAAGCCGCGGACCTGGCGCAGCAGGAACACGTGGACATTCGAACCCATAACATCATCTACGAAGTTTCAGACGAGATTAAGAAGGCGATGGAAGGCCTGCTCGAACCGGTCATTACTGAAACTTACCTGGGGCGGGCAGAAGTGCGGAACACGTTCAAGGTAAAAGGCGCAGGGACGGTTGCGGGTTGTTACGTCGTTGACGGAATTCTTAAACGCGATGCGCAAGTCCGCGTGGTGCGAGACGGCACGGTAATTTACACGTCGAAGCTGAGCTCGTTGAAGCGCTTCAAAGACGACGCGAGCGAAGTGCGCACGGGCTTCGAATGCGGCGCGGGGGTTGCCAACTTCAACGACATCAAGGTTGGCGACGTTCTGGAATGCTTTAGCGTCACTAAGATGAGCGCTGCGGAAGCCGCCGGACAAGCCAGCGCGCCCGCGGGCAAAAAATAAGCCGCAGGTTTTTCCCCGGAGCCGCAGATGCCAGTCGGCTTGCTTACCCTCGAGCTGCACATCCCCGACGCGCAATCGCTGAAGGACAAGCGGCAAGTGCTGCGCAGCTTGAAGGACAAGCTTAGGCGGGATTTCAACGTGGCGGTGGCGGAACTCGAACATCAAGACACATGGCAGAGGTCGGTCGTGGGTGTGGTAACCATTTCGAATGAAGAGAAGCACGTGAATGAAGTGCTTCAGAAGGTTTTGGACGAAGCGGACGGGATTCTCGGGTCGATTTTAATCAACCAGGCAGTTGAGATCATTTAGGAAGCGTCGCAGAAGAAACGCAGATGAGCACCACCACGCATCGTCACAAACGCGTGGGCGAAGAAATCGCTCACGAAATCAACGCCATGCTGGCGGGCGAATTGAAAGACCCGCGGCTGGAGGGCAGCGTCATTGCCAGTGAAGTCCGAGTGCAGCCGGACATGAAGCACGCGCGCGTGTTCATCAGCGTGAAAGGAACGAGCGAGGAGCAGTCCGACGCGATCAAAGCTCTCGAGCACGCGGCCGGGTTTATTCGCCATGAACTCGTCGAGCGTTTGCAGCTTCGACGGCTGCCCGAACTACACTTTGCGCTGGATTTGTCCGAGGAGCGCGTGGAGCGGATCGAGCAATTGCTGCGGGAAGTGAAGCAGGACGAAACGGTGCCCCTTGCGATCAGCAAGCGTGAACCGGCACGTGGCAAGTCAAAGAAGAAACGTAAGACAGCGGCGAAGAAGAGGAGTTCTCTTTAGGTCTTTATCAGTTCTAAGTAATAAGTCTTAAGTTTGGGTGGGAAAAGCCTGGGAATAGCGACGAACAACCCTTGGTCTGGTAATTGGGCTTTCGTAGCTTGTGCAATCGCGATTTTTTCTCACAACTTAAAACTTACGACTTAAGACTTGTCGAATGCCACGCCAGCCACAACCAGTGCCTTTTGACGGGGCGCTCGTCATCAACAAGCCCAAAGGAAAAACGTCCCATGATGTTGTGGACGCAGTCCGCCACCTAGCCGGGTTCCGGCAAATCGGACACTTAGGGACTCTAGATCCGCTCGCCACTGGCGTTCTCGTTTTGCTGCTGGGACGGGCTACACGGCTGGTGCGCTTTTACGCCGGTAGGAGGAAGCGCTACACCGCAGGTTTCCGCTTCGGATTTGCAACAAATACCTACGACTCCGATGGCGAATCACAAGGACCGGACAGGCCGCGGGCCCTCGATGCAGCCATCCTAGAACGGCTCGCGGCTGAACGCATCGGGCCATTCGAACAAATGCCACCGGCGTTTTCCGCAAAGAAAGTGGGAGGGCGCCCTGCCTACGAATTAGCGCGCAAAAAACAAGAAGTGGAATTGAAGCCGGTCCAGGTGGAGGTCTTTGAGTACCGGCTGACGGGGATCGAAGGCAGCGTGGCGCGCTTCGTCATCGAATGTTCTTCGGGGACGTATATCCGGTCGCTGGCGCACGAGATGGGACAGAAACTGGGTTGCGGCGCGCATCTGGCCGAGATTACGCGCACGGCTGTGGGGGAATTCTCCTTGGAACAAGCCATCGCGCTCGAGGAGCTTGCTGAAGCAAGCCGCGCGGGCCGATTTGCAAACTGCCTGATCAAGCTCGAAAATCTCTTGCCGAATTTTCCCCGCATCAATGTCTTACCGGTGATTGAAAAGCGTGTGAGGCATGGCTCGAAGTTCAATATTTCGGTTTCGCAATTGCAACCCGGGCGTGTGGAGCCTCCTCCCGGAGCGACGAAGGAACTCGATGGCGGGCCGCCGATGGCCCCGCGGTTGCGCGTTTTCAATCAACAGGACAAGTTGATTGCCATTGCAGAAGCCGTGGTGCCGCGAACGTACCAGCCTCTAGTCGTGTTCGAACCGCTGCCGTAAAGCAGCATAGCGTCACGGCTGCGGTTGTTGGGGTTGCTGTGGCTGAGGTTGAGGCTGAGGCTGAGGTTGAGGCTGTTGTGGCGGCTCAGGCTGTTGCTGCTGAGGCTCGCGTGGCGTTGAAGTTCCGCGGAACCCTGCCCCACTACGGCCGATGTCCCCGCGGCCGGCGTAGATCGCGCGCGTGAGATGGTCCGCCAGGCGAAGCCTGCGCGGAGTAATCACGATGAGGAGTTCGGTATCCTGAAACGCGCGGCTCTTTGAACTGAAGGCATATTTCAGAGCGCCGGGAACCGCTGTGAAACCCGGCAAGCCCGCTATCGAGCGGGTTTCTTCGGTGTCGGTCATTCCCGTAATCAGAGTTGGCTCGTCTTCTTTCACGCGCACCGTTTGGGAGAGCGTGCGATTCGAAAGGATGGGGATGCCGTTGACGGCGCTGCCGGCGAGCGCGCGGATTTCGAACTCCAAGTGGAGGGTCACTTCCGCATGGGTATGAAGCGTTGGCGTAGCTTTGATTTTTACGCCAAGATCGACGTATTCCGAGCCGGGATAAGGTTGCTGCAGGACACCTGGGGCGACACCGTTGGTAAACAGGCTGGAAGGGCTTAGAACCACGGTGATGTCGCCTGCGGCCCCAGACACATCATTGGTGATCGCCACGTCGGGAAAGCCGCCTGTGGCGAAAGTGCCTGCAACGATAGCAGTCGGGGTGGAACCGGTTGGGCCGGCAGGCGGCTGGAAGGCTTCGGTGAAAAGCCCTCCGGAAACTCCCGCGAATACAGTGAAGGTGTCGGCACCGCCGTTGGTCACAGCAATATCCGCGAGTCCATCTTGATTGAAGTCTGCAATAGCGACACTCGTCGGTGACGTCCCTGCTCCCGTTTGCAGAGGTGAGGTTGCGCTCGCGGTGAAAGTGGCATCCCCATTGTTGAGCAACACGCTGACAGTATTGTCCTTTTGATTCACGACGGCGAGATCGGGTTTTGAATCGCCGTTCAAATCGCCTGCTGCGATCGCCACAGGCACATTGCCAATGCCCGATGAAATCGGCGAGCCCGTGGCTTCCGTGAAAGTGCCGTCGCCCTTGCCCAGGAGAATCGTCACATTGTTTGTGGCTTGATTGACGATAGCCAAGTCTTGATTCCCATCGGCACTGAAGTCGTTCTGCACGATCGCCACCGGCCCACGTTCGGTGGCAGTGGACGGGATGGGCGTCAAAGTAAATTGCTTCTGCGCGGTTAAAGGCGTGGCGCCGGAGTCTGTCGCGGTCGCGCCGAACGTAAAGCTTGGCGGCGTTGTCGTGGAGGAGGTGGGGATTCCAGTGATTTCACCTGAGGGATTCAAAGTCAGTCCAGCGGGAAGGGCGCCTGACGAGACGGCCCACGTCAAAGGAGCAGTTCCTCCGGTGGCGGTAAGAATCTGATCGTAGGGTACGCCGATCGTTCCGTTGGGAAGCGCTGCCGTCGAGATCGCAAAGGTGGGAGCGCTGGCGTTGACGGTGATACTGAGCGCGATTGCGACTGAATTCGGAGGACTAGCAGAGTCCACCGCATTAACCGTGATGGCGGAAGTTCCCGCTGCGGTGGGCGTGCCGGAAATGACTCCCGTGCTGGGAGTTAGAGTAAGGCCTGGAGGCAGAGTTCCTGTTGTGAGGCTCCAGGTTACCGCTCCAGTTCCTCCAATGAATTGCAGTGTGGCGTTATAAGCCGTGTTCAGAACAGCGTCCGGGAGAGATGTAGAAGTAATGATGAGTTTGTGCGCCAGAACAAAGGGCGAGGCCGTCGCGGCCGTAAATTTGCCCGTACCGTCGCCGAGGAAAATAGAAACCGAATCGTCGTTCTGGTTGATCACGGCAAAATCCTGCTTGCCATCGCCATTGAAATCGCCAGTGGCAATCCCAGCGGGATTCGAGCCGGCGGGAACTGCCACGGGCTTCTGAAATGTGCCGTCGCAATTGCTGAGGAGCACGTCCACTTGATTCGCGAGCGGATCACTGACAAGCAAATCGTGACATCCACTGTTTGTGAGCGTCGTGGAGGCGATTCCGGGATGAGTTGCGGGAGCTGCGGCGCGCGCACCTCCCAGCAGAGAAATGGGAGAGCCGTTGGCCTGCGCAAATGTTCCCTGACTGCTGTTTTGATTCAGCAGAATCGTGACCGAATTGTCGATTTCATTGACCGCAGCGATATCAAGAGAGCCGTTCGTTAAAAAATCCGCGGCGACCAGCGCGGCTGGGCCCTTTCCAGCCGCAAACGACGTGCTGGGAAAGGGGTTGCTCGCACCGCCGGGATTTGGCGTAAAAGAGCCGGTTCCCAGGCTGCCGGAGAGCAAAGAGAGCGTGATCGGATACCGCTCTCCGACGAAGAAAGTGGCGGGTTTACCGTCTTGCGCGCGCAAAAGAACCTGGCGGCCGGTTTGCACAAGCGAAAGAGCATCCGAAAAGTCCGCAGCAGCAGAGGGAAGCGTCAAGAGAAACGTGGACTTGCCGCCCCCTACGGCTACGATGGGCGGAATGAGCGAACTGACCGACGAGGATGCTGCTGTTGCTGCGCTGCCAAAAATTGCGGCAAGAAGCGTCTGCAGCGCAGTCAGATTGTTTGCCTGTGTCAACTGGCTGAGCAGGTTGGGGGGAAGGGCAATCAGTCTCTGACTGGTGGGAGGCTCGACACCGAGTTTTTTCGCGATGTTTTTGTCGACTTCCAGGAGCTCGATCTCGAGCATCAATTCGCCGCGCGCTCTTTCCAACTGCTGAATCAATGCTCCTGCGAGAGCGAGGTGCTCGGGAGTATCGCGCATGGTAATGCCGTGCGTGCGTGTGTCGAGGTCCATGTGCGGGGCAGCCGTGATGTCGCGCAGGATGCGCAAAACCTCCGTAGCATCCTCGGAACTAATGGCGGAGGAAAGCGGAAAAGTCTGCTCTGCCTCCAAATCATATTGCCTGCGCTTTTCCGGCGTGTCCGCAGCCACAAACATCAGCGTGGCGTTTATAGGGCGCCAGAACGTGCCCGTCTGCGCTGCGAGAATTTTCAGGGCATTCTGAAAATCCACGTTTTCGATGTTCAAGTGCACGGCTCTGACGGTAAGGTCGGGGTCAAAAGTGACCCCGATACCAAAAACGCTTGCCATTTGCTCGTAGACGGTCTTCGTGTCTCCGCGCAGGTCGATGTTGCGCGTACCCGTTTGCGGCTTCAATTGAGGAAAACCGGGGATGGCCGGCGCTGTTCTTGGCCCGGTTTCGTCGCCCATGCTTTTTATTTCGCGCAATCGATCGAGGATGATGGTGTTTGCCGGGTCGATGGCCAACGCAGCGGCAAGATCTTCCGTTGCTTGCTCAAAGCGGCTGGCGAGAGCGTCGCGCTCTGCGGCATCGGAGTACGAACGAAGTAGTTTGGAACGCAGAGATGCTGCCCGCGTTGCGTAGGCCATGTCCTGTGGGGCAAAGCGCGCAGCTTCTTCGAAGGCGGTCAGGGCCTCAGCAAGGCGGCCAGCCGCTTCTGCTTTTTCACCCCGATCGGCTGCTCGGCGCGCCTGCTTGAGGTCCGCATGTGCCTGCTGGGGAGAGGCCTGCTGCGCTGGCGGTGAAGAAGTTGCGGCTTGGCCGAATGCTTGGCAAGACAAAAGGAGGCCGGAAAGAATCAGCGACAAACCTTGGCGAAGGGGCCTCATGCGTATGAGACAGAATAGCCTATTCCGAGCGCTAGATTTGCGTGCAGAATGAAATAGGACTAAATTAGTCCGGTTGACCTGACGGCCGCGTCTACGGTAGACTAGAATTCGTAGTTGCAAATGATTTACAACTAGACCTAC
>Ga0126373_10002835_pt1 | contig 12832 bp, 8 predicted proteins | sample PanSoiMetPlot_11_FD_92545 | JGI IMG/M metagenome (GOLD analysis project Ga0126373, IMG submission 92545) | Tropical forest soil microbial communities from Panama - MetaG Plot_11 | ecosystem: Environmental > Terrestrial > Soil > Tropical forest > Bulk soil | place: Panama | collected 2016-02-17
CACGCGCGGCTCGATCGCGCCGTCAGCGAGCGTCTGGCTGGGGCCACGCACCGCCTGGCGCTGGCGCAGCGCGCCCTCGATGCGGTGAGCCCGCTGGCGACACTGATGAGGGGATTTGCCATTGTGACGCGCGCCGACGGCACGCTGCTGACCGATGCCACTGCGGTTGCCGACGACGAACAGATCGAGGCGCGGTTGGCCCGCGGGACCCTGACGGCGCGTGTAACCGGCAGGAAATGAGGGCGGCGTTGTCAGAAAACCGTGGCGGAACACGGCCCGCGGGCGCGCGCCACCAGCTCGGACGTCTGGCAGCCGCGGGGCTGATCGGCGCGCTGTTGCACTGTACCGCGGTCGCTGGCGGGGAGACGCCGGCGCCGGCATCCGCCTCACAACGCTCGCTGCCGTTGCCGGAAGAGTCGCGCGTGCCCGGCGGCGTGGCATTGCTGGGCATCGACGCTCCGACTGGGCGTGCGCCGCTCGTGACATACGGCGAGCACCGGGTGCTGGTGGTGCCGGCGGAAGGGAAGTGGCTCGCCGTAGTCGGCATTCCGCTCTCGCAGGCGCCGGGTCCCGCGCTGGTGCGGGTCCACGACGGCACGCCTGACGGCACCGCGGTCGGCTTCGAAGTGACCGACAAGCAGTACACCGTGCAGCACCTCAACGTTGCGCCGCGCCAGGTGAATCTGTCGGCCCGGGATCTGGCGCGCGTCAACAGCGAGCTGCCGCGTCTTCATAAGGACTACGGTACCTATACAGAGCGCGCCCCGGCCTCCTTGCGGCTGTTGCCACCGGTCGAGGGCATCCGCTCGAGCTCCTACGGCTTGCGCCGCGTCTTCAACAACGAGCCGCGCAATCCGCACAGCGGCATGGACATCGCCGCGGATGCCGGCACGCCGATACGCGCCGCGGCCGACGGCCGCGTCGTCGACACCGGCAACTTTTTCTTCAACGGCAACACGGTGATCCTCGATCACGGTGGCGGTCTCGTCACCATGTATTGCCACATGAGCGCCATCGGCGTGAAGCCCGGCGAGCGTGTCCGGGCGGGGGCGGTGATCGGCAAGGTCGGCGCGACCGGGCGCGCGACCGGTCCGCATCTGCATTTCGGCGTCGCACTGAACACCACCTTCGTCGATCCCGCGCTGTTCCTCCCTCCGCCACCCGCGCCACCGGCGGAAGTCCCCGGCACGCCGTCCGAGTCGCACAGCGGACCGGCCGAGTCGCATGGCGGACACGGCTGACACCGGGCGCGATGCCGCATTCATGCGGGTGGCGCTCGAGCGTGCTGCCGCCGCGGCGGTGAGCGGCGAGGTACCGGTCGGCGCGGTGTTGGTCCGCAACGAGCAGATCATCGCCGTCCGCGGCAATGCTCCGATCGCCAGCTGCGACCCGACCGCCCACGCGGAGATCGCCGCGCTACGCGCCGGCGGCCGGAGCCTTGGCACCTACCGCCTGACCGATACCACGCTGTATGTGACGCTCGAGCCGTGCGTGATGTGCGCCTCGGCCATCGTGCATGCGCGGGTGCGTCGCCTGGTGTTCGGCGCCTGGGACCCACGCGCTGGCGGCGCGGGCAGCGTCACCGACGTGTTCGCGCTGCCGGGACTGAATCATCGGGTGGATGTGTTTGGCGGCGTGCTGCTGGACGACTGTGCACGCCTGCTGCAGGAGTTTTTCGCGCAGCGGCGGGGATGAAGGGCCGGCGTGGCGGCGCCGCGCACGCCCTCAACTTCCCGGCGTCGTTGCGGACCGTGCGGGCGAGCCCGTTGCGGCACTCTGCGGGGCGGCCGCCGCGGGAGCCGCGCCTACGGAATCGGCGGTTCGCGCGCTTCCCTGGGCACTGCCGCTCTCGCCGGGTTGCCACTCGAGCAGTTTCAGGTAGCGCTGGATGCGATCGACAAACTGCACCGGTTCCCAGCCGCGCGCATAGCCGCGCTTGGCGCGCGAGTACCAGCGTTCCTGCGCCAGCAGCGGCAAGCGCGCGCGCACCTCCGCCCACGAGTCGGGGTCCTTGCCGAACGCCTGCGTGAGGATGCGCGCGTCCTCCAGATGCCCGAAACCGACGTTGTAGGCGGCGACGGTGAGCCAGGTACGGTCCGGTTCGGCGATGCGCTCCGGGATCATCTCGCGCACCTGCGCCAGGTAGCGGGCGCCGGCGTAAATGCTCTGCTCGGGATTGCTGCGGTCGCGGATGCCCATGGCCTGCGCGGTGTTCGCCGTCAACATCATGACCCCGCGGGCACCGACGCCCGACTGCGCCCGCGGATCCCACTTCGATTCCTGGTAGCCGATTGCCGCCAGCAACCGCCAGTCGAGCCCGGTCTGCGCGGCCGCGCGCTCGAACCAGGCACGGTAGGCCGGCAGGCGCTCGCTCACGTGCGTCTGGAACTCGCGTGACTCCTCATACTCGAAGCGGCGCGTGTCGCCGGAGGACTCCTGTACGAGCTGCGCGAGCTTGCCCAAGGCGCCGAGATCGCGAAAGAACGCGTTGACGCTCGCGAGCAAACCGGGCGCGTCATGTCGCACGATCCACTGCACGGGTCTGCCTTCCGGCAGCGTGAAGCCCACCAGCACGTTGGGGTAGAGGTGATGGGAGAAGGAGAATTCGCGCGCGTCGGTGATCGCGTACCGGACCTCGCCGGCATCGACATCCTCGACCGGGTCGGCAGAGCTTGGCGCGGTTTCCTCCCAGTGCAGCGTCGGCGCCACGGTGCTCTTCAGGTGCTGCAGGATGCGCTCCTGGGGGCTGCCGGCGCGCACCGCGACCCTAGCGGACTCCAGCTGCAACGTCTCCCGCGGTCGTACCCCGTTTCGGTGATACACCACCAGCTGCGGAATGAGGGTATATGGCTCCGCCGCGTCCCCGGCACGGCTCCACTCCGGCGTGCTGGTGAGCGAGGCTGCGGCGATATCGGCGCGGCCGGCGGCGAGCTCCGCCTGCATGGCGTGCTCGTTGGCCACCGGGTACATGTTGAGCTTGACGCCCAGTCGCGCCGCGTACGTCCCGGCGAGCTCAAACTCCAGGCCCTCGGTGCCCTGTGCGCCGAGGTAGTAACAGGTCGGCAGGTTGAGCGTCACGACGCGCAGCTCACCGCGTGTGCGGATCACTTCCGGCCCGGGAGCGGGGGCGAGCTTGCCGCAGGCGGCGAGGCCGCAGGTGAGACCGAGCACCACGGCGAGAGTCAATGTGCGCACGAACCACCCCTCACCGCACGACCTTTCCGCTAGAATACCCGCCCCGCAAAATCCGGCGGGCGTGAGCCGGAGAGGTACCGAAGCGGTCATAACGGCGCCGACTCGAAATCGGATGGTCGGGTAAAACCGGCACGTGGGTTCGAATCCCACCCTCTCCGCCACTTTCCTGTGCGCTGCGCGTCCATTGCTTCAAACACTATAGCCGCAGTGTCGCGTCAGGCGAAACCACACCCCGCGGCTCGCGGCGGCCCGGTTGCTCACGCTGTAACACCCGCGCCCGTTGCGGCGCTGCCGCTCACGGCGACGGCTTTTTCAGCGCCTCGCGGTACGCGGCGGCGAACGCTTCCACGAACGTGTGTGGCAGATGATCGGCCGGCATCTCGATGAGATTGCGATAGAAGGTGGTGAACATTTCCCAGTACTGCGCCTTGTCCGCCGGTCGCGCTTTGCCACGGCGCGCCGCGCGTTCGAAGCGCGCTTCGAGCTCAGCCGGATCCAGGCGGTCGAGGAATTCGACGAACGCGGCGCGCGTCGCCTGCGCGGTGGCGTTCTCGTGGAGCTTGGCTTCAGCGACCGTCTCGCGCAGCCACTGTACCGAGTCGAGCCGCCGGCCCTCGTGCAGCACGAACAGCGCCACCGTCAGATCCTCCACCATGGTATCGGCGAGCGAGGGCCGCGGATCGTCCTCGTCGGGCGGCTGCATCTCGATGCGATAGCGGTTGCGCGTGTCGGCGCGCGTGCGCTCGAGCTCCTTGAAGCCGACCAGCGCCTCGCGGAACAGCCGCCCCGCCAGGTGCAGCAGCCGCCCCTGCGCTTCCGCCGGCAGCTGCTCGGACGCGATACCGGCGCCGCGACAGAAGGCATCGAGCCCGTTGTGTACGTCGTTGAGCGGATCGCGGGATACCGCCTCGGCGAGACGCGCCATGCGCTCGCGCAACGACTGCGACTCGGCGCTCTCTTCAAGCGCCTCGACTACGGAAGCGGCACTCTCGGGCTCGTCCGCGGCGAGGGCTCGCACCCGTCCGGAGTTCACGGCCTGCCCGTAGGCACTGACCGGCAGCGCCGGCAACTCCGCCACTTCGATGGCGGGCACCAGCAGCTCCTGGACGTTGAGCGGCGCACCGATGTCCTGGGTGGCGGCCCCGAGCGAGCGCAGCGCATGGATGCTGGTCGGGACCGCGGCACCTGGCGGCAGCGTCTGTCCGGCGGCTTCCACCGCCGCCACGATCTGGTATTCGCCCATGCGAATGACATCGCCGTTGGCGACGCGGTAGCCGCTGGAGCCGCGCTTGGCGAGCGGCTCCATCTCGTCATTGACGTAGACGCCGTTGGTACTGACGTCCTGCAGATAGAAGTGGCCTTCGCGGAACTGCACGCGGGCATGGTGCGCGGAGACGTAGCGCCTGGGGTCGGGCAGCACCCAGTCGTTGTCGGCGGAGCGGCCGATGGTGCCGCCTTCGACGGAGAAAATCGCGCTGCCGCGGTCAGCGAGTGTGCGGCGCTGATCACTGACGATGCGCAGGCGAAGTGTCATGGTTCCCCGAGTCAAGAAGCATCCCGTCCGTTTGCACCAATCCGCGAGCGGGCGCACGCACCCGACGGACCGCGCCGTCGAGCGCGGCCCGGACATATAATGAGTCAGGGTCAAAGTAGCAGGCACCCCCAGGCGAGCCATGGCAGCCAGTCACATTTTCCGCATTATGTTCGTGAATCAGGGCAAGGTTTACGAGATCTACGCCCGTCGTGTGAGCCACGGCGAGCTGTTCGGTTTCGTCGAGGTCGAGGAGCTGGTGTTCGGCGAGCGCTCCTCGGTGGTGCTCGACCCGTCCGAGGAACGCATCAAGGGCGAGTTCGACGGCGTCAAACGCACCTTCCTGCCGTTGCACTCGATCCTGCGGGTGGATGAAGTGAAGAAGCACGGCGTCAGCAAGATCTCGGTGCTGGAAGGCGGCGCCAGCGTCGCGCAGTTCCCGTCGCTGCCGATCTATTCGAGCCCACCGGGCGAGAAGAAGTAAGCCGCAGCATGCTGGAGCTTTCCGGGCCCCCGGCACTTTCCGCATTTCGCATCGCGAAGCTGTTGCCGCGCCTGCGCGAGCTGGAGGCAGGCGTGAGCGGGGTGAGCGCGAGCTTCGTGCACTTCGCCGACCTGGTGCGCGCACTCACTGCGGCCGAGCACGAGATGCTGACGCGGCTGCTCACCTACGGGCCGGCCGCGGACGAGACGGCGCGGCGCGATGAGACGAGCGGCGGCCGCATCCTCGTGGTACCACGCTTTGGCACCATCTCGCCGTGGTCGAGCAAAGCCAGCGACATCATCCACGTGTGCGGCCTCGAGCAGGTGCGGCGCGTGGAGCGTGGCATCGAGTACCGCCTGCGCGCCGCCCGCCCCCTGGGCGTGGAGCAGCTGACGCGCCTGAGCGCGCTGCTGCACGATCGCATGACGGAGACGGCACTGCTCGATAGCGCACAGGCCCAGCGCCTGTTCGAGCACGCCGAGCCCGCGCCACTCTCCCGGGTGAATCTCGCCGGCGGTCGCGCCAGCCTCGAGCGCGCCAACCTCACCCTGGGCCTGGCGCTGTCGTCCGATGAGATCGACTATCTGCTGGAGAGCTTCCGCCACCTGGGCCGCAACCCGAGCGATGTCGAGCTCATGATGTTCGCGCAGGCGAACTCCGAGCACAGTCGCCACAAGATCTTCAATGCCAGCTGGATCATCGACGGTGCGGCGCGCGAGGAGTCGCCGTTCGCCATGATCCGCTACACCTACGCGCGCAATCCGCATGGTGTGCTGTCGGCGTATCGGGATAACGCTGCCGTCATCGAGGGCACACAGGGTGAGCGCTACTTTCCCGACCCCGAATCGGGGATCTATCGCGCCGTCGCCGAGCCGATCGACATTCTCATGAAGGTCGAGACGCACAATCACCCGACCGCGGTGTCCCCATTCCCGGGCGCGGCGACGGGCTCGGGCGGCGAGATCCGCGACGAAGGCGCGACCGGGCGCGGCGCCAAGCCCAAGGCGGGACTCACCGGCTTCTCGGTGTCGCACCTGCGCATTCCCGGGTTCGCCCAGCCCTGGGAGCGCGAGTTCGGCGTGCCGGCGCGCATCGCCACGCCGCTCGACATCATGATCGAGGGCCCGATCGGAGCGGCGGCCTTCAACAACGAGTTCGGCCGGCCGGCGGTGTGTGGCTACTTCCGCACCTTCGAGCAGCCCGCCGCGGGCGATGTACCCGGGCGGGTGCGCGGCTACCACAAGCCCATCATGATCGCCGGCGGCCTCGGCAACATTCGCCGTGCCCACGTCGAAAAACTCGACGTGCCCGCGGGCGCCAGCCTCATTGTGCTCGGCGGCCCGGCGATGCTCATCGGCCTGGGCGGCGGCGCCGCCTCCTCGGTCGCGAGCGGCGCCTCGAGCGCCGAGCTCGACTTCGCCTCGGTGCAGCGCGGCAACCCCGAGATCCAGCGCCGCGCCCAGGAAGTCATCGATCACTGCTGGTCGCTCGGGGAGCACAACCCGATCCTCCTGATCCACGACGTCGGCGCGGGCGGCCTGTCCAACGCGGTGCCCGAGGCGGTGGCGCACAGTAAGTCGCGCGGCGCGCTGCTCGACCTGCGTGCGATTCCCAGTGCCGAGCCCGGCATGTCGCCGCTCGAGCTGTGGTGCAACGAGGCCCAGGAGCGCTACGTGCTGGTCGTCCTCAGGGATTCGCTCGAGGGCTTTGCGGCCATCGCCGCGCGCGAGCGCTGCCCGTACGCCGTGATCGGTGAGATCAACGGCTCCGGCGAGCTCATTGTCAGCGATCCGCGCTTCCAGAACCGACCGGTCGACCTGCCGCTGGAGGTGCTGCTCGGCAAGCCGCCGCGCATGACCCGCGAGGTGCACAGTGTGCCGGCCCGCAGCGCGCCCTTCGAGCTGGGTGGCATCGAGCTGCGCGAGGCCGCCTACCGGGTGCTGCGCTTCCCGGCGGTTGCCGACAAGACCTTCCTCATCACCATTGGCGACCGCACCGTCGGCGGTCTCATCAGCCGGGATCAGATGGTCGGTCCCTGGCAGGTGCCGGTGAGCGATGTCGCCGTCACGCTCGCCGACTATCAGGGAGTCGCCGGCGAGGCGATGGCGATGGGCGAGCGCACTCCGGTAGCCGTGCTCGATGCACCGGCGTCGGGCCGCCTGGCGGTCGCCGAAGCCATCACCAACGTTCTCGCGGCCGACGTCGGACCGCTGTCGCAGGTGCGCTTATCGGCCAACTGGATGGCCGCCTGCGGCGAGCCGGGCGAGGACGCGGCACTCTACGAAACCGTGCGCGCCGTCGGCAAAGAACTGTGCCCGCAGCTCGGCATCGCCATTCCGGTGGGCAAAGACTCGCTGTCGATGAAGACCGTGTGGTCCGAAGGCACGCGCGAGTTGAGCGTCGTGGCGCCGGTGTCGCTCATCGTCTCGGCGTTTGCGCCGGTGCAGGACGTGCGGCGCACGCTGACACCGGTACTGCAACTCGAGGAACGCCCCACCTCGCTGTGGCTCATCGATCTCGCCCGCGGGCACCACCGCCTCGGCGGCTCGGCGCTGGCCCAGGTGTACGGCGCGCTCGGCGATGAACCCCCCGATCTCGATGACCCGCAGCTGCTGGTGCGCTTCGCTGCGGCACTGCGCGAGCTGCGCGCCGCCAACATGCTGCGCGCCTATCACGACCGCTCCGACGGCGGACTGTTCGTGACGCTGCTGGAGATGGCCTTCGCCGGTCATTGCGGGCTGGACATCGCGCTGCCGCGCCAGCGTGGGCCGGCGCTCGCGCAGCTCTTTGCCGAGGAGCCGGGCGTGGTGGTGCAGATCCGCGCGGGCGACGAGCCGGCGTTCGAGGAGATTCTCCGGCATCACGGCCTGGGGGACGCGGCGCTCTACCTCGGCGCGCCCAGCGGCGATCTGTCGGTGCAGATCCGCATCGGCGACACTCACTTCAACGAGCGGTGGGCCGATCTCAAGCGCGCCTGGTCCGAGACCTCCTGGCACATGCGGCGCCTGCGCGACAACCCCGCATGTGCCGACGAAGAATTCGCGGCGGCGAGCGCCGAGCGTGACCCGGGACTGTCGGTGGCGCTCAGCTTCGACCCGGACGAGGACATCGCCGCGCCCTACATCGCCACCGGGGTGCGCCCGGCGGTCGCCATCTTGCGTGAGCAGGGCGTCAACAGTCAGGTCGAGACCGCCGCGGTCTGCGATCGCGCGGGTTTCACCGCGCATGACGTGCATATGACCGACCTGCTCGCCGGGCGCCGCCGGCTCGGAGAGTTCAAGGGATTGGTGGCGTGCGGCGGTTTCTCTTACGGCGACGTGCTCGGCGCCGGCGAGGGCTGGGCGAAGTCCATCCTTTATCACGAGCGCGTGCGCGAGGAGTTCCAGCGCTTCTTCGCGCGCACCGACAGCTTCGCGCTCGGCATCTGCAACGGCTGCCAGATGTTCGCGGCGCTCAAGGAGCTGATCCCGGGAAGTGCGCACTGGCCGCGTTTCGTGCGCAATCGCAGCGAGCAGTACGAGGCGCGCTTCTCGCTGGTGGAGGTGCTGCCCTCGCCGTCGGTGGTGCTGGCCGGGATGGCGGGCTCATTCCTGCCGATCGCCGTGGCGCACGGTGAGGGCCGCGCCGAGTTCACCTCGGCGGATGCCGCGGCGGCCTGCGCGCACAGCGGACTGGTGGCGGCACGCTACGTGAATAACGACCGGAGCCTCGCCGAGACCTACCCCGGCAATCCCAGTGGCACGCCCTTCGGCATCGCCGCGCTCACCAACAGCGACGGCCGCATCACCATCACCATGCCGCACCCGGAGCGCTCGTACCGCTACCTGCAGAACTCCTGGCGGCCGCGCGAGGCGGGCGAGTGCAGCGGCTGGACGCGGCTGTTCCGCAACGCGCGCCGTTTCGTCGGTTAGCTCGCCGACACGAACGGCGCGATGTGGCTGCCGGTCTCCTCGAGGAAGAAACGCCGCACCATGATCGCCTGCTGCAGCTTGCCCTTGCGCACGTAGGCCTCGTACAAGAGGTCCTTCACGACCTCGAGCATGATCCCGGCTTCGTAGCCGTCGAGCAGCGGCAGCCTCGCCTGCGGATCCAGCTGCGCGCCGAAGAGGATGTTCCTCATTTTGGTGAAGACCTCGGCCTGGATCGGCGCGAGCTCGCGCACAGCATTCAGCTCGTCGAAGAGCCGTAGCTTCCCGGCCTCACCGAGGTCGGTGAACATGGCGTGCGCGGTGCGCTGGCACATGGAGGCGAACGCGTTGAAGGCACCCTGGGTGAAGCAGGCCAGCGCCTCGCGGAACAGCTGCTCGACCTCCTCGGGGATGTAGGCGAACGAGAACTTCTCGCGTGCGCGCTCGATCTCGCTGAACTGCGGTGCCAGCTCGATGCGCGCCGCGCCGTAGAGGCGCACCGTGAAGCGCAGGAAGATCGGCATGTGGCAGGCGTCGCACAGGTAGACCAGGCCCACCTGCTTCGGACGGTACATCTGCAGGTCCTCGAAGCGCGGCACGGCGCACACCGTGAGGTGCGCAACCGCCTGGCAATGCGGGCAGGTGACGACCAGGTTCTTGTCCAGGTCGTGATGCAACTGGCTTGCCGAGTCGATGTACAGCGACATGCGGTCTTAAAGCGCGCGGCTCGCTTAAGTTATTTTGCGCCGCTCCTTGTGACATGTTAGCGCAAGCGCTGCAGCAGTGGCCGCCGCAAATCCGCGCCGTCGCGGCACCACGCCCGACTTCGCGTTATGTTACGTCCCCGCGTGGGCGGCGCGTGTGAAGGCGAGGATCCGGTCTGCAAGCGCGGCGTATTCGCCGCTGAAATGGTGACCTTTGCCGATCTGCTCGCGGGTGACGGCGTCCCCGAGGCTCGGGCAGATCGTGTCTGTCTCCCCTTCACCGTAGATGCAGAGCACCGGCAGGTGCGCCAGCGCCGCCACCTCCGGGCGGGTGGGCGGGCCGCTACCCTCCGCGCCGACCCAGCCGGCGACACTCACTTCGAATGACGCGTTGGCATCCAGGCCGATCAGGCTCACGCTGGCGATGTGCGAGCGCAGGTCCGCGGGCAGTCGATTGATGACAAACGGCAGCACGTCGGCGCCGAAGGAATAGCCCACCAGCAGCACGCGCTGCTTATCCCAGGCTGCCAGGTAGTGGCGCAGCAGCCGCGCCACATCGTTCGCGGTTTGCTCCGGGCTGCGTTCGCTCCAGAAATATTTCAGTGAGTTCAGAGCCACGGTCGGCACGCCGTTGGTTGCGAGCTGCGCCGCGAGCTCCTGGTCGAGCCCGGCCCAGCCGCCATCCCCGGTGATGAGCAGCGCGAACTCCTCACCGCTGCTGCTCGCGTGCACTTCCTGCACCGGCAGATCGCCAATCTCCGGAGGCGGCGCAGTGACCGCGGTGGCGGGTGCGGCCGCCAGCCGCGCAAAGGCGGCACGGAACTGCGGCATCCAGTTGCGTTCGACCGAGAAGCCGTGGCCGACCAGCGGCAGTTGCACCACCTCGGCGCTGCCGATATGCGCCGCGAACGCATCCACCGCGTGCGGCGGACACACCTGGTCCTTCTGGCCCTGGAGCACGATCCACGGTTGCTTGAGGCCAGCTGCAGGCTCGAGCACCAGCTCGTGCTCCTTGTTAGGGCTGTAGTGCAGTCCGGGCCCCGCGCCCGGGCACAGCGCGGCGCCGGCGAAGTCCTGGTCGGCGCAGAAGCCGAGACTCAGCGCGCCAGCGAATGTGCCGGGCGGCGACTGCACCAGCGCCGCGTACACCATGGTCGCGCCGGAGGAGTAGCCGACCAACACCGGCACGTGGTATTCGCGCAGGCCGATTTCCTTCTGAACCTGGTGACTGAGCGCCTCGAAGTCCACGGCCAGGTTCTGGCAGGGCGCGCCGGGGCGCAGCGCCGCCTTGCTGAGGCTCACCAGGTATTGATGCACGTCGGCGCCGATCACCACCGCCCCCATGGCCGTGAGCGCCTGCGCCATCCTGATGACCCCGAGCTCCCAACCCCCATCGCCGGAGATAAACAGGGCGACGCTTTTCGGCGTGCCATCGGGGAGGTAGACGTTCACGGTGCCAAAGCGCGCCGTCTTGACCAGAGTGGAGTAGGGGCGGCCGGCGGCAGGCTGTGCCGTCCTGGGCGGCACGCTGGCGGCGCTCTGTGGAGCACCGGGCGGTGCGGCTGACGTCGGCACTGCGGCCCACAGCAGCAGCGGCAGCAATGCCGCCAGCTGTGCCCGGGTGTGGCGGATTCTCATCGTGCGAACAGCTCCTTCATGCCGCCGGCGATCAGCACCGACACGTCGACCAGCACGCGCGGCAGGGCGATGCCACCGCGCGCCACCAGGTAGCGCGGCTCCCAGCTGGGCGCGAATTTCGCCTTGTAGCGCCGCAAGCCCTCGAAGTTATAGAAGTGCTCGCCGTGGCGGAAGATGAAGTTGCCGACCCGGTGCCAGGCCGGCGCGAGCGGGTGGGTCTCGAGACCCGAGAGTGGCGCCATGCCGAGGTTGAACCAGTGGTAACCCTCGCTGCGCCCCCACAGCATCAGCTCGATGAACAGGTAGTCCATGGCGGAGCGCGGTGCGTCGGGTGCGAAGCGCATGAGATCCACCGACAGCTCCTCGCGGGTGCCGGTGGTCCAGAGGTTGGCGAACGCCGCGGGGGTGCCTTCGGAGCGCACCAACGCGACCGGGAACTGACTGAGGTACTCGGGCGAGAATGCCCCGACCGAAAAGCGCTTCTCGCCGGTCGACTTGCTGGTGAGCCAGGCATTCGAGATCCGCCGCAGCACCGGCACGAGCGCCGGCACGTCCTGCGGCGCCACCACCTCGAAGCTCGCGCCGTCGCGCTGCGCGCGCCGGTGCGACTGGCGCAGCTCGGCGCGCGCCGAGCCGTCCAGCGAGAAATCCCTGAGATCGACGCGCGCCTCCTCACCGATCTTGAGCGCGGCCAGCCCCAGGTCGACATACAGCGACAGCCGCTCGGCGCATACCTGGTAGAAGACCGTCTTGCCGCCGTGCGTGTCGGAGATCTCGCGCAGCCGCCACACCAGCTCTTCGGAGCCCGCGCGCGAGCCCACCGGATCGCCGAGTGCGATCCAGCTGTGGCCGGCGATCTGGTACATGACGAAGGCATCGCCGGCATCGGAGAACAGCAGCCGCTTATCGCCGGTGAGCGCGGCGTTGGCGAGGGTCGTCTCGCTGTGCTCGATGAGTGGCCGCGCGCGCGCCAGGTCTTCCGCATCCGCCACGGCGGGCTCGGGGCGCGCCGGCCGCAGCATATTCAGCAGCACGTAGGCCGTGCCGAGCACAATGACGACGAGCGAGGCGCGCAGCATGCGCGGCAGGTTGCCGTTGAGGGCGAAGGTCCACCACAGCTCGCGGCTGTAGTTGACGTGATGATGCGACACGAAGCCGAGCCACACCGCCAGTGCGATGACCCCGGCAATGCTCGCCACCCACACCGGCGTGAAGCGCTCGGAGAGAATTGCCGTCGGGCGGTAGAAGGCACGCCGCCCCAGCACCAGCACGCCGAGCACGAGCAGGAGCAGCGTCGCCTCCTCGAAGTCCAGGCCCTTCAGGAGCGAGGCGAAGATGCCGGCGATCAGGAGCCAGACGGAGATGTGGTAGG
>Ga0126373_10002836_pt1 | contig 12830 bp, 12 predicted proteins | sample PanSoiMetPlot_11_FD_92545 | JGI IMG/M metagenome (GOLD analysis project Ga0126373, IMG submission 92545) | Tropical forest soil microbial communities from Panama - MetaG Plot_11 | ecosystem: Environmental > Terrestrial > Soil > Tropical forest > Bulk soil | place: Panama | collected 2016-02-17
TGACGGACGACGATCGCATCACGATTTCCCTGGTTGACCCAACTGGAAATGATGTCGCAGCGGCGGCTCAAACCGCCATAGAAAATGCCGCCGCAATCATGACTTTTACCGTGGATGACCTGGTGGGCATCATCAAGGATATGAACGAAAAAGAGCAGCCGCCAGAAGAGCAGATCTCGCCTCGCAATGGCGCCGGGAACCTCGTTAACAAGTTGATCTACAACACCGTAACGACCTTCTATGTCGGTGAGAAGATCATGATCCAGATGCCGACCTGGTTCTTCCCTGCCGGCGCTGGTGCCTACTCGGAAGGCGCGAGCTTCATTACCAACGGCGAACCCAATCCAACCGCGACCTTTCGTTTCGCCGAGCCAATCTTCATCGACCGGCAACAGAACTTCCGCGTCGAATTGGAGATTCCCGACGCCGATACCTTGAAAGAAATCCAAAAGATCTACGGCCCCATGTTCATTTGGGTCGTGCTCGATGGATACATGACACGCGACGTGCAGTAAGCCGAATCGTCCGATTGCGGAGGAGGTTTACCTCCCTCCTCCGCAGTCTGATCTATCGCCAAAACAGTTGGTAGTGAATGCATCATGGCCATTCTGCATCCCACAAGGCGTCAGCGTTTTTCCCGAGCCGGGGCGGGAGAAACTCCAACGCGCGTTGAACCCGGGACGGTCATTCCCTATGATGCTGCCGCACGCTTTGAATTGATCGGCGAGCCGGGCAACGTGGTGCAGCAGGCCGTAAACATCGACCCCGACGGAGTTTTCGTCGCGGCCGCGATCGGCTATGGATTTCTCGAAAAACGCACAGCCCCGCTTTCAGTTAATCTCGATAATCCAACCACCGACATCATTCCGGCTGATATCGAACTTCACGAACTTCCCTTAAGCGCGCTGGTGGAAGGCTTTCGCGTTCACCCGCGTTCGGAAACGATTGTGTTTGAAGGTGATGTCGCCGACGACCCTTCTACTGCTCCCACCGATTGGCAATACTCCGACCAGCCGGTAACACCGGAACTGATCGACAAAGCGTTCGAATTCATCCGTCCCGCGCACGACATCTCTTTTCTGTTCAGCATGGTCGACAGCAGCAGCGGCCGTGAGATGCAGGACGAACCCGTCCACTCCATAGCCTCCCTCGGAATCGCAACGGGAGAAAGGCCTTTTCGTCGTCTAGCACGCCCGCTGGCATTCATGCCGCGTTCTTCCATCCGCCTGCAGGTCATCGAGCGGACCCCCGACGTTGCAGGAAGTCTTTTCATCGTTCTCTATGGATATAAGATCGCGCTGAGTTCGATGTGCTCCGAGGCAGCCGCCAAGCAACTGATCGAAGCCGCCATGCAAACACCCGGAGTTGTTGCAGCAGAGCGTCCTCTGCCTTTCGACTATGTGGCACGTTTCGATCTCACCGGCCGGCCGGGTAACTCGCTCGAAGCTGAAGTTCCTGTCAGCGCTGAAGGACAATTTGTGGCAACCGCCATCGGCTACGGATTGGCTGCCGAGCCTGGCGATGTACTTTTCGATCTTGCTTCTATTCCTCCCGCGCTTGTGACACCCAATCCAAACGACCCCAATGACCCCCTGATTAATCTTGCCAATCTCCCTCTCTCAGCTGTTCCCGCCGATGCCCTGCACGACGGCGTACGAGTTCGCCCCAACTATGTGCGTATCGCGTTCGACGTAACCAACAACCTGCGAACTCTGAACCTCTCGCTGGTGAACCGGATTTTCGAGCATATCAATGATCCGAACGACGTCGCCTTCCTCTACTCCATCTCCGACACGGGAATCGGAAGGGATTGGCAGAATCGGACAATCTATTCCGTCGCGGGTCTGGGGATTGCGAATGGCCGTCGTCCATTCAAGTATCTGGAACGTCCAAGAGTATTCCCGCCCCGTTCCACCATCCGTGTCGACATCGAAGAGCTTTCCGGTCGCGGCACATTATTCATCGCCTTCCAAGGCTATAAATCGATTGGCGTTCCACCGGTCGGAGGCGTGCGATGAGCGTCTCTCATGCAATTCCGGTAAACCCAGCAACTGCTGCTTCGCGACGCACGATCCCGTTTGACTATTCCTTCCACTATGTCCTCGACGGAGAATTGGGCAAAACATATACCCAGACAATCACGATCAGCATCGAAGCCGCCTTTACCGCTATTTCCATTGGCTACGGTGTGATTCCCGCATCCGTGCCTGTGCAGTTTGGTCCGGAGCAGATCGGAGATTTGGCTCCGATTGTGCCAACTCCGCCAACTTTGTCAGCCGGACCGGTCAACCCAAGAATAATTGATCTGCCGGTCGCTCTCCTGGCGCCAATCTTGGCTGGAAGAACCAGCTTGCAGACAGTTACGAACGCGGCGATTCACACCGCCGCGACTGGAACGACGGCGGGGCTCGAAACTCCTCTTTCTTCCCTTAGCGGGCAGTCGCGCGACGTGCTCGTTGGCTCGCCCTTGGACATTACTCTAGGCAGCCTGATTCAGGCATTGGCTCGCAAACTGGGCGAAGATGAGTTCACCAACCTGGGAGAGATTGGACCGCAGACGCAAGTGGCGCTGCTCAGCGGTTTTCAACTTAACCCGGAGATCGCAAACTCGTTCCTCGGCTCCGGTGGTACTGGTCCGATGGATCCCAGTCAGCTCGCGCGCCTTTTCCAGACCACTGGCTCGCCACCGGAAACCATTCTGTTTCTTTATGCGCTACGTGATGAAGGGACAGGACGGGAACTACAGTCGGAGCCGCTGTTAAACATCTCAGGTCTCGGCATCGCGGACGGTGACCGCCCGTTCAGGCCTTTCGCCATGCCCATCACGTTTGCACCGCGATCCAATATCCGCCTTGACATCATCGCCAAGTCACAGTTTCGCGGAGAGCTGTTCGTAAGTCTTCATGGTTACAAGGTCTTAGGTGGCACGGGCACTCCAACCGGGCGAGCGCTGAGCAGCCGCCGGCGTCTTCGTTAGTCGGTGAGGATTGGAGTCGCACAACTACGAGAGGGGGAAGGGATGAATGGCTTGAGCACATCACAGAGTTGCGCTAGTGCGCGTCTGTGCGCGCACTGCTCAATCCCTCTCGATGCCAAGATCTTTGACGAGTCCAGTTTTTCCGATCCGCCAGATCTCAATCGATCCGTCATCCTCGCCCACTTTGAATTGCCGGCCCAGTACTGCGGCGTACTCGAGTTTTTCTCGCAGTTCACAGACGCTCAGGCGCGCGATCATTCGCGCATCCGAACCTTTGGACTCGTGTGGACTCTCAGGATCAATCATCGGCCGTTTTATCCGTACTTACAGATGGATCACATTGTGAATCCCTGGGGATTTGGAAGTTTTCAGGTCAGTTTGCGTCTGGAGGAAAGAGCTAGCGTCGATCTCGTTATTCGCGGAGTCAGCGACGAACAGCCAATGGACTCAGACTTAAAGAAGGTTGCAGGCAGGATCTTCGGCCGCTATTGGTACAACCCGGAATACGGCGATGTGGAACGGCACCGCGCTTGATAGAGGCCTGACGGAAATTCGGTCGGGCAGTGCCTATCAGGTCCAAACCCCGGGGCGCTTAGTCGTTCGGCCGGGACTCGCGGCCGAATTGAATAAGGTATTGGAGCGTTTCGCGCGTGAAGCAGGATTTACTCTCGCCAGTCCGGTCGAGGTCGGGTTTGAGCGCGGAATCTTCGGGCACCATAAGGTCGGGCGCGCAGCCGACATTTATAGGGTCGGCAAAATCGGATTGGAAGAATGGAAAGCGAAATGGGACAAAGCGAAGCAAGCCGAGGCTGCCGGGAAAGTTCCACCCGGAATGCCCTCTCCTCTCGCGAAGGAGCGCCAGACAAATCTCGGCTGGCGTCTCTACCAGGCTCTCAAGAACTACGGGCGCTGGTCGCAGCCTTATGGTTATCCGATTCAGCTCTTTGGGCCATGGACCAGAACCGAGGGACCGTGGAAATACATCAGCGACTTTCTACTGCATGCGCATCGCGACCACATTCACGTTTCGAAATAAGAAGCGAAACCGATCGATGCTGTGCCCCTGAAGTCGCCGCGGAAAGGAGTTCCCGATGAGAAGTCCAGAGTTCTCTTACTATAACGGACCGGTTTATCAGGATCTGCACACCTATGTCGAGCCGTCGATGCAGCGGGGCCGGGTCTTCCTGGTGGCGGTGCACGGAGAACAGGTGCAGACGAGCGGCCGTGGCAGTTTCGACCGCGTACACGTGATGGTCGTTGACCCCAATCAAATGGCGAATCTCTCTCATCCTCTGTCGGTTCTCTGTGCCTTACCCGACATCAAAGCCGGAGTTGCACCCGCGGTTCCCCCTCGGGGACTGCTCGCCGTGAAGTCCCGGCCAGTCCTTGGCGAGATTCTCTGCAACCAAGGGGGCCAGCTATATGAAAAACGCGGCAATCGCCTCGTGGCGCTGCGTCAACTCGTTTCGGGACCTCAAGGGCAGGTCATCGAGTTCTTGCCCCCGGCAGCGCGGCAACCGAGGTGGAACTCGACAATCGACGACCCTGAGTGCATCGAAATCGACGAAACGTCCATCGATGCCGGCACAACCGCAGAACCTGCCCCCAAGAACGATTTTCCCGTCGAAGACACCAGGAGAAACCACCTCACACTCCGAAAAGTCTTTCCCGACCCCGGCCAGCTCAGACTGCTCAGCTATGGCGACTTTTCAGGGTTGCTTGCCGCTCAACTGAAGAATCCAACGAGGCTGAGTGAAACGCATCAGCTCCCATGCTATCTGCAGGTTTTCGAAATCCGCCGTCCGATAGGGTTGCAGGGCATCGCCGCCAGCCTTGGCAAAGACCAACACCAGTTGCTGCGGCTGACACCGTCACTGGCGCAAAAGTTGGGCTTGTCACCTCTGATCCCAGCCCTCACGCACATCCCGCCGGTTGCCCGCCCCATCCTCATGCCCGGCGAAATGGCGTGTTGCCTGCAGGTCGTACGCGATCCGACCGCGGAACTTGAGAGCGCTGCGCCAGAGGAAGTCACCACGGATCAGAGTACAGCTGTCCAGAGAAAAACATCTTCGCCCGCTCGCAAGTCGATCCCCCCCGCTTACTTGAAGCCGTGGGAATTCAAATTGTCGCGGGAAGAGGCGCTCTACGATATCAATCGCGCCCAGGCTTCGCGGGGATGGTTGAGGAGGCTGTTCGCGGTTCTCCGTGAACGCGTGCGGCGAAGCGACTTTGAACGCTGGAAGTCTCTGCTGGCGAACAAGAACGCGGACGAGCAGTTGTGGGCCGTTCGTCCACCGACTCACTCGCTCAACAAGCCGTGGATTCGTCACTGGGCACTCCAAGTGCTGGCGGCTGCCGGTTACGAGGCTCAGTCAATGCTGGCGGAGTGGGAGATTTATTGGAGGCGAAAGGGGCTTTGCTAGCTCCACGAACATGCTATGCGCTCAAATCGCAAATTACGTTTGGTAAACCGACCTGCGGTTCAAGGAGGCAATATGGCAGCGATTGTACAACCGGCTCCGAGTACCAACGCAACGGATCCAGCAACTGAACTGCGGTCCACTTTGGCTGCGCGAGTTGCTCTCGAAACACTCTGGCAGAAATTCGAAACCGATTCGACCGCAGCTCAGGATCAAGCTGTGACGACCGTCGCTTCGGCCCAATCCTTCGTAGACTTCAACACCCAGATGGACAAAATTATCCAAGCCGCGACTGACTTTCAAACTGCGAAGGGCAAAAAGGAAGCCGACGCGCAATGGTTGGATGAACACGGCATTGTCCTTATCAAGAACAACCACAGTGTCGCGGAGAGTGTGGAAAAAGAGCTGGGGAAGAGTAGCCAGTTGAAGTGGTTCGAAGGCTGGGAAAAAGCAGCCAAATCCAAGGCCGCCGCGCCCAAGGCTCAGAAGGCGAAAGCTGGTAAAGCAGCGGCTGGCGCAGCTGGCGGTAAACATCCGTAGGCGACAAGCGGAATTGAGCAATGACTTATCTGCGCACAAAAGAACAGACGGATGCTGGCCTGGGCTCCTTCGGCTGTGGCCCGAGTTGTGCCTGCGGCCCGTGCCGGAGCCGGTTCTCGGGGCTCGGGGAGTTGTACATCCGCGACGATGAGGCGGACGAACCTGAACCCGTCGGCGACTGGGAGCTGGCAGCCAGCATCGCTGTCGACGATCCCAAAACCGGTGCGCGATGTCAGGCCGACGAACGGCGGATCACACATCCAATCGATCCGCCACCGGCAGACGCAGTCACCATTGATCCACGCTACCTGACCAATCCCCGCGGAAGGAAACAACAACTCCATCGCGCTGCCTACGCTGCCTATGTCGATTTGAAACGAGCCGCGGAGGCAGATGGACTGCCCGCGGGGATGCTGACGATAGTTTCGGCGTACCGCAGCGCCGCGAGGCAGAAGGGGCTGTGGGAAGCAGCCCTAAAGAGATACGGCTCACCGGAGAAAGCACGCATTTGGGTCGCTCCTCCAGGCGGCAGTCCTCACCAGAGTGGTCGTGCGATTGACTTCTGGCTCGGCGTCAGTAACAGCTCAGCAAACGTCCCGGCGTTGCGCAAGACGCGCTCCTATCACTGGCTGGTTTGCAATGCTGCTCGTTTCGGGTTCACTCCGTATGCTCGCGAGCCGTGGCATTGGGAATTCAACCCTGCAAAAGCGGCCACGGATTCACGCGCTTTTCGAGTTTCTCCTGCAGCGCCGTTAACGCCGCCAACTGCTGGCCCCCGTCCATCCAGGCGCCCATCCGCAGGCCCACAGCCGATGGGTCCGCGGCCTTCTCCTCGACCGCGCCCACGGCCTGGCCCACAAGCGCCTTTGCCTGCGGGACCGCTCGGTACGTTGCTGCTCGACTTGCCCGGCAAACCTCGCTTCGCCTACCGATTCACTCCCGACGACGAACTCTGGGCTACGCGATTCGTTGTCGGAGAGGCGGGCGGTGCAGATAACCCAGACAACCGCGCCGTGCTCTCGACGATGTTCAACCGGTTTGCGTTTTTCACGCATGAGATCTACCCCACGTTCGCGGCCTTTATCCGCGCTTACTCAACCCCCCTCCAGCCCGTTCTGCGCTCGGCGGGAGCGGCGCGCCGCCATATGAACAGTCCGGACTTTGTTCGCGCTGGTGGCTCGTATCCTCCCCCTAACCAGGATGTTCCGCGCGGACAATTGCGACGGCACCTAGAGCTGCAGAGAGCTACTGGCAATCAGCTTCCAGCCGCCGCCCCGGCCCTGGTTCGCCGCGCTCTCACAGGCCAGATTCCCAATTTGATTGGCAATGCGACTGAGTTTGCCAACACCGCTGTCTATTTTCACGATCGCAACCACCGTGCGCCGACCGAAGAAGAGTGGCGTCGTTTCACCACCGACTTCGCACGAAGCAAGAAGTGGACATGGATCGGTCCCGTACACGGGTTGGATCAGTTTCGATCCAACGCCTTTTTCGTCGATAACCGCGTCGTCAGCTTGCCTCCGAACGCTGTTCGTATCGCGCTGGCGAGGAGTTAATGGGCATAACTTGGAATGCACTTCGCAGCTGGATTCGCTTGTGCAAGGGAGACATCGGGTGGCTTACATTCACGATTACGACTTTCCGGGCAATCCGTACGGGGGCAGCGACTATGCGGTCCGCTGGGGCGAGGCCCCTGCTCCCGCCCCTCCGCGCAGGATCCTGCAAGCGGGGCCGACAAAACAGTTGCGCAAGCGTACGCGACGTGCAGCCCCAGTCGCGATTGGACAGTTGATCAAGCGAGAAGACCAGCCACCCAGCGCGACGATCTATATCAATTTGCCGCACGGAGGAGAGTCTCCTGCCCGGCCAATGACTGGAATATTCCTGCCGCAGAGCTTCCGGCTCGAACCGCAGATCGACGTCATCCTTTATCTGCACGGTCATCATCGCGGCGGCGCCTGGCCAACGACCTTGACCATTGATCAATATTGGAATCGAACCCGCTACTCGTATTTCGATTTCCGGGAGGGTTTGAATTCAACCCGAAAAAATGCCGTCCTCGTCGCGCCGACCTTGGGCCCGCGATCCCAGTCGGGAAAGCTCATCCAACCTCGTGGCCTCGATTGGTACATGGACGGCGTAATGGCCGCTCTGGCTCAGTTCGGACCGTATCGCGCGACCTCGCAGCGGCCCACAGTTCGGAGCATGATCCTGGCCTGTCACTCCGGCGGTGGTTGGCCGATGAGAAGACTGGCCACTACTCCCAGCCGGTTTGAGTCGATCATCAAAGAATGTTGGGGGTTTGACTGCTTGTACAACGGCGGAGACGAGGACGCATGGGCCGGTTGGGCGAAGGCTCATCCCTCCTCACGCCTTTATATCCACTACGGCAGCGGCGGAACAGCCAAGCGCTCAGAGGCGTTGCGGCGCAAGAGCGTCCCCAACATAAGCGTCGAAGGATCTGTGAAACTCGCTCACAACTCTGTTCCAAAAACTCATTGGCAGGAGAGACTCCGTGCTAGTTTTCTCTCTGATGCCTAGACTCTCCGTCATGAGACCGGGCGACCATGTGCGTCTGCGGATCGAGCCGCGACGTGTACGGTGCAAGCCCTACAGCGCAGTGGCGCCTCACTACGACCGCATCACAGGTCTCGTAGATTTTCGGCGTGCGCGTCGCGCCTTCAACTTCATTGTGCGCAACTATGGTTTGGAATTCCGATCGGCGGTCGACATCGGCTGCGGCACCGGCCTCTTTGCTTGTTACCTGAACCGGCGCTGGGGCGCCAAGGTGTTCGCGGTCGATCGCTCTTGGGAAATGTTGGCCATCGCAGCGCGGCGTTGTGCCAGTCCTGGCGTGCACTACCTATGCCAGGACTTCACGGCTCTATGTCTCCCATGCAGGGTTGAATTGGCGACCGCCAACACCTTCACCTTCAACCATGTGATGAACCTTGCCGAGATGCATCGCATCTTCTCCAGAATCCGTGATCACCTCGTCCCCGGTGGACATCTTTATTTCGACCTGCTCACCGATCGGCAACCTGCGCATCTCTCACGCCATAAGGGACGCAGACTCAAGGTTCCAGGCCAAATCGTCGTGCAAAAGACACATTGGAATCCCAGAAATCAAACCTTGTCCATTTCGATCGTTCAGAGCTCGCTAAGCAGTGGCAAGGCAACGATTGAATCTTACGTCGGCCGAGGCTATTCATTACTGGAACTCGGTGAATGTCTGATCCGATCCGGCTTTAAGATTCGCGGCATCCACGACAAAATCACTCTCGCTACTCCGGATCCGGCCTCGTCACAAGTCATCGTGATAGCAACTCGGAGTTGAGCCGCTTGGACCGGCGTCGCGGGCAACCGCTGTTCGGGAAACGTGGTGGCATTAAAATGCCATACCTCAGGAACGGTTAAGGAGTGGGGACAGCTTCTGGCGGCTGTCCCCGACTCGGAGCGGTGAGCGACAGAAATGTTTTAAGCTGCCAGGTGGCGAACCATTTTGCGGGCGCGCTGGGCGACCGTGGGCTTGCCGACGGGAACACTGGCCTCCCAGGGCTCTTCCACACCCATCAGCGCCAGCGCTCCCCCCGCCAGAGCAAGATTCTTCATGAACGAGATCATATTGTTCATCCGCTCATTCGCATCTTCGTTCCGCCAGAAATCATGCATGATGGGGGAAACCCCGGCGAGAAACCCGAGGATTGCCAACCCTCCCAATTTTGGTTTCACCCCGAGTACCATGCTGGTACCGCCGATCAATAACGGGATCGCGGCAGCCGTAACCGCCACTTCGGGTTTTGGAACTCCCTTCGATGCGGTATAGCCAGCCATATTCTTGCGCGCGGTCAGGTGATGAATGCCGTTGTAGATGAAGAATCCGCCAAACAGAATGCGTCCAATCAGAAAGGGAGCTTTCATGAACATGTCCTCGAAATGCGCTCTAGGAAGTTGCGGCTGACGAAAACCCGGGGGGATCTCACTCGGAGTAAGTTCCTGAGCGCGTACTGGCCATGGAACGCTCTGCTCGTCCGGCCCACGGGGTATTTGCAACTTTGTCTCGTATACCCGTGGCCCTCTGGCGGATCGCGTTGCGAGCGCGTTCGCCAGAAACCGGAGCGAGTAGCATGCCCACTCCGATGCCGATTCCTATGCCAACCAGCAACGTGGAGAAGTGGGACCGTCCATGGTGGCCGCGGAGGTCCTCCGACAGACGCTCTCTGGGCCCCAGGAGCTCGCCGGCATCGCCGTGCTCATGGAGCATGTGCTCAAGGGCCGACAGTACTTTGCCGTCGGTGCCGAGAAGTCCGATTTTGAGAGCGAATCGCAGCCAGTTTTTCTTGGTAGCGCTACGTCTGAATGCAGTCATGGGGATCCTCCGGCGCAGGAGCGCTCACGGTACTTCATCTATAGTCAGCAGAAATGGGTATAGCTATCCGTCGACTCGTGTAATTGGGGTAGAGAAGGGGCTGTATGTTCGAACCTTCAACGTTTCAAGGTCTCCAGGCGTCCTGAACCGTTCGGGCCCCAAGGTTTGAGTTTTGCTGCATGCGTGATTCTGGTCGCACGTATGCATGATTCATGATCAAGGATCACGAATCGTTAAATCCGGGTAAGCGCGTCACTTGTGAGTTCAGCGAGAGGCTTCGGCAGGGAATCGCTTCCCTGCTCGGCGGCCTTCTGGTCGCGGCGCAAGCTGCCGCAGCGAATCCCGGGAACACTCGAGAGAGTCGCGATTGCTCGCTCGGCCAAATCAGCAAGTCCGTACGCTCAGCAACTCTGCGCGCACGATGCGACAACTGAGGATGCCCCAAGGAGACACTGAAATCGGCGGACGCTGGCGTCACAGTAAAAAGCGCCCGCAATCGGCCAGGCGGACTGAGTCGTTCCGAAGATTCTTAGCCCTAAAGACTTCGGGCGTAGATTACTCTGGCCTTAATGCATCCGCGACGACGATTTTGCTGCAGCCGATACCAATTGGCTTGCAGGTAATTGATGCGGGAGGGACTTAGACGATAGAAGTTGCGCCTACAATGTGCGAAAACGGATCGACTCCACCAAAGACACATGCGGTTTAGGCGATTGAACTGTTCGGAACGGGAACCAGAGCGGAAAACCCGATCGCAACCACTCAGATGCCTGGCGTAACTCGGTGGTTGGTGCTGGCGCAAATCGATCCTTACAGCAACTACCTGAGTTTTCGACTCCCTCCCAGAACACCGGCGGCTGAGATGGGAAACCAGATTTCAGGCATGCCACGAAATTGATCGCGATCCCCCCTTCTTGCCCCAACCGGAAAACCTCACCGGCGCCGGCAGCGACCTGGAGAGCTCGAGCGCGCGCGGTGCCATCAGGAACGAGAGCCAGGGTAAAATTGAGGTCGTGAGTTTCTTGGCTTGCTTAGTCCCTTTTCTGTGGGCGTAGATCAGAAGCTTTGATCTACTGCTTTCTTGTTCGGCATGGGGTCCAAACAATGCTCCTTGGCTTGTCCCGTTGTTGAACCAAGGGGGTGTTTTGTTTCCCAAATCCATGTGGATTTTGCTCTTGACGCTTTTGGCTCCACTGAGCAAAGCTCTGGTGAACTCAATACACATTGCCGGCGTATCTCCCGCCCCTTGAGTGTGCAGACCGAACTCGTGAGTGCGGGGAAGGGTCGGCGTTCGCTCTGAGGACTTCTGATGAAACCTGCTCGCCTGTTTTCATGCGTCGCTGTTTTCGCCTTTTCCTGTGTCCTGCTCTTCGCTCGCCCGGACGGGACGCCGCTGGTGTACCCCAAGGCAAAGTCCGTCGATCAGGTCGACGATTATCACGGCATCAAGGTGGCTGATCCGTACCGCTGGCTCGAGGACACCGATTCGCCCGACACGAAAACCTGGGTCGAAGAGGAAAACAAGCTGACTTTCGGTTATCTCGATCAGATTCCTTACCGCGGTGCGATTCGCGATCGTCTGCTGAAGCTGTGGAACTACGAACGATTCACCGTCCCCGAGGTGGAGGGTGGGCGGTATTTTTTCCAGCACAATAACGGATTGCAGAATCAGAATGTGTTGTTCGTCGCGGAATCACTGAATGCCGAGCCGCGCGAGCTGCTCGATCCCAATACGCTTTCCTCCGACGGCACCGTGGCACTCTCCGGAGCCGCAATCACCGATGATGGAAAGCTGCTGGCGTACGGGACGGCGGCTTCGGGGTCCGATTGGCAACAGTGGCATGTCCGCGACGTGGGCACGGGCAAGGATCTCCCCGACCTGATCAAGTGGGTAAAGTTTTCCGGAGCTTCCTGGACCAAAGATGGGAAGGGATTTTTCTACAGCCGTTACGACGAACCCACAGGCACGGCATTGCGCGATACGAATTATTTCCAGAAGCTCTACTACCACAAGCTCGGAACCGACCAATCCGAAGATCCGTTGATTTACGAACGTCCGGATAACAAAGAATTGCTATTCAGCGGCGATGTGACCGATGACGGCCATTACCTGATCATCACCGTGCGCCAGGGGACCTCGCCTAAGAACCGTCTCTACTACAAAGACTTGACCAAGCCTGATGCAGAAGTTGTGAAGCTGCTCGATGATTTTGATGCTCAGTATCAATTCGTCGATAACGATGGGCCGGTCTTCTGGATCCACACGGACGCCAACGCAGCTCGCGGCAAGCTGATCGCGATCGATACCCGCAATCCAGACCGTGCCAGCTGGAAGACGGTCGTTCCCGAAGGAAAAGACAAGCTGGAGCGGGTGGGCACGATCGATAATCGCTTCCTGCTCAGCTACCTGAAAGACGCCCGCTCGGAAATCCGCGTATACGACTTGGCGGGAAAGTTCATCCGCAATGTGGATTTGCCGGGAATGGGCACCGTGGGCGGATTCGGCGGAAAGCGCACGGACAAA
>Ga0126373_10002837_pt1 | contig 12830 bp, 13 predicted proteins | sample PanSoiMetPlot_11_FD_92545 | JGI IMG/M metagenome (GOLD analysis project Ga0126373, IMG submission 92545) | Tropical forest soil microbial communities from Panama - MetaG Plot_11 | ecosystem: Environmental > Terrestrial > Soil > Tropical forest > Bulk soil | place: Panama | collected 2016-02-17
ATTCGGGGAATCACTCTAAGTGAGATGAGCCAGGAACTCATGTGTCCGCGTTGTGAGTCAGGCCTGCACTCGCCGAGCATTTGGTCGAGTTCGTACCGTTGTCAACAGCACGGCAAGGTTTACCCGCTCCGGTCGGGCTTCAGTCTGACGCCGGAGGGCCTGGTGGGCGTGCTGAAAGGAGCCGAGGTCCCGGTGTGGGTTCCTTGGCCGCTGCCCCATGGCTGGCTGGTTACCGGATTTGCGGCGGCCGGCGACGAGCGAACAGGCACGCGCGGCGCCTCAGTCGCCCTCTCGGGGCCTAATCCGATGGGCGGAGCGGCTGAGATGATGCTGGTTTCCGAAGAGCCGGGCGTTGGCTTGGGCGCCAGGTTCGCCGGCCTGGAAGGTCCTGATCCTGGCACTGAATTCCCCGAGGGCCAGCCGGCGGGCGTGGTCGAGGTGTCCCATCACGAGTTCCCGATGTGGCACGTAGATGCGAAAGACCGCGCCGCATTCGCCGGCGAAGTATCCGGCAGCTGGCTCTGGCTGCTGATGTGGCCTGACACGGCCGGAATGCTGATGGCAGAACCGCTCGAGCTGCGGGACCTCCGTGATCCGGGGCAGGAAATGGACCTCCCATTTGGCGCGCCATCGCCGCTGCTTCCGGGCTAATGTCGCAGCGTGCGAGCAGACCTGCACAACCACAGCAGTGTCTCTGACGGCACGGAGCCGCCGGCCGTCGTCATCCGTCGCGCCGCCGAAGCGGGTCTGGACGTCATCGGGCTGACCGATCACGACACGCTGGCTGGCACGCGTGAGGCCGCAAGCGCGCTGCCAAGCGGTCTCACCCTGGTGCCGGGCTCCGAGATCTCGTGCCGCCTTGAAGGTCACAGCGTGCACATCCTGGCCTACCTGTTCGACCCCGAGAACGACGCTCTGGCCGGCGAGATGGCCGAGATCAGGGAAAGCAGACTGTTCCGTGCCCGTGCCATCGTCAGGAAGCTGAACGAGCTCGGCGTCCGCATCTCATGGGAGCAGGTGAGTGAGATCGCGGGTGGCGGCGTCGTCGGGCGGCCGCACATCGCGCGCGCGATGATCGACGCGGGCTTGGTGTCGAGCATCGAGGAGGCTTTCTCGCCGGAGTGGATCGGACCTGGCGGCCGGGCGCACGTGTCCCGGTATGCCCTCGACCCGGCCAAAGCCATCCGCTTGGTCCGAGCGGCCGGCGGCGTAACCGTCCTCGCGCATCCTCGGGGGGCGGCACGGGGGTGGCAGACACCTGACGATGTGATCGCCGACCTGGCCGCAGCGGGCTTGACCGGCATCGAGATCAATCACCCCCAGCACAATGAGCGGGAACGGGCCCGTCTCACCGAGCTAGCTTCTCGCCTCGGGCTGGCCAAGTCGGGCGGAAGCGACGATCACGGCGCGCTGACCGGTCACCGAATCGGGACTGAGGTGGCGCCGGATGGCGGCTACGAGCAGCTTGTTGCTCAGGCCACCGGCGCCGCGCCGATGAGCATCAGGTAGACGAAGATCGACTCATCCCGGGGTGCCGCCTGGCTTGCCATCGGGCCAGAACGACTATCGTGCTCCCGAGCTGTTGGGCCGACCCAGCACAGTACGGAAGGCAGATCGTTTATGGCAGGAGAAGGCGCGCGCGTCCAGCGGGTCGGCGGCCGGGCAAATACGTGGATTGTGGGCGACGATGACGAGGTCATCGTCATCGATCCGGGCGACGACGCCGCCCTCGTGCTTGACACCGTGGGGGAGCGGGAACTTCTCGCGGTGATCTGCACCCATGGTCACGGCGGGCATGCGCGCGCGGCTGTTGAGGTGGCCCAGAGAGACGAGGCGCCGGTGGCACTGCACCCGGCCGACTTGCCGGCGTGGCGCGAGATACATTCAGGCGGCGACCCAGAGATCGACATGGAGGATGGCGGCATATTCGAGGTCGCGGACATCGCCCTTGAGGTCCTGCACGCGCCCGGACACAGCCGCGGATCGTGCTGTCTGTATTCCGAGGAACTGAAAGTCGTCTTCACCGGGGACGTTGTGACCGAGAACGGCCCTGTACCGCATGAAGACAGCTTCCCAAACTGGGCCAAACAACTAGACGCCATCGGCGCGCATGTTCTGACGCTGCCGCCTGAGACGCGGATACTGCCGGGGCACGGGGACGAGCTCACGGTGGCGACCGCAGAGAAGCGATTCAACTCCTGGGTAGTGGCCGGGCAGGATCTGCACAGCTTTACCGATGGTTTCGCCGACTCCGGCCCGGTCGGGACCGACCCGGCAGAATAGCTTCGCCCGCCACGAGTGGCTGCTCGCTGGTGTCAGTGGCGTAAGCCAGACTGGCCGTATGGAGCAGCTCGGCTTTGAGGGCATGCCACGGCGGCTCTATGCCTGCACGCCGACTCGGCTCGCGACCTGGCTGGACTGCCCGCGCCGGTACCGCTTTACCTACCTGGACCGGCCTCCGCCGCCCAAGGGCCCGCCGTGGGCGCACAACAGCCTCGGCGCGAGTGTCCACAACGCGCTGGCCGGCTGGTGGCGGCTGCCTCGGCGGGAGCGAACCGTGACGGCGGCGGGTGACCTGCTGGAGGCCGGCTGGCTCAACGACGGCTTCGCCGATGACGCGCAGAGTCTGGAGTACCGGGAGCGATGCCGTCAGATGGTGGAGGGCTACGCGGGCAAGCTTGATCCGAATCGGGAACCGGCCGGGGTCGAGCGCATGGTCGCTACCAAGACGGACCTCATCGCTGTGTCGGGTCGGATCGACCGCCTCGACGATCGCCCGTCGGACGATGGCCAGTACCGGGACCTCGTCGTCGTCGACTACAAGACCGGTCGGCACCTGCTCAGCGTGGACGACGCTCGGACGTCCATGGCGCTAGCTTTGTACGCGCTAGCCGCCGAGCGAGTCATGCGCAGGCCATGTCGGCGGGTAGAGCTGCATCATCTGCCGACAGGCAAGGTGCTCACCTGGGAGCACACGTCCGAGTCACTCGCGAGGCACATGCGCCGGGCGGAAGCGGTCGCGGCGGAGTGCGCTCAGGCGGATGAGCAGTACAAGGCAGCGTCCGCAGCGGGTCGGACTGCTGACGAGGTCTTCCAGCCTCGGCCTAGTGTCGGCTGTGGCTGGTGCGACTTTCGTGGTAATTGTCCGGAAGGCTCTGCCGCGGCCGAGCGGCGGCGTCCTTGGGACGGACTGAGCGCAGAGACTGCGGCTTGGGTGGTCGCCGGCACCAGCCCCGCCTGAACTGTCCCGTGAGCTGCGACGACCCTTTGATGCGCTAGGGCAGCTTCGACAGGCCGCTGCCTCTTCGTTACACTCTGTGAGTACGCGTGACTGGGCATCTGCAGCGGGGGTGCAGATGGCCGGGATTGCCCCGGGCACGTTTTTGTGAAAGCTATGACGCGGTTGCGCGCGATTGCCGCGCGGCGCGCTCGGGGCGACCGCATGAGTGAACCGTCGGCTGGCGCCGTTCGGCGGCGTTCCAGAACTGGGTCAAGATGGTGGACGTCGTCACCGGCGCCTCGACGGCCGGCGAATGCGCCGCGCCAGGAATGCAGGCGCGATCCGCGCGGAGACGCTTGGCCATCTGATCTTGCTCTTCGGTGGGCCACGCGTCGTCATTCTCGCCATACACGACCATCGCCGGGAGGTTGGCGGCAGCGGCCACGTCGGCGAGTTCGTCCGTGCGGTCGACGCAGTTGAGCAGGTACCGTGCGATCGCGATGTAGTGAATCGGACAGGTCCTGAGGGTCCGCTCACGCAAGAACGCGATGACATGATCGTCTGTGCCGTCGGCTCGGGCCTCCGGCTCTAGCTGGTCGTGCCAGAGGCGCCGGACCAAGCCGCCGAGCTCAGCGCGGTCATCGGCGGTAGCGCCGTCGGTCGGGTCAAGCACTGATAGCAGGTTGAGCAGCGCGGTAGCCCGGTCACCCGCAATCGCACCCGGGCCGGACCCGAGCAGGGTCAGCGACAAGAACGACGTCGCTCGCATGAGCACTGCTTCTCGCGCGATGAGACCGCCCATGGAGTGGCCAACGAGATGCACGCCATCGGCATCGGCAGCGACCGCGGCGGCGATGGCCAACAGGTCAGCCGCTAGCTCAGGCGCAGCGTAGCCCGCACGATCGGCCGCATCGAGGCTCTGGTACTGGCCGCGCTGATCGATCGCATAGACGTGGCGACCCGCCGACGCGAGCGGCTCCAGGATCGCGAGGAAGTCTTCCTTGCTGCCGGTGAAGCCAGGAATCAGCAACGCGGGCCTGCGGTAGCTCACCCCCCGGCAGGGCTGGGCCTCCAAGACTGCGAAGGTACCTCGAGCCGTCTGTACTGTCACCGACCGGACGTGGTCCGGCATTTCCAGGGACCGGGGTGTGCTCACGAGGAGGCAGCCTATCGAGAGACAGCTGAAATGTAACAGTCAAATAACGCAGGATTAGCTGAGATGGTTCCGTCGCCATCTCCCATAATGCCCCGCGATATCCGGTCAAAACCAACGACATCGCCCGGCTGAGCTACTCGCTAGCCGACGGTTGACCGCCTTTACGGCCAGGCTGGCCGGCACCGCGCTGACGAGAAGCAGGCTGACCGGCACGGGTTCGGCGCCTGGACCCCTGGGTCCGTCGCCCGGCTTCGCGGCCATCGCTGTCACCACCGTGGTTACGCGTGCGCACGCCCGCGGCGCTGGGTCGGCGATCGCGGCCGCGCCCACCGCCCGACGAGGGCCGCGAACGCTTCTTGCCCGTCTCACCAATGTCTTCCAGCGACTCGGCCTCTAGTCCGGCCCGTCCCCGCTGATCCCTCGGCAGCACGCCCTTTGCGCCGGCCGGGATGTTCAGCGCGGCAAACAGATGCTCCGAGGTTGAGTACGTCTCCAACGGATCAGCGAAGTCAAGCTTCAGAACGTCGTTGATCATCTTCCAGCGGCTCAGGTCGGCCCAGTCAACGAACGTCACGGCCACGCCATCGCGGCCGGCCCGGCCGGTCCGGCCGATCCGGTGCAGGTAGGCCTTCTCATCCTCGGGGCACTCGTAGTTCACGACGTGTGTCACGTCGTCGACGTCCAGCCCGCGCGCGGCGACGTCGGTAGCGACGAGCACATCAACCTTGCCGGCCCGGAACGCTCGCATGGCCCGCTCACGCTGGCTCTGGCCGAGGTCACCGTGCACGGCCGCGGCGGCGAAGCCCTTGGTCGTCAGCGTCGTCGCGACCTGGTCGCAGGATCGTCTAGTCCGGCAGAACACGATGGTCAGCCCGCGCCCCTCGGCCTGCAGTATCCGGGCCAGCACCTCCACCTTGTCGAGCTGGTGCGCGCGGAATACGTGCTGCGCGGTCGACGGCACGTGCTGCGGCTCGTCGTGCTCCTCAGCGCGGATGTGCATCGGGCGGCTCAGGTGCCGCCTCGCGAGCGTCACGATCTCGCCAGGCATCGTGGCCGAGAACAACATCGTCTGCCGGGTCGCCGGCGTCAGCTGAAGTATGCGCTCGACGTCGGGGAGGAAGCCGAGGTCGAGCATCTTGTCGGCCTCGTCGAGTACGAGCGTCGCGACCCTGCCGAGCTTCAGATGGCCCTGGCGTGCGAGGTCGAGCAGTCGGCCAGGCGTTCCGACGACGATGTCGACGGCCGCGAGCGCGTCGATCTGCGGCTCGTACGCGCGCCCCCCATAAACGGTGACGACGCTGGCATCAAGGCGACGGCCGGCCAGCCTGAGGTCGTCGGCAACCTGGATCGCGAGCTCACGCGTCGGCACAACGATCAGGGAACGAGGTGATGCTTTCTCGCGGCGCGTTGTATCCAGGTGCTCGAGAATCGGGATTCCGAAGGCCAGCGTCTTGCCAGTCCCGGTCCGGGCCTGGCCGATGAGATCGTGGCCGTCCAGCGCGACCGGCAGGGTCAGCGCCTGGATGGGGAAAGCTGTGGTGATGCCCTCTGCCTCGAGGGCTGCACAGATGGGCTCGGCGATGCCGAAGTCACGGAACGTCTTACTGGTCGCGGGCGCTGGCGCGCCCTGCAAGTCGATTTCTGAACTGTCGTCCATGCTTGCTGTCAATGTAGTCAGGGCTTCCGCCTCTATCAGGGCCCGTGGCAGCCCGGCGCAAGGTGCGCCTGGGCAGAGATTGCCAGGGGCTGGCAAGTGGTCCCTCCGGCCGGACAGGCTTTGACGTGGGGCCAGGCTCTGTCGTCGCGCAGCATCGGCCACGCTTTCGCGGAGGAGAAGCAGCGCGCCACTCGTCCAGCCTGAAGCTGCAGCAAGATCGTCGCGCCTACGGTCTCTACAACGCGGCCGGGGGAGGCCGCATTCCTCGTGTGGATCCCGACAGAGTGTATCAAGCCAACCGTGATCGGCCTCCGAACCCGCATCGCGTGGCGTGCGCGCGTCGTCGTGCCTTAACCTGCCGTCGTGACCAACGCAGGAGGTGACGGCGGAACCCCTGCGGTCGGCGTGCCTGCATCGGACGGCGTGCTTGACCTCCTGGGCCTGCTGGCCTATGCCTCGCTGACCGCCTTCTTCCGGCTATCCGACGATGCCGCACTAGCGATCTCGCTGTCCGACAAAACCGCGCTGGCGGAGATGGCCGTCGCCGAGTTCGGCCACTTCCAGCTGCTGCGACGCCGCATCGAAGAGATGGAGGCCGACCCGCAGGCTGTCATGGAGCCCTTCGTTGCCGCGGTCGATGCGTTCCATGCCCGGACGGCACCGGCCGACTGGCTAGAAGGTCTGGTGAAGGCTTACGTCGGCGACGGGATCGCTGAGGATTTCTACCGGACAGTGGCCCAGGTGCTGGACCCGGCAACCCGTGACCTAGTGCTGATGGTCCTCGCCGACACCGGGCACGCAGAGTTCGTCATCGCCCGAGTGCACGAGGCGACCGAACTCGATCCGCGCGTGGCCGGGCGGCTGGCGCTGTGGGCGCGCCGCCTCGTGGGGGAGGCGCTCGGGGAAGCCCAGCGCGTGGCAGCGGAGCGGGAACCGCTAGCCAGGTTGGTGGCAGGCGACGCAACTAGCCAGCTTGGCGACATCACCCGGATGTTTGCTCGGCTAACTGACGCGCATGCCGCGCGGATGGCGGCTCTGGGCCTGGACGCTTCGTAGCTCGCTCAACGGCCGGCGCGGCGCGGATCAGAAGCTGCTGAAACCGACCCGGCGCTGCTCGTTGCCGCTGAACTCGAGGTAGGCGATCTTGTCCGCGGGCACGAGCACCCTCGCGCCCTTCGAGTTTGCGAGCACGAAAACTCCTGCGGTTACCTCCACGGCGGCCTTGAGCGCTGCCTCAACCTCATCGGCCTCCGCGTCCGTCTCGAATACCAGCTCACGCGGCGCCGACTGAATACCGATCTTGACTTCCACAGATCTCCTCTCACACTGCACAGGCTCCTCAACCGCAGACCGGGCAAACTGGGACTCAAGATCGCTGGGCTGTGCAGTGCCCTGGGCCACCTTTGAGCTGGTCAGTCGTCCTGGTGGTCGGTAGCTAGGGGCCAGCCACTGATGCCACGCCAAGCCAGCTTGGCGATGAGCTGCTCAGCGGCATCCTTCGGGGTCTCCTGGCCAGTGCTCAGCCAGTACCGAGCGCTGACCTGAGCCATTCCCACCAGCGCGACGCCCAGCAGGTGCGCGTCGGCGTCGCTGACGCCCGTGTCCTCGCGAATGAACTGGCTGACCATGTCGGCGCAGTCGTAGACCGCCTTTTCCACCCGGCCCCGGACGGCCGGCTCGTTGCTCAGGTCGGACTCGAAGACAAGGCGGAACGCCTCGCTGGTGCCGGCGACAAAGTCGTAGAAGGCCTTGAAGGTAGCGGGGACTCGCTCCCGGTTGTCCGTCGTGGAGGAAAGGGCCTCGCTGACGATCCGGACAAGCTCGTCCGCGCTCTCATCAAGTAGCGCGAGATAGAGCTCGAGCTTTCCCGGGAAGTGCTGGTAGAGCACAGGCTTGCTGACGCCCGCGCGCTCGGCGATCTCGTCCATCGCGGCAGCGTGATAGCCCTGAGCTACGAAGACGTCACGAGCAGCTCCCAGCAGCTGTAGCCTGCGCGCCGGGCGCGGCAGGCGCGTGCTGCCGGACTTGGCCTGTGGCGAAAGGGTCAATGATCGCTCCAGAAAGGTGCTTGCTCGTGGTCGGCGGTTATGGCCGCGGAACCGCATCGCAGGCAATCCTACGACCAGCCCCGCGCCATAGCCCGATTAGCGGTATTCGTCATCATCGGCGATCACTATCCGAGCCTGCTCGACGGCGTCGGCCTCGTTCGCCTCAAGCAGCGGGTTTGCCACCTCTGCCGCCGAGGCTGCCGGGACAGCCTCACCGTTGGCGTCAGGCTCGGGTATGACGTCCTTGTGCTGCTCCGCGGCGTCGGCGTCCGGTGCCTCAATGTCTGGCTCGTCAAGGCCCATGTCGCTCATTTCGACGCCTCCTCGGCAAATCGGTACTCGAACATATTGCCGAATATCAGAATGCGGACAACACTCTCCTTGTAATCACTACCCGAACCCTGGCTGACATTCGCCCTAGACGAAGGTGAGAATTAGTACCCGGACTACCTCGGGGTAAGGAGATGCCATGCGCAGCATGTGGAAGGGGGCAGTCTCCTTCGGCCTCGTCATGATTCCGGTGAAGCTCTACACGGCGACGGAGCAGAAGGACATCGCCTTCCGACAAGTACACCGCGAAGACGGCGGCCGGATCAGGTTCCGCCGGTTCTGCTCGCTCGATGACCAAGAGATTCCCTACGAGGACATTGCCAAGGGCTACGAGCTGCCCGACGGTGAGATGGTGGTCCTCACCGAGGAAGACATGGCCGACCTGCCGCTCCCGACCACCAAAAACATCGAGGTGGTGCAGTTCACCCCAGCCGATCAGCTCGACCCGATTCTGTTTAACAAGAGCTATTACGTGGAGCCTGAAGCGGCTGGGGCGCGGGCCTACAGCTTGCTGCGTGACGCGCTCGAGGAATCAGGCAAGGTCGCGATCGCGCAGGTTGCGCTTCGCCAGCGCGAATCGCTGGCGATCCTGCGGGTCCGCGAAGGCGTCATCGTGCTGGAGACGCTGCTATGGCCCGACGAGGTTCGTACGCCGGACTTCGGCTTCCTGGATGACGACATCGAGGTTCGTCCGCAGGAGCTGCAGATGGCCGAATCGCTGATCGATTCGATGACCGTCGACTTCGATCCGGACGAGTACCACGACAGCTACCGCGAGGCGGTGCTGGAGTTGGTCGCCGCCAAGACCGAGGGCCGCGAGGTGTTCCAGCTCGAAGCACCGGCAGCCGATGCTGGCGAGACGACGAGCCTGGCCGATGCGTTGCGGGCCAGCCTCGCGGCGGCGAAGAGCGGCGGGCTTGGCGCGGTGCCCGAGCAGCGCGAGGCTGCACCGAAGGCGCCCGCGGCGAAGTCGCCGTCGGCTCGAACTGGAGCCGCGAAGCCCAGTGCTGCAAAGACCGCCGCGGCGAAGTCAGGCGCAGCCGATTCGAGCGCCAAGCCCAGTGCAGCAAAGACCACTGCTGCCGCCAAGACCACTGCTGCCGCCAAGACCACTGCCGCCAAAACCGTCGCGGCCAAGCCCAAAGCGGCCGGGACCAAAACGACGGGCCGAGGCAAGCCGGCGGCCAAGGACGACGAGCCGACCGCACGGCCACGCAAGCGCGCTGGTTGATCGCCGTAGTCCTGGCGGCGGTGAATGTTGACAGATCGGCAGGGCGACCGAGCCCGATGCTGAAATGCTGAAAGGAAGGGCGACGCGCGGCCTGAACTAGGCCGCCGCGGCGGATGTCGGCCCAGCCAACACCAGGTGGATGAACAGCTGGCGCCCGATGGTGCGCGGACAAAGCTCAAGGAGGAGTTATGGCGAACCCAGTCGCATGGTTCGAGATTGCCGGACCCGACGCAGGCCCACTGCAGACCTTTTACGCCCAAGCCTTTGACTGGCAGATCGATGCCGACAATGACATGAATTACGGCATGGTTACGGCAGGCGAGGGCGGCATTCCCGGTGGCGTCGGTCCGACCCCCGACGGGTCGGCGCACGCGACGTTCTACATATCGGTGCCCGACGTGCAGGCGGCGCTCGACCGGGTCGCCGAACTCGGCGGTCAGACCGCGATGCCGCCGATGGATGTGCCGAACGGGCCGACGATCGCGTTCTTCATCGACCCGGCGGGCAACACTGTCGGCCTCATGAAGGGCATGTAGCCCGCACAGCGATGAGGGGCTTCGCGAGGCGCGAGTTCCAGCTGATGCTGCTCCGCCGGATGGCGGACTTCCAGCCCGAACTGGTCAATCGCGCCTTCGCGAAGGCCGGGGCGACGCGGGCCGAGTACCTGGCTGCGCACAACCGATGGGTGTCGCTTCTGCGCTCGGCCAGCGCACCCCAGGGACTCGCGCTGTACGAAGCGGTCTTGGGTCCACCGGACACCGAGCGGGAGGTCGCCATCGGCGACGTCGCGCTGACCGCGCTGACCTGGCCGCTCGCTGGTCTGTGGCCCGATCTGCGCTGGGAGCTGATGGTGGGCTTCGGCGGAGCTGTCATGAACGGCTGGCTCGTTCGGGCGCCTGACGGGCCCATCCCGGCCCTCGACCGGCTCGAGCCGTGGTCGTGTGTCGTCGGTGATGTGCTCGCCCGGTACCCGTCGGCGCAGCAAGCCGACCCGGCCGTTCCGTCGCGGTGGATCATCAACCTGAACGGTCAGTCCCTGCTGTTCGTGCACGGTTTGCTCCAGGTGCTCGCCTGATCTGCGGCAGTACCGGCGAGTACGCTTGGACGGCATGACTGACCAATTCCAGCCTGATGCTCCATTCCCGCAGGTCAACGGCTCGGCGTCGGCCCCGGAGCAGACCGCCAAGGCGGGGCCGGGCGGCCCGATCTCGCCGTGGCCCGGCGAACTCGTCAGGCTGGACATTGGCGAGGTGTTCGTCCGGACCGCCCCGGCAAGCCCGGACGGCGTCAGCGAACAAGGTGTCTTCGTCCACGGCCTCGGCGGTTCCGCGACGAACTGGACCGATCTCATGGGCCTGCTCAGTCACGGAGAACACGGTGCGCCGCCGCTGGCTAGTGCTGCTATCGACCTGCCAGGCTTCGGGTTCTCGCCGCCGCCAGCCGACGCCGGCTACTCGCTGGCCGCGCGCGCAGCGGCCGTCATATCGCTGATCGAGAAGCTCGGAACGTGGCCGGTACACCTGGTCGGCAACTCGCTCGGAGGTGCTATCAGCACTCGAATCGCAGCCAGGCGGCCTGACCTTGTTCGCACGCTCACGCTGATCTCGCCCGCGCTGCCCGACCTGCGGCCGCGGCTGCTGCCGATGCGGCTGGCACTGGTCAGCACGCCGGGAATCGGCACGAGGTTGCTCAGGCGGCTGCAGGCTATTCCGCCGGAACGGCGGACCGAAATGACGATCAATGATCTGTTCGCAGACCCAAGCCTCATGCACCGCGACCGCCGCGCCGAGGCGGTCGCCGAAGTGATCCGGCGCGATGGCCTCGATTACGCCGGCGACGCACTGCTGAGGTCGGGCCGGGCGCTCGTCACCGAGTACACGCGGTCGGGACCGGGCTCGTTGTGGCGCGACGCGGCGCGGGTAACCGCCCCGACTTTGATCATCCACGGCAGCCACGACCGGCTGGTCAACCCGACGACGGCGGCGCGGGCGGCGCGCTCATTCCGGTATGGCCGCGCCGTGGTGCTGCCGCGCATCGGGCATGTCGCAATGATGGAGCGACCGGACCTCGTGGCCGCCGAGATGCAGGGATTCATTGCTGCGGTAGCCCGAGCCGAATCGGATCGCGGCGCCGCGCTCAACCGCGTCGGCAGCTAAGGGCTTCCGGAGTGCTCCTCGCGGCCGCGCAGCTAATTACGGCTGCGGACGAGAACTACCCCGCTCCGTCCGAGGGGTTTGTCGAACTAGCGGACGGTCTCATCACGCGCGTCACCTCCGGCCTGCCACCCCGCCCCGACGTTAGCTTGCCCGACGGGTACCTGGCGCCAGGGTTCGTTGACCTCCAGGTGAACGGTTACTTTGGCGTCGAGTTCCAGACCGTCGACGCCGTTAGCTGGGCTGACGTCGCGTGCAAGCTCCCGGCGACGGGCACGACAGCATTCCTGCCGACGTTGATCACAGCCCCAGTCGACAGCCTTGTAGCGGCGCTATCCACCGCAGCCGGAATCGCCAGGGACCTGCCGGACAGTGGTGCGCGCGTGCTCGGCGTGCACGTGGAGGGGCCGTTTATCGCGCCGGACCGCCGTGGCGCGCACAACCCGGCCTGGATCACCGACCCCACGCCGGCCGCGGTCGCCGCGCTGATCGACGCGAGCGCCGGGCTGCTGCGACTACTCACGCTAGCGCCGGAGCGTCCCGGCGCGCTGGCCGCAGTCGAGCAACTGACCGCTGCGGGTGTCCTGGTCAGCGTTGGGCACAGTGACGCAACCGCCGAACAGGTCGCAGCCGCGGCCAGCGGCGGAGCGCGGATGGTGACGCACTTGTTCAACGCGCAGCGGCCGCTCGGCCACCGGGAGCCTGGTGTTGTCGGCCAGGCCCTCATCGACGAGCGGCTGACCAGTGGCCTGATCGTCGACCTGTATCACGTGGCCGGCCCAGTCTGCAGTCTGGCTTTCCGTGCGGCGCCGGGCCGGATCGCGCTGGTAACCGACGCGGCGGCGCCGGCCGGCATGCCGCCGGGGGAGTACCTGCTTGGCGGCGAGCCGATCACGCTGCCGCCGGCCGAGGGCGCGCCGCCGGTCCGCAGCGACGGAACGCTGGCAGGATCGGCGCTGCGGATGGACGTCGCGATCGCGAACGCCGTCCGCTGCGGCGTCCCCCTCGGCGCCGCCGTCGCGGCGGCGACCCGCA
>Ga0126373_10002838_pt1 | contig 12827 bp, 10 predicted proteins | sample PanSoiMetPlot_11_FD_92545 | JGI IMG/M metagenome (GOLD analysis project Ga0126373, IMG submission 92545) | Tropical forest soil microbial communities from Panama - MetaG Plot_11 | ecosystem: Environmental > Terrestrial > Soil > Tropical forest > Bulk soil | place: Panama | collected 2016-02-17
TCGTAGCCTTTGGACGAAGCTGACTCCGAGATCTCGGATCCCCCTTAGCAACATGTGTGGTGGCCGGAGTAATTGCGCCGTATTCGTGTTAGCTACCGCCACGGATGACTGCCGCTCGATTGTCATCCCGATGCAGTCCAGAACAGCGCCCATCAATTGGCCATATTGCGTCGATGCCTCGGGTAGAATGATGCGCGCTGGCTTTTCCACAGCCAACATTCGCGACATCATCAGCAACTTGGTAGAGATTGTGTCCATCGCGATCTTGGCGAAATAATACGACAGCCGCATCGGCGTGAGCTTGCGCTTAGCCAGATCGGGCATGAAAGCGAGCAACGCTTCGTCAGCGATGACACAGAATTCGTCAAGCGTTCGATAATTGTGCCAGCCCAATTGAATGATCTCGTCAGGCGCAGTCCAGCTGTCGAGGCGTCGATAAGGCACACCTGACATTTCGCAGGCAGCCATTCCGTTCGACGTGGTCGCCACTAGTGTTGTCGCCAAAGAAGGCAGCAAATCGGCAGCAGTCCGTAACGCAGGCTGCCCATCGATCAGAACGATGATCTTTTGTGTCAATTGCTTGAATGCTACCGCAGTCCGGGTGAATCGCGGTTCACCGGACTGCTCATTAATAATGACTTTTGCGCGCCGCCGTTAGGCGGCACGCACCGCTGCGAAGGGCAGCGCGACGCGAAGCGCGCGGCCCAACATCTCGACCAGCAACATGACTTGCCGATCGCCTGAGATCCTTTCAAACAGCCCGACGATTTCGGCCAGAGGCCCGCGCTCAATAAGCAGCGCCTGACCGGGCTTAAAGTTCGGCTCCGGCAAATCCATAACATCCTGCTCGTCGCAGTTGCCGCGAATCGCATCGATGACATACGACGGTACCGCACTCGGCAACAACCCGAAGCTCACCAGCGACACCACACCGAATGTTCCATTGATGCAGCGCCAAGCTTGCGCGTTTTTGTCGAACTTCACGAACAGGTACCGCGGAAATACCGGTGCCAGGACGCTTTCGACCTTACGCGCGTGGCTACGCAGCTTGCGAAAGCGCGGTAAGAAAGTCTCAAAACCTTGGTGGCGCAGATTGGCGTCGGCCTTGGATTCAGCCGCCGCCTGCGTGCGCACCGCGTACCACTGTTTCAATGCGCTACCCCTATTCGCTGGGACCCCGATGCCTATTCATTCAGACCCGAGTTTTACGGCCATGTTCATGCCGTGAACAATAGGCCATTTGGCGACTCCTGGTCAAGGCCCGCAGTCGCAGAATATGAAATTAACCTATTGATTTATATGATATATCTATGAACCTACAACGGCTGCGTCCGAGCCGTGTGGCCGTGTGACCTGAAGAAATTCCGGTGCCAATATGCGCTCGGCGCCGAGCCTCGTGGTCAGCGCCTCAAAGCGCGCCTGCGGATGCTTGGTGTCGGTGATAATGACTGCATCGACCGCACCTGCGGCTTCAAGGCTAGGGAGGACCGGCCAACGATTGCTTCCGTGCACACTCGCGTCATCGACTACAATCAGCTCCACCGAGTGTCCTTGTGCAGCAAGCTGCGCGATCTCGGCCAGTTCGCCATCACCCGCCAACACGATCCGCTTCCACCCGCGCTGTTCACACAGAACAAAAAGATCGCTATAGGCCGCGCGTGCGTGACGAAAAAAATCGAGGGAAACTGAGAGATATTCGGCAACCAACCGCGATTTCTCTGCGAAACCGTCGGGCGTCAGGTAGTACGCGTAGCGCCGTGCCGGTGCCTGACTGATCTTGACCAGTCCCTTCCGCACGCATCGTTTGATCAGCGCGTTTGCCAGCCCAAGGGCAACACCGGCACGGCTCGCGACGCTACGTTGGTTGGTGTGCGCGCCACCATCCAACGCATTCAAGACCGCTAGCATGGTTTGATGCGGCGTCTCGGTCTCAGCGGAACGCGAGAGCTTGTTCACGCTATGAACATGACTTGATATAACGAGAAAGTCAAATTTCCCTTGTCCGGCAGCGGACTTAAAGAAAGCTTCTATGACCATGTCGACGCCGGAAAATAGCCGCTTCGCCTTTGGCGCCAACTGGCGACGTTACGCCAAGGAACTGGACGAAGCGGCCATCCGGCAGGCCGAGATGTCTGTTTGCTCCCTACTTGCTATTGACAACCTCAAGGGGCGCAGTTTTCTCGATGTCGGATCTGGCAGTGGCTTGTTTTCATTGGCCGCGCGCCGGCTCGGCGCATCCGTCCTGTCCTTTGATTACGACCCTGAATCTGTTGCGGTCACGGAAAGCCTGCGTGCCCGATATGACTCGGACAATCCGAGTTGGCGGATCGAACGCGGATCCGCCCTCGATGCCGATTATCTTGCGGGCCTTGGTCCATTCGACATCGTTTACGCTTGGGGGGTCTTGCATCATACCGGCGACATGTGGACTGCACTTGGCAATGTTGCTGGAAACGTGGCACCGAACGGCACTTTGGTAATCGCAATCTACAACGACCAAGGTACCGCCAGCCGCCGCTGGGTATGGATCAAGCGGACCTACAATCGCCTTCCCAAGTCGCTGCGCTTTGTCGTTCTTTGGCCAGCTTTCTTGCGTCTATGGGGTCCGCGCATCATTCGCGACATCCTTGCGGGCCGAGGATTTTCCGCCTGGCGTGACTATCACCGTGAACGCGGCATGTCGCCCTGGCGCGATGTCGTCGACTGGGTTGGTGGCTGGCCATTCGAAGTCGCAACGCCCGATGCGATCATCGCGTTTTTCGTTAAGCGCGGACTTACCCTTGCGCGTTCAAAAACCGTCGGTCGTGGTCACGGCTGCAACGAATTCGTCTTTCGACGCACCTAACCGACGATCGCTTGCAATGCGCGTTCTGTTGCGACAGCGATTGTTTCGGCGCTAAAGCGTTCGACAATCGAGCACCGCAATTCTCTCGCAACGATCGAACCGGCCTCGAGCCGTTCGCGGAGATCAACGAGCCCCTTAACCAAGGCAGCGACATCGCCTGGCGGTACGACCACACCGAGCCCGCCGACGATAACGCTTGCATCGCCAACGTCGGTGACGACACACGGTACGCCGCAAGCCATTGCTTCGGCGACGGCGTTGGGAAATCCCTCCCCAAAGCGTGACGCTTGGCAGACGATGTCTAAAGCGTTTAGGCATGCTCCCATATCCGTGCGTGTACCGGCAAAAATCACGCGCCGCTCGACGCCGAATTGTTCAGCCAAGGCCCGCGCTTGCGGAATTTTGTCGTCATCAATGCCGACGCAGACAAAGCGCCACGAGCGATCACGCGCCAGTTGCTGGGCTGCCGCGAAGAAAATGTGGTGGCCCTTCATTGGGTCGAAGCGCGCGACGTGGCCGACCAGCATGTCGTTTGCTTCAATCCCCCATTCAGCGCGGATCCGTTCGCGGGCAACTGAATCAGGTGCAAACCGCTCCGTATCGACGCCATTCGGTATGACGATTGCGGGCGTTCCACGAAAACCACGGGCATTGATGTCCGCCAATCCTTTGCCCGAATTGACGATCACCCCGTCGGCCGTGCCCGATAGCAGCGCCTCGATGCGATATTGCCGTCCTGTCAACCAATCGTATTCAGCAGCAGCCATACGCGCTGAACGCACCCCAAACACGAGCCGGGGCGCCGGATGAACAAACTGTTTGACGGTTGCAGCGACAATATTGGCGACTGGCAGAAATGCGTAAAGCACGTCGACGCGTTCCCGGACAATGAGGCGGCGCAACCGGAGTAAAAAACCGAAAACATGCCATCGCCCGCCTTTCCTTAGATCGTGGATCGTTACGCCCGATACCACCAGAGTCGAGACGAAGGGGCCGCCGCTATAGAACACCGCGACCGAGACGTCGTGACCGCGTCGCCTAAGGAGCGGCGCAAGCAGCGCAATTTGGCGCTGCGTGCCGCCGACGACTAGCGACTGGCATAACAGCATGATTTTCATGTTGGACGTTCGTGCGCGAACATTTGTCTGGTCAAGCGGGGCGCGCGAACTCTCGGGATGGCGGCGACGAAACCTAGCATGTACCCCCTGCGTGTGAAATGCCGCCGTGATTGACCATCGATGACGCTGCCGATATGCCTGTGGTGATGTCGTCACCGCAGCCAAAACGCATCATGATCGTGATCCCGACGCTAACCGCCGGCGGAGCAGCGCGCGTTGTGTCGAATCTGACCGCGGCCTGGGCAGAACGTCGCTGGACGGTACACATTCTAACCTTTGACAGTGGCGATTCGGTTTTTCCGATCCATCCTGCAGTCATTCGCAAACCGCTCAATCTTGTTGCCGACAGCCACGGAAGCCGCTGGCGTGGGCTTTGGAATAATCTGTGGCGATTGCGGATCCTTCGGAAGGAAATTTCTGCCACACGGCCCGACTTCGTCCTTTCGTTTATCGATCAAACAAACGTCATGACCGTTCTCGCCTTGCTCGGGACCGGCATGAAGGTCGGCGTGTGGGAGAACACGGACCCGGCCAACGCAGAACGCAATCGCTACACTGCAAACTGGGGCCGGCGCTGCGCACGTTTTGTATACCCCTTTGCCAGCGCAATTGTCGCCCAAACTGATGAGGCGGCTGCCTTCCTACGGCAGACGTTTGGTCAAAAAGTTGTTGCCGTTCCGAATCCCGTGCCGCCGCCTCCCTCTGTCGAGCCGATGAAGCTGAAGCGACCCGCGATCATTGGGCTTGGGCGACTCGTTCAAGAAAAGGGATTTGACCTGCTATTGCGCGCCTACGCCGTCATCGCCAGTCGCTTTCCCGACTGGCACCTTTATATATTCGGCGACGGGCCATTGCGATCACAGCTTGAGGCACTCGTGAACGAACTAGGATTTTCTGATCGCGTCGAACTCCCCGGCGCATTGAACGAGCCGACAGTCGCATTGCGTTCAGGAGACCTATTCGTCGTTTCCTCGCATATCGAAGGCTTTAGCCTGGTCCTGGCCGAGGCCATGGCTTGCGGCTTACCAGCGATTGCCACAGATGCAGGTGGCCCGCGATCGATCATCCGTCATGAATATGACGGCCTAGTGGTGCCGCCAGGCGACGCGGAAATTCTTGCATCAGCAATGGCGCGTCTTATGGAAGACGAGGCACTACGTGCAATCTTCGCTGCGCGTGCTCCTGACGTGTTGAACCGCTACTCACTGCTAAATGCCCTTTCCGGCTGGGATGCGCTGTTCGAACGGATGCGCGGTGATGGCCGCTAAGCTGGATCCCACTCCGGCATATCGGACTCACGCTCCTGAATCCGGTTTCGAGCCTGCCCCAACCCGTCAATTGCGGCGCGATCCTCGGCCGCGAGCGTAAAATCGAATACCGCCAGATTTTCTGCCGCATGTGCCGCTGACCGCGCTTTCGGGATAGCCGCCACATCATGCTGTTCAATGAGCCACCGCAAGGCGACTTGCGCCGGTGTTTTGCCGTATTTGGCGGCGATGGCCTGGATCGTCGGATCGCTATCCACACGACCGCGCGCAAGCGGAGAATATGCCACGATGATCATACCCAGGCGCCGCGCTGCATCGCGCACATAGTTCTGCGACAAAAACGGGTGATATTCGATTTGATCGCATAAAAGGTCGGCGTGATACATTTCCACAGCTTCAGCCAGTGGCCTACTACCGAAGTTGCAAACGCCGATAAAGCGGGCCTTGCGGGCTTCGCGCAAACGGGCCATGGCTTCCAATGTTTCCGCTAACGGTATAGTGCTGTTCGGCCAGTGGATGAGCAGCAAATCGACGTAGTCGGTGGCCAGTTTCCGGAGGCTTTCATCGGTCGATCGCCTAACGGCATCAGCCCCTAGATTCTCGCGGTGCAGCTTGGTCACGAGAAAGACGTCACCGCGATCGACGCCGCTCGAACGCAGCGCCCGGCCGATATCGGCTTCGTTCTCATAAAGTTGAGCCGTATCGATATGGCGATAACCGAGACCCAACGCTCGGTCGATGGCGCGCCGCCCACGCCACCCGCGCAAAGACCAGGTGCCGAAGCCGATCGCCGGCATTCGCGCACTTTTGATCGTTAAGTATTTCATGCCCGTTGGCGAGTGCTCTGTTCCGGGCGACAATACGTCAAAGAGCCCGAACCCGCGATGTTCTCCATCAAGCAGCTCAACATCATCCGCGCGGCGGAAATTGCGGAAATCGCTCCGCATATCCCGCAATATGCGCGCGTTCTTGAAATCGGAGCCGGGACAGGTCAGCAGGCTCTCGAATTACAACACCGCGGGTTCGTGATGACCGCAATTGAGATAGCCGATTCAGCGTATGCGAGTGCGCGCGTTTTTCCCGTCATTGATTACGATGGCGCTCGCATTCCATTTCCGGAACGAAGCTTTGACGTGGTCTTTTCATCGAATGCCCTGGAGCATGTTCGCGATCTCGGTAGTCTTCATGCCGAGATCAGGCGCGTGTTGAAGCCAAATGGCCTCGCCATTCATGTTCTGCCAACGCATTGGTGGCGCTTTTGGTCAAGCCTCGCTTCTGGCGTGAACACGTTCATATATCTCGGCGCGGCTCTACGCCGCATGTTCCCAGGCTCCGAAGACCAGCGCAGCGTCAGCCGGGCGTGGTACGAGGCTGTGCGGGCGGGAGGAGTCGCGATACTGCAACCCCGTCACGGTGAACGCGGCATTGGCTTTGCCGAGCTATGGCTCTTCCATCCCCGCTGGTGGCGCAAAAATTTTCGGCGCAATGGATTCGAATTGCTCTACGACAGGCCAATGGGTTTGTTCTATACGGGCTCGATGTTGTTCGGACCACGGATATCGTTAGAACGACGGGCCCAGCTGGCGCAAATACTGGGCAGCTCCTGCCATCTTTTTGTCATGCGACCGGCAGAAACTCCGCAATCATAGTGTTCCGGGGGTTGTATGCTCCGTTGGTAATTTCCTTTGATCGTCGTATTGCACGGCCTGCGGCGACGCAGCCGCAGCCAGACATCGAATCCTAGAATTTTAAGTGATATCGTCGCTGCCAATGGTGAAAACACAGCCGCGTAGCGCGACATTGGTGCGCATGCACACAATGGCATGCCCCGGATTCGTCTATCGCGTCTTGCACCGATGAAACCTGCGATCGTCCACGTCATCACCGAGTTGGGCTCGGGCGGCGCCGAACGCATGCTGCTGCGACTCGTCACGGCGTCAACGCGGTATCGCCACGTTGTAGTATCGCTTTCGCGCGACGGCACCTTAGTTCCGGCGCTTCGTGAGGCTGGGGCCGAGGTCCTTTCGCTCGGCATGCGACGTTACCTTCCCTCCCCCAGGGGAATAATCGGCCTCGTCAAGATCATTCGCCGCGAACAGCCTGTCGTTATTCAAACGTGGCTTTACCACGCCGATTTGATCGGGCTCATCGCCGCAAAGTTGACGAGATATCCCATCGCCTGGAACCTCCGCTGTTCCAACATGGATCTGTCACGATATCGGTGGTCGACGCGGTTTGTAGTGCGGCTCCTCGTCTGGCTCTCGTCCCTGCCCGATGCGGTCTTGGTGAATTCCGAAGCCGGACGTCGATGGCACACGCATTTAGGCTATCGCGCACAGCATTGGGAGCTCATTCCGAACGGCATCGATACGACCGTTTTCTGTCCCAACGCTAATGCCCGAATTCGTTGGCGGCAGCGCCTTGGCGTTAAAGACGGCGCCATCCTTGTTGGCATGGTTGCGCGGCGTGACCCGATGAAAGACCACGAGGACATGTTGCATGCGGCAGCCGCGGCCGCACGCGACCAACCGAACTTGGAATTCGTGTTCGCCGGGCGTGGCGTCACGCCGGAGGACGCAACCTTGGCAAGGTTGGCAACATCGGTCGGGGCGCCCGTTCACCTTATCGGCGAATGCGACGATCCGGCAGGATTGAATGCAGCGCTCGATATTGCCGCCCTTTCATCGGCATTCGGCGAGGGATTCCCGAACGTCGTCGCCGAGGCCATGGCAACCGGCGTGCCGTGCGTTGCAACCGATGTCGGCGACGCCAAATCGATTATCGACCAGACAGGGCTTGTCGTGCCACCGCGGAACGCTCCGGCATTGGCTGAAGCCATTGTGAAGCTTGCCGAAGACGAGATCCTCCGCGTCCGGCTTGGCAAAGCTGCGCGCGAACGGATCGAGCAGCATTACGGTCTTTCAGACGCGATTGCGCGCTATGAAGCGATTTGGCGGTGCTTCGGCACAGCGGCGGAACGTACCGGCGATATTCCAACAGCCGGCACCGTGGGAGATCCCATTGGCCTCGGTTTCGAATTAGAAAAGCCGGCACTCGTGGCCACTCAAATCGACGCGGCGCCAGACACAAGCCGGATTTCCTCAGCGTACGAACGCGTAGCGATGTCGGAACCGTTGAATAAACCACCATCGGCCTATGGCGGTGATGCCTTCTTGCCGCCCAATGAATCCGGGCAGACACAAAAGTCGGCTTCTCGCCGATCCACGCTCCTCAAAATTGCGCAACATGGATTGCCAATTGTCGTCACGATCGGCGCACTGGCGGTAGCGTTTAGCCGTTTCGATCTAGGACAGTTGTGGAAGACTGCATCCAGTCTTCAGCTATCGACACTCGCGATCGTGCTGCTGGCACTCACGCTGGGGAACTTGCTCGCTTGTGTGCGACTTCAGTTGCTTGCCCGCGATTTGCATCATCCGGTCCATTTCAAGGATGCCTTCGCCGCGACGGCTTTGGGCCAGCTTGCTGGCAGTTTCTTTTTTCAGGTTATCGGCCAGACGATCGCCCGCAGCGCCGTTTTTTCGAAGGTCGGCGTATCCATGCCGACGACCATCATTATCACCGGATATGAGCGTGTTGTTGCGGCCGCAATCTCCTTGGCACTTGCGCTCATTGGCACTTTCTATTTGTTCGGCCATATCACGCTTGATCTTGCGGGTGGCGGGAACGAATTTCTCAAGATCATCGCCGGAGTTGTCATTGTCGGAGCCGCTGGAGCTATATTTGGCTGGGGCCAGGGGGCTAAGCGCGCACTCGCACACGTCGCCTGGCTCGATGCGGTTAAGGTTTATTTACGGACGTCACTTGTCAGCTTGCTAATACAGCTGACGACAATGGCTGCATATATCATTGCCGCCATCAGCCTTGCGCATTCAGTTCCGCTTCTCAATCTCTTGGCAGCAACGACCCTCGTGATGTTCGCTGCAAGCGTCCCGGTAAGCCTCGCCGGTTGGGGGTTGCGCGAGGTCAGCGCCATTTATGCGCTGGGCGCCATCGGTGTGCCGTATTCGACCTCCCTAGTCATTGCGTTGCTCATCGGCTTTTCGTCGATCTTGATCATGGCCATGTTGGCGCTCGTGAGTTCGGCGCTGACCAAGTTCGCTCCCGCGAAGACTGTGCAACAAATCGGATCGCGGGCAGGCGCCAGTCACAGCGATTTCCTCAATTGGTGCATCCCACTCTTCGTCGCATCGGCAGTTTTCTTCCAGATTCATGTTCCGGTCGGCGCTGGACAGCTTGACGTCAATCTCGCCGACACCGTCGTGCTCTTTGGTGGCGCACTCTTTGTTCGTCAGATGCTATCGAAATCGATGCGGATGCGTTCAAGTCGCGTACCGAATTCCGGCCTCATGATTGGACTCATGAGTTTGGTGGTTGTGCTCGCGTTCCTGCACGGCTGGTTTGTCGACGGCTGGACCGCCTGGGCATCGACCAATCGGCTCTTTGGCTGGTTGGTCCTGCTGGCTTATGCGGGAACGGGCGCGCTGCTAGCAATACAAAACGGCGGCGAAAGCACTCAGGCTTTGCTGCGGACCTTTGTCGCCGCGGGATTAGCGGTGGTCGTGCTTGAGCTGTCTCTACTCGTTGCCGTTGGATTAGGGGTGGATATTCCGCCCAACTTGCTTGCATATCGCATTGAAGGATTCGCCCAAAATCCGAACGCATTCGGATTCCAACTTTTGCTCGTACTTGCCGCCATCATTGCGCTGCGCCTGTCTGGCTGGCGGCAACGTCTTTCTTTAACGCTCACTTACATGGCGCTTTATTTTTCGGCCTCGCGCGCTGCCGAGGGCACATGCGTTGTGATATGCGTCGCGGCCGTCATGCTTGGCTACATCGACTGGCGGTCTCTGGTAGTGCCGCTTGCCTACGCGATTATCGGCGCACTCGCCATCGCATCGATTGGGCACTTGGTAGTGCATATAACCACTGGCGACCACGCGTCTGCCGCCATCAACAAGTATTTCGGCATCAATTATAAACAACTGACGAAAGGTGATTCCGCCTACGTACAGAACCACGATCGGTGGATGAGCGTCGTTGGCGCATTCAAAATGTTCCTCGCGCATCCTCTATTCGGCGGCGGTCTCGGCGCCTTCGTGTTTGCCGCCGAAAAAACGCAGGGCAAATTCCTCATCATCCATTCGACGCCGCTCTGGCTGTTGGCCGAAACCGGACTGATTGGCTTTCTGGTGTTTGCCGTTCCTTACGTCGCTGTTCTTCGCCGCGAAATCGGTGAATCGTTAAAAGGTCACGTTGATAGTGCCCGCATCCTTCTCGTCTTGTCGTTGATCGCGTTCGGCGCGATGGCACAAGTGCATGACCTGATGTACCAGCGAGCCTTCTGGTTGCTCATCGGCGCGGCCATATTCAGCGCCGCGCACGCGCCGGTTCGTGAGCGCGTTTCTCCTCAGACGGCAGAAACTGCCGGCGAGAAGCTTGCGGCTGTTTCCTGATTGACACCTTCGATGCGGAGGGCGTCGGTTGATTGAACCGCCGCGCGGCCTATCGCGCCATTCAGCGCTTGGTGAAATGGATGACCGGATCGTGGTGGACGGTTCCGACATCACGCTCAACGATCACGAAATCCGCCCGGCGTTACCGGACGAAGATTTCCTTCAGCCGCGTCACCATTTGCTGATGACGGGATGCATCGGCGACGTTGACGCCCTTGCCGACGCCAAGATAGCGCTCGGCGACTTCGGGATTGTGCAACAAATCCTTGCCGGTACCGGCGAGCGTGACACGACCATTCTCGATGACATAGCCGCGATCCGCGATCGCTAGCGACAACCGCGCATTCTGCTCCGACAGCAGGATCGCCCGCCCCTCGGAGCGCAGACCGGCGACGAGACGGAAAATCTCGGTCACCAGCACCGGCGCCAAACCGAGCGACGGCTCATCGAGCACCAAGATGCGCGGCTCGGCCATCAGACCGCGCGCGATCGCCAACATCTGCTGCTGGCCGCCAGACAGGTTGCCGGCTTGTTCCTTAAGTCGTTGACGAAGAACGGGAAATCTCTTGCACACATGGTCGATCCGCTGCGCCATGGCGGCCTCGCCAAGATCCTTACGCCGCGGATAGGCGCCGAGCCGCAAATTCTCGATCACGGTCAGGCCGCCGAAAATCTGGCGGCCCTCCGGCACCAGCGACACACCCGCTAGCACCCGCGCTCGCGCATTGAGCCGGTCGATCCGGTTGCCATCGAGCGTGATCGTTCCCGCCCGCGGCGTCAGCAGTCCGGAGATCGTCTTGACCAGCGTCGATTTGCCGGCGCCATTGGCGCCGACGAGTGCGACGATCTCGCCCGGCGCCACCGTCAGGTCGATGTCGTGAATGACATTCGCGGTTTCGTAGCCAGTGGAGACGCGTGCCAGTTCCAGCATTATGCCTCCGCGCCGATATACGCGGCGATAACGCGCTTGTCCTGCTGGATCTCGCGTGGCGAACCGGATGCTACGATCGAGCCGGCATCGAGGACGACGACCTGGTCGGCAACGCCCATAACCAGCGACATATTGTGTTCGACGACGATCACTGTGACGCCGCTATCGCGCACAGCGCGCAACAACTCAGCCAGGTCCGCGGTTTCGGCATCGTTGAGGCCAGCCGCCGGCTCGTCGAGCAGCAGCAACCGCGGCTCCGCCATCAGCGCACGCACCACTTCGAGAATCTTTTGCGCACCCATCGGCAAGTCGGTTGCGGCGACGTCGCGAAACGACGCCAATCCTACGAGTTCAAGCAGCCGGTCGGCCTTGGCGGCAAGCGCCTGTTCCTCGCGCCGTGCACTCGTGAACCAGAGCATGTGCTGCCACGTCGGGACACCGAGATGCATATGCGCGCCAGCCAACACATTCTCGTGCGCCGTCATGCCCGGAAAGATGCGTGCGGATTGGAACGTGCGGATCAGGCCAAGGCGCGCGATTTCGCCGGGGGCGCAGCCGCGGATCGAGCGTCCATAAAAATCGATCGCGCCGCTGTCGGCGGGATAGAGGTTGGTCACCAGATTGAACAGCGTGGTCTTGCCCGCACCGTTAGGCCCGACCACCGCTGTCAGACTGCCGTCCGGCACGGTCACCGACACGTCGGCAATCGCCATGACGCCGCCGAAGCGTTTGGACAGATTCTTGATGGCGAGCGCCGCCTCGGTCATGGCACCGCCTTTTCGGCGGCGGTGGCAGACGTCGCACGCCGACCGAGCCAACGGGCCAGGTGCACGGCGGCGAAGCCGAACATACCTTCGGGCAGCCACAAGAAGCACAGAACCAGAAGCAAGCCTTCGGCTAGCGTCTTATAGAGCGCGAACGGCTGGAACACAGTCGGAAGGAGAGTCAGCAGCGCGACGCCGAGAGCCGAGCCTACGAGCGTGCCTTCGCCGCCGGCCACGAGCATGGCAATCATCTCGAACGAGCGCGGCGTGGCGACCATCTCTGGCGCGAGGAAGTGGAAATAAAACGCATAGAGGCTTCCGGACAGCGAGCCGAGCGCGGCGCTGATCAGGAACGCCGCGAGTTTGTAGCGCACCACATTGACGCCGAGCGCCACCGCTGCGGTCTGGTCGGTCCGTGTCGCGATAA
>Ga0126373_10002839_pt1 | contig 12826 bp, 10 predicted proteins | sample PanSoiMetPlot_11_FD_92545 | JGI IMG/M metagenome (GOLD analysis project Ga0126373, IMG submission 92545) | Tropical forest soil microbial communities from Panama - MetaG Plot_11 | ecosystem: Environmental > Terrestrial > Soil > Tropical forest > Bulk soil | place: Panama | collected 2016-02-17
GCGGTTTTGTGGGATCACATCTGGTGGAATACCTGCTCCGGCAAGGCACCCGTGTCGCCGTTGTCTCTCGAACTCGAGGAAAGTTGAGTGGCTTGGTTGATGATAGCCATTACACCTTCTTCCCGTGCGACCTTCGCAATAGAGATCAAACCGACGAAGCGGTTACAAAGTTTCAGCCCGGAATAGTAATTCACCTTGTAGCTCATCCTGATAGCCGCGAAAGCGTCGATCAGGCAACTGCGTGCGTGCAGTGCAACGCACTCTGTACGCTCAACATTCTTGAGTCGTTCCGAAAAAGCGGCTGTGGTGAACTCTTTGTCTACGGTGATTCCTGCAAGGTTTATGGCGACGCGCTCGTTCCTTATCGCGAGAGCACCCCGATGAATCCAGTAAGCTCCTACGCTATTGGGAAAGCAACGGGATGGTACCTTTGTAGCTCATACCAGAGTGTCTACGGCCTTCCCTGTGTTTCGATTCGCCCCACAATGATTCACGGACCTCGCCAAAGTTTCAATCTAGTCAGCTATGTCGTGAACTGCGTATTGGATGGCAAGAATGAGGTTGTGCTGGACGGCGGAAAACAAACTCGCGATCTGCTGTGGATCGAAGACGCTATTCAGGCGTTCGCCTCAGCGGCTGGTAAGGGTCGGGCTCTCGCCGGCAACGTGATCAACATCGGTGGAGGCTGTGAACGATCCGTGGAGGAATTGGCCCACATCATTCTCGACATACTAGATAGCCGCATTCCTGTCGTCTGCTCTCAAGGACGGATCCGGCCAACGGAAATGCAGCGGAGCTACTGCGACAACCTTGAAGCGGAGAAGTATTTGAACTGGCGGCCTGCCGTAGAATTGCGGACCGCTCTCGAGAAAACCATAGCAGCGTTGACTCAAAGCTCTATTGTGGCAAGAGCTGCTGCGGCTTCGCTCAGTTCCAGTGCAGCAGCTTAGGAGTTAAAAGATGTCATTGGCTCAACAGTTCTTGCGCAAAATCCCGCAATATACGCGTCATGCTCGTCACCTTCGTGCGGTCGTGGGTCACGGATCGCCGAAGAAGTGGTTGAACCTTGCACAAGCAGAGTACGAACGCAAAAGGCGGCGCCTTCGCGTGCGCAGCTTTCCCTATCTACTGATCATCGATCCCTGCAATTATTGCAATCTCCGTTGTCCACTTTGTCCGACAGGGATCAACCAGTTAGGACGTCCGCAAGCAATGCTGTCATTCGAGCACTTCCGGCAGCACTTCGATCCGTTGTCGCCTTACTTATTTGAAGCTTATCTGCACAACTGGGGCGAATCGCTCCTCAACAAACAAGTCTTTCGGATGATTGATCACGCTCAGAAGAGCAACGTGGGCACAAACCTCAGCTCCAATTTTTACCGTGTGAGTTCTGACGATATGGACAAACTGCTCGATTGCGGCTTGGAGTACCTGGTGATCTCTCTGGACGGCACGAGTCAAGAAACCTACGGACAGTACCGCATCGGTGGCAACTACGACCAGGTCATGGAAAACATGTGCGAATTCCTGCGCCGGCGCAACATACGGAAGCAGAAAACTCCGGTGGTGGAATGGCAGTTCATCGTCATGAAGCAGAATGAGCATCAGGTCGAGGAAGCGGAACGCTTGGCAAAACAAATCGGGGTCGACCTCATTCGTTTCATTCCAGTTGGAATGCCGTTCGAGTTCTGGAATCGCCAAGAAATCGCAGATCAGTGGTATCCCACGGGCGTGCAAGGGCGCGTCGAAAGCAACCACGAAGAGCAACAGTTCGGGCAGGCTGAGAAGCCTTCACCCTGTTTTTACCTGTACAGATCGATGGTTGTGAATTCAGATGGCGGAGTTTCGCCCTGCTGCGTGGTCTACAAACAAAATCGCGACTTTGCAAAACTCGACGGCGTCGTAGACCTGCCGTCCTTGTGGAATAACGAAAAATACATCTCTGCCCGCTCGCTCTACTCAATAGAAACACCTTCGCAGAAACGCGCGACTGTATGTGATGTCTGCGATATCTTTGCGCGCCACCCAAGCAAGCTCCGCGTTCCTTTGAAGCAAGAAAAGCTGGTGATATTGCCGATGCCGCAGCCGGAGTCAACTCACGCAAAGGAAGAAAGCAAAGCTGCAAATCAGGGCTGATATCGCACGTTATTTAAAAGCGTTTAGAACAGGGGGAAGGTATGGAAAGAGCTACTGCAGCACGTCGTATTTATGAAGGATCAACGCTGGGGCTGTCGCCCATTCCCACCCAACCACAGGAGCGCAACGAGCGGCCAGCAGCCCTGCAAGTTCGCGATGAAGTCTTCCGAATTCTTGCGCGTATCCGCACCCAACTCTCCAGTGACGACCGGGTGCTTCTCTTCACGGGAGTCACAGAGAGCGAGGGATCTTCGGAGCTGGCCCATGAGTCTGCTCTTGCGCTTTCAAAAATTGAAGGGGGGATATTGCTACTTGACGCCGCTATCTCTTCACCATCGCTCCACCAACGCTTTGGGGTTCCTGCCTCTCCCGGCCTTGCCGAAGTCATAACCCGCCGGTTTAGTCTTTCGGAGTCTGTGCGGGCGGACGTCGATGATCGACTTCATCTAATGCCGGCCGGCAGCTCGAAGCTAGGGGCTGCCGAGCTTTTTGCTTCCCCTGAGCTACAGATGATCATGCAGGTCTTACGCACCCAGTACCGCTACATCATCGTAAGTGGCCCGCCAGTCTTAACCGAAGCTTCGTCGAGTCTCGTGAGTTGCGCAGCGGATGGAGTTGTGCTCACCCTCTCCTCCGGTTCCCAGCGCCGTGCGCAGGCGCTGGCCGCATATAACGAACTGGTCGCGGTCAAAGCAAGAATGCTTGGAGTAGTGTTGTTTACACCCGAGCAAGCTGACAGTAACCGTAAGCCGGAATCAGGTCCACCACCCGACGCTCCATCTGGATCAGTCACACAATTGGCCAAACCGCACCAGATCATTCCACAAAAAACCCAAATGCGATCCGGGCAGGAAGTTCTGTTTGCTGCGCTCCTGCAGGCCGGTTTTCGCTTTTGATCCCATGAACCGTGAGCAGAAGCCGAGTCTCAATTCCTGCGCCACGGGCCGAAACGCGATAGAAAAGCTAAATGGCCGCCTCCGCAATTAGTCTTCAGTCTCACCCAGTTTCGAGCCATCGTCGCCGCATATCTGTACTCCACTTGATACACACCGTGGCGTACGGCGGCGTGGAGACAGCCATACTGAATTGGCTCGAAAATCTGGATCGCAGCCGGTTCGATCCACATTTAGCCTGTTTTACGAATCCCGGCCAGACAGAGCAACCCTTCGTAGATGCCGTTCTAAAGCGGGGAATGAAGATCGAAAAAATCAGTTGGGGGCGGCGTAAACCAGTCTGGAAATCCAGCACCGAGCTCCTCCGGTTGATATCTCGTTTCGACGTGGACATTCTTCATACCCACAATTGCTACGCCGATTGTGTAGGAGCTCTGGCTTCCTGGAGGCGTCCGGTTAAGACCATCACCACGTTGTACGTATGGTCGTCTTTAGGTTGGAAGCGCAATCTCATCCAGCGCGTCAATCGCGTCGCAATTCAAAACTTCGATTTGATCACCGCACACTGCGACGACACGTATCGCAAGACATTAGAAATGGGCTTTAGTTCGGGAAAAGTAGAGACTCTAATATGTGGCTTTCCGTCTCAGGCAGTAGATCTTCATTGGGATGAACGAGAAGCTCAACGCAAGCGCCTCGGCGCACACGACGATGAAATCGTTCTCCTCAACGTGGCCCGCCTTTATCCAGAAAAAGCACAAGCGTCTCTGTTGCAAGTTTTTCGCCGCCTCTTGTATGACGTTCCCAACGCTCGCCTATGGATTGCGGGTGTTGGCCCCCTTGAGAGCGAACTCCGGGCATTAACATCGGAGTTAAATCTCGATGATAAAGTTCAGTTCCTCGGGTTCGTGCAAGATCTCCCCACGCTGCTGGCTCTGCCGGACATTCAGGTGAACTCATCAACCAGCGAAGGCGTTCCTTTGGCGATCTGCTCCGGAATGGCGGCCGGCTTGCCGATCGTCGCTACGGAAGTAGGTGGCTTGCCTGAAGTCATCAAAAACGGAGAACGCGGCCTGCTTGTTCCCCCAGAGAACGAGCAAGCCTTTCTAGATGCCCTTCTGTTTCTAATTCGATCTCCGGAAATGAGAAAACAGTTGGGAGCAAAAGCCCGAGCTTTCATCGAAAACGAGTATTCCCTTTCTCAAGCTGTTCGAAGAGTGGAAAAAACTTATGAGGAGGTTTTCGCGAAGTGCGGATCGGCGTCTTGATCGGGATGGTTGGCCGCAAAGCTGGCGGGCTGGAGTCGTATGAGTTTGGACTGATCAACGCTCTCCATAAGCTCGATTGCGAGAATCAATATCATCTCTTCTGCCTCAGCAGCGAATCGGTCTCGTCACTTTCCTCCCGCACTTCCAATTTTCACTGTCATGCGCTGTGGCCCGGGAACCGCTGGATCAGCTTGCCTCTCACTCTGCCGATAGCCGCAAAGGCACGCGTTGATCTGCTACATGCCACATTCGTTAGGCCTCCATTCTCCCCTGTCTCCACGGTCTTCAGCGTGCATGATCTGGGAATGTTTACCAATCCGGAGTTTTACCATCCAGCACTGCGCTGGCGCATGAACCACCTGATCCGTTCCGGGATTCGGCGCTCGAGAATGGTGATTTGCGTCTCCAACACAATACGTGAATTAGTGCGAGAGGAGTTTCGAGTTCCAGACGAACGACTGACTACCGTCTATCACGGGATCTCACCGCGTTTTCGCCCATTGCCACTCAAGCAAACGGATCCAATAATAAGGAAGCACGATCTCCGCCGTCCATTTTTCCTTTTTGTGGGTCAGCTAAGAGAAGGAATCAAGAATCTGAGTCGGCTCGTCAAAGCGTTTCATCTGTACCGCGGCCGAGGTAATCCAGAAGTCCAGCTCGTGTTAGCCGGCCGTCGACCCCATCAAGGGCGTTACCCCGCGGATGGGTTGGACGCGACGATCCGAGACCTCGGCCTGGAGCCACACGTAAGAGAACTCGGATATATCGAGGACGATGACCTTCCTGCGCTGTATGGCCGTGCAGAAATGTTGGTTTTCCCCTCTCTTTGTGAAGGCTTCGGGTTCCCGGTTCTCGAGGCTATGGCGTGTGGCACGCCCGTACTCAGTTCCAATATCGACACATTGCGCGAAATCTCGGGCGGGGCCGCCTGGTTGGTCGATCCCACTTCGGTTGAAGAAATCGCGCATAGTATGTCGCACCTCAGTTCCGACTCAGGGATTCGTAGCGAGCTACGCATAAGAGGTTTCGCACGAGCAGCTTCGTTCACTTGGGAACGGGCAGCCCGAGAAACACTGGCAGTTTACCGTCAGGCATTAGAAATTAGTGATCCCCATCCGCGCTCTTCGGCTGCTGCGGCTGACTAAACGCGAAATTTATGAATTGGGTTGTCGCTGATCACATCCCGCAGTCTCCCGCGAATACCGAGGCATACTTCGCAGGCAAAACCCTGCTCTGCCTTGCGACGCAGGAATGGGATGCACATTGGACGCCGGTGCAACAGGTCATGCTCCGGCTCGCTCCGCAGAACCGAGTCATCTATTTCGAACCTTTTCATCCACCGTTGGCTTGGGCTAAACGTGGCAATGAACTTCTTCGCCGGCAGAGAGCCGAGCGAGTCCCGCGCTTGCGCGAGATCCACCCGAATCTGTTCGTGTACCGGCCGCGTGAACGCTACGCTCCTTTTCACCTGCGTTCTCGCCTGGCAGCACGCATAAATGCTCGACTTTATAAATCTGAGATTCGCTCTTTGTTGATGAGGATGAATGCCAATCGACCCTGGCTTTGGGCCTTCTTTGCCCAGAGCCTTTCAGTCCTGGAACTCCCGTTCGAACAAGTTGTTTACGATTGCGTAGATTATTGGCCCGGGTTCTTTCCTAACACCAAAGAACGGGACTACGTCTCCTTTGTGGACACAGAACTCTGCAGACGGGCCAACCTTGTGTTTACGGGTTCAGAGCCTATGCGGCTCCGTCAATCGAAGCTGAATCCTCGCGCTTTCACCGTTCCCCACGCCGCTGACATTCCGCATTTCCTGAAAGCCAGCGACCCGGAAACCGTCGTGCCCGCCGAGTTAGATGAAATTCCACACCCGCGAATAGGGTTCGTAGGCATGATGGATTCCGTGCGGTTTGATTCCGACCTGATTCGCACTCTCGCTGCGAACACGGCGCACCATTTCGTTTTTGTTGGAGGATTCGCCGGCGGTGCACACGATTTGCTACCTGCTCGCGAGAACGTCCACTGGCTGGGAATGAAATCCATCTCGCAGCTTCCCGCGTACCTGAAGGGAATGGACGTGTGCATCATGCCCTATCGCCTGAACGAAGCAACGCAGAACATATATCCACTAAAGCTTCACGAATATCTCGCTACAGGAAAACCTGTCGTCTCGACTGCGATCAGCGCGGTACAGGACTTTCGTGAACTGATCTACGTCGCCGACAATCATGGTGATTTTGCTTCTCTCCTGGAAACGGCATTGCATGAGCGAGACAACCAAGTACGCGAACGGCGGCAGAGTTGTGCTCGCCAACATACTTGGGATGCACACGTTGCAGCCAAGGTGAAAATTATCCTAGAGCACCTCGACGAGAGCTCCCTCCAACCGGAGCAGCCCTTCGGCAGAATCGCGTAGTCGTTCTTGTGGGCCGCAGTCGTCCACTCGTCTATTCATATTTTCTGGACTTCTAAAAATGATGTTTTGAAGTGCGTGTTGCCTCAATCACTCAGGAGGAAACATGGGATCATGCGGCAAAGCAGGCGTATTGAAAATTTCACTAGCAGTCCTGATGTTCTCCGTAAATAGCTGGGCCGCAATTCAGGTCGGCCTTTCTACGAATTTGACAGCACCGCAGCCGGTGGGCACTCCAATCGTTTGGACCGCCACTGCGTCCGACGTAAACTCGGGAACATTAACTTATCGTTTTAGCGTCGCGTCCTCGGGTGCACCGTTTTCCATCGTCCGAGATTATGGCTACGGAAATACGTTGACTTGGGTGCAAAGTAGCGCTGAAGGAAACTATCAAATCCAGGTAACAGTAAAGAACAACACCACGATGGAAGCAGTCAGCACCGTCCAAAGCTTTCTCATAAACCCCGTCGCATCGGCGAGCCTTCCCATCGTAGTTTCGCCCACCGGTAACCCCCTCGTCGCTCTCTACAGCACAGTTGTATGCCCCGCGGGATATGCAGTTTCGGTCGCGTTCCAAGCCTTGGGAGATCTCACGGCCCAGTATACGCCTGCCCAAATATGTGTAGGAACCACACTCAACGTTTACATAGCCGGAATGAGGCCCAACACTATGTACATAATGACAAGTGGGATCTGGTCCGGCGGTGTGTTCTGGCCCATCACAAGCGCAGTTACGTTTCTGACAGGATCCATTACCGGCGTTGCGTTACCGACCATCACTACCCTGAGCGCGCCTCCTGCGGGAAGCTCGTCACGTCCTGTCCTGTTGCATTCCTTCATCGGTGGCTCGTTCACCGATACGGCTACCGACCTTGCCGGCAACGTGATTTGGTATTACACGCCGCCTGGCACCGGCTACATAACGCAGGCGGAGCCCGGCGGAAAGATGTTCGTAATACCTTTTGGCGCGAATGATCCCTATCTGCAGCCTCTCAGAGAAATCGACCTCGCAGGCAATACCATCCTCGAAACCAATGCTGGCGCGGTGAATCAGCAACTCGTCGCATTAGGAGCACAGCCGATCACCTCATTTCATCATGAAGCTCGCCGGCTCCAAAACGGCAATATTCTGGTTCTCGGATCCGTCGAGCGCATGAGTCCGTCGGTGCAGAACGGGGCCGATGTTATTGGCGACGAAATCATTATCTTGAGTCCGAACCTTCAGGTTCTGTGGACCTGGAATGCATTCGATCACCTCGATGTAAACCGCACGGCGATTTTGGGCGAAACCTGCACCAATCTCGCACCGGGATGCCCGCCGATTCACCTTGCTTTGGTGGCCAACGATTGGATGCACAGCAATGCGGCAGACGTCGGAATTGATGGGAACATCATTCTTTCTGTGCGCCATCAAGATTGGATCGTCAAAATCGATTACGAAAACGGCGCCGGTACCGGCGCCGTGCTATGGCGCCTCGGAGCCGGCGGAGATTTCACGATCGTTTCAAGCGATCCTTCGCCGTGGTTCTCCCACTCTCACGGCGTCCACTGGGAGTTTGGGACGCTTGGATACCTGTCGTTGTTCGACAACGGCAACAGTCGACATGCAACCGATCCCACGGCCCGCAGCCGAGGTCAATTGCTGGGCATCGATGAGACGAATCATCTCGCCGCTCCTATCTTGAACTTTGATCTCGGGGTTTACTCCCCTGCATTGGGATACGCGCAAATTCTTTGGGACGGGAATGTTCTCTCAGCTCACTACGAAGCCGGTGACGTTGGAGGAGGACCACTGAGCAACGCAATCACAATTTACTCCAGCGGAGTTGGCACTATGCAAAGTCTTGCCAACACTTATCGAAGCTTTCTAATGCAGAGCATGTACCAGCCATAGGCATCGCGAGTTCGCGGACGCCTACCAGCCCCGTGCTGTTGCATCCTGCGTGAGCCGCGCAAAGGCCGGCTTATTCGTCAAATCCACTCTTCTGAGCCCTAATGATTCGAGAAGCGCTGCAAAGTTAGGGTTGGTTATGCCATAGTACGCGGCAGTAGCGGTTGCTGCCGCCGAACTTTCATCATTGAGCCGTGTAAAACAAACAAACTCGATCTGGCTGGCGTACTTGTCCCAGGCTGTAAAGATGTTGTCGACAAACGTGGCCTGCTGATCTTCGCTGCTCTTGAGGCTGGAGCCGCTGGAGTAGCCTGCTTCCCGGATCTCGATCGGTTTCCCCGTATACGAGGCCATTAGGGCATCGATATCGCCTGATATCGTACTTGGATCTTTCACCGTGAAATCGGCATTCAGCGGATAGTACGAAAACATGTACACGTCGCTGTTCGCGGTCAGAGTAGCGAATTGCGACTTCCAAGTCCCACGAGCTCCGTAGAGCGTTCCTTCTATTCCCACTCGCGTACCCGGCCGCTTCAAGCGAGCGTACGCGGAAACGGCGTTATAAAAGTTCGTGTATTGGGTCCAAAGCGTCGGGCTATTCAGGTAAGAATCGACTTCGTTCCCAATTCCTAAAGAAACAAGTTGCGTGTTCGGCAGGGCAGCGAAAATCTGATCTAACAGAAGGTCGAATCGAGAGATGACCGTGGGGTCGTCGAAGGGCAAACCGACGAGGTCCGGCGGCATGTCTTTCACCGTGGTATTAATCACCGCAATCATCAGACTAAGTGACATACCCTGCTGCGGTAGCAAAGTGCTGGCGGGCTGCAATACGATCGTGTTGTAGACATTGGGGCTCGTTTCGATCATCGTCCAGGTTACTAGCTGGATCACGGATTGCGCTCTAGCGCTTTGCGCTGCCTGCAGAGACGCCTCCAGGTTCGTGCCAACCAGTGCGTCCATTGCCAAAATGCGGGACCCTTTCGGCACGACGTGAACAGAGTTCGAAGAAACGGATGACTGCCCGCCACAGCCCACCAGCAGGGCTAAGGAGATAAAGAGGATCGTTCGCGCCGGGGACATCGCTTTCGGCATTTCTCTTGTTCGCTAGTGAGTCCAAGTGGGACTCGAGGCATTATTGCGAGTGGCGTACCAAAATTGTGCTCCCGAGGTCGTGGTTAATCTGAGCACAGAAGGCCATGCGCGTTCCTTCGACAGAATCGTCGAGAATCCCTCACCTTAACCTCTTCTTTATTTACCGCCACTTCCTCCAATAGCTCGCCAATCCGAGCTTTCTGCTTACTTCCTCAGCAACTGAGACTGCTCCTGAAACACCTCCCAGCTCTTCTTCGGCTTTCCTCCGTCGTCCAGCATCCCTAAGCTCTTGAGGTACGCCTTAAAGCTGTCAGCGTTCGGGAGACTGTAGTATCTCGCGAGCGTGTCGACAACCGAATCGGAGAGATCGGACATGAAAAGGAAATTCGCTCCGATGAAATCCTCTGAATGCTTCTGCAGTTGACGGAATACGGCAGCGAACATCGCCGCCTGTTTTTCTTCCGAGCTGCCATTAATCGCGGAACTTGGATAGCCTACTTCCTGCAAAAGTATCTTGCGCCCGTGAGCGACTTGAATCATGCGTCCGAAGTCGGCGGGAACATCACTGGCATCACGCACAGTGAAGTCCGGATGCAGAGGATAATAGGTAAGCGCCAGGAACTCAGTCTGCTGCAGGAGCGGTTTGAGCTGGTTGTCGGCGATCGAAAGACCATCGAAAGTGATGCTGAGACTTACGGGCGTCCCTGGAAGAGTGGCCTTCACCACCGACGCTGCCGAAGCAAAAAAGTCGCGATATTCTCCGATCTCACCCTGGTGACCTTTGAAATACCCGTCGACCTCATTTCCGATCAGCATGTAACGTAGCTTGCCATGCATGCGCGGCAGCATCGCGTGAAGAAGGTTCGTCATACGATCCTTAACGTTAGGATCGCGAAACGATTTACTCGTCAAATCCGGCGGCATCGCCCTCTGGTTCGTATCGATGCCCCGCAGGTTACAGACCAGCGGCAGGCCAGCACTCACCGCTTCGCTAATGAGAAAATCAAGATCTTTGAACTGGTACTTCCCAGGCTGTGGTTCCAGCTCATTCCACTTCGGGCTCAGATAAACATAGGTGACGCCGGCACTCAGTGATTGTTCGAATCTCCTTTTAACAGTTTGCGGCGTATAGCCTTCATTCGGGGCCGGGTTAGCTGCCAAAGCAATCCACGTATTGCCTGACCCGACGCTTGCCTTCGCGCTCAGCGGAGGGGGCTGCACAACAGGCGGTTCTGTGGCAGCCGCGGATAATCCAGACGCTGCTTCGTCGAGAACAAAGGCCTGCGGTCCTTCCCCAAACTGCACGTACCCAACTCCGGGTGCAAAAAACCAATAGAGTTTGTTCCCCTGTGAATTGATCTCTTGAATCTCTGCACAATTCGTATAAGTGCGCGTACGAGTCCTTACCGTTTTACTGCGGCTAACTAACGTAAGCGTGCCAATATGATTTTTCCAACTCTGTCCATCTCGCGCAGTAAAGTCGTAATAGACGTCGCTTGAGGGGGGTGCGCTCTGGCCGCCCATGGTCAGGGCTGTGAGAACATATTTTCCACCCTGAGGCTGGAACGTCATTACGCTGTTAATCCACGGGTTCTCGAATTTCACATCGAACTGATTGTCGTGCATGGAAAGGACTTCGAGGATGATCGGTTTGCCAACCGCAGGGGACCGCAGCGTCCATTTTTGCCCCGCTACGAGCGGCAGATAATCAGAAGGATCAGATGCCGCAGCGAAACGCGCGAACACAAATAGGCAAGCAATGCTTAGCAATACCCTAATTCCGTGGGCTTGCTCGGTCAAAAACCTTGGCCCGTTCTTTCGCACCTTTGGCCTCCTGTAGGCGAGTTCCACAAAGTATACCTTCTGTCGCCACCGGACATCGACCACATATCGCCGGCACTGTACGTCACTCTCAGTCGCCCTTCTTCTCGCATTGAAAGAAACCACTGCTGGACGATTTGCGCGACATGCCGTTTGGAAACTTATGGACATCTTGCCGACAAGTACGGCGTGCATTGAGAAAAGCCGGTGGAGGCGATAATACCGGCGACGGGATTTTTCCCGAAATCACTCTCGTTCAGGGAACGCTGGAGGCAAAAACAAGCGGACGTTCGCTTTTCACTTATTGTCCCCTAGTATCCCTGATCGAGAAATCGTCAGGACCGCATGTTCGATTAACCGTCAAAGCCCAACACAATTCGCGAGAAGCAACGCGTAACGCCCAGATTTGGGTTAGCAAGAGTTATGCGTGGGGAATTGTAGAGATTGGCTCAGCCAGCGGAGTTCAAACCATCATTTCAGTCGACTCGGTACTTTCTACATGGCAAGTTACAATTTCCACAGAAAAATCGGCTTGAACAGGAATTTGTAACCCCCCCATTTAATGGGCATTTTGGATTCTCGACAAGTCTGATCACACTCTCGCTGCGATGCGAGAAAACGATTGGACGAGGGTGCTGGGATGGCCGGGATATCGGGTCTATCAGCACGAAATCAATGAGCCGGCCAAGACCCTGAAGCTGTGCGTGCGGCGCAAGCGAGGGAACCGAAAGCTGGTTTGCACGGGCTGCGGGCGCAAGTTCGCAGATGCCTACGACAGCTATGAGCGAGAGGTGCGCGATCTGCCGTGTTTTGAATACCGAACCACGGTAGTCGTGGAACTGTATCGGGTGCGTTGCCCCGATTGCGGCATCAACGCGGAGAAGGTGCCGCAGTTGCCGTCGAAGGCACCGTTCAGCAAGCGCTTCGAAGAGGCGGTGGGGCTGGCGTGTGAAAACGCCCCAGTGCGGCGGGTGGCGCGAGCGTGTGGACTGGCCGCCAGTACGTGCCGGCCATCGACCTGCGCTGTCTGAAGCGCTGGGCGGCAGGACGGAGAAAGCCGGCCTTGCGACAGATGGGCGTGGGCGAGATTTATTTGGGGAAGAAGCAGAAGTTTCTGACGGTAGTGAGCAACCTGGAAAGCGGGGAGCCGCTATGGTTGGGCCAGGAGCCGTAAGAAAGAGACGCTGGATGAGTTTTTGGAAGAAGCATCTGAGTGCCTTCCAGCGGGGTGCGATCCGGGCGGCCTGTGTGGACATGTGGGAGCCATATCGGCAAAGCATTGAACAGTGGGAACAGGCGAAATTACTGAAAA
>Ga0126373_10002841_pt1 | contig 12822 bp, 12 predicted proteins | sample PanSoiMetPlot_11_FD_92545 | JGI IMG/M metagenome (GOLD analysis project Ga0126373, IMG submission 92545) | Tropical forest soil microbial communities from Panama - MetaG Plot_11 | ecosystem: Environmental > Terrestrial > Soil > Tropical forest > Bulk soil | place: Panama | collected 2016-02-17
AGCCTGCACCGGGATTTTCTGCCGTCGTCGTGGGGCATGTATTATCCCACGCGCTGGGACTGGGCCACGTACGTCGGAACGATCGGCCTGTTCCTGACGCTGTTCTATTTATTTATCCGCTTCCTCCCGATGATCTCCATTTTCGAAATGCGGGGGCTTGTGGAGGAAACGAAGGAAGGAAAGGTGAAGTAAGGCGCGCGAAATCGGATGCAAATATTTCACCACAGTACGAACCTGATCTCGCGCATGAGCATTTACGGCGGCGCCTTCATCGTCGCCGCGCTCGGCTGGGCGCTTTATACGATCGCGCTCTCGCCCTACTACACGGAAGTGAATATTGCGCGCGAACAGCCCGTGCCTTTCAGCCACAAGCATCATGTCGGCGAGCTCGGCATCGACTGCCGCTACTGTCACACGTCCGTCGAGAAATCCTCGTTTGCGGGCATCCCGCCCACGCAAACCTGCATGAGTTGTCATTCGCAGATTTGGACCAACGCTTCCATGCTCGAGCCGGTGCGCGCCAGCTACCGCGACGACACATCCATTGCCTGGACTCGGGTCAACGGCCTGCCCGATTTTGTGTACTTCGACCACAGCATCCATGTGGCGAAGGGCGTCGGCTGCACAACGTGCCACGGCCCGATCGCCGAAATGCCGATCACCTGGCGCGCGAACTCCCTCTACATGTCGTGGTGCCTCACTTGCCACCGTGAGCCCGAAAAATTCGTCCGCCCAAAGTCCGAAGTCTTTAACCCGCGTTACGAGCCGCCCTCGAACCAGGAAGAGCTCGGCCGCAAGCTCGTCGCGGAATACAAAATTCAAGGCGTGCGGCAGTTGACAAGCTGCACCACGTGCCATCGCTAAGGGGCGGGAGAGACGCAAAGAAATACGGGTAACGAAACGATGAGCGCAGAGCACAAACCGAACCCCGCGCCGCAAGCCGCGCCAGCAAACGCGATCGACCTCGACGTCGCCCGCGCCAGGCTGGCCGCCGGCAACGGCAAGCAGTTCTGGCAGAGCTTGCAGGAGCTTTCCGGCACGCCCGAATACCGCGACTTCCTCGAAAACGAATTCCCCTACGATCCGGAAAAGGAATCACCGGCGCCCGTCAAAGATGGCGTCAATCGTCGCGACGTCCTGAAGCTCGCCGCCGCATCCGCGGCTCTGGCCGGACTCAACGCCTGCACCAAGCTGCCCACCGAAAAAATCGTTCCCTACGTGAAACCGCCCGAAGAAATCATTCCGGGCAAGCCGCTCTTCTACGCCACTTCCATGACACTCGCCGGCATCGCTACCGGCATCATCGTCGAAAGCAACATGGGGCGTCCCACCAAGATCGAGGGCAACCCCGATCATCCCGGCTCGCTCGGTGGCACGGACGTTTTCGCGCAAGCTTCCGTTCTCGGGCTGTATGATCCCGACCGCTCGCAGACCGTTGTCTTCGAAGGCCGCATCAGCAGTTGGGGTGCGTTCGTCACAGCAATGGGCAACGAGCGTACGCTTCTCGCGCCGCGCGGCGGTGGCTTGCGCATCCTCACCGAAACAGTCACGTCGCCCACGCTCGCCGCTCAGATGCAGGCGCTTTTGAAGCAGTTCCCCGACGCGAAGTGGCATCAGTACGAGCCGTTCGGCCGCGACCACGAACGCGAAGGCGCGCGCGTCGTCTTCGGCAAGCCCGTCAACACGGTTTATCGCGTCGAGCAGGCGGACGCCATCGTTTCGCTCGATTCCGACTTTCTCACCTCAGGCCCCGGCCACGTACGTTACGCCCGCGAATTCGCTTCGCGCCGCGTCGTCGAAGGCCCGGACGCGAAAATGAACCGCCTGTATGTTGTCGAGCCAATGCCGACGGCCACAGGCGCCTCGGCGGATCATCGTTGGCCGCTCTCCGCGACGAGTATCGGCATATTTGCGCGCGCCCTCGCAGCAGGCCTTGGCGTTGCCGTGTCAAATCCCGACGCGACCGGGCATCCCGCATGGCCTGGGTGGCTCCCCGCCCTCATCCACAATTTACAGCAGCACCGCGGCACAAGCCTCGTTATCGCAGGCGAGCATCAACCGCCGGACGTCCACGCGCTCGCGCACGCCATGAACTCCGCCCTCGGCAACGTCGGCAAGACGCTTTACTACACCGAGCCACTTGAGGCGAATCCCGTCAACGGCCTGGTGTCGCTCCGCGAGCTCTGCAACGACCTCGACGCCGGAAAAGTCAGCGTCCTGATGATCCTCAGCGGCAATCCCGTGTACGACGCCCCCGTCGACATGGACTTCGGCCACAAACTGCTCAAGGTCAACCTGCGCATCCACTCCGGGCTTTACTACGACGAAACGGGCGAGCTCTGCAATTGGCACGTTCCCGCGGCCCACTACCTCGAATCCTGGAGCGACGCGCGCGCCTACGACGGCACCATTGGAATCATTCAGCCGCTGATTTCACCGCTCTACGACGGTCACACGCCGCACGAAATCATTGCTTCGCTGACGGGCGACGCAGGAAAATCCTCGCACGACCTAATCCACGATTACTGGAAAAGCCAGCGCCCGGAAAAAGACAAGGCCTTCGAAACCTTCTGGGAACACTCGTTGCACGACGGCCTGATGGCCAAAACCGCACTGCCGCCCATCAACGTGACGGTGCGTCCCGACATTGCGAAGTTGCAGCCGAAGCTCGACATTCTGGAAGGTAGGCCTCTTGAAATCATGTTCCGTCCCGATCCCTCTATCTTCGACGGCCGCTTCGCCAATAACGGCTGGCTCCAGGAATTGCCCAAGCCGAATACGCGCCTCACCTGGGACAACGCAGCAATGATGAGCGCCGCAACCGCGCAGAGGCTCGGCCTCGAAGTCGGCGATAACGTCATGCTCGAGGTGCCGGCGCTCGATCCCAAAGATCCGAACCACATTTACGACGTGAAAATCGGCGTCTGGGTCGTTCCTGGCCATGCCGATGATTGCGTCACCGTCCACACCGGTTACGGCCGCCGCCGAGCCGGCAACGTCGGCACCTACACGGGCTCGAACGCCAACTTCATCCGCCGCGAAGCCCGGCCTTGGATGGCTACGGATCTGCGCTTGAAGAAAACCGGCGACCGCTTCGGCTTCGCCGCCACGCAACACCAGTACACGGTCGACCACGAAGGCCACAAATCGGAATTCGAAGGCGCGGAAGCCTTCCGCCGCGATCTGGTTCGCGTCGCCACGCTCGAAGAGTTCAAAAAAGATCCAGAATTCGCCAGGCGCGAGGAAGAGCAGGCCACCCGCGACCTCTCGCTTTTCCCTCAGTACAAATACGAAGGGTATGCGTGGGGCATGGCCATCGACCTGAACAAATGCATCGGCTGCAACGCCTGCGTCGTCGCCTGCCAATCGGAGAACAATATCGCAGTTGTTGGTAAGGAACAGGTCATGCGCGGCCGCGCCATGCACTGGATCCGCATTGACACCTACTTCCGCGGCGGCCTCGAAAACCCCGAAGCCTTCTACGAGCCGGTGCTCTGTATGCACTGCGAAAATGCGCCGTGCGAGCTCGTCTGCCCCGTCGCTGCCACCGTTCACAGCCCCGAGGGCTTGAACGAAATGATTTACAACCGCTGTGTTGGCACGCGCTACTGCTCAAACAACTGCCCCTACAAAGTCCGCCGCTTCAATTTCCTGCTCTTCTCGGACTACAAGACCCCCAGCCTCTATGGCCTGCGCAATCCCAACGTCACCGTGCGCAGCCGCGGCGTCATGGAAAAGTGCAGCTACTGCGTCCAGCGGATCAACGCCGCCAAAATCCGCAGCGAAGAAGAGAATCGCAGCGTCCGCGACGGCGAAATCATTACGGCGTGCCAGGGCGCTTGCCCGGCAGAAGCCATCGTCTTCGGCAATATCAACGACCCGAACAGTAAGGTCGCCAAGCTCAAGGCTCAATCGCGGAACTATTGGCTGCTCGACGATCTGAACACGCGCCCACGCACCACGTATCTCGCGCGCGTCAAGAACCCGAATCCGGAGATTCACGAGTAACCGCAGCGGGAACTGCTTGAACAGAATCGCGAATCGCATGCGACGCAAACCCATCTACGGCCTGCTGGCTGAGTTCCTCACGCCGGAGGAATTACTCGCCGCGGCCCATCGTACGCACGACGCTGGCTACAAGAGCATCGACGCCTTCACGCCCATGCCTGTCGAGGGCCTCGCTGAAGCCGTCGGCTTCGGCTCGACGAGCTTGCCTCTTGTTGTTCTCATTGGCGGCCTGCTTGGATGCACCACCGGCTTTTCGATGTGTTACTACGCGAATGTGATCAGCTTTCCGATTGACATCGCCGGCCGGCCGTTCAATAGCTGGCCCGCGTGGATTCCGATCACCTTCGAGCTCACGATCCTTGGCGCTGCGCTCTGTGCCGTCTTCGGCATGCTCGCGATGAACGGGCTGCCCACGCCCTACCATCCTGTGTTCAACGTTCAGCGTTTCGCCCTCGCTTCGAAAGACCGCTTCTTCCTGTGCGTCAAGGCGCGCGACAAGAAATTCCACATCGTCGATACGGCGAAGTTTCTGGAGAGCTTGAAGCCGAATGGGGTGTTTGTAATTGAAGCGTAGTTTCCAAGTCGGAAGAAGGCCCGCGCGCATCCCGCAGATCGCTCGCCTGGTGGGCGCCACTGCCGTTGTTGCGGTTGCGCTCGCCGGATGCCGCCTCGACATGCACCTCCAGCCGAAATACAAAACCTACGCCCCCACCGAATTCTTCGACGACGGCCGCTCCGAGCGACCGCCCGTCCCCGGTACCGTCGCCCGCGGTCATCTCCACGACGACGAGCTGCTTTACACCGGGAAGGAAAACGGCGTCGAATCGAACAATTTTCCGTTTCGCATCACCGCCAGCGACCTCGCCCGCGGCCGCGAGCGGTTCAACATTTATTGCACGCCCTGCCACGACTATACCGGCAGCGGCCACGGCATGATTGTTCAGCGCGGTATGCCCGAGCCTCCGTCGTTCCACATCGACCGCCTGCGCGACACCCCCGCAGGCCATTTTGTGGACGTCATGACCAACGGCCTTGGGAACATGTACAGCTACGCTGCGCGCGTCGAGCCTGATGACCGTTGGCGCATCGCTGCGTATATTCGCGCCCTGCAGCTTAGCCAGCATTCCGACGTCCAAGACGCGCCGGCCGCCGAGCGTCAGAAACTCGAATCGGAATCGCAAGCGCCGCAGGAAGTCCAGGCGGCGCAGCACTAAGCAACTAGCGGGAAGGAAGCAGCGCGAAGGAAACGAACGTAATTTGACGACGACATGACCGAGAGCGACACAATTCGCCCGCAGCTCGACCGCTGGAAGGCCCGTTCCTTCGCTGTCGGGGCCATCAGCCTCGTGCTCGGCTTTGTTGGCATGCACACCTTCTCCGACCCCGTCCAGTTCCATCGCTCCTTCCTGTTCGCCTTCATCTTCTGGATGTCCTTCCCGCTCGGCTGCATCTCGATCCTGATGCTCCACAATCTCACTGGCGGCTGGTGGGGCCACCCGATCCGCCGCTTCCTCGAAGCGGGCACGCGCACCTTCTGGCTCATGGCTGTGCTTTTCGTCGTCAATTTGCTCGCCATGAGCAAGCTCTACCCATGGACCCAGGGCACCGACAAACCGTGGTATCTCAACAGGGGTTTCTTCACGCTCCGCGCCGCCATCTACTTCACCATCTGGCTGCTCATCGCCTATTTCCTCAACAAATGGTCCGCGCAGCAGGACCGCGCGACGGACTCCCGCGAAGCCACGCGTTTCTCCGTCTATCTCGAAGCCATGGCCGGTCCCGCTGTCATCCTTTGGGGCATCGCCGTCACGTTCTCCTCGGTCGACTGGGTGATGTCGCTCGAGCCCCACTGGTTTTCCACCATCTACGGCATGATTTTCATGATGGTCTCGACGCTCGCCGCCATGTGCTTCGTCCTCTTCATCCTCCGCAGGTTCTCCGATCGCGAGCCAATCAGCACGGCCGTCACTGCAGCACAGTTCAACGATCTCGGCAATCTCGTGCTCGCCTTTCTCATGTTGTGGGCCTATCTCTCGTTCGATCAGTTCCTCATCATCTGGGCCGGGAACACCAAGGACGAGATCCCCTGGTACATGTCGCGCGCCAATGGCGGTTGGACCGCTGTCGCCGTCGCCCTCATCGTCCTGCATTTCGCGCTGCCTTTCTTCCTGCTCCTCCAACGCCGGATGAAGCGCCGCCTTCGCGCCCTCTCCGCCCTCGCGGCCATGATCCTCGTCATGGCGCTCGTGGACGTCTATTGGCTTGTCGTCCCCGCGTGGAGCAAGCAAGGCCCGCAACTTCACATCACCGACCTTCTCGCCGTTCTCGGCATTGGCGGCCTGTGGCTCGGTCTGTATTTCATGGAACTCGCGAAGCGGCCCCTTCTGCCGTTGCACGATCCGCGTTTCGAAGGTCAGGGAGTGCTCGAGCATGAACATGGAGACTAAGCATCCTTCGGGAGATCCCGTAGCCCGTCCGCCGGCGCAACCCGATCCGAGCGTGCGTTATGAAACGCGCGATGCGGATGTCTTCACGCTTGCGAAATTCGGCTTTGGGCTCGCTGTCATTCTCGTCGTCATCTTCTTCGGCATGCGCTGGACTTTCGACCGCTTCGCCAAAGTCCAGAAACTTGGGCCGCCTGTCTCACCTTTTGAGGAGGGCAACATCCGCACCCTGCCGCCTGCGCCGCGCCTGCAAGTCGTTCCGCAGTCGGATTTGCTCGGTTACTGCGAGAAGCAGCGGCAGACCCTTGCCTCCTACGGTTGGGTGGACCGCAGCAACGGCGTCGTCCGCGTCCCGATCGACCAAGCCATGGAGACTCTTCTTGCTCGCGGCTTGCCCGTCCGCGCGGGAAGCGAAAACGCGGCGTCAAGCCAAGTCGAATCGCATTCCGAATCGGTGGCGCCTTCCGCCGGCATGGACGTCGGTCCGTGCGGCTACTTGCTCGAGGCTGAAGCCGCCAAAGTGCCGTCCGATGAACGCGAAAAATCCGGCGCTCCAGAGGCCGAGAAAAAGGAATAAGTTTCAGCAGCGTTATGATTCGCGGGCATCACAACTCGAACTCACATGGCGGCGCGAATCGCGCTGCTGCGCTTTTCCTCGCGCTCTTGGCGTTTGCACCGGTCGCATGCGCCCAGTTCACCGACCCCACGCAGAATGTCGGCACGCGGCCGGAATTATTGAAAGACGTCGGCATCGACCAGAAACTCAACGACCGGATTCCCCTCGGCCTCGTCTTCCGCGACGAATCCGGAAAGCCCGTCGCGCTCAGTCAGCTTTTCGGCCGCAGCCCGGTGATCCTCACGCTCGTCTATTACAACTGCCCCATGCTCTGCACGCCGCTGCTCAACGCCCTCACGCGCAGCCTGAAAGAAATCCCGATGGACGTCGGGAAGCAATTCACCGTCGTCACCGTGAGCATCGACCCCGCCGAAAGCCACGTGCTCGCCTCCGCCAAGCACGACTTGTACACCGGCATGTATGGCCGCCCCGGCGCCGCTGCCGGATGGCATTTCCTCACCGGCGACGAACCCGCCATCAAGCAACTCGCCGCCGCCGCCGGCTTCCGTTACGCCTACGACGCCAGTTCGAAGCAGTTCGCGCACGCCCCGGCCATCTTCGTTCTCACGCCAGAGGGCCGCCTCTCACGCTATTTCTACGGCATCGAGTTTCCGCCGCGCGACCTCCGTCTCGGCTTGGTCGAAGCCTCCAGCGGCAAGATCGGCTCGCCCGTCGATCAGCTTTTGCTTTTCTGCTATCACTACGACCCCCACACAGGGAAATACGGCCTGCTCATCGCGCGCATCGTGCGCGCCGCGGGAGTGCTTACAGTCGTAGCGATCGGCCTTTTGATTTTTGTTCTGCGCCGCCGCGAGCACTACGACGCGCCGTACGCCGTCGGCTCGCCGCGCGTGCAGTAGCGTCAGTTTTGCAGTTGCAGGTTGTTTGTCGGTTGAACCGTGTAGTCTGGCGGTTCGCGGTCTTGCAGTTGATTTGACGGAGTCTTAGCGAACGTAATGGCAGCTTTCGCCTATTCCGCAGTTCATACGATGGCGATGTTCCAGCAATCCGTTCAGTTGCGCCCGCCGGCCGCCTCCACCATCGCCGAAGGCGTGGACCGCCTCCATTTCTTCCTCACCGGCCTCACGCTCTTTTTCACAGCCATCATCTTCGCCGCAATTTTCTACTTCATGGTCAGGCATCGGCGCCGTTCGCCGGATGAGCGCCCTGCGGGAATCGAAGGCTCGCTGCCTTTGGAAATTCTTTGGACACTCATCCCGACGTTCCTTTGCGTGTGGATCTTCGTGTGGGCTGCCAGCCTTTATTTCGAAAATTCGCGTCCGCCCACGCGCTCGACCGAAATCTTTGTCATCGGCAAGCAGTGGATGTGGCATCTCCAGCATCCCGAAGGCCCGCGCGAAATCAACGAACTGCACGTGCCCGTCAACACGCCCGTCAAGCTCACCATGACGTCCGAAGACGTCATTCATGATTTCTACATCCCCGCCTTCCGCGTCAAAAAGGACGTTCTGCCTGGACGCTACACTTCGCTGTGGTTCGAAGCCACCCAAACCGGCACCTACCATCTTTTCTGTGCGCAGTATTGCGGCGCCGACCACTCGGAAATGATCGGCTGGATCTTCGTCATGACGCCCACGGACTACGCCGCTTGGCTTGCAGGCGGCGCGAAAAACGAGCCGATGGAGGTTACAGGCGAAAAGCTCTTCACCCGCCTCGGCTGCGTCACCTGTCACACGCCCGACGACAAAGGCCGCGGCCCGTCTCTCGTCGGGCTTTACGGCAAGCCTGAAAAACTGCGGAGTGGCGACACGCGCATCGTGGACGAAGCGCTTATCCGCCAGGCCATCGTGAATCCCAATTCCGTCCTGCTCCCGAATTTCGCGCCCGTGATGCCCACCTTCCAGGGCCAGGTGAACGAAGAGCAGGTGCTTCAATTGATCGCGTACGTGAAGTCGCTCGGTACCGAGGAAAGGCAGAAGAAATGAGTACGGTCGTCGCGGATCTCCACCACGAAGCTCCCAGCGAAGCCTCACGCGTTCATTACCTCAACGCGAGCTATGGCATCAAGTCCTGGCTGCTCACCACGGACCACAAGCGCATCGCGCTCCTCTATCTCGCTTCCATCACTCTGATGTTCTTCGTCGGCGGCACCGCCGCTGTACTCATGCGCATCCATCTGATCCAGCCCCAGGGCAGTCTCTTCGAGCCCGGCACTTTCAATAAGCTCTTCTCCGCTCACGGCATCGTCATGGTGTTCTTCTTTCTCGTGCCCTCCATCCCGGCCACTCTCGGCAACTTCCTCGTCCCCATGATGGTCGGCGCGCGCGACCTTGCCTTCCCAAGAATTAATCTTCTCAGTTGGTACCTCTACATCACTGGCGCCGCCTTCGCGCTCTACGCCATCCTCAGCGGCGGAGTGGACACCGGCTGGACGTTCTACACGCCCTATAGCAGCACCTACGCCAATACGCACGTCATCGCCGCCGCGCTCGGCATTTTCATCTCCGGCTTTTCCTCCATCCTCACCGGGCTCAATTTCATCGTCACCATCCACAAAATGCGTGCGCCTGGCCTCACGTGGTTCCGCATGCCGCTTTTTCTCTGGTCCATGTACGCCACCAGCATTATTTTCATCCTCGGCACGCCCGTCATCGCTATCACCCTCTTCCTTCTGGGTCTCGAGCACATCCTCCACGTCGGCATCTTCGACCCGCGCATCGGCGGCGATCCCCTTCTCTTCCAGCACCTCTTCTGGTTCTACTCGCACCCCGCCGTTTACATCATGATTCTTCCCGGCATGGGCGTGGTCAGCGAACTCATCCCCGCGTTCTCGCGAAAGCGCATCTTCGGCTATGGCTTTGTCGCCTTCTCGAGCATGGCCATCGCCGTCATCAGCTTCCTTGTGTGGGGCCATCACATGTTCGTCACCGGCCAGTCCATCTACGCCGGACTCATCTTCTCCGTCCTCAGCTTCCTCGTCGCCATCCCTTCCGCCATCAAGGTCTTCAATTGGACCGCCACCTTGTATAAAGGCTCCATCTCCTACCAGGCCCCGATGCTCTACGCACTCGGCTTCATCGGCCTCTTCACCATGGGCGGGCTCACGGGCCTCTTCCTCGCCTCTCTCGCCACAGACGTGCACCTGAACGGCACGTACTTCATCGTCGCCCACTTCCACTACATCATGGTTGGCGGAGCCGTCATGGCCTACCTCGGCGGCCTCCATTTCTGGTGGCCGAAGATCACCGGCCGCATGTATCCCGACGGATGGGCGCGCTTCGCCGCTCTCGTCATTTTCGTGGGATTCAACCTGACGTTCTTCCCGCAGTTCATGCTTGGCTATCTCGGCATGCCCCGCCGTTACGCCGTCTACCCCGAGGAATTCCAGGTTCTCAACGTAATGTCTTCCGCCGGCGCCTCGATACTCGGCATCGGCTACCTGATTCCTTTGATCTATCTTTTCTGGTCGATGCGGTACGGGCCTGTTGCCGGACCGAATCCGTGGCCCGCCAAGGGGCTCGAATGGGAGACGCCGTCGCCGCCACCCACCGAGAATTTCGAGCACACCCCCATCGTCACCGAAGAAGCCTACGACTACGCGAACATGCACATCCCGCCAAGCGAATCCCAAGTTTCGGGAGAAACCCATGGCTGACGCCGCTGCGCCTCATCCCAGCGGTCACGCCGCCGCGCATCCGCCCGGCTTCGCGCATCAGTTCGAGGACATGGGCCAGCAGCACGAGGCCGGCAGCCTGGGCATGTGGGTCTTCCTCGTCACGGAAATCATGTTTTTCGGCGGCCTCTTCGCCACTTACACCATTTACCGCGCGCTGTATCTGCCGTCGTTCGAAATCGGCAGCCGCCTGCTCAACGTCAAGTTCGGCGCCGTGAATACCGTTATCCTGATCGGCTCGAGCCTCACCATGGCGCTCGCCATTCACGCCGCGCAAACCGGCAAGCGTCAGGCCACCGTCGTTTACCTCATTCTCACCATGATTCTCGGCGCCGCCTTCCTCTTCCTGAAGTTCAACTTCGAATGGACGGCCGATTACCACGAGCACGTGGTTCCCGGCTTCGGCTTCTTCGTCCGCCCTGAATGGGGCGCCGCCGGACCGCACGTCCCCATGTTTTTCTGTTTTTATTTCTTTATGACCGGCCTGCACGCCCTCCACATGATCATCGGCTTCAGCATTCTTGGGGTGCTCACGTGGATGGCCCACCGCGGCCGCTTCACGCCGGAATACTACGCACCGCTCGAGATCAGCGGCCTGTATTGGCACTTCGTCGATATCGTCTGGATTTTCTTGTTCCCGCTGCTCTACCTAATCGGCGGCCGCTACGCTCTCCGAGGAGGAGGCTAAATGTCCGGTCACATCGTGCCCGTAAAGACTTACGTCGGCATCTTTGCTTCGTTGATCGCGTTGACGCTTCTCACTACGGGTGTCGCGTTCGTTGATCTCGGCCGCCTCAACACCGTCGTCGCGCTCGCCATCGCCGTCACCAAAATGCTGCTCGTCATCCTCTTTTTCATGCACGTCAAATACAGCCCGGGCCTTACTCGCCTCGTCATCATCGCCGGCTTCTTCTGGCTCGCTATCCTCGTCGCCATTTCGCTCGCCGACGAACTCACGCGGGGCTGGTCGCCCACCCCTCAGCCCTGGAGCATCCTTATCTCTTTGCTTGCACCCGAGTGACTGGCGTTACCTGGCCTTCACCAGCTCCGCGCTCAGTTTGATCGTCCCGCCGCTTAGCGAGATCTCGCGCTGCCACGTATTGTATTCGTCCTTGGCGATCACCACGGTATGATCTCCGAGCGGCAGCATCACAGTCGAAGGCGTATTTCCCAAGAACTTGTTGTCCACAATAATGTCCGCCCCTTCCGGAGTGGACGTGATGGCCACCCGCTGCATCTCGGGTGCGGGAGCCGGTGCGGGTTCCGGTGCCGGAGCAGGCGCGGGCGCCGGATCGGGCGCCGCTACTGGCTGAGGCGGGGGAGCCGGCGGCCGGTTGGCCCAAGCCTTGCCCATCATGGCGCACGACTGCTGCATGCCCTGCAAGATCGATCCCGCGTTGAACTGCCCAATCACGTCGCCGTTCGCGTTCGACACCGTGAACTGGTTCACTCGTATCAGGATGCCCTGTTCCTGGTGGGCATCGAAAACGGTGAAGTCCGCGTTCCCCTGATTCGTCGTGCTGATGAACTGCCCGCAATACTTGTTCAGCCCCTGCCTCATCGGAACCGTTTGGTCGTTGTTCACTGTGCTCGAGCTGCCCGTCGAAGTCGCGGAAAGGAACACACGGGGCTGCTGCCCAAACGCTGCCGGCGCCACCGCCAGCACTGCCACTGCCGCAATCTTGTAATTCATGCCTCCTCCTCAGTGTTCAGGCGCGCATTTTCATCGTCTGGATCGTTTTCCTTGGGGAGTTTGGCTCGCGCACCCGTGCAAAGCCGGAGGAGTACCCTAGATCGTCCGTGCCAGCGCGAAACTCAGCGCTGACTCTCACGTCACACCTTCGCTATCCCTCACAGACTCAATGGGATACGCCCGCCCCGCGCCACGCCCGCCAGCCCGCAGTCGCTAGAGCGGCCCATATGACTTGCCGAAATGACGCATTTTGGCCGTGCCATATGACGCAATTCGACCTTGAGGGCGGAGGAGCGTGTAGGTGTAGGGCACGCCTGAGTCGCGGCCTAGGATTCGGTCTTGAATTTGTGATCCACGGGATTCTTCTGCGCCGGGCGCCGACGGGATACAGCGGAGCGCCGCGGGGCCTAAGGCGAGCGTCGCGAAC
>Ga0126373_10002842_pt1 | contig 12821 bp, 12 predicted proteins | sample PanSoiMetPlot_11_FD_92545 | JGI IMG/M metagenome (GOLD analysis project Ga0126373, IMG submission 92545) | Tropical forest soil microbial communities from Panama - MetaG Plot_11 | ecosystem: Environmental > Terrestrial > Soil > Tropical forest > Bulk soil | place: Panama | collected 2016-02-17
GCTAGACCGTCGCCTAGCAAACAATCCGGATACGGTTAACGAAGAGGGCGGCAACGGATCTGCTAGCGGCTTGCTGGCGAGCTACTTAATGCGAGACCGGATGATGCCGTAACTGATCGGCCGTTGATCGCGCGAAAATGCCTGATTTTTTGCACATAAACCTGCAACAGCAAACAAGACGCCAGGGTTCCTACTGCGCGTTCCAACAGTGAAGCGTTGCCGGTGGGCCGGATGGATTTGGTCCGCTCAACGCTGTGACTGGTCGAGTGAACGACGCAGAGCGCGGGTGAAATGATCCATTCGCTACGGCGATCGCGCTTGCCTATTTTCGCCACAATCTGACCATGCTCGAATTCGATAGTTCCCGCGGGATGGGGGATGATGCGGGGTCGGGCTAGCTCGACGTGGGGACGGTTTGCGCCGGTCGCGGCTTGCGCGGCCCTTTGTTTTTGCTTGGCAAATTGCGCCAATAACAACCACATTGATCCGCGGTATGGGGTGGAGCCGAGCGCCCGGCTGGTCGAGCCCGGCGCTCCGCCGCCGAAAGGCGGGGGCGTCTATCGCGTCGGCTCGCCCTATGTCGTGGCGGGGCGCGTCTACGTCCCCCAGGATAACCCCCATTATCGGGCCAACGGTGTGGCCTCGTGGTACGGCTCGGACTTCCATGGCCGCTCAACGGCAAACGGCGAAATTTTCGACGCCGAAGGCATTACGGCGGCGCATCCGACCCTGCCGCTGCCGAGCTATGTGCGGGTGTCGAATTTGAGCAATGGCCGTTCGTTGGTCGTGCGCGTCAATGATCGGGGGCCTTATGCCGGCAATCGGATCATTGATGTCTCAAAGCGGGCAGCCTACTTGCTGGGCTTCACGGTCAGCGGAACAGCCTGGGTACGGGTGGAATATGTCGGCCCAGCCCCGATCGAAGGTTCGGATGACCGGGTGCTTGAGGCGACGTTGCGCCAGGATGAACCGGCCCCAGCCCCGAACACGACACGGCTCGCGGCCTTGCGTATCGTTCCGGCGGCAATGACCGCACCGCCTCGCACGCGGCTTGCAAGCATTTCGACAACAGGGTCATTGCCCCAGAGCGCTACTCTGACCTACGCGACCGCAATCTCGTCCACCGATGGCGACTCGGACGAATTTCTGAGCGGCCGCGGGCTTTACTGAATTGATATTATCGAACACTCGTTTTTTAGTCCGCGGCGGATTAGCCGCGGGCGAAGGCCCTGTTTCTAGGTTGATCTTTGCGAGACAATAGTTCGGACATTGACGGAGCCTGGCGTGACGGGAAGTTTGCGCGGAATTACCAATGACACGATGCGGGAGCGGATGATTGTCCGCACGCTGGCCGGTTGTGGCTGCGTAGCCGTCTTGTTCGCCACGCTTTTGGCTGCTGGAGCCGCACCGGTTGGCTCGGTCAAGAAAGAGGAGGGGTTTTCGAGCAGCGTCCCCGCGGCAACCCTGCTCGATGCCGACAGCGACAGCATCCTCTACGACAAGAACGGCGATCAGCTGGTTGCGCCGGCAAGCCTCGCCAAATTGATGACCGTCGAATTCTTGTTCAACGAGATCAAACAAGGCCGGGTCAAACCCGACGACGAATACATCATCAGCGAAAATGCCTGGCGAAAGGGCGGAGCGCCGTCGCACGGCTCAACGATGTTTGCTGCCATTCACACCCGGGTGAAGGTGTCGGATTTGCTCCAAGGCATCATTGTCGATTCGGCCAATGACGCCTGTATCGCGGTCGCTGAGGCGCTTGCCGGAAATGAGACCACTTTCGGCCGAATGCTGACGCAACGAGCCCGCGAGATTGGCCTGGAACACTCCACCTTTACCAATTCGACCGGTTATTCCGATCCCGATCTACGCGTCACCGCGCGGGAAATGGCGGAATTGGCTCGGCACATCATTCACACCTATCCCGACTTCTACACGAATTTCAGCCAGCGCGATTTCACCTGGAATAACATTCATCAGCAGAACCGCAATCCGCTTCTCGGCATGGGCATCGGCGCCGACGGCCTCAAGACCGGCGAGACGGGAGAAGCAGGCTTCAATTTGGTCGGTTCGGCCGTGCAGGACAATTTCCGGCTTATTGTCGTCGTCACCGGGGCCAGATCGGACAAAGAACGCGCCGACGAGGCCAAGAAATTATTGGAGTTCGGCTTCCACGATTTTCAAGCCCGGGTGTTGTTTGCCGAAGGACAGACGGTAGGCGATGCCAAAGTGTTTGGCGGCGACAGAAGTTATGTACCGCTCGTTGCCCCGGGCATCGTACGGTTGATGGTGCCACGAAATAATAGCCAGCGTTTGCTGGCGCGGATCGTCTATAACGGTCCGGTCCCGGCGCCGATCGCGAAAGGGCAGCCGATCGGTAAGCTCAAGGTCTGGCGGGGCGAAAACCTCGCGCTCGAACTGCCACTGCAAGCGGCGGATGACGTCGGCCGGGGTAGCATGTCGCAGCGGGCGATGGACGGCGCTACCGAGCTCATGATCGGAGTGCTGCGCGCCGGTGTGAGTAAGCTCTGAACCTGGTCCGTGCGTGCGCGTTGTCGCCGCGGTGATTATATTGCTGGCGAGAGCTGGCGCCCGCCTTCGCTTGTTTTTGTAGAAACTTCAGTAACGCACTGATCCTAAAAGGCATACGCTGCTGTAATTGTAACAAGAGGCGCCGAGATTTCCGGGATGCAGGGCAAATTCATCACCTTTGAGGGCGGCGAGGGGACAGGCAAGTCCACTCAAGCCGCCATGCTGGCATTGCGTCTCGAATCCAATGGGCTTGGCGTTCAGTTGACCCGGGAACCCGGCGGCTCGCCGGGGGCCGAGATCATTCGTCATGTCCTGCTGTCGGGCGCGGCAAAGCCGCTTGGCGCCGACGTCGAAGCCATGCTGTTCGCGGCGGCGCGGGACGACCACGTGCGGTGTACGATCATCCCGGCGCTGCGATCCGGCAAATGGGTCGTTTGCGATCGATTTGCGGATTCGACGCGCGTCTATCAGGGCATTCTGGGTCAGGTCGATCATAAACTGATCAACGTGCTTGAACGCGTCTCGGTCGGAGAGCTTTCTCCCGATCTGACGGTGATACTCGATCTGCCGGTTCAACTCGGCCTGGAGCGAGCAAAGCTGCGCCGTGGCAACGAGCAGGCGGACCGGTTTGAAGGGGAGGGCGCCGAATTTCACGAAAAGCTGCGTGACGCCTATTTGGCCATCGCGGCGCGCGAGCCCGATCGCTGCGTGGTGATCGACGCTAGCGCCTCCAAGGAAGCCGTGGCTGACGCGATTTGGCAAGCGGTGCAGTCACGGCTGCAGCCGCCGGCCACACAGCGCTTCGACAAAGCGGCGACCGCGAGGGCTTAGCCGGGCGCAAAGCCATGTCCCAGCAGGACGAGGACGACACCGACGAGCCCCGGCACCCGCGCGATACCGCAGTGCTGTTCGGTCATGCCGCGGCTGAAGCGGGGTTGCTTGCCGCCTATCGCGGTGGGCGAATGCCGCATGGCATCCTCATTGCTGGGCCAAAAGGAATCGGCAAGGCCACGCTCGCTTATCGTATTGCGCGCTTTATTCTCAGCCATCCCGATCCCACTGCGGTCGATGCGCGCAAAGCGGTCTCGCTTGCGGTCGATCCGGCAAGCCCGGTGGCCCGGCGCATTGCCGCACAGGCGCAGCCCGATCTTCTCCTTATCGAACGGACCACCAACGAGCGCGGCGTCTTGCGCAATCAGATTGCGGTCGACGATATCCGCCGCACCGTACCGTTTTTCGGCTCAACGGCCGGCGAGGGGGGCTGGCGGATTGCAATTATCGATGCGGTGGACGACCTCAACCGCTCCGGTGCTAATGCGCTTTTAAAAGTGCTCGAGGAACCGCCGGTGCGTGGCCTGCTCTTGCTCGTGGCGCATTCCACCGCGCGCGTGCCGCCGACGCTGCGGTCGCGTTGCCGTATCGTTTCGCTTCGTCCATTAGCGCAGGACGACGTCGCGGCAGCGATCGCGGCAGCAGCGGGTCGTGAGCCTGACGATCCCGGGATTGCCGCTGCTGCTGCCGGGTCCGACGGTTCGGTGGCCCGGGCACTAACTTTGCTTGATGAGGATGCTTTGACGCTTCGCGAGCAGGCGCTCGCTCTTCTTGCGCGTCTGCCGGCGGTCGATCCCGGCGACTTGCATAAGCTCGGCGACGCATTAGCTGGGACCGATCCACAACCACTGGCGGCGTTTCTCGACGCGGTCAATGCCTGGCTCTCTGGGCGGCTCGAGCGCGGGCGAGGCGACCTTGCGCAGCTTAACCGTTTGGCCGAAGCTTCCGAGCGGATCAACGCGGCGGCACGCGATGCCGAAATGTACAATCTCGAGCGCAAGCCGCTGGTGTTCGGCGTCTTTGGCCTGCTTGCCGAGGCCACGCGCGGTTGATACCAACCCTCATGACTGAGCAGCCGGCCGGCGAACCCTATTACATCACCACCGCGATCGCTTATCCGAACGGCGCGCCGCATATCGGCCACGCCTACGAGGCGATCGCGACCGACGCGATTGCGCGATTCATGCGGCTCGACGGGCGCGACGTTTTCTTTCTCACCGGCACCGACGAGCACGGCATCAAGATGTTGCAGACCGCGGCCAAGGAAAATTTGACGCCGCGCCAATTGGTCGAGCGCAACGTGCCGCGCTTTCAGGCCATGGTGAAGAAGTTCAACTGCTCGAACGACGAATTCATCCGCACTACGGAAGCGCGTCATTATCGATCCTCGGAAGCAATCTGGGAACGCATGGAAGCGGCCGGCGATATTTATCTCGATAAATATTCGGGCTGGTATTCGGTGCGTGACGAGGCTTATTACGACGAGAGCGAGACTCGGCTCGACGAGAAAGGCCAGCGGCTAGGCCCGCACGGCACGCCGGTCGAATGGGTGGAAGAGGAGAGCTATTTTTTCAGGCTCTCCAAATACGGCGACAAGCTGCTCGATCTTTATCGGCGTATTCCGGACTTCGTATTGCCGAAAGAGCGGCTCAATGAAGTCGCGAGCTTTGTCCGCGGTAGCCTGCAGGATCTTTCACTATCGCGCACCACTTTCGACTGGGGCATAAAAGTTCCGGCCAATCCGAAGCACATCATGTATGTGTGGGTGGACGCGTTGACGAATTACATCACCGCCGTCGGCTTTCCCGACACCGAAAGTGAAAAATTCAAGAAATACTGGCCAGCCGATCTGCATGTGATCGGCAAGGATATCGTGCGATTCCACGCGGTCTACTGGCCGGCCTTTCTGATGTCGGCGGGTATCGAAGTGCCGCGCCGCATTTTCTCGCACGGCTTTCTCTTCAACCGCGGCGAGAAAATGTCGAAATCGGTCGGCAACGTCATCGACCCTGTTGCGTTGGCTGACGCCTATGGCGTCGACCCATTGCGCTATTTTCTATTGCGTGAAGTCCCGTTCGGGCAGGACGGCAATTACAGTCACGAGGCGATCGTGGCGCGCATCAATGCCGATCTCGCCAATGATCTCGGTAATCTCGCCCAACGCTCGCTCTCGATGGTGGCGCGCGGCCTCGGCGGCGCGCTGCCGAAGCCAGGCGCATTTGCGGCCAGCGATCAAACGCTGCTGGCGGCGGCGGACGCCCTGATTGGCAAAGCGCGCGAAGCGATGATGACGCAACAACTGCACCAGGTGCTCAATGCCGTTTGGGTGGTCGTGGCGGAGGCGAACCGCTATTTTGCCGGCGAAGCGCCGTGGGCGCTCGCCAAGACCGATCCAGAGCGCCAAGGCACGGTGCTCTACGTGACCGCCGAAGTATTGCGCCAAGTCTCGATCTTGACCCTGCCGTTCATGCCGACTTCGGCCGGCAAATTGCTCGATCTTTTGGCGGTTCCGGCGGCGGAGCGGCGCTTCTCCTATCTCGGCGCGGCGCACCGCATTGTCGGCGGCGCGAAGCTCCCGGCGCCGACTGCCGTTTTTCCGCGCTACGTCGAGCCCCCCGGCGAGGCGGCGCAATAGAACGCAAATGCTGGTCGACAGTCATTGCCATCTCGATTTTCCCGATTTCGCCGACGAGCTCGATGCCGTCGTGGCGCGCGCGCGCACCGCTGGGATCGAGCGCCTAGTCACAATCTCCACGCGCGTACGACGCCACTCGGCATTGCTCGCGATAGCAGAGCGCTTTCCCGACGTTTACTGTTCGATCGGCACGCATCCGCACTACGCGCACGAAGAGGCCGATATCAGCGTGGCCGAGCTCGTCGCCTGCAGTCGCGCTGAAAAAATCGTAGCGATCGGCGAAGCCGGTCTCGACTATCACTACGACAACTCGCCGCGAGAGGCGCAGGAGCGGGGATTTCGCACGCATATCGAAGCGGCACGAAAAACCGGCCTTCCTCTCGTCATTCATTCGCGTGAGGCCGACGATGACACGGCGCGCATATTGGAAGAAGAAACGGGGAGGGGTGCATTTGCCGCCGTTCTTCATTGCTTCACGGGCGGCCACGACCTTGCCCGCCGCGCGCTGGCGCTCGGCCACTTTATTTCTTTCACCGGCATCCTGACCTTCAAGAATTCCGAACATCTGCGGGCGATCGCCGCCGAGCTGCCGGCGGATCGCATTCTGGTCGAGACCGATGCGCCCTATTTGGCGCCGGGGAAATATCGCGGCAAGCGAAACGAACCTGCCTTCGTGATCGAGACAACGAAAGTCCTGGCCGCGGTTCGCGGCGTTTCGTTTGACGCGGTCGCCAGACAGACCACGGCGAATTTTTATCGGCTGTTCGCCAAAGTGCCGCCTCCGGCGGTGCAATCGGCGATAAGCGAGCCAGCGCCGGCGGCGTCTCGATGACGCTGAAATTTACGATTCTTGGCTGCGGTTCTTCCGCCGGTGTGCCGCGGCCCGCTTTGGGCTGGGGCCATTGCGATCCGAGTAATCCAAAAAACCGCCGGCGGCGGACATCGTTATTGGTCGAGCGACGCGCGGGCGACGGCGTCACCCGCGTTCTGGTCGACACCTCGCCCGATCTGCGCGAGCAGCTCCTGGACGCCGACGTCGATTGGCTCGACGGCGTGTTCTATACGCACGAACACGCCGACCACACGCACGGTATCGACGATCTGCGCTCGCTTTTCATCAAGCGCCGCCAGCGCGTGGACGTTTACCTTGACGAGGCGACCGCCGCGATGATGCGCAGCAGGTTCGCCTATTGCTTCCAATCGCCCCCGGGAAGCGACTATCCACCGATCGTGACCGAGCACCGCCTCACCGACGGCTTGCCGGTGACTGTGACCGGGAAGGGCGGACCGATCACGGTACTGCCTTTCTTGCAGGAGCATGGCGACATCAATTCGCACGGATTCCGGTTTGCCGGGCTCGCTTATTCTTGCGACCTCAGCGGCATTCCGTCATCGAGCCTTGAGGCGATAAAAGCACTGGACGTCTGGATCATCGACGCGCTTCGCTACGCGCCGCACCCAAGCCATTTTTCCGTCGATGACGCACTGCGCTGGATCGAGCGCATCAAACCGCAGCGCGCCGTCCTTACCAATCTCCACGCCGACCTCGATTATGACGTACTGCAAAGCAAGCTGCCGGCGCATGTGACGCCAGCCTTCGACGGCATGACGCTGACTCTCGAAGGACCCCACTAAATCTAGCCCAATTGATAATTATTCCATAATATCTCTTATGCGAATCCGGCATTTGCCTGCCGCCTTCGCTAGCGGCTCACGCCCCGCTCGCAATCACCAAATCCCGGGAAGCAATCTCCAGCGCACGCGCTGCGCATAGTCGGCATAGCCGTCTAATCTGGTTCGCAGCACGCGATCCTCGTTGATTACACGATAAAGGAGGAACGGCACGGTGATTGCGGTGAGGAACGCGGCCGCAAGCCACGAGCCAAGCGCGACGCCGCTCGCCCCGAGGATCACAATGCCGGCGCTATAGCCCGGATGGCGGACGAACGCATACGGGCCGCCGGTGACGACGACGTGTCCCCGGTCGGACTGGATACGCACGACAGAAGAAAAGAAGCGGTTCACCAGCATCGCCCAGAACACCAGCGCATAAGCCGCGACGATGATGAACAGCCCAAAGAGCTGCAGCCACAGCGGAACGCTGTCGCTCCAATGCAAGCGGCCCCGATCAAGCCCGGCGATGACCCAATGTGCAAGCAAGATGACGTTGAGAAGCCGCAGCCCCAGCGGAGTGGGTTTGCCGCCCGGCCGCATGCGCTCCTGGAGCAGACCGCGATCAAGTAGCGCAAAAGCAGCGATGAAGACCGCGACAAGCAGCGCCCAATAGAGCCAGAAGCTCAATATGGCGAAGGTGCCGGCGGAGCCGAACAACGCGGCGGCCGCGGCAAGCAGCAGCATTCCGGCACGAAGATACGCTGAAACAGGCATGGCGCCGCTCGCAGGGATATTTCAACTCTGGTAGCGTCCGCGCACCTTTCGATCGATAGCGTGATCGGGAGGATTGTATCAGGAATTTCAGCGATGGACCCTTCACGCGAGATTGCGCGTCTTCTCGAGATCATGGCGGCGCTCCGCACGCCACAAACCGGCTGCCCATGGGATTTGGCGCAGAATTTCACGACCATCGCGCCCTACACCTTGGAAGAAGCTTATGAGGTCGCGGACGCCATTGCACGCGGCGATCTCGCCGATCTCAAAGACGAACTCGGCGACCTCCTGCTTCAGGTTGTGTTCCACGCACGTATGGCGCAAGAACAGGGCGCCTTCGATTTCGGCGATGTGGTGCAAGCGCTCACGGAGAAACTCATCCGCCGACATCCTCACGTTTTTGCCGACGAAACCTCATCCACCCCGCGCGCTGTCGAAGGGCTTTGGGAGCGTATTAAAGCGGAAGAAAAGGCAGCGAACAAAATCGGCCAGACTGGCGCACTTGCCAGCGTTCCAGTCGCGCTCCCTGCTCTATCCCGCGCTCTCAAACTGCAGGCCAAAGCAAGCAAAGTCGGATTTGACTGGAACGATCCCCGCGCGGTGTTGCGAAAAATTCGCGAGGAAGCCGACGAGATCGAAGCCGAACTCGCGCGGTCAGAACGAGACAAAGCCGCGACTGCTGCCGAAGTCGGCGATCTGTTGTTTGCCGTGGTTAATCTCGCGCGCCACCTTGATGCAGATCCGGAAGCGGTGCTGCGGCAAACCAATGTGAAATTTGAGCGGCGTTTCGCGGCGATAGAGCGCGCACTCGCAGCCCGCGGCAAGGCTCCGCAAGAGGCAAGCCTGGCCGAAATGGACAGGCTTTGGAATGAAGCCAAAGAAGCCGAGTAGGCCGAGGAGACCGAATGCGCCTCCGATCAATGTCCCCGCGCGTCCGTAGGCGGCAGAACGAATTTGGCCCTGAGCCTCGCCGCCTTGTCGGGATCGGCCCGAACGGTCATTGCGATCACGCCGTTTTCATCGATCGACTTGTTTAGAACCTCGGTGTGGCGGTGAAGCCAGCTGACGCCAGCACCGTCGGCTGGATCGAGACGAAGTTCGATGATCTCACGCTTGGCGGCAAGCCGCGTCTCGATGAGCCCCGCCAGATTTTCGAGCCCCTCCCCCGTGGCCGCTGAAACCAATACCGGCCGTTCGGCCGGCGCACGCCGTTCGGCGATGTTTGCGAGACGTTCGCGCGCCGCGGCGTCCAGCCGATCGATTTTGTTCCACACCTCTATCAGTGAACGCCGGTCATTTGCTTCCTTGTGCAACTCGATACCGAGCTCGCGCAGGATTTTCTCGACGTCGTGTAATTGCGCTTCGGCGTCCTCGTGGGAAACATCGCGTACGTGCAGAATTACGTCGGCTTCGATGACTTCTTCGAGAGTGGCACGGAACGCGGCGATCAACATCGTCGGCAAATCGGAGATGAAACCGACCGTGTCGGACAGAATAATCCGGGCGCCGTGCGGCAGCGCGACCGCGCGTAGCGTCGGGTCAAGCGTCGCAAAGAGCATATCCGCCGACAACACGCTTGCCTGCGTCACGCGATTGAACAACGTCGATTTTCCGGCATTGGTGTATCCGACCAATGCAACTATCGGATAGGGCACGCGCCGGCGGCTGACCCGATGCAGCGCGCGGGTGCGTTTCACTGTGGCGAGTTCGGTTTCAATTTTGGCGAGCCGTTCATCGATCATGCGGCGGTCGGTTTCGAGCTGGGTTTCGCCGGGTCCACCAAGGAAGCCGAAGCCGCCGCGCTGGCGCTCGAGATGGGTCCAGGAACGCACCAGTCGGCTCTTCTGATAAGTCAAATGCGCATGCTCGACTTGCAGCGCGCCCTCGCGCGTGCGGGCGCGACGGCCGAAAATCTCCAGGATCAAGCCGGTGCGGTCCAGGACTTTCGCATTCCACGCTTTTTCCAGGTTGCGCTGCTGCACTGGCGACAACGCGCAATCCATGACCACGATGCTGGCGTCGAAACTTTTGACGAGACCGGAAATCTCTTCGACCTTGCCCTTGCCGAGAAATGTTGCCGGCCGCAAAGCATTGAGCATGACGATGCCGGATTGTTCGACGTCGAGATCGATAGCGCGGGCAAGACCGATCGCCTCATCGAGCTTCGCCGCCGGCTCCCGCTCTCCGACATTCGCGCCGGTCCGGCGCAAGATCGGCTCGATCACTAGCGCGCTGCCGGTGCTCGCGCCTTCTCCCCGCCTCTGCTTCGCCGCTGGAGCGGACGATTGCGGCGCTAATGGGCGGGTGTCGCGGCGGCGCGGCTCCAAACGAATTTACTCTCCGGGAGGCGCTTCCTCGGCGCCTTCGAACAGCTGTACCGGGTGGCCCGGCATAATCGTTGAAATGGCATGCTTATAGACAAGTTGCGAATGCCCGTCGCGACGCAACAGCACGCAAAAATTATCGAACCAGGTGACGACGCCCTGCAACTTCACGCCATTCACCAAAAAAATGGTGAGTGGAATTTTGTTTTTGCGGACGTGATTGAGAAATGTGTCCTGAAGATTCTGTGCGCGGTCGGCTGCCATGGCCGTTGTCCCGTTCTTTGTGCCGCGAGCCCCTGCCCCACGGTCTTTTCTTGGCCTTTTACAAGTTTTTTGCCTCTGCTCTCGTTCCCGCAGAACCGGGCCAAACCACTGGCCGGCACGACTATTAGAAGGCGCGGCGGGCAGCGATGCAAGCCCAAGTTCAAGGCGGCTTTAGCCTATCCGGCCTCGGCATATCGGTGGTAGGCGCGCCTGAGCGCGGTTGCCACCGGACCGGGCTTGCCATCCCCGATTATCCGGTCGTCGACCCGCACGACGGGCAGCACAATCTGACTTGCGGAAGTAATAAAAGCCTCGCGCGCGCCATAAGCCTCCTCGAGCGTAAACGCCCGTTCCTCGACCGTCAGACCCTCCGCCTTTATGGCATCGAATAAAACGGTACGAGTGATCCCCCGCAGAATCGCGTTGTCCGCATGCCGGGTGATCAGCGTCCCGCGCGATGTTACGATCCAAACATTGGCGGAAGAGGCCTCCGTCACCATCCCGTGCGCATCGATGAACCAGGCGTCACGCGCGCCCCGCTCCAGGGCCGCTTGGCGCGCCAGCACGTTAGGCAATAGTCCGATCGTCTTGATGTCGACACGGGCCCAGCGATTATCCGCCACCGTGATCACGGCTATTCCCTGTTCGGCAAGCGTCTCGTTGCGAACTTTGTTCAGGGCGCGCGCCGTGACCACGACACTCGGCCGCATCTGCCCAGTCGGAAAGGCGTGATCTCGGCGCGCGACGCCGCGTGTGATCTGGACATAGACAATTCCATAGCCAAGGCGATTGCGATCGACCACTTCGCGCATGATGACGCCAAGCGCGCGCGCGGACATGGGCATGCGGATGCGCAATTCGCCAAGGGAGCGTCCAAGCCTTTCAAGATGCCGCCGCCCGTCGATGAGCTGGCCGCCCCTTACTTCACATACTTCATAGACACCGTCGCCGAACTGATAGCCGCGGTCCTCGACGTGAACTTTGGCGGCGGGGAACGGTAGATAACGGCCATTGACATAGGCGATGCGGGACATTGAAGGTCGGAGGTCAGAAGTGACTTGAAGGAAACGGATCTCTAGCTTCACAATGGCATGATGCTGATTTCTGACCTCTGCTGTCCGTCATGCGAAGCGGGCTTTCAATCAATTCCGAGCGCTTTCAGCTTGCGATGGAGCGCCGAACGTTCCATTCCAACGAATTCGGCCGTGCGTGAAATATTGCCACCGAAACGGTTTATCTGCGCCAAAAGATATTCGCGCTCGAACACTTCGCGTGCCTCGCGTAACGCCAGACTCATCAAGTGTTCGCCGCCATTGCCGTTCGGCATATTCGGAATCATCGAGCCGACGTCCTGCGGCAGCATCGAGGCGGTAATCACGGCTTGAGGCTCGCCGCCGGCGAGGATCATCAAGCGTTCCACATTGTTGCGGAGCTGACGCACATTTCCAGGCCAATCGTGCGACTGCAACACCGCGAGAGCGTCAGCTCCGACGGTACGTTTAGGCAGACCGGTGGTCTGCGAAATCTGGGTCATGAAAAATTCAACGAGCTCGGGAATGTCCTCGCGGCGTTCGGCCAAGCCCGGTACACGAATGGGTACGACCGACAGGCGGTGGTAAAGGTCTTCCCGGAATTTGCCCGCGCCGATATCGGCCTCGATGTTGCGGCTGGTCGAAGACACGATCCGCACGTCCACCGTCACCTTCGTGCTGCCGCCGACCCGCTGGAAAGTCTGATCGACCAAGACGCGCAAGATTTTATTCTGCGTTTCGCGCGGCATGTCGGCGATTTCGTCGATGAACAGAGTGCCGCCATGCGCTTCCTCGAGCGCTCCGACCTTGCGA
>Ga0126373_10002843_pt1 | contig 12817 bp, 12 predicted proteins | sample PanSoiMetPlot_11_FD_92545 | JGI IMG/M metagenome (GOLD analysis project Ga0126373, IMG submission 92545) | Tropical forest soil microbial communities from Panama - MetaG Plot_11 | ecosystem: Environmental > Terrestrial > Soil > Tropical forest > Bulk soil | place: Panama | collected 2016-02-17
CACTTTGTGTCCCCGAGCCTGTCCGGGGGCCTGGTCTTGGTCGGCACGATCACCGGGGTGACCGCGGTGTCCGGCGGCTAGCGCGCTGTCTGGTTGCCGGTTGCCGATTGCCGTTCGGCAAGTCACCGTTCTGTGGCCTGATCCAGCACCGGCTTGATGTCGATCACCGGCGTCCCGTCCACCGCTTCCAATGGTCCGACCAGCATTCGCAGCCCGTCGGTTGCCAGCACCCGGACTCGGTGCAGCCCAATCGGGTTGGGTCGGTCCGGTGATCTGGTGCTGAACACGCCGAGCGCCGGTCTAGCCGGGTCGTCTCGCGGCCGGGTTCGCAGCACTGTCCGGTCCGCGCGGTCAAGCCAGGTCAGCACCATGACCTCAGCGCCGGGCGTGAGGTCGCGGATCGCGTCTGCGACAGCGGGCTCGAAGGTCAGCCAGGCATCCGGAGCGCCCTCGTCGCCTTGACGGGGCGCCTGCACGCGGTCGATAAGTGGCGACTCGACGGACCCGATGGACACCACTTCGAAACTGGTCATGCGGACCTCCGGAAGCCTGCTTCATGGCAGGAGTTGAACGTGTTCAAAGTCACAGTGGCCTGACGTTGCGAAACCGACCCTGCCTACTCAGACTTGAACGTGTTCAAGTAGTTGAGCCGAGGAGCGGCCATGAGCATCTTCGTCACTTATCTTGCCTATCTCCTCATCAGCGTCGGCCTGATGGTGCTTGCCGGGAACGTCCTGTCACGCAGCGGCCGGCTGTTCCTGGCGGAGGCACTCGGTCGCAGCGACCGTGCCGCAAACGACAGTGCCGCAAACGACAGTGCCGCAACCGACAGTGCCGCAACCGACAGTGCCGCAAACGACAGTGCCGCCAAGGCAGCCGCCAAGGGAATTACCAGTCTCATCGTCGTGTCCTTCTATCTGATCAGCCTGGGCGTCATCGTCTTGAACATGCGAATCTCAGGCGACAGCGTCAGCGCCATGCAAGCCATTCAGCTGCTGGCGACGAAGGTCGGGCTTGTCCTCCTGGTTCTCGGTGCGCTCTACCTACTCGGCGTCGTCGCCATCACTAAGCTCCGCCGCAGGCTCAAGATCCAAGGGCAGTCCACTGCTGTTGAAGCGGGAGCTGCGCCGACAACGTCTGCGCAGCGGGCAGCGCTCTGGCACTCTTCGGCTGACCGGGCTGCTCGGTGAGCCACTTGGCGGAGCCAGGACTGACGGCGCGCGCCGAGCAGACAAGGAACGCCATCGTCGAGGCAGCGCTGCGGCTGTTCCGGGAACGCGGCTACGACGCAGCGACGATGCGCGCAATTGCCAGTGCGGCGGGCGTTTCTACCGGGAACGCGTACTACTACTTCAGCTCCAAGGACGACCTGATCCAGGAGTTTTATCTGCGTAGCCACGCCGAGCACGCCGCGGCGTGCCGTGACCTGCTCGACAGCGACGACGAGTTCGCTGTCCGGCTGCGTGGGACGGTCAGATCGCTGATCGATGTACTGAATCCCTACCACGCCTTCGCCGCGACTTTTTACAAGAACGCGGCCGAGCCCACGAGCCCGCTGAGCCCGTTCAGCAACGAATCGAGTCCGGCGAGAGATGCGTCCATCGCCCTCTACAGATCTGTGGTGGCCGGGTCCTCGGCCCGGATCGACCGCGAGCTGCGGGCCGAGCTGCCCGAGCTGCTCTGGCTCTATTCGCTGGGGATCGTGCTGTTTTGGGTCTACGACACATCTCCTGGCCGAGCGCGGACTTACCGCCTGATCGATGCCACGGTGCCGCTAGTTGACCGGCTCATCGCACTCGCACGCATGCCAGTATTGCGCGGGACGGCCCGCGAACTGGTCGCACTCATCCAGGAACTGCGCAGCTAGCCTGCACTCGTCAGCGTTCGTGCTCCGCAGGCAAGACGTGCAACTCGACGTCGCTGGCGAGCTTGGCCAAGTCGCGCAGCACGGGATGCCGTCCGCCCGGGCTCGGGTGCGTCCTTGCCAGGACGAGCTCGGTCGCGTCACGATCGAGCGCGTAGTCAGCGAGCGCCGCTGCGGGCGCTGCCGCCGTCAGCGCGACGAACTCGCCGCCGAGCTGCTCGGTCAGCGCCGCGTAGTCGGCAAGCAGCATATCCTCCGGTGTGCCAGGTTGCGATTGCCGCACGACCGCGACCCGGAACTCGCCGCTGACCTGTGCGGCCAGTGCCGCCGATCGCCTGATCAGGGGCTCCATGCCGGGCCACGGAGCCGCGCAGGCCACGATCGACGGCTGCCGGTCCGGTTCATAATCAGTGGCCTCGCCGGTGTAGGCGCGTAGCTGCCGCTCACCGAGCTCTGCCACCAGCCGGAACGCGCGTTCCCGCTCGGCTCGCAGCGTCTCGGGCGCGAATGTAGTCGCCAGCGCTGTCGAGATCTGCTCGGCCGGGACGATCTGGCCGCGACGCACCCGGTCGATCAGGATGGGCGGCGACACGTCCACGAGCTCGATGTCGTCCGCGAGCGCAAAGAGCGCCGTCTGGTCCAGGAATGCTGCCGGGCCGCCCTCGGGGGCGCCCCCGAGGTTACCGAGGCGGACGGTAGCTACGACCGTGATGCCGGCCTCAGCCAGCCGCTTCGCGGCCGCGAACCGCCGCTCGGCCGATGTAGTGCCGGCCGTGAGGTCATCGATGCACACGACTTCCGGACGGCGGGCCAGGACCGCGCTGGTATCGAGCGTAGAGCCGTCGCCGATCAGCTCAAGGTGCTCGAGCTCGGCCGTGACATCCTCGCGATCAGGTGCGTCGACAGCGCCGACGACCACATCGCTGCCGCGCGCAGCCCGGCGGTTCGCCTCTTCGAGCATCGCCGTGGTGGTGCCGCAGCCAGGCGCGTACCCGAGATAGACCCTGATCGCGCCACGGCGGCGCGGCTGCGGGCGGCCGGTGTCGGGTTCGGCTCCGCTCTCGTCCGCTTTCGTGCCGTGCGCGCCGACCGCGGTCTGAATGTACAGGTGCACGGCGGGCAGCTGTTCAGCCAGACGCTCGATCAGCGTGCCGCGCCAGCGTTCGAGCAGCGCGGCGGACGGGACGGCGAGCACAAGGTGGCGAGAGTTGAGCTCCTGGACCGCGGAGATAATGGCGGCGCCAAGATCGCGGCTCTCGCGGAGTACCACGGTTGCGCCGCCGGCCGTGGCCGCCACTTCGACTCTCTCGGTCAGGGTCTCGGTCAGCGCCTGCTGCCCAGGCTTCGGCTGGCTCAGTGCCAGCACGCGGCATAGGACGCCGCGGCGGCGGGCCAGTCTGACACCGTGCTGCACGAGCATCTCTACGTGGTCTGGCCGCCACACCGCGACGAGCACGTCGTCGGGGCGACGGTGCGCGGCCGGGGACTCGGTCTCCTGCCCCACCGCCTGGCTCGCGACCAGCCGTAGCCCGATCTCCCGCAACGCGGCCAGCCGGGCGGGCTGAAACTCGGTGCGCATCGCGGTGTCGATCTGGCTTGGCGGATAGATGTTGCCGTGCCCGAGCCGCTTGCGCAGCGCCTCCGGCGATGAGTCGACGAACTGGAGCGCGTCGACGCTCGCTAGCACGTCCTCAGGAATGGTGCCTGGCGCTGGCTCCCCGGTGACAGCCTCGACCTCCTTGGCGACCTGATGCACATCGGCCACGTCGGCGGTGCTGATCACGTGGATTCCCGCACTGCGAAGCGCCTCAATCGGTACCGCGTGCCTGCCCAGGTTGTCGACCAGCGCCACTGCTGGCTTGCGGGCGAGCACGGCCGCCATGTCCATGTGATCGTCCGCGGGCGGCACTGTCTCCAGGCCGCCGAGGGCCTCCACTGTGTGCTGGCGGTCGTGGGTGTCGGCGAAGCCAATGACGATGTCTTCGCCTTGTGCGCGGATCGCCCGACCCTCCCGCAGCATCGTGTACGTCGTGCCCGCACCGGGCGCGGCCCCCAGGTAGAGGGTCAGTGACCCCCGGCCAGGCTGCGGCGCGTCCGCGATGGTCGCGCCGATGCCCTGCTCTTCCCTGATGATCTCGCCGCGCGCGGCATCGTAGTCGTATAGCTCCGCGTAGCGGCCCCAGTTCACCGCGACATCCAGCTGCCGGCCGGCCTCTTCTTCGCCGAAGCTCGTCCGCAGGATGTCGGTAAAGAACCCAGCCGGCAAGGTGTCGTCCATACTGCCGCGCAGGCTGCGGTAGATGGTGCGCACGAGCGGTGCGTGCTCGAGGCAGGCTCGGGCGAAGATCTCCTTGGAGTCCTGGATGCTCGCGCCGGCGAATACCTTGCCATTGCCGGACAGCTCAAGGCGGTCGCCGCGCAGGTCGGCGAAGCCGAGCAGTACGAGGGCGTCGACCAGCGGCAACAGGTCGTCCACCTCGAGCCCGAGGCTGTCCGCCAGGTCGGCGAGGTCGGCGGCGCCGCCGTGGCGGGCCAGTAGGATCTCGGCGAGGCCGGACAAGCCGTCGACGGTCGCCTGCGGAAGTGGCGTGTCGCTAACGGTGCCGGCTGGGGCGCCACGGACCGCGGCCGGCTCTTCCTCGGGCGCCGCTCGTCTCGTCATCATCCGGTAGATCTGGTCGACGAGCTCGTCGAACTCGGGGGTACGCCGGCGCCGCGGCCGCGGCAAAGGGTTGACTTGGTCTGATCGGATCCGGCCCGGATTCGTCCCGAGCACGAGGATCCGGTCGGCCAGCAGCACCGCCTCCTCGATGTTGTGCGTCACCATCACGATGGTCTTGGTCGGAAACCGGTGGCCCTCCCACAGCTCCAGGAGCTCACCGCGCAAGTTCTCCGACGTCAGCACGTCGAGCGCGCTAAAGGGTTCGTCCATGAGCAGGGCGGCGGGCTCCACGACGAGCGCCCGGGCGAAGCCGACGCGCTGGCGCATGCCGCCAGACAGCTCCTTGGGGAACGCCGACTCGTAGCCGTCGAGGCCGACAATGTCGATGGCGCGGAGGGCCCGGTCGGTCCGCTCTCCTGTTGGCACGCCGCGGGCTTCAAGTCCAAGCTCGACGTTCTGCTGCACGGTCAGCCACGGCATGAGGGCGAACGTCTGGAAGACCATCGAGGTCTCCCGGTTGGTGCCGGTCAGTGGGCGCCCGCGAAAGAGCACCTCACCTTCGGTGGGCGCGATGAGGCCAGCGATGCAGCGCAGCAGCGTGGACTTTCCGCTACCGCTGCGCCCGAGCAGCGCGACGAACTCCCCTTCGGCGACGTCGAGGTTGATGTCGTCGAGTACCGGCAGTGGCCGGCCGCCAGGCCCGGCGAACGACTTGCTGAGCCCGCGCACGCTGATGAGCGGCGTAGCCCGGGCCGGCTGGATGCTCACGCGAGCGCGTACTTCGTCTCGGCCAGCTTGTACAGCCGGCGCCAAACCGCCGCGTTCAGCGCAGTCACGTACAGGGCCATGACGAGGAGCCCGGCAAACAACTCTGGCAGGTTGCCGGTGTTCTGGGCGATGAAGCTACCAAGCCCCTTTGCCACGTAGACCTTGTTGTCGTAGGTGACGATCTCCGCGACAATCGTCGCGTTCCACGCCCCACCGGCCGCCGTGATCGCGCCAGTGACGTAGGCCGGGAAGATTCCAGGCACGATCAGCCGACGCCATCTATCCAGGCCGTGCACGCCCAGGTTGTCCATGGCTTCCTTGAGGTCCGATGGCACCGCGCTCGCTCCAGCGATGACATTGAACAGCACATACCACTGAGTGCCCAGCGCCATCAGCACGATGGCGCCGAAATTCAGTGACACGCCGATGTCCAGGAAGATGACGATGGCGAACGGAAAGAGGAAGTTAGCCGGGAAGCTGGCAAGCACCTGCACGATCGGCTGCATGAACTGCGCCACTCGCGGGTTGAACCCGATCCAGACGCCGATAGGTACCCAAACCAGCGAGGAGTAGACCACCACGACGACGACGCGCAGGAACGTCAGGAACCCGTCGGCAAACGCGGTTCCGAACACGGCCAGCCCCTGCGAGCCGGTCGCGATGTACGCGATCATGCTGTAGAGCCCGTATCCGAGCGCAACGACGACCACGACGGTGAACGCCACGTCCCCGGCCCGGCGGCGAGCCGCGTGGCTCGCGAGGCTCTCGTCGTCGACGCCGGTGGCGACGGCCATGATCCTGTTCACCGGCTGGGCCAGGACGCGCTTGCCGCGGCTGATCGCTGCGGGCCAGTTCGATCTGCGGAGGGCGTCGAGCACGTAGGAACTGGTCTTGAGCCCGGACTCGGATTGCTCTACCCGGAACTTGTCTGCGTAGGCGACGAGCGGGCGCCAGAAGAAGAAGTTGACCACCAGGATCATGACGATCATGGTGACGATTCCGTAGATCACGTAGCGGAGCTTGCCCTCCCCAACCGCCGTTCCGACGTAGGAGCCGACGCCTGGCAGCGCGTACTTGTGGCTATTGACCGTGATCAGCTCGGATGCGGTCAGGAAGAACCAGCTGCCGCCGAAGCTCATCATGCCGTTCCAGACCAGGCCGATGCCGCCGCTCGGGACGTCGATGGTCCAGAACCGCTTCCACCGCGACAGCCCCATCAGCTTGCTGGCCTCGTTGAACTCAGGGCTCTGGCTGATCAGCGAATGGTAGAAGGAAAACGTGATGTTCCAGGCTTGCGACGTGAAGACGGCGAATATGGCCGCGCATTCCAGGCCAAGTTCGGAGCCGGGAAATAGCGCGATGAAGAACGTCACGGTGACGGCGAGGAAACCGAGCACGGGTACCGATTGCAAGATGTCTAGCGCCGGGATCAGCACCCGCCGGGCCCGGCGGCTCCGCGCGGCCAGGTACGCGTAACTGAGGCTAAACGCGTATGAGAACAACAGCGCGATGAACATCCGCAGCAGGCTGCGCGCCGCGTAATACGGCAGGTTCGACGGCGCGAGGCTAATAGTGCGCGATGCGAAGACAGGCGCCCTTGCCCCGGCTCCCACGCGAACGACGATGTAAATCAGAAGCAGCACGAACACGCCGATGCCGACATCCACCGGGCGGAACCTGAGCCTGTCCAGGGTCTCCCGGCTTGGAAATGTCGGAGTAACCGCCACAGACCAATGATGCAGGTCGGAATATGACGACGCCGGGCGGGGCATCCTGACCTGGCCGCCCGGCACGGGGCTTGCGGCGGCCAGCACCGGGGGAACTGACACGTGAACGCGAGGGGCTTGGAGAGCCTGCTGGCCGTGGTGGTCGTCGCAGCCCTCGCTCCGGTAATCGTCGCGGTGTTGCCCGGGCCGAAGATCCCCCAGGTTGTGATCCTGATCTTCGGCGGCATTCTTGTCGGGCCGCACGTCCTCGGGCTAGCCGAAACGGGCAGCATTCAGCTGCTGTCGAACATTGGCCTCGGGTTCCTGTTCTTGCTGGCCGGTTACGAGCTTGATCCCCGGTTGTTCCGCGATCAGCCCGGCCGCATGGCGATGTTCGGCTGGGCCGGTAGCGCCCTGCTGGCCGTGGGCGCCGTCGCGGTGCTTGCGTCGTTCGGCTATGTGCGTGACTTCGTGCCGATCGGGCTCGCGCTGACCACGACTGCGCTGGGTACGCTGCTGCCAATCCTGCAGGACAACGACATGCTCAGCGGCAAATTCGGACGATACGTCCTGGCCGCCGGGGCGGTCGGCGAGCTTTTCCCCATCGTCGCCATCTCGCTGTTCCTGACGAAGCGCGACCAGTTCATCGCCATCGGCTCGCTGCTGGCCGTCGCGGCGGCGGCGCTCCTGCTCACGACCGCCCCGCACGTCATCGGCGAGCGGCGGCTGCGCGCACTCATCAAGCAGGGCCAGCGAGCGACGGCGCAGACCACGCTGCGCTGGTCGATCGTCCTACTGGTGGTTCTGCTGGTGGCGGCCGAGCGGTTCGGCCTCGACGTGGTGCTCGGTGCCGTGCTCGCGGGCATGGTGCTGCGCAGCTGGACACACCGGATGGAGGTGGACGTCGAGCCGCTCGAGTCCAAGCTCGAAGCCGTTGGGTACGGCATCTTTATCCCGTTGTTCTTCGTTTCTTCCGGGATGACGCTCGACGTGCAGGCGATCCTGGCCGATCCGCTGCGGCTGGTTGTCTTCGCCGCGCTGCTGATCGGGGTGCGCGGATTGCCATCGCTGCTCGTTTACATGCGAGTGCTGCCGCTGCGCGAGCGCCTCGAGATGACGTTCATCACCGCGACGACAATGCCGCTGCTGATTGCGCTGGCCGAGATCGGACTCCGCGACGGTGTCATGCTGCCGTCCAACGCGGCCGCGCTTGTCGGCGCCGGCGTGGTCTCCGTCCTGGTCTACCCAGCCATAGCGGCTGCCATCAATCGCGGCGGCAAGGCCAAGCCAAGCATGGGCGAGCAGCTTCCAGTTGTCGGCGTTATCGAGCAAGCAGACCTGGCTCCGTCGCCCGAGCCCCTGGCGATTCCGGATCCCCGCGACCTGCCGGTGCCGGCCGCCGAACGACCTCGGCGCTGGTGGCGTTGATAGCGGTCCTCATGCCGTGGTGTGGAAAGGTCCGAAGTCGCGACTCACCTCATTGATAGATTCGGAGCTGTGCCCGACCTACCGTGGACCGCTCGCGCGGAGCTGGAACCGGGAACCTACTACCTCGTCATGGCCTCACATCTGCCGCTGTCGCGGATTTCCTCAACCGTGCGCTTCTTTCGGAGTGTGTCGGCGGTACGCAAGCAGCTCGCCGCCGCGGACGGCCTCGTTGGCTATACGCTGCGGGCCAAACCGCTGGCCCGCGATTACTGGACCCTGTCAGTCTGGAAAAACGAGACGGCACTTCGCGAGTTCATGCGCTCACCGCCGCACGTCCAGATCATGGGTTCGCTGAAACCGTTCATGGGCCGGACGAAGTTTGTCACCTGGACGATCTCCGCCGCTGACGGCCGGCCCAGCATGGCCGCTGCGCTAGAGCACCTGGCTTCTGGATAGCGCGTCATGCAGCTTCGCGATGCGGGGCGCGAGGATGGTCCCGCATGCTCGCGGGGACCGTAGCATTGAAGAATGCTCCTACTGCTGATTTGGCTGGCGATCGGTGGACTGATCATCGGCGGACTAGGGCGGCTCCTCGTGCCAGGCCCGAACCGTATCGGTCTCATCCGGACCGCCCTAGTCGGGGTCGCCGGCTCCTTCCTCGGCGGCTTGGTCGCCCGGTATGCCATCGGGCTGCACTACCGCTACTCGCTGCTGGCGGGATTCCTCCTCTCGGTGATCTTCGCGGCGATTATCGTCGCGGCAATCGACCGCCGCCCATCGAGACGATAGAGCTTAAGCATCCGCGCGACACCAGCGCGCCAACCTTCGCGTGGTTCGTGGCGACGGAGGTAGCCCCCATATCCAACCGCCGCGATGAGCAGGACGAGCAGTCCAAGCGCGACCTGGAGCCCACGGGTCAGGCCCGCCGGGTAGATCACCTGGATCAGGTAGTGCGAGATGAACCCGCCGCGGTATCCGGCCCGCCCGCCGCGGTGGAGTAGGTAGTTCTGCAGCGCGGTGAGCGGGCAGGCGAACCCGGCGAATTCTACGAGTGCGCCGTACACCATGGCCGGTAGGTGAACCCAGATGAGCCGCGGCCAGCGCCAGGCCAGGAAGGAACCGCCCACCACGAAACCGATGAACAGCAGGTGGGCGACGAGCACGAGGTCAGCGGCAAATTGGTACCACATCACGGTCATCGCCAGAGCAACTCACCAGCTTCAGGATAGACCAGGACGTTGCTGGGGAGGGCAGGCCGCTGCCGTGTCAGGCATAGCCTGACCAGGTGACCTACGCAGGCGCTGAGTTCTGGGATCAGTTCTTCCGGCAACGGCGGCAGTCTGGCGATGATCTGGACTGGGGAGGCCTGTGGACCGGGCCATTCCTGAGCCCGCTGCGCGAAGCGGGCGTCCGCACCATCCTCGAGCTCGGCTGCGGGACCGGCAACGACGCGGCGCGGCTTGCTGCTGAGGGCTATTCAGTCACGGCGATCGATCTCTCCGGCGAGGCCATCACGCAAGCGCGCGCCAAGTTCGGCTCGTTGGCAACGTTCATCGTTGCCGACATTGCGCAGCGGCTGCCGTTCCTTGATGGACGCTTCGATGCGGTGATGTCGAATGTCGCCATGCACATGTTTGCCGACCGTGTGACCCGTGCGCTGTTCGGGGAGGTCGCACGACTCATCCGGCCCGGCGGCGTGTTCGCGTTCCACGTCAACGCGCTGGCGGACCGGCCGCTGCGAGCCCGCTGGCAGCCCGCGAGTGAACTTGAGCCGAACTACGTGGCCGAGGAGTCGGGTCAGACCATGCATTTCTTCTCCGAGGCCTACCTACGCGAGCTCCTGCGGGAGTGGCCAGAGCTGCAGCTGGCGTCGGTCACTATCACGCATCGCCAGACGGGTGAGCCGTTCAAGCATGTCTGGCGCGGCATCGCCCGGCGCTGAGCAGCGTGGACCGGCGGTCCTGCGTCGAGGCGGCAGAATGGCGGCCGTCGGTAGGCTGGCCGGGTGTCACGGGCGATGGATTACGTCCACGGTTATTCGGCCAGGGAAGGCGTGCGGCTGAGCGACCAGGCGACCGCGCTTGCTGGTCTGCTACACGCTGGCACGCGCTTCGCATCCACCAGTCGGGTGTTAGAAGCGGGCTGCGGCACCGGTGCGCAGACGGTGATTCTCGCCAGCCGTGCCCCGCAAGCTGAGTTCACATCCATCGATGTTTCCGAGCGATCGCTTGGCGAGGCCGCACGGCACGTGCGGCTGGCCGGCTGCGAGAACGTGCGGTTCCTGCAGGCCGACATCTTCCGGCTGCCGTTCAAGCCGTCCTGCTTCGATCACGTCTTCGTCTGCTTTGTTCTCGAACATCTCAGCGACCCCGCCGGAGCGCTGAAGGCGCTGATGACCGTCCTCAAACCCGGCGGGTCCCTTACGGTCATCGAGGGCGACCACGGCTCGGCGTACTTCCATCCGACGAGCGAGCAAGCTCGCCAAGCGATTCAGTGTCTCATTGACCTGCAGCACCAGGCCGGCGGCGATTCGCTGATCGGACGGCGGTTGTACCCGCTGCTGGTCCAGGCCGGCTACCGGGATGTGCGGGTGACTCCCCTGGTGGCCTACGCCGACGGCAGCAGGCCCGACTTGGCGGATGCCATCACGCTAAAGACGTTCACCGCGATGGTCGAAGGAGTGGCCGATCAGGCCGTCGGCCAGGGCCTCATCGACACCGCGAGCTGGTCAGCCGGAATCCGGGACCTGCGGCGAGCTGCCGAAGACGACGGAACCTTCTGCTACACCTTCTTCAAGGCTGTTGCCCTGCGTTAACACGTATCGTCGAGGAGTCTGCCATGAGCGAGCTGGACGTGATCGTCATCCACATACGTGCCGAACAGGCCGAGGAGTACGAGCGGCTGTTCGCCGAGCAGGAGCTGCCGCGCTGGCGTGAGTACAAAGAGCGCGGGGCATTCGTCAGCGCTCGCATCTCGCGAGTGGCCTTCGGCACTGACCGACGACAGGATGTGGCAAAATACGTGATTGCCGTCGAGGTACCCAGTCACGCCGAGCACAGCGCGCACGACGCGGACCCAGGATTCCAGGAGTTCAATCGCCTGGCCGACATGCTGCAGCCCGAGGATCCGCTGGTCTATGGCGGCGAGGTTCTCCACGCTGTCTGACGATTCGCCGCCCCGCCAGCCGCAGGCTAGATTTCGACGGCCGGTACGGTGTGACGGTGGCAGCGGACAAGCCGGGCACCCCTAGGGGGACCGGGCAGCGTCTGCAGGCTGTCGCCGTCGCTGGTCTGATAGGCGCTGCGGCGGGCGCCGCCCTGGCGAGTCATCGCGGCAAGCGAGCCGCTGGCATCGGTGCGATCGCAGGAGCAGCTTGGCTGTCGGCGTCCGAAGCGGTGGCACGCACGGTGCAGAAACCCGGCGAGATTCCGCCGCTGTGGCAGCGGATCACGGCTAGCGCCGCGCTTGTTGCTCCGCTCGGATGGGCGGCCGGACGCTTCACGGGTGCCGGGCCCGTGGCGGTCGGCACCGCGACCGGGGCGCTTGGCGGCCTGCTCGGCGTCCGCCCGCAGAAGGTCGTGCTGGGACCGGTGTTCGGAGCGCTCGCAGGTCGGGTATTGGCTGTCCGCGGACCGGTGGCCCCGGCCGTCGTCGCCAGCGCGACCATGGCCGGCTACCGGGTCGCGTCTGCGCTTGCTTTCCGGGACGCGCAAGTGAGCCTGCTGGCCGACCGAGTGCCCGCCGAGGATCTGCCGTTCGTGGTGCCGCGCGAAGCACGATCTCGCTACGTGGGCACCGGCTACTTCAGCGAGCTCGCTGACGTGCTAGGCGGCCAGTACCAGCCCGATGCAACCGACGCCGGGATCGTTGCCTCGGTGGACGAGCTGGCCAGCGCCGATTTCAACCCGGCGCGCATCGATCCGCTCGTTCGCGAGTTTTACGAGCACACCACCAGGTTCACGCTCGACATCGTGCCCGAGTGGCGGCTATGGGTGCGCCCCGGATACTTGCTCTACCGCACTCTCGTCGCTTGGCCGCTCGGCCAGGCGAACGTGCCGATGAACCAGCGCGAGACGCAGCGTGGCATTCGCAGTCGCATCGACACGATCGCGGATCGTGACACCGGCGCGGTCTTCGTTCGCGGCTGGATCAGGTCGTTCGCCGACACCGACCAGCCGATCTACGTTGGCGTGTACACGACCTACCGGCACGAGGACCGCGGGTATGTGAGCGTGGGCTTTCCGCTACCGCAAGCGAGCTTTACCGCGACACTGCTCCCCCGCGCCCGGCCTGGGGGCGGCCTGATCCTCAGCAGCCGAAGCCGGCTCGATCAGCCTGGTCACTATCTCGCCTACATCGACCCGGCAACCCGGGACATGACCGTGCTGG
>Ga0126373_10002844_pt1 | contig 12814 bp, 12 predicted proteins | sample PanSoiMetPlot_11_FD_92545 | JGI IMG/M metagenome (GOLD analysis project Ga0126373, IMG submission 92545) | Tropical forest soil microbial communities from Panama - MetaG Plot_11 | ecosystem: Environmental > Terrestrial > Soil > Tropical forest > Bulk soil | place: Panama | collected 2016-02-17
AGCGACCTCGCCGACTGCGATGTCGAGACAACCGGCGACCGGAAGTTCCGTGTTTTGTTCGGTCCAGGCCGCGGCTGCTCGGTGGCAACCCAGTTCGTGGGAGAGATCCCGCCGGGCCGGGCGCCTGATCACAGCCACCCGTATGACGAGGTCGTGCTGATCCTGGCAGGCGATGGCGTGGCCCACATCGGCGGCGTGGCGCACGCGCTAGCGCCGGGGACGTGCCTGCACTTGCCGCCCGGACTACTTCACTGTTTGGAGAACACCGGGGTGGAGATGCTGCGCGTTCTCGGGGTGTTCCACCCGGCTGACAGCCCGGCCGCCAAGCTGCAGGGCCACGGCTAGCGATGCTGGCCTGCGCCGCGCGCCGCTGCGAGTAGACGCGACCTAGCGGAGCTCAACCCTGACAGTCTTGGTTAGCGCCAGCGCAGCCGCCAGGTCCGGCACGGCTGCCGTGCCGCCGGCCCCGCGAGTCGACGCCGATCCGGTTGCGCAACCGAGACCGACGGCGGCCGGCAGGCACATGCCGTCCAGCAGCCCAGCGATCACGCCCGCGTTGAAGCAGTCGCCGGCGCCGGTGGCGTCAACGAACTCACCCGGTAGCTCAGACGGCGGGTGAATCCAGTGCGGCTGCGGGCCGTCCATGCACATCGCGCCGCGAGCTCCGAGCTTTGCGACAACCATTGGGCCGACGGCACTCAGCACGCGCACTGCGCCGCGAACATTGGGCTGGCCAGACAGCAGCTTGGCTTCTTCCTCGTTGGGCAGCAGCACGTCGGTGTTCGCCAGCACGCCCCGCAATTGCTCGCCGCCCCACCGTCCGAGCGGGTCCCAGTTGGTGTCAAGTGACGTGCTGACGCCGTAGGCGTGAGCAGCAGCGAACAGCTCCGCAAGGCCGGGTCCGAGCGACTGCTCCAGGAGGAAGTACGAGCTGACGTGGACATGGCGGACCTGGCCCAGCAAGCCGCGGGGTACGTCGTCAGCGGTCAGCGACGTCATGGCGCCGGTTGCGGTAAGGATCGCACGGTCGCTGCCGCGCGACAGGGCGATGCTCATGCCGGTGGCCTTGCCCGGCCGTGTGACGATGGCGCGAGTGTCGACACCCTCGACGGCTAGCTGGCCGAGCATGAACTCGCCAGCTGCGTCGGTTCCGGTAGCCGCGGCCACTGCCACACGCAGTCCAAGCCGGGCAGCGGCCACGGCGGTGATGGCAGCCGATCCGCCGACTACCAGCGAGATGGTATCGACCAGCTTTTCTTGCTGGCCGAAGTCGGGCGTGACGTCGGCACCGAGGGCGAGCACGTCCGGATTGCAGTCGCCGATGACGAGCAGGTCAAGCTCCGCACCCACGGCATCTGTGCTCACGCGGTTATCACCTGCACGCCCGCCTCGGTGAACCGCGCGAAGGCCTCCGCCGCCAGGCCGGTGTCCGTGACTAGCACGTCGATCTCGCTGGCCGCGCAGATCCTGGCGAATGCCCGGCGGCCGATTTTCGAGCTGTCAGCCACGACGACGACTTGTGTGGCCTGGCTCGCCATGAGCTGATTGATGCTCGCCTCGCCCTCGTGCTGGGCCATCGCGCCGGCTATCGGGTCGATCGCGTCGACGCCGAGGAACGCGATGTCGATGCTCACCCGCTCCAGGATGCCTGCGGCTAGCGGGGAGGTCAGCTCGTAGGACTGCGGCCGGGCCACGCCTCCGGTCACGACGATCTTGATGTGCTGGCGGACCGCCAACTCGGTGGCGATGTTGAGGGCGTTCGTGACAACGGTCACTGCGGGGGCGCCAGCGGCGGAGGTGAGATCGGTGCGCACTGCCAGCGCCCGGGCCACCTCGGTAGTGGTCGTACCGCCGTTGAGGCCGACTACCTGACCCGGCTGCACCAGCCGGGCCGCTACTGCGGCGATCCGCTGCTTCTCCGATGGATGCCGCTCCGACTTGTACCGAAGCGGCAGATCGTAGGTCACCCCCTGTGCCACCGCGCCACCGCGAATCCGCGCCAGCATCTGCTGACTCGCCAACTCGTCGAAGTCCCGGCGGATCGTGGCCGTCGACACGCCTAGTTCTTTCGCGGCCCGCTCAACCTGGAGCTGACCTTCGGCGGCAAGGAGCTCAAGTAGCTGATTCCAACGGCTGTACCGGCTCATACACGACTCCCTGCGTCGGCCCGTAGGACGCCGAGCAACCTTGCAACTTCCGCGGCCACGGCCTCCCGGCCGACCGCCAGGTAACGCCGCGGGTCGGTCACCTCGCTGTCGCCAGTGAGGTAGCCGCGCACCGCCGACGTGAACATCTTGTTGAGCTGCGTGGCTATGTTGATCTTCGTGAGCCCGGCCCTGATGGCGGCGTCGAGGGTTTCATCAGGCACGCCGGACGAGCCATGCAAGACAAGCGGAACCAGCACTGCCGCGTGGATCCGGCGGATGAGATCGAGGTCGAGTACAGCGTCTCGTGTCACCATGGCGTGCGAGCTGCCGACCGCTACGGCGAGGAAGTTGACGCCAGTCGCGCACACGAAGTCGGCAGCCTCGCTCGGATCAGTCCGGGCGCCCGCCGTGTGCGCACCAGCTTTCCCGCCGACCTCACCGAGTTCGGCCTCAACAAAAACCCCGCGGTTGTGGCACCAGGCGGCGATGCGTGCCGTCTCACGAACGTTCTCGGCGTAGACTAGGGCTGACCCGTCGTACATGACCGAGCCGAAGCCGAGCTCGACAGCTTCGTGAATCAGGTCCGCACTGGTCGCGTGGTCCAGGTGGACTGCAGTGGGCACAGTCGCCGCATCGGCTGCTGCCAGGACCGCCCTACCGATAGGCGCTAGCGCGCCATGGTAGGCGACGCAGTTCTCGCTAATCTGAAGCACCACGGCTGACCCCGCCTTTTCCGCACCCGCGACGATGGCCTCAGCATGTTCGATCCCGATCACGTTGAAGGCGCCCGCGCCGCGGCCGGCTGCGCGAGCCGCCCCGATAATTTCCGCTGTTGACACCAGTGGCACTTACGACTCCTGCCAGCTCTTGACCACGACAGCGGCCAGCGCGCGCTCGTAGTCGGAGAGCGCGATCTGGCCCGCGACAGGCGCGGCAACCGCGGCGGCGCCGAGGGCCGCCGCATGCGATAGAAGGTCGGGCCACGGGTAGCCGCGCATCAGGCCGTGCGCCAGCCCCGCGGCTACGGCGTCGCCGGCTCCTACCGGGTTCCCACTGACCGGAACCGACCCGACCAGCCAGGTGCCCTCGGCGGTCACCGCGAGCATGCCGTCCGGCCCCCGCGTCACGACAACGTTGTCAGCGCCACGCTCGCGCAGTTCCGCGGCGGCATCGGCCACATCCTCCACCTGGGCGTGCTCATGCGCCGCAGGCAAGAGCCGACGGCGGCCGACCGCTGCGAGGAGTTCAGCCGCGTTCGGCTTGACGATGGCCGGGCCGGCCGCGACGCCGACCATCAACGCATCACCCGAGGTGTCAAGCAGCGTTGGCACGCCAGCCAGGGTTGCCGTCGTGATCAAGTCCGCGTACGTCCCGGATGGCAGGCCACGCGGAAGGCTGCCAGACAGAACGACGATGGAGCTGGTCGTAAGCGCTTCGGCATAGCAATCGAGAAAGGCTGCATACTCCGCGCCGCTGACGACCGGGCCAGGTTCATTGAAGATCGCCGTCTCTTCGCGGCGGGTGTCTACAACGGCGAATGTCCGGCGCGTCTCGCCCGCGATCCTGGTGAAGACTGCCGGGACGTCGGCAGCGCTGAGCTCGGCAACCAGGACGTCTCCGGCATGGCCACCGGCTAGACCGGCCAAGCGCACATCGGCGCCGAGCGTGCGCAGGATTCTCGCGACGTTCAGCCCCTTGCCACCAGGACTCGCATGTACCGCGAACGGCCTGTTGACGCCCGCCCACTCGATGCCATCGACATGGTGCGTAATGTCTAGGGCCGGATTGAGGGCAACGACGAGGATCACGGCTCGAGCTCTAGCTATCGCGACAACAGGATTACTGACCGGGTCAGATTCCTGGGCTGGTCTGGATCGAGCCCGCGAGCGCGCGCAATCGAAGCCGCGAGCCTGTGCACCCGAACAAGCTCCGCCAGCGGAGCGTCCCGAGTCTCGCGCGCGTGCCACGCGAGCCCACCTGCTGCCGCCACCTCGTCGGTCAGCCCGTCCGGCGGCGCGCCGAGCAGCCAGACGACCCGGCCCGGCCCCGCGATCGCGATCGGTCCGTGCCGGTACTCCATCGCGGGATAGGCCTCGGTCCAGTAACCCGCGGCTTCTCGTAGTTTCAGCGCCGCCTCGCTTGCCAGTCCGCACGTCCAGCCGGTACCGAGGAAGGTGAACTGCTCGGCGCTCGTGAGCTCGGGCGGAAGCGGAGCGGCAAGCACATCCTGGGCCGCCGCAGCCATCGGTGCGATGTCATGGCCGAGGTGCGCCAGCAGCAGCGCCAGCTCGGTGGTCGCGAACCTCGTCTGCACGATCGACTGCTCGTCTGCAAAGCTGATCGCGATGACCGCATCCGCCGCCCGGGCCACTGGAGTCGCTGGGTCAGCGGTAATCGCCACGGTCGAAGCAATTCCCGCCAGCCGAGCCAGCAAGTCCAGAATCTCGGTCGTCGTGCCCGACCGGCAGAGCACGAGGACGCGGTCATACCGGCGCCCCGTTGGCATCTCCGATGCCGCGAACGCGTCAGTCTCCCCGTGACCAGCCGCTTCGCGCGCAGCTGCGTACGACTGTGCGATGAACCACGAGGTCCCGCAGCCGGCCACCGCGACCCGCTCGCCGCGTTCTGGCAGTCGCGCGCGCATTCCGGCGACAAGCTCAGCCGCTCGGAGCCAGCAGGCCGGCTGCGATGCGATCTCAGCCTCGATACTGCCCGCGACATCATCTGTCCGCACGATCACCTTCGCTCCTTCGCCCAGTTATCCACGGCTGCTCGCTCCTCGTCCCCGCGCACCCGTCGCCTCACATGCCGGTGATACCGGTGGCTGCCACTGACCGGACGAAGTACCGCTGCGCAGCGAAGAAGATGATCAGCATCGGGATGAGGCTCATCACGTTGCCGGCCATCAGGTGCGTCCACTCGATGCTGTGGGAGTTCTGGAACATCGCGAGGCCGAGCGGCAACGTCATCTGGTTGGTCGACGTAATCGCGATCAGCGGCCAGAGGAAGTTATTCCAGGATTCCAGAAACGTCAGCGCGGCAAGCGTCGACAGCGCGGGCAGAGAAAGCGGCAGCACGATCCGCCGGAGCACGGTAAGCCTGCTCGCGCCGTCGACCCTGGCCGCCTCCTCATACTCGATCGGCAGCGTGCGGAAGAACTGACGAAGGAAGAACACGCCGAAGGCGGTTGCCGCGTTCGGCACGATGAGCGCGCCGATGTGATTGATGCCAACCGCTCCCAGCAGATGCACGCCCAGCCACTTGGTGATGATGAACTGCGGGATCATCGTCACCTGGAATGGCACCATGAGCGTGGTCATGATCAGCACGAACAGGAGGCCGCGGCCGAGGAACCGGTACCGCGCGAATGCGTACCCAGCGAGCGAGCAGAGCACCAGGTTGCTGATGACGGTGGTCACAGCCACGACAGCACTGTTGAGGAAGAATCGCGCGAACGGCTCCTCCTGCAGCGCCTGCGGATAGTTCGAGAAGTCGAGCTGATGCGGCGTCAGGATAGGCGGGAAGTGCAACGCCTCGGCCGGCGTCTCGATCGAGGTAATGATCAGCCACGCGAACGGGAAGATCAGCGCGATCGTGGCCGGGATCAGCACGAGGTGCCACGGGCTGAACGGAAGGCGGCGCTTGCGGCGAGCAGGCAGCGCGACTGCCGGGGCGCTCATGTCAGGACCTGTAGTGCACGAATCGGCGGCTGCCCCAGAACTGCAGGCCGGTGACTGCCAGGATGATGACGAACAGGAAGTACGCGATCGCCGAGGCGTAGCCCAAGTCGCCGCTTCCCTGCTGGCCGAACGCTATCTGGTAGAGGTAGTAGACCAGCACCGTGGTCGAGTTCAGCGGCCCGCCTGAAGTGCTCAGGTAGACCTCGTCAAATAGTTGTAGCGCGTTGATCGTCAGCCAGATGAGCAGGAAGAGCGACGCCGGGCTGAGCAGCGGCCAGGTAATTCGGCGGAAAATCGTCCACCGGCTGGCGCCGTCGATGGCCGCGGCCTCTGTCAGCACCTGCGGTATGCCCTGCAGGGCGGCGAGATAGATGACGACGGCGAACCCGGTCCAGCCCCAGATCGTCATGATCACGATCACGAACAACGCCTCGGAGGTCGAGTTCAGGAAAGGCTGCTGATGCAGTCCGACGAGACTGAACAAGTAATTGACGATGCCGTAGGACGGGTCGAACAGCCAGATGAAGACCAGTGCCTCGCTGATGGTGGAGATGGCCATGGTGGCGTACGCCGCGGTCCGGTACACCGAGATGAACCGGAGCTTCCTGTTCATGGCGACGGCGAGAAATAGCCCGACGATGATGGTGCCGGGCACGAAGACCGCGGTGTAAACGACGGTGTTCTGCAGCGCCTGGGCGACGACCGGATCGTGCAGCATCTGCCGGTAGTTGGCCAGGCCAACAAACGGGGTGCCGCCAGCACTGACCAAGCTGTTTCGCTGGAACGACATGATCGCCGACCAGACGATCGGGACCACGCCGAAAAGCACGATGATCGCCGCGCCGGGGGTCACAAATCCCCAGCCGGCCAGCTGCTCACCAGGTCGAGGACGCCGGGGGGCGCCGACGCGGCGCCGCGGCACCGGGCGGCGGACGACCTGGCGAGATGCTGTTCTGACCGCCACGTCAGGAGCCCGAGCCACCGGCTAGGGCCTGGTTCACCTGCTGCGCCGCACTCTGCAGCGCAGCCTGTGGCTGGCTCTTGTCGAGCAGGACGGAGACAATCATGTTGCCGAGGATCGTGGAGATCTTCGGGTAGGCGGCCAGTTGCGGCCTGGCCTGCTTGACGTTGCCGAGGTTGGTCACGAAAGTGTCGACCCCGGGCAGTGCCTTGTTCATGTCCTGCAGGAATCCTGGTGCGTTCTCCACCGAGGCGCGGATCGGGAGATCACCGGTCGCCAGCGAGAAGGACTTTGCCTGTGCCGGCGCTGTCATCCACAGCAGGAACTTCTCCGCCGCGGCGGCCCGGGCCGAGCCGTTGTTGAAGATGACCCAGTTGTCTGGGCCGGAGATCGTCTGGTGGGTGCCGCTGGTGCCTGGGAAAGCTGGCATGATCTGCACGCCGTACTTCACGTTCGGGAAGCCTGACAGATCCCAGGGTCCGGTCACGAGCATCCCGATCCTGCCGGAGTTGAACAGGTTGGCGTACTCGGAGTCGGTGGGGTCGAGGTACATCGATTTGTCGGTGACCGCCATCGCCCGCAGCGTGTTGAGCGACTCTAGTCCGGCCGGGGAGTCAAAAGCGGCCTTGGTGTTAGTGGCGTTGAGGATCTCGCCGCCCGCCTCCCACAGCAGCGCCTCCCAGTGCCAGACCGTGTCCTCGCTGCCGGGGGTGACGTAAGCGGTGCCGAACTGCTTCTTGGCAGGGTTCGTCAGCTTCTGTGCGTCCGCCAGGAACTGGCTCCACGTCCAGTTCGGGCCGGGCGGCTGGAGACCAGCAGCGGCAAACAGCGTCTTGTTGTAGACGACGGCCAGGTTGTCGACGAGCGCGGGGATGCCGATGACCTTGCCGTTGACCGTGGCAACGTCGCGCTCACCGACCCAGAAGTCGGACCAGTTGACCCCTGGCTGCTGCACCACCTTGGTGAGGTTGACTACCTGCGAGATCTGCGCCACGTTCGGCGCCCAGGACCCGTACACGTAAGCGATGTCGGGCTGGCTGCCGCCCCTCACCGCCGTCAGCAGCTTGGGCAGCGAGGCGTCGTTGTTCACGTAGAAGCTGGTGACCTTCTCGCCCGGGTGGGCCTTGTTCCACTCGGCCAGCAAGTGCTTGAACGCGCTAGCCTCCGCGCCGGTGTAGCCCTCCCAGATTTGGAGGTTGCCCGATGACGAGCCCCCTGACCCCGTTCCGCACGCGGTCAGTGCGAGCGCAAGTAGCACCAAAGCCATGACAGAACTGAGCCGGTGAACTCTCATGCCGACCTCTTCGTGGACGAGAAACGGTTCGGGAGACGGAAACGATCAATCTTGCTCGGATCAGGCATGTTTGAGACATCATCGCGCGCCCCGGAGCGCCGCTGTCAACCCTTGAACCGCACTAAATCAGGATTGAATCCGTCAAGCTCTCCGCAATGGCGCTTGCGCGGTCTTGCTCAGTTCAATCCCGAATGCAACACTTTCCAGCTGTGGTCAAGGTCGCGTTCATTGGTGCCGGCAGCATCGAGTTCACCCGCAACGTTGTCACCGACCTGTGCAGCTATCCGGAGTTCCGGTCGGGCCTGCACCTGGCGTTGCACGACATCAGCCTGGAGCGGCTGGCCTTCGCCGACGCCCTGACCCGGCGGATCGTGGCGCAGACCAGCGCTGAAGCGACGGTGAGCGCATGCGCAGAACGCCGCGCCGCACTCGACGGCGCCGACTACGTGATCAATGAGGTGCAAGTCGGCGGATACGCAGCAACGCTCACCGACTTCGAGATCCCCGCACGCTACGGCGTGCGGCAAACCATCGCTGACACCCTCGGCATTGGCGGTATCTTCCGCGGCCTGCGCACGATACCCGTTGTCACTGCGCTGGCCGAGGACATGCTCAGGACATGCCCGCAGGCGTACTTGCTCAACTACTCCAACCCGATGGCCATGCTGCCATGGGCGGTCTATGCCGGGACCGGATTCTCTAACGTGTTCGGGTTGTGCCACTCAGTCCGGGACACGCACGCGTTCCTGGCCGGGCTCGTAGGCGCCGATCCCGCTGATGTCACGTTCGTGACCGCCGGGTTCAATCACCAGGCGTTCGTCCTGCGGTTCGAGCAGAACGGCGAGTCGCTGTACCCGCGGCTCACCCAGGTCATTGATGGCTCGGCGGAGCTGCAGCGTCGGGTCCGCGTCGAGCTATACCGCCGGTTCGGCTACTTCCCTACCGAGTCCAGCGAGCACTCCGCCGAGTACGTGCCGTGGTTCATGCGGCACGACGACCAGATCGACATGTACCGGATCTTCGTCGGGGATTACCTCGGACGGTCCCAGGAGAACCTCGACGAGCTGGCGGACCTGCAGGCGCAACTCAGTGCCGGCGCGAACCTCGACCTGGCGCCGACTGACGAACTGGCCTCGCAGTTCATCCACTCCCTCGAGACAGGGACCGAGCGCGAGATCTACGTGAACGTACGCAACCGCGGCCTCATTACCAACCTGCCAGAGGACTGCTGCGTCGAGGTGCCATGTGACCTGAGCGCGTCGGCTGCCGTGCCCAAACAAGTGGGCCCGCTCCCACCGCAGCTTGCCGCGCTGAACCGCACGTTCTTGAACGTCGTCGAGCTAACCGTGCGCGCCGCCCTGGAAGGCAGTCGTGACCACGTCTACCAAGCGGCATTGCTCGACCCCAACACCTCGGCGACGCTGACGGTGGCCCAGACCGCCGCGATGGTGGACGAGCTGCTGCTCGCGCACGCCTCGCTGCTGCCCCCGGCACTCAGGTAACGCACTCGGTTGAGTGACCCAACCAAGACGCGGCGTTCAGCCACATGGCCGATGCGGCACTACCGCCTCGGTCGGAGCGGGTAGCTCGAGCAGAAGCTCGCCGCGCTCCGCATGGAGAACGACCTGTTCTTGTCCGCTCATTAGGCGGAGGGGCAGGCCACCGGGGCGGCCCGCGCGCCCACCGCCTGCTGGGATGTGCCGCGGGCGACAGTTATAGATGGTCCCGCCGCCGTAGCTGATCCGAATCTCCCGGATGCCCGGCCGGTGCCGGGCGAGATGCGCGCCGAGCGGTACGTCGAGCTCGGTCGAGGCCGTCGGAGTGTGCGCGTTCCCCGCCACCACGAGCGTGCGCGTGCCCGGAGCGGCGACGGCCAGGATGCGACCGGCCATCGCCTCGTCACGTTGCGACCAGGTCCGGTGGGCGTCGAGCATGCCGTCGTACAACAGCACGTCGAGTTGCCCGGTGGCGGCAAGCTCACTCAGTACGGCCAGGTGACCGGCTGTGATCCGGCCATCGCCCAGCCACAGCAGCCAGTCATCAGCCAGCGTCGCCGACGCCAAGAATGCGTGAATGACCGGCGCTAGTTCCTCAGGCCACTCCAGGGCCAGGCGTGTCAGCCCGAACGCGCGCATCAGCGCCCGGATCACCAGCGGATTCTCGCGTGCGCCATGGGCTTCGCCCAGCAGCAGTAGCCCGGAGTCCGTTAGCGATTGCTCAACCGCCGCCGCGGCTGCAGGCTCGATACGCAGCGGGAGGTCTACGACAGCGAACTCTGCCACCTCATGCAGCAGCGCTTCCACGGTCGCGACGGCTGGCACTTAGCTAGCGTGACACGAGTGGACAGCGAAACGAGCCGCTTGTATTAGCCGCCCCTGGGACCGAGCGTTGCCAGCGAGTGCTTGCGCTTATAGCTTCGCACCCAGCGGCGGCGGGCGCGCTAGCCCTCGGCCGTTGTGGAGGCGTCTTGATCTTCGCTATCGATCACATCGTGTTCGCGGCTACCCGAAAGCAGTGCGATGACCTGACCGGCTCGATCCGCAACTGCGGGTTTCCGGCCGTTGATTTCCACCTTGATTTCCCCGATGACAACCTCGCTAGCGATAGCGTCGGCTTCCGCGGCGGCAGTTCCCTGGAATTTGTCTACGAGACAACGGAATGCGGCGGTCCGCCTCAGTGGTTCGCCGAGGTGCCGCGCGTGATCGGCCTTGGGTTTTCCTCAGACGACTTCGCTGCCGACACAGCGTGGGACAGGAAGTCAGGCTCCTGGACAATGGCTGAACAGCAGGGCTTTCCGAACTCGGCCGGACCGCACGAGCACCTAAGCGACTTCTACGTCTTCGTGATGAACCGCGAGAACGGCACCTTGCAGTTCCCAGAGCTGACCGCTGGGCCGCGGTTGGTGCAAATTACGCTGTCTGGGGCTGGATCGGCCAGGTGGCGTGAGCGTCTCTGGCGATGGCTGAAGCTGCCGGTCAGCAACGGCGGCCTGACCGTAGGTGGTACTCAGATCGTGTTTGAGGACGGGCCGAGCGCGAACGTTCGCGCCAGCCTGACATTCGAAGCCACCAGGAATCCGGCCATCATCCCGCTCGCATCTGGTGAGATCCGGCTTGTCAGCGATGACCGGATGTCGCATTAGACTCCGGGAACGTGACGGGTCCGCAGATGTCGAAGGCGACGATTTTTGAGCTCGCTGCGGCTGCCAACGTGTCGATCACGACTGTTTCGCACGTATTCTCCGGTAACCGTCCGGTGAGCGCCGAGACTCGAAAGCGGGTGCTTGCCGTCGCCGAAGAACTCGCCTATACCCCGAATTCAAAGGCGCGGGCGCTTGCCACCGGACGCAGCTACTCCCTGGCCCTCCAGGTCTCCTTTACTGGCGAGGCGTTGCTACTGAATACGTTCTTTGCGACGCTCCTGCCGGCCATGTCGCTCGCAGCGGTCGAGCGCGGGTACTCCTTTATCTATGTTCCGCCGGCGGCTGACGCGAACAAGTTCATCGCTCCGCTTGTTGGAAGCAAACGGATCGATGGCGCGGTGTTCGTCGACCCGATTGTGGGAGATCCCTTCCTCGAAGCTGTCCGGGCAAGTGACGTGCCGTTCGTTTCGATCGCTCGTATGCTCGACGGCTCCAGCGACAACTGGGTCGATAATGACCATGCTCACGTGTGCGAGACCGTCGCCGCTCACCTTGCCAAGGGCGGCTACGAGCGGACTGCGCTGCTGACGATCGAAGGTTCGGTCTCCTACGTCGCCGATTACCTGAGTGGCTACCGGCGGGCGTTCACGTCGGATCGCGTCGTTGTCGCAGCACAGTTCACGTTCCGCGCGGCCATTGACGCAACCTTGCGGGCGCTGCGCGCGGCCCGGCCACCGGACTCCTTCTTCTGCATACACGACCAGTTCGCGCTGGCAGTCGAGGCTGCCGTTGAAGCTGAAGGGCTTCGCGTTGGCAAGGACATCGGAATAATCGGCGTGGGCGATAGCTTGCTAGCGCGCCAGGCGCGAACGCCGCTGTCGTCGGTGAATGTCTTCCCTGATCGCCACGGTGCTGCTGCGGTGTCGATGCTCGACGAGATCATCCTTGGTGTGCAGCCGCCCGCACCAGTCCTGATCCCGGCCCGGCTCGTGGCACGCAGTTCAACGCGACGCAAGTAACTCCTGCTACTCCTGCGGAGCCTGCTCGGTCTTGCCCACGCGGACGCAGCGATGTTAACCTCGCCCAAAGCCCTTTGCATAGCAATGAGGTGATGGGCGTGAGTGAGCGTGATGCCTCTGCCACCGAACTACCACAGCCCTCAGTCAGCTTCTATACGCGACAGGCGACGGGACTCGTTCGCGACATCTCAGTCGGGTCAAACATCGCCCTGAATGTCTCATTCGTTTCGCTGCCATTGGCGGCGCTGGTAGCGACGGAAGCACCATTTTCATTCCCCGGCGCTAACCCCTTCTGGGTCACTGTCATCTGCGTCGTGCTGTGTATCGTCCCGACGCTTCTCTATGGGATGCTGACGAAGGTCATGCCACGCTCGGGTGGCGATTATGTCTTCATTAGCCGCACGCTGCATCCTTGGATCGGCTTCGCCGCCAACTTCAACATCAGTGCGTGGTACCTGCTCGTCATCGCGTACTTCGGCTATTTGCTGGCACCGCTCGGATTTTCGCCCGCTTTCACGGCCCTTGGAGTCGCCACCAAGAACAGCACGTTCCTGCAATGGGGCGCCACGCT
>Ga0126373_10002845_pt1 | contig 12813 bp, 13 predicted proteins | sample PanSoiMetPlot_11_FD_92545 | JGI IMG/M metagenome (GOLD analysis project Ga0126373, IMG submission 92545) | Tropical forest soil microbial communities from Panama - MetaG Plot_11 | ecosystem: Environmental > Terrestrial > Soil > Tropical forest > Bulk soil | place: Panama | collected 2016-02-17
CGTAGCCGTCGTCGGCCGGGTCGGAATAGATGATGCAGCCGACCGCGCCGTGCTCCTGGGCGAGCTTGGGCTTCAGGCCGCGCCAGCCCTGGCCGTAACGGGCGATCACGATCTTGCCCTTCACGTCCACGCCCATGCGCTCCAGCGCCTTGTAGTCCTCGGGCATGCCGTAGTTGACGTAGACGAGCTCGGCGGTGACGTCGCCGTCGCCCTGGTAGGCGACATAGGCCGGAAGCGCGCCTGAGGTGTTGCCCGAGGTCCGGTCGCCCTCGACCGCCTTCTCCTGCAGGGTGGCCGAGAAGCGCTCGCCAGGACCTACCAGCTCGAGCGTCTCGGAGATCGGGGTCGGGTAGAGGACCTGGAACTCCTCGATGTGGGCGTCCCAGCCCCAGGACTTGAACTTGGCGAGCATCCACTCCGCGTTGGCCTTGTCGTGGGGCGAGCCGACGTGGTTCGGCTCCGACGACATCTGCTCGAGCCACTGGGTCATCTCGGCCGGATCGGAATAGATGATGCAGCCCACCGCGCCGTGCTGCCAGGCGAGCTTGGGCTTGAGGCCGCGCCAGCCCTCGCCGTAGCGGGCGATCACGATCTTGCCCTTCACGTCCACGCCGTGACGCTCCTGCTCCTTGTAGTCGTCCGGCATGCCGTAGTTCACGTACACCAAGGGCGCGGTCACGTCGCCGTCGGCGCCGTAGGCGTTGTACGGCGGCAGCACGTCCGTGAGGCCGGAAGTGCGGTCGCCTTCCACCACCGGCTCGTGCAACGCGGCCTTGAACGCAGTCGGCGCCGTCATCTCCAGGAGCTCTTGCTTGGGCGTCGGGTAGAGCACGTAGAAGGTCTCGAGATGCGCGTCCCAGCCCCAGGACTGGAACATCTTCACCATGGTGTCGGCGTTGGCCTTGTCGTGGGGCATGCCCACGTTGTTGGCTTCGGAGGCCATGTCCCGGTCCCAGTCGCTCTGGTCCTGGGCCGAGAGCTGGGCATCGAACTTCTGCTCCAAGGCGGCTTCCTGGGCGGCCGTGTCGGCGTCGAAGCCCCGTGGGGCGGGAGCGCCGTCGGCGAGAGCGCTTAAGGACAAGCTGCTGACCAGGGCGGAGGCGAGCAACACCGGGAGTTTCGGGGACCGGAAGCGCATGAGCTACCTCGGATTCAGAGGGGGGGATTGAAAGGGGTTTAGATGATAAGGCCGGACAGGAGTTCCGGCTGGAAAGATATGTCCAAACGCTGGGTTTATGTCGGCTGGATTAGCCGTTTTCGCTCTTGAGAGCCCGCATCATGAGCGCTTCCACCGCGCCCTTGGGGTCCTGGCCCCGGTGCAGGATCCTATAGAGCTGCTCGCAGATGGGCATTTCCACCTTGAGCCGCTCGGCGAGCACCTGCACCGCCTCGGCGGCGTACACCCCTTCCACCACCTGGCCGATGTCTTTAGCCACCTGCTCCACCGATTTGCCGGAGGCGAGCCCCAAGCCCATGCGCCGGTTGCGGGACTGGTCGTCGGTGCAGGTGAGCACCAGGTCGCCGAGCCCGGTGAGGCCCTGGAAGGTCTCCGGCCGGGCCCCGAGCTTCAGGCCCAGGCGGGTGATTTCCGCGAGTCCGCGGGTGATCAGCGCCGCGCGGGCGTTGGCGCCGAAGCCCAGCCCATCGCTGATGCCGCAGCCGATGGCGATGATGTTCTTCACGGTGCCGCCCACTTCCACGCCGGTGAGGTCGTCGGAGGTGTAGGCGCGGAAGCTGGGGCTCGCGACCGCCCGCGCCAGGTCGGCGCCGAAGGCCTGGTCGTTGGAGGCGATGGTGACGGCGGTGGGCATGCCGCGGGCCACTTCTTTCGCGAAAGTGGGTCCGGAGAGCACGGCGAAAGGCGTCTTGTCGCCGAGCACTTCCCGCGCCACCTCGTGCAGCAGCTTACCCGTGGAGAGCTCGAAACCCTTGGTGGCCCAGGCGAGCCGGAGCTGCTTCGGTTTGGCGGCGGAGATCAGCTCGAGTGTGTTGCGGAAACCGTGGCTTGGCACCACCACCAAGAGATCGCCACAACCCGCCACGAGCTTCGCGAGCTCGAACTCGATGGCCAGCGGGTCGGGAAAGGGGCAGCCAGGCAGGAAGCGCTTGTTCTCCCGGTCCTTCGGGAGCGGGTTGAGCTCGCTCCGGTCCACGGACCAGAGCCGCACGGCCTTACCATTGCGCGAAAGCAGGATGGCGAGCGCGGTGCCCCAGGAGCCGGCGCCGACGATGCCGATGGGAGCCGCGGCGCCCACGGGGTGCCGCGGCTCAGCCGTTGGCCGCGGCGGGGGCTTCCGCCTTGCTCTGCGCCAGCACCAGATCGAAGTTCACGGGCTGCAGCAACAGGGCCGGCATGCTGCCTTTCATGACGAGATCGGAAATGATCTCGCGCGCGTAGGGAAACAGGATGCTCGGGCAGTAGCTCGCCAGGATCGCCGTCATTTCCATTTCATTGAATCCGCCGATGCTAAACAACCCCGCCTGGTGCACTTCCACTAGGAACACCGTGCGGTTGTCGGCGACAGCTTCCGCGGTGACCGTGAGCACCACCTCGGTCTGGCCGTCGTCCAGCTTGCGGTTGCTGGTGCGCATGTTGACCTTCACCTCGGGGTTCAAGCCGCCGGTGAACACCTCCGGCGCGCGCGGCGACTCGAAGGAGCAGTCCTTCACGTAGATGCGGCTCAGCAGCACGTGCTTGTTGTCGGCAGGGGTCTCGGCCATGGGGTCCTCGGGATGGGTTATTTTCAGGATGTCAGCCGCCGACCAGCAGCTTGTCGAGTTCGCCGGCGTGGTCCAGCTCAGCGAGATCCTCGAAGCCGCCCACGTGCCTGCCGCCGATGAAGATCTGCGGCACGGTGCGCCGCCCGCTCTTCTGCATCATCTCAGTGCGCTTTTCCGCGTCCACGTCCACCCGCACCTCGGTATAGGGGACGTGCTTCGCCTCCAGCAGCGTCTTGGCACGTACGCAGAAGGGGCAGACCCGGGTGGAATAGACGGTGACGGGCGCGGCCATGTTCAGCCCCGCTCCAGGGGGAATTGGTCCTGCCTCCAGGCACTGATGCCGCCCTTCAGCACGAAGAGCTTCTGGAAGCCGAGCTTGCCGAGCCGCGCGGCCGCCGTGGCGGCCTCGTTGCCGCTGCTGCAGGCGATCACCAGGGTCCCGTCCTTCAGCTTGTCCAGTTCGGGGGCGCGGCCGTCCAGTTCCGCCAGGGGGATGTTGCGGGCGTTGATGATGTGCCCGGCCTTGAACTCGCCCTGGGCCCGCAGGTCCAGCACCGCCGCGCCCTGGTTGATGAGCAGCACGCTCTCCGCCGGACCGACCTCGCGGTAACGGCGCATCCGGCGCAGCACCTCGTCCACGGCCAGCGCCACGAGCACCAGCAGGGCCAGGCCGTTGAGGAAGGGGTGGTGTTGGATGAACTCGAGGAGGCGTTGCATGCTTCTGTTATGGGGCCGGAAAAGCCGTAAAAAAGGCTGCGTAGTATAGCAGTTTGAGCCGCAAGCCTTTGACCCGCCGGGCAAAAGCTCTGCGGTGCCCGGCCTCTCGCAGGGCGCGGCGGAGGTAGAATCCCCGCCACCCCCTGCGAGTCGCGCCTTGCCCGCCAGCCCGCTTCCCCGTGCTCTCCTCGTCATTGTGCTGCTCGGTGCGGCGCCCGCCGCGCTGCCGGCGTCCAGCGGGGATGTGGCCGCGAAGCAGCAGCAGTTGGAGAAGCTTAAGGGCAAGATAGACCGGGTCCAGTCGGCCCAGGAGGCGGCGCTGCAGAAGCGCGAAGTGGTGCAGTTGGAGCTGCGCCAGAGCGAGCGCTCCATCGCCGCCATCGCCAAGGAACTCGCCGACGTGGACCGGCACGTGGCCGCGGCTCAGGGCCAGTTGGCGGAACTGCAGCACCAACAGGCGGCGGCCCAGTCCGCTTTGGACGCCCAGAAGGCCGCGCTCGCCCAGCAGATGCGGGCGGCCTACCGGGAAGGCCGCGACTCGCAGTTGCAGCTCTTGTTGGACGCCCAGGATCCGGCCACCGTCGGGCGACTACTGGCGTACTACGGCTATGTGAACCAGGCGCGGGTGGCGCGTATCGCCACCGTGCGCCGCGATCTCGACGCCCTGAACGCGCTCAACGCGCAAGTACAGCAGCAGCTCGCCTCGTTGCAGGAGCTGCGCGACGACCGCGCGCGCATGTTGGCGGACTTCGAGCAGCAGGGCGCGAAGCGGCGCGCGGTGCTCCGTAAGCTCAACTCGGGCATCGAGAGCCGCGACGCCGAGATGGCGCGCCTCAAGAAGGACCAGCAGTCCATGCAATCGTTGCTGGCGAACCTGCAGCAGGCGCTCACCGAGGTGCCGCCGGAATTGCTGAAAGGCGGCCGCTTCAAGACCCTGAAGGGCCGTCTGCTCTGGCCCACGGCGGGAAGGATGTTGAACCGTTACGGCGAGACCCGCGCCGGCGGTCATCTGCGTTGGGACGGAGACCTGATCGCGGCGGCGGCGGGCGCGCCGGTGCGCGCCGTGTCCCAGGGACGCGTGGTGTACGCCGACTGGATGCCGCACTTCGGCCTGATCCTCATCCTGGACCACGGCGACGGTTATCTCAGCATTTACGCCCACAACCAGAGTGTCAGTCGCCAAGTGGGGGACTGGGTGCAGGCCGGCGACGTGGTCGCCGCCGTTGGCGACACCGGCGGCCAGGACCAGCCGGCGCTGTACTTCGAGCTCCGCCATAACACCGAGACACTGGACCCGCGGCGCTGGTGCCACGGCCGGCTGCCCGGCGGCTGAAGCGCCGTGGGTATACTGTTTCCTTGCCTAGCTCATCGATGCGGGCCGCGCCCGCCCAGGAACTTCCCATGATCTCCCGACCCCGATTGTTCGCCGTGACGCTCGCCAGCGCGCTGCTCGCGGGCGCCTCCCTCACCCTCTTGGCCGCCGCCGCGCCGCCGGCCCCGAAGCCCGCCAAGCCGCTGCCTTGGGAGGAGGTGCGCCAACTCGCCGACGTGATGGAGTTGGTGAAGGAGCAATATGTGGAGCCGGTGGACGACAAGACCCTCATCAAGGGCGCCATTCGCGGCATGCTCGGGAACCTGGATCCCCATTCCGATTTCCTGGACAAGTCCGAGTTCTCGGACATGGAGGATCTCACCAGCGGCGAGTACAACGGCATCGGCATCGACATCGGCGCGGACGACAACGGCGACGTAGTGGTGGTCTCGCCCATCGACGGCTCGCCGGCGGCGCGCGCCGGGGTGCAGGCGGGCGACGCCATCCTGCAGGTGAACGACACGGCCACCGACGGCCTGTCCCTGGACCAGGTGAGCGAGTTGTTACGCGGCAAGCTCGGCAGCAGCGTCACGCTCGTCCTGCTGCCGGAGGATTCCGACAAGACCTACACGGTCAAGCTCACACGCGAGGAGGTGCACGTGCCCTCCACCCACGCGGAGCTGCTTCAGAAGGGCTACGGGTATCTGCGCATCAGCGACTTCGGCGACGACACCGCCGGCGGCGTAGTGAAGGGCATTAAGGAACTCACCAAGAAGAACGGCGGGCCGCTCACCGGCCTGGTGCTCGACATCCGCAACAACCCCGGCGGGCTCTTGGACGCGGCGGTGGACGTGTCCGACGCTTTCCTGGACCACGGCCTCATCGTTACCGCCCGCGGCCGCGCGCCGGATGCCAACCTCGAGCGCCGCGCCACGCCAGGCGATCTTCTGGACGGTGCGCCCATGGTGGTGCTGGTGAACGAGGGCACGGCCTCGGCGGCGGAGATCGTGGCCGGCGCGCTGCAGGACAACCATCGGGCGCTCATCCTCGGCAACCAGACTTTCGGCAAGGGCTCGGTGCAGACCGTGATCCCGCTGCCCCAGGGCGACGCCATCAAACTCACCACCGCCCTCTACTACACGCCCTCGGGCCGCTCCATACAGGCTGAGGGCATCACGCCCGACGTGGTAGTGGACCCGCTGGAACTCTCCGGCACCCAGGACGACAACGGCGCGCCCCTGAAGGAAGCGAACCTGTCGCGGCACCTCGCCAACGCGGCGCCCGCCACCGGCCAGGCGGCACTCAAGGCGGCGGACGACCTGGCGGTGAAGGACTTCCAGCTCTACCAGGCGCTCAACATGCTGAAGGGCATCGTGGCCCTGAACCAGTCGAAGGGCAGATGAGGGCGGCGTCCGCGCTGCTCGCCTTGAGCGCGCTCTGCAGCGGAGCTACGGCCCAGAATCCCGTCCCGCCGCCGGCGCTGATCGCGGTGGTCATCGACGACCTGGGCAATTCCCTGCCGGAGGGCAGGAGCGCCGCGGCGCTGCCGGGGCCCGTGGCCTGTTCCATCCTGCCCCACACGCAGCATTCCGTGGATATTGCGGAACTCGCCCACGCCGCCGGCAAGGAAGTGCTCTTGCACCTGCCGCTGGAATCGGTGGAGGACATCCCGCTGGGGCCGGGCGGCATCACCCTCGACATGACGGAGGACGACATCAAGGCGACGGTGCAGGACGACCTGGCCTCCATCCCGCACCTCGTCGGCGTGAACAACCACGAGGGCAGCATGATCACCCAGCACCCGGGAGACATGGCCTGGATCCTGGAGACGGTACATGCCCTCGGCCGCTATTACTACCTGGACAGCTACACCTCGACGTACAGCGTCGCCTATCAGGTGGCCCGGGAGCAGCACGTGCCGGCGGCCCGCCGCAACGTGTTCCTGGATGACGTGAACACGGAAGACGCGGTACGGGCGGAATGGAACCGGCTCATCGAGATGGCGAAGAAGCGGGGTTTCGCCCTGGCCATCGGCCATCCGCGGCCGGCGACTCTCAAGGTGTTGGAGGAGGAATTGCCGAAGCTTGCTGCGGAGAACGTGACGCTGGTGGCGCCGTCGAAGATCGTGGAGTTGCAGGAGAAGCATCCCTTGCCGGACGCGGAAACCGTTTCAACCGGGATGTCAGGAAACGGCCCGTCCCCACAGCAGTAAGCCTCCGCCGCCGAGCACGATCACCAGATCGATCCAGACGGGAGTGCCGCCCAATCCCAGCAGTGCCAAGCCTCCCAGCAACAGCGCGCCTCCCGCCGCCGCCTGGTAGAGATGGCGGTTGCGCTCCGAGGCCATGGCCTTGAGCCGCTCCTGCTCCGCCGCCTTCACTTCCCCATCGTCCTCCGCCAGGCGCCGCAGGATGGTGTTGATGCGCGCCGGCGATTCCAGAATGAGTTCGCTGATTACCGGCAGACCCGCCAAGAGGCGCTTGAAGGTGGCCTGGGGGCTCAAGCGGTCCCGGGTCCATTCCTCCAGGAAGGGCTTGGCGGTGCGCCACAGGTCCAGCTCCGGATAGAGCTCGCGCCCCAGGCCCTCGATGTTGAACAGGGTCTTCTGCAGCAACATGAGTTGCGGCTGCACTTCCATGTTGAAGCGCCGCGCCGTCTGGAACAGGCGCAGCAGCACCTGGGCGAAGGAGATGTCCTTCAGGGGCTTGTTGAAGATGGGCTCACAGACCGTGCGGATGGCGGTCTCGAACTCGTCCACCCGCGTGCCTACCGGCACCCAGCCGGATTCGAGATGCAGCTCCGCGACGCGTTTGTAGTCGCGCTTGAAGAACGCCAGGAAATTCTCCGCGAGGTAGTGCTGGTCCCGGGGGCCCAGAGTGCCGATGATGCCGAAGTCCACGGCCATGTACACGGGCCGCTTCGGATCCTCCACCCCCACGAAGATGTTGCCCGGGTGCATGTCCGCGTGGAAGAAGTTGTGCTTGAACACCTGGGTGAAGAAGATCTGCACGCCGTTCTCCGCCAAGCGCTGCATGTCCGTGCCCGCGCGCTTGAGCGCGGCGATGTCGCGGATGGAGACGCCGTGGATGCGCTCCATCACCATCACGTCCCTCCGCGTCAGGTCCCACTCCACTTCCGGTACGTACAAGAGCTCCGAGCCCTCGAAGTTGCGCTTCAATTGGGCGGCGTTGGCCGCCTCCCGCACCAAGTCCAGCTCGTCCAGCACCGTTTTCTCGTATTCCGCCACCACTTCCAGGGGCCTGAGACGCCGGCCGTCGCGCCAGTAGCGTTCCGCCAGCCCCGCCACGAGGTAAAGCACGTCCAGGTCCGCCCGCACCTGTCTCTCCACGCCGGGGCGGAGCACCTTCACCACCACTTCCCGGCCGTCCTTGAGCTTGGCGGCGTGCACCTGGGCGATGGAGGCGGAGGCCAGGGGGTTCTCGTCGAACGCGGCGAACAGCTCGGTGACGGGTTTCCCCAGGGCCGCTTCCACCATGGTCCGCGCCTCGGCGCCTGGGAAGGGCGGCACCCGGTCCTGGAGCTTGGCCAACTCGTCGGAGATGTCGTGGGGCATGAGGTCGCGGCGGGTGGAGAGCACCTGGCCGAATTTCACGAAGATGGGGCCCAGGTCTTCCAGGGCCCCGCGGATGCGCGCGCCACGGCCGATGGACTTGTCCCGGAACCAGTAGAAGGGCGAGAGGTAGACCAGGAAACGCACCGGCCGGAAAAGGTGCGTGGCCATGACCAGCTCGTCCAGGCCGTGGCGCACCAGCACCACGTTGATCCGCAGGAGCCGAAAGGATTGGCGCGCGCTGATCACGGCCTGACCTGGCGCGCGGCCCGCTCCACCCGCGCGGACAGGCGCTCCACATCGTCCCGGAGTCGGTCCACGCCCGCGAGGAAGCCCTCCACCTCGTGCGGCGGCGGCAGCGTGCCGCTCTCATAGTGCAGATAGTCGGCGAGATCCTGGCCCAGGCGTGCGGCCGTGTCCCGGCCCCAATGGCGCAAACCGCGAAGCACATTGCCGATCTGATGGGCCGCCACGTCGCCCACCTGACGCGATAGCAGTTCTTCCCAGTCGAGATGCGCCTGCTTCAGGAGGCGCGCGAACACCTGGCCGGTTTCCGCGCCGCCTTGGATCTGCATGCCTTTGGGGGGCGTGTCCTCGCGCCTGAGCGCGGTGCTGAGGAGCGAGGCAGCGGGCACTTCCAGGGTGATGTCCGGCTCGCCATGGTAATCCGCAGCCACCGTGAGGCGTTCCGCCTGGGGCAGGAAGTGCAATACCACGGGCAGGCCTTTCAATTCCAGGCGCACGATCTTGCCGTCCAGGCGCTTCAAGTCCGCGCGCGCGGCGGACGAGCCCTCGAGGGCCACGTTGAGGGCGTATTCCACGCCCAGGGCCAAGAGTTCGCTTCCCGGCAGTGCGCTCATGTCTTGAACCCGCGGTGCAGGGCGACGATGCCGCCCGTGAGGTTGAAGTAATCACAGCGTGCGAATCCCGCCGCCTGCATCATGCCCTTCAGCGTCTCCTGGTCCGGGTGCATGCGGATGGATTCGGCGAGGTAGCGGTAGCTCGCCTCGTCCTTGGCCACGTGGCGACCGAGCCAGGGGAGGACCTGGAAGGAATAGGTGTCGTAGAGGGATTGCAAACCCTTCGAGCTGGGATGGGAGAATTCCAGCACCAGGAGCCGTCCGCCGGGCTTCAGCACCCGGTGCATGCTGGCCAGTGCCTTGTCCTTGCGGGTGACATTGCGCAGGCCGAAGCCGATGGTGATGCAGTCGTATGTGTCGGGCTCGAAGGGGAGATCTTCCGCGTCGGCCAGCCTGTACTCCACGTTGCCGGCGATGCCGGCGTCCACCAGGCGCCGGCGGCCCTGCTCCAGCATGGCGGGGTTGATATCCGTGAGCCAGACCCGACCCGTCTCGCCCACCTGGGACGCGAGGCCGCGGGCGAGGTCGCCGCTGCCCCCCGCCACGTCCAGCGCCTGTTGCCCGGGCTTCAGCCCCGTCTGGCTGAGGGCGAAGCGCTTCCACAGGCGGTGCACGCCGAAGGACATGAGGTCGTTCATGAGGTCGTAGCGTTCCGCCACGGACTCGAACACGCGCCGCACCCGCGCCGCCTTGTCCTGGACGGCGACGCGCTCGTAACCGAAGTCGGTGCTGTCTGCGTCAGTTGGGCGCATGGGGGGATCAGGGGAGTTGTACGAGGAAAGATTGTATCAAGCATGCCCCAGTCCGCAGGGGCTTAAAAACAAGGGAATTCCGCTTACTGCCAGCGCTTGAAAACTAAACTGGTGTTAATACCGCCGAAGGCAAAATTGTTGCTGATGATGTGCTCCACCGAGAGTTTTCGGCCGTCGCCCACGATGTAGTCCAGCTCCGCGCAGTTGGGGTCCAGCTCATCCAGGTTGATGGTGGGGGCGAACCAATCCTCGCGCATCATCTCGATGCTGAGCCAGGCCTCCAGCGAGCCGCAGGCACCCAGGGTGTGGCCGAAATAGCTCTTCAGGGCGCTGATGGGGATCTTCCTGCCAAACACGGTCTGGGTGGCGATGGACTCCGCCACGTCACCCCGGTCGGTCGCCGTGCCGTGGGCGTTCACGTAGCCGATGTCGGCGGCTTTGAGGTTCGCATCCTGCAGCGCCAGCTGCATCACCAAGCCCATGGTCTCCACCTGGGGTTGGGTGATGTGCGCGCCGTCGGAGTTGCAGCCGAAGCCCACCACCTCGGCGTGGATGGGCGCGCCGCGCGCCTTCGCGTGCTCCAGGTCCTCGAGGATCAGGGTGCAGGCGCCTTCGCCCACCACCAGGCCGTCGCGCTTCTTGTCGAAGGGGCGGGGCGTCGTGGTGGGCGCGTCGTTGCGGCGGCTGGTGGCGAACAGGGTGTCGAACACCGCCGTGGGACCGACGGAGAGCTCTTCCGCACCGCCGGCGATCATCACCGCCTGCTTGCCGTACTTGATGGTCTCGAAGGCGAAGCCGATGGCCTGGCTGCCGGAGGTGCAGGCGCTGCTCGACGGGATGACGCGCCCGGTGATGCCGAAGAACACGCTGATGTTCACAGCGCCGGTGTGGCTCATCATCTGCATGTAGGTGTTGGAGGTGACGCCCTGCAGCTTGCCGGTGACCGCCATGCGGCCGAAGGCCACGGTGGGCTCGGCGCTGCCGGCGCAGGCGCCGTAGGCGATGCCGGTGCGCCCGGACTTGAGCACCGGGTCGCCCAAGAGACCCGCGTCCTCGAGCGCGAGCTCGGTGGCGCGGGTGGACATGACCGCCACCGGTCCCATGCTGCGCATGGACTTGCGGTTGTAATTGGGGGGGAGTTCGTAGGGCTGGACCGGCGCGGCGAGCTTGCTGCTGATGTCGGCGAAACTCGCCCATTCCTGCATGAACTTCACGCCCGATTCGCGGGCGCGCAGCCGGGCGCCGATGCTCTTCCAGTCGTGTCCCAAGGCGGTGATGCCGCCGAATCCCGTGACCACGACCCGTCTCGACACGCTAGCCCCCGCAGCGGACCACAAGACGGGTCCTTGAAGGCACGATGATATCTCGAAACGCGGAGGGGGTATCCCGGGGCCGGCTGGCCGGGCCGCGGCGGGCCTCAGGCCGGGGGGTTGGCCAGGAGCTTCTCGATGACCTTCTGCACGTCGCCCACGGTGCGCACGCCCTTGAAGTCCTCGGGACTCACTTTGCGGCCGGTGATCTCCTGGAGCTTGATGATCATGTCCACGGCGTCGATGCTGTCCAGGTCCAGGTCCTCGAGCAAACGCGCCTCGGGCGTGACCTTGGCGGGGTCGATCTCGAACTGTTCCACCAGGGTGTTCTTGAGCATCTCGTAAACGTCCAGTGTCGCCATGGTGTCTCTCGGGAAGCCCTTTGGAGGTGGCCGCGGAAGATTTCCGGCGGCCCTTGTGTCGTTATGTTAACGCTTCCAGCCGGCGAGGCAAGACTTAGGACCGGTTTTCAGGTGCGACGCGCGCCCTCCGGCGGCAATCCCAACAGTTCCGGCACGGTCACGCATTCGAAGCCCTTGTCCCGCAACCCTTCCAAGATGAGGCGCAGGGCGTCAGCGCAGTGCCGCCGCTGCCCGCCGGGGACGTGGTGACCGTCGTGGAGCAGAATGATGTCGCCGTCCTGTACGCGCCTTAGCACCCGCCGCGCGATGCTCCCGGGATCGCGGTCGAAGGTGTCGCGGCTGTGCACCGACCAGGCCACCAGGGTGAGCCCCCGCTTCCAGGCCGCGCGACCGAGCTCGGGGCTTTTGAGGCCCACCGGTGGCCGGTAGAGAGCCTGGTTCCCGGTGCCCGTCAGCTTCGCGATGGCTTCCTCGCAGCGCGCCATCTCCTCGCTGTGGCGCTTGGTCAGGTAGAAATTCTGCCAGGGAGAGTGCTGCCAGGAATGGTTGCCCAACACGTGTCCCTCGGCCAGCATGCGTCGCGCGAGCGTGGGCTGGGTCGCCAGGGACTTGCCGATGACGAAGAAGCTCCCCTTGGCGCGGAACTCCGCCAACACGTCCAACACCGCCGGCGTCTCCTCCGGATCCGGCCCATCGTCGAAGCTCAAGGCCACGCGCTTACCGCCGCGCGGTCCGTGGGTCAGGGTCGGATAGAAAAGGTTCGAGGCGGGGCGCGCGAAGGCGTCCACCATGAAGGCGATCAGGAACAGCGCCACGAGCCCGGGGACAAGCAGCGGCCAGCCCAGGAACAACGCGCCCGCCAGGACCAGGAGGCTGTAGGCGATCACCGCCCTGGGCGCGAGCCAGCGGAGGTGGCGCAGGCGCATTCTCGGCGCTTCGGCGGGTCGCGGGGCTTCGGTCATGAAAGGATCGTCCTTTGGCGCAACATTATATGGACGCGACGCCCGGCAGGAAGGCGGGCCGCGTCAACACCTGCTTTTTCCATGCGCCGCTTCCCGCGCGGCGATGGCAGGCGATCCCGGGCCGCGTCGCCAAGCCGCGCCAGGCCACGGCCAGGCACCAGTCCGGATCCAGCCCCGCCTGCAGGAAGGTCCAGGTGCCAGCGGGGAAGGGAGTTTCCAGTTCCACGCGCTCCTGCGCCATGTCGA
>Ga0126373_10002847_pt1 | contig 12811 bp, 9 predicted proteins | sample PanSoiMetPlot_11_FD_92545 | JGI IMG/M metagenome (GOLD analysis project Ga0126373, IMG submission 92545) | Tropical forest soil microbial communities from Panama - MetaG Plot_11 | ecosystem: Environmental > Terrestrial > Soil > Tropical forest > Bulk soil | place: Panama | collected 2016-02-17
CTCGGCGTGCCGTCCTGCGCGAGTGCATCGCTCTTGTCGGACATGGGGAATTCCTCCTTCGCTCGGCAGTCCGGGTGAGGGCTTCAGGCCCGGGGCGGGTGACGGACCAGGAGTCACACAGGCGCGAAGCAGGCCCAGATCCTGGGATCGTCTACAGCCGTGACAGACCGTGTCACCCGAACGAAGGGAGAGCAATCGTGGACGTCAATCTCGAGGTCGTCACCATCCCGGTCTCGGACGTCGACAAGGCGTTGGGCTTCTACCGCGACCAGCTTGGCTGGCGTGTGGATGCGGACATCAACCGCCCGGAGTTCCGTATCGTCCAGATGACCCCGACCGGTGACGGCCACGTGTCGATTGTGTTCGGCCGCGGCCTGTCCCTGGCGGCCGAGCCGGGATCGATGCGGCACCTGGAACTGGTGACCTCAGACATCGTGGCGACGCGGGCGGAGCTGGCCGAGCGCGGCGTCCCGATCACCGAGGTCTACCACGGGGCCGGCGCACCGTTCTTCGCTGCCGCTCGCATCGCCGGCCCCGATCCCAACCGCACCAGCTACTCGTCGTACGCGTCGTTCACCGACCCGGACGGCAACGGCTGGACGCTGCAGGAGGTCAGCGACCGCCTTCCCGGCCGCGAACCCCGCAATTAAGTCGACTGCCGTGGACAGTTTCCTATTTGAACACTACAAAGGGTTTGCCACCGACGTGGCTGCATTCCCCGCCGAAGAAGGGTGAAGCCAATGCGATTCAGATTTCCGTTCGGCCGGCGTGGACGCAAGGCCGACGTGCCACGATCCGCCCGCCAGCAACGAGGCAAGGCGCAGAGTGGACGCCCTCACCCGAAGCGGCATGCCGAACCCCCGGCCGGGGATCCGATCAAGAACTGGGAAAGCCCTGACCAGCAGTTCCTTCGTCAGGCCGGCGACCCCTTCCTCGACGGCTGACCATCGGCTGACCAACCCCAGCCGGCGCGACGAGACGGTGACTACGGCCGTGGGCGCAGGCCGGATGTGGTGCTGCTTGTGAGCCGCAAACGCCTCCTTATTGCGGGTGGTGTGGTCGTGGCAGTCTTGGTCGTCGCGGTCGTAGTGTCCTGGCCCTGGATACGCATCTATACGGGGGCAGCGCCGCCGGACCAGTTCTATCGTCCGGTGTCGGCGCCGGCCGGGATCCCTGCCCGACAGGTACTCGGTGTCGCGCACAACGCCGGGAACAACGTCGGCACGACCGCCGCCGCGCTCCGGTACGGCGCCGATGTCATCGAAATCGACGTGATATCGGCACGCGGCAGACTCGTCGCCGGACGTGCCCACGGCTGGCCGTGGCTGGCCGGGCTCGTTTTCCAGGGTCCGACGCTTGCCAGCGCCTGGCAGCACGCGGCCGCGGCGAAGATGATCAAACTGGATCTGCAGCAGACGGGCCGCGGGCTGTTGGACTCCCTGGTCAGATTCCTGGACGAGCGTCGCGGCCATTCGGTTATGATCTCGACCCGCGATGCCGCCGCGATCGAGTACCTGCGTCCCCGCCTGCCCGCCGGCATTACGCTGCTGTTCAGCGTCGCATTCCCGCAGGCGGTGGCCCAGATTCAAAGCGACCGCGCCCTGACAGATGCCGTTGGCGGCATCTCGGTGTTCCAGGGTCTCGTCGACAGCAACCTGGTGCGCTGGGCGCACCAACGCAACCTGCTCGTGCTGGCCTGGACCGTCAACGACGCCGCACACCTCAGTCAACAACTGGAACTAGGCGTGGACGGCATCACGACGGCCAACCTGGCCATCCTCCAAGCGCTATCCGGCTGAGCGTCCGGCACCGTTAGCGCCTCCTTGCCGCATCGGCAAGTTCTTGGGGCTGCGGCCGTGCCGCGCCGGGCTGTGAACCGCATGGGTGCCGGCTGCGTGTCAGTTGTTGTCGGGGCGACTCCGGGGGTTGCCGCCAGCACCGACTCACACACCGCGCTGTCGCTGGCGCGCGCGGGTTTCCATTCGTGTCGCACGTCGGGCACCTGCCCGGCGTGGAAGGGGACTTGCCATGCGCAGAATCTCGTCCAAGATCGCTCTAGTCGCCGCCGTGGTGGGCTTGGGGGTTGGGCTCGGCGTCAATGCCGCCACGAGTACGGCCACGCCAACCCGGTCCACGGCGGACTCGCCGTTCGAACAACGCGGTGACATCCGAAACCTGCCCACTGCCCTGCAAGATCGGCTGGAACTGTTGGCCAACCGGCCCAGCACGTTCGCGCCCATGACGGCCTTCTCGGAGGCACCGACACCGAGCAAGCTCTTTCAGTACTACCTGCTGGACACCCGCCACTTCCAACCCAACGTGTTCACCACCACGATTCCAGGCATCAATGACGGGGTGGCGCCGAGTGCTACTGGGCCGAACGGCGACCTGCCCACTCTCGGTGCGACGCGTGTCGTCGTCGAACCCAAACCCGGACTGCCGACCGATCCGAATGACCCGGGCGCGTTCGTCGACATGTTCACCGACATCTCCGGGCTGTTCGTGATCAACAATGAGTCCGGCTGGTACGAGGGATGGATGATCCACGACGTGATCGTCCCGAACGTGGCAGCACCGCGCGGCGACGGTAACGCTGCTTTCGGCACGATCACCGCGGCCGACGCTGCCAAGCTCGCCGACATGGGCTCCCACAACAACCGCCCGGGCAACATGTTCACCGTCGACGGCAAGGCCCCGCACCTGCCGGCCGCAACCGACCACTGGCCCGACCGGGTATCCAACACGGTGCCCTTGCAGCTGTCGCTGGGCGCTTACAACGCCACACAGCAAAGCGATCTGCACTCCTACTGGGAGCTCAACCAGTACACGAACTGGACCCCGCCGACATATGAACTGCCCTTCACGGGCGGCATTCCGGGCACGTTCCAACGGGGTCAGATCGGCGCGCGGTCATCACTAATTCCCGGATCCGGGCCTTCTGGTATCAGCAACAGCCCCCAGTCCGAGGGCGACAACCCGAACATCCCGCGCGACCCCGACCGGCTGCTCAACACCGATCCGTCCGACCCGGACCGTGGGATGGTGAACAACGACGACCACAAGGAAACCCGGCTGCGCTTCCTGCCCAGCGGACTGGCCAACGAGGTATTGCTCGACGTCTACGTTCGCCCGACGTCATTCGAACCACACGTGCACAGCCTCACCCAGCGCATCTTTGATGCATACGCCGCCGAGGTGGCGCGCGTGGACAGTAACCACGACGGTGTCGTCACGGCCGTCGAAGCCGACCTCGAAGGCACCTCCGACGGCGGCCAGTCCAACGACCGCCTTTTCCTACCTGCCACCGCCTATAACCGCATCGCGGTCAGCCGCGAGATCAACGACGGCATGCTCTCACCCCGCTTCGCACCCAGCCAACGAGCATGGGTCCTGAGCGGAACCATTACCCGCGTCAACCCCTCGGTGGACGCATCCATCCCACAAGATGGCGACAACCGATAGCCCATATCAAATCGCGACACCGCAGGCGCCTCCGACGGCGCCTGCGGTGTCATCCACGGGCAATCGATCGTTTGGTACTGAATTCGCTCTCCAATTCGTGATCCGACGATTCACCGCCCGCGATCTACGGATCATCTACGTGATGTTTATGTGGGGCCGGCAGCCTTGGACGTCTAGGCACCATTCTCCATGCAGACGGAGCACGGCATGTCCGACCCCAACTATTACGGCAGACTCGCCGGTGACAGCTACGGCAGATTCGACGACGAGCGAGCGCCCCTCGTACTGCTGCACGGTCTGACCTTCGACCGCCGGCAGTGGGGCCCGGCCGTGAACGAACTGCGGCTGATCGATGGCCATCGCCGAGTGCTGGTCGTCGACCTGCCGGGGCACGGCGACTCGCCCCGTTTCGCCTCGTACGCCTCGGACGAGGTCGTCGACACCATCCACCAGACCATGGTCGCCGCCGGCATAGGCGAGCCCGTCGTGGTTGGGCACTCGCTCGGCGGCATTTTGGCGACGATTTACGCCGGGCGGTATCCGGTCGGCGGCGTCGTCAACGTGGACCAACCGCTGCTGGTCGGCGGCTTCCGAGATTTCTTGCGCCGCGCCGAGTCCAAGCTGCGCAGCCCCGCCTACCTGGAAGTGTGGCAATCCCTGCTGTCGGGCTTGCGGAGCGACCTGCTGCCACCGGAAGCGCAGGAGCTGGTTCGTACGGCGACGACACCACGGCAGGATCTCCTGCTCGGCTACTGGAACGAGATCCTGGTGTCCTCCGCGGACGAGCTCCGGGACCGGCAGCTGCGCAACCTGGACGCCATCCGCGCCGACGCGACGCCGTATCACTACGTCAGCGGGGACCTGAGCCCGGAGTATCGGCACTGGTTCGAGACGGTGCTCCCCGAGGCGGCCATCACGGTTCTGCCGGGCAGCGGACACTTCCCGCACCTGGCTCACCCGGCCGAGTTCGCCAAGATCCTGGCCGGCTCACCGTGACGCATGTGGCCCTGCCGTTTAATTCGCGTCCGGGTGTGGGATGCCTTGTTCGTGCGGACGGGTGGCGCTTAGCCCGCCCGGAAGGAGAGCGATGTCGTCCACACCGCAAACGCCCGAACCCGCGGAGTCGCCCGGGCCCAAGCCCGAGGGTAGGTCGAAACTCCTGGATATACGCAGGCGTCGGACAGGAGCACTGCCGCGCCTGGAAGGCGTGCGATCAGTAGACCCGGAACACCCCGAGCACAGGCCGCGTAGATCAGTAAGTGCCGAAGAGGCAAGGATGATCGCGGCGGGTACGCATCCCGATCTGCTGCATCACAGGGCGCAGCGAATCAGGCGGCGGTTCGGCCGGGGACGCCGGCACAGTGACCAAGGCGACTGACTGCACGGCGATAAGACATGCGCCCACGTGACCGCGAACCCTATGCGCGCGTCCGCGAGAGGGCTTGCATCGCCTCGGGCGGCAGTTTCCGGTTGTTGATGGCCGGTGGTTCAGCGAGACTGGCCGGAGACGATGCCGTGCCTGGCGGACGCCAGCCGGAGGCTGCATTCGATGAAGTCGCCGTTGACCATGACGGAGTATCGGCCCGCGGGCCGGCTCGGTTTGTATGTCCGCGCCTTCCAGGTGTTCTCGGCCGTACACCACGACGGGGCGTCGGTGCTGGACTTCGGCGGCGGCGACGTGTCGGTGCCGGTCTGCTTCGGTGACAGGGTGCTGGTTGACGACTGGGGCGCTGTAGAGGTGCCGTCCGCAGCCGTGGTCGGGCCGCGAAGACACGCAGTGTGGCTGCGGTTCCAGGCTGTGGTCGACCAGGTGAACGTCTCGTTCTTCCCCGGTGCGGCAAGCGCGTTCGTCGATGCCGCCATGCCCGAGCTCGTCGACAAGATGGCGACGCCTGACGAGATCTGGCCTCGCGACTTCCAGGAGGCCGTGGCCGAGCTTGAGCCGCTGCCCATCGACCAGCGGATCTCGGGGCTCGGTGACATCCTGTTGGGGAGGCTGGAGCCGCGCCGGGAACCGAGCCCGCGGGTTCGTGAGGCCGTGCGGCTGATCCGGACAAGCCGCGGCGGGGTAACGGTGCGTTGGCTTGCCGATCGGCTGGACGTCAGCGTGAGCCAGCTCGAGCGCAGCTTCACCAGGCAGGTGGGGCTCGGGCCAAAACTGCTGGCTCGCCAGACTCGCGTCTGCGCGCTCGCGGCGGAGGCGGTGACGCAAGCGAACCCAGGCTGGGCGTTGCTGGCCGTCAAGTATGGCTACGCAGATCAGGCGCATCTCGCACGTGAGTTCCGAGACCTGACCGGGCTCACGCCGTCTCGGCTGCCGGGAGTCGGCTCAGATGCCGATTATCTTCAAGACGCCCTGGCCTGTTGTCGGAGAGGCTAAGACCGTCAACTAGATCAGGGCGCGGTGCGGTCGGTGCCCGCACCAGCCGACCGGATGCTCCCGTCGGGTACGCCCTTTGTTCTAGTCAAGTTGCACAGACAGGAGTAGGAGCCGTGCCGCAAAGTTCAGAGCCACCAGCGGTTAGGCTGGCCCGCGCCCACGTAGCGGCGTGGAGCAGAAAGAACTGGGACCACGCGCGCAGCATGCTCGCGCCCGATGTCCACGTCATCGCGACGAGCACCAACCCCGCCCTCCCGCACACTGATCTGACCGGCGCCGACGAGTACATGAAGGGCCTCGTCGAATTCGCCGAGCCGATCGTGCCCGGCAGCGTACGTGAGCTGGCCAGCTTCGGCGATGACCGGAACGCGTTGCTCATGATGGACCTGCGAGTGGCGGGCGGCCCGTTCGGAGCGGGAGCAGTCGCCCCGTGTGCCCGGCTCTATCTGGTCGAGGAAGACAAGATTAAGACCGAGCTGGTCATCTTCTACGTTGGCGAGGCGTGACGCTGTTACGTTGCGCGCATGACGCCGCGCCGACCGGATCAATTCGCGGAGCTGATTCCGGTCTGGTACGCCAGCACGACAGCTTGCACGCGGTCACGGAGGTTGAGTTTCTGGAGGATGTGCGTGATGTGTGTCTTCACGGTGGTGTCGCTGATATAGAGCTGGCGGGCGATCTCGGTATTGGAGAGGCCGTTCGCGATTAGGCGGAAGACTTCCTGCTCGCGCGTCGTCAGTTCGTCGAATTCTTTGGGCGGGGTGGGGCGCGGGATGCGCGTGAATTGCTTGATAACGCGTTTGGTGACCGTGGGGGAGAGGAGTGCGTCTCCGGCGGCGACGGTGCGGATTGCGGCGATGAGTTGTTCCGGCGGCTCGTCCTTGAGCACGAAGCCGCTCGCGCCGGCGACGAGGGCTTCGTAGACGTACTCGTCGAGATCAAATGTGGTAAGGATCAGGATCCGTGCGGTGTCGTCAGCTGCGAGGATGTGCCGGGTCGCCTGGAGGCCGTCGAGTTCGGGCATGCGGATGTCCATCAGGACGACGGTCGGGTGAAGGCGCCGAGCCTTTTCGACGGCGTCGCGGCCGTTGATCGCTTCAGCAATCACTTCGATGTCCTGTTCGCCCTCGAGGAGCATCCGGAAGCCGGCGCGCACCATCGATTGGTCGTCGGCGACGAGCACGCGAATCGTCATGGCCGCTCACCACTGAGCGGGAGGCGTGTGCTGAGGACGAATCCGCCGCTGGCTGCCGTTGCGGTAGTCATCTCGCCGCCGTAAATCTTCACGCGCTCCCGGACGCCGACAAGTCCGTGGCCGAGCCCGTCAGTGCTCGTGCTACCGCAGCCGTCGTCGCGTATTTCGATGTACAGATCCTCTGTGCCGTAGCGGACGGTCACCTCGGCGTGCTTGGCTCGCGCGTGTTTGAGCGCGTTGGTAAGACCCTCCTGGATGATCCGGTAGGCGGAAAGGTCGATTGCGCGCGGAAGCGCAACGAGGTTGCCGTCGAGGTGAAGCTGTACGGGCAGGCCAGCGCGGCCGACCTCCTCGCGCAAAGCGTCGAGACGGTCGAGACCGGGTTGCGGAGTCAATTCGACGTCCTCGCCGTCGTAGCGCATTGCGCCGAGCAGCCGGCGCATTTCCGAAAGTGCTGCCCGGCCGGTCTGTTCGACGCCTTGCAGTGCGTCTCGCTGCTGGGTTTCCGCCAGGTTGTGCCGTACGGCGCCGACCTGAAGCACCATCACACTGACTGCGTGCGCGACGATGTCGTGCAGCTCGCGCGCGATGCGGGCGCGCTCCTCGGCGACGGCGATGCGGGCGGCCGTCTCCCGCTCCCGCTCGGCACGGTGCGCGCGTTCCTCGGCCGCCTCGGCTTGGACGGCCCGCTCGCGCAGTGCGAACCCGGCCAGCCAGGCGATCGCAAACAGGCCCGGGGTGAAGATGAAATCAGCAGCAGCGTGGTTCGGATCGTTATAGACGATGATCGCGGCGCCGCTGATCACGACAGCCAGGCCCAGCCGCGACTGCACTGGATCCCGGAGATTGCCGAGCAGGTATGCGGCAACCATCCCGGCCACGACACCGGCGGCGGCGAAGGAGATCAGGCGCCCATCGACGAATGAGACGGCCGCGCCGAGGAGCCAGACGAACACGGGCGCGGCGAACGGGAAGCGGCGGCGCCCGAGCAGCGGCAGTATCACGAGCGCGATTGCCGGCACCGTGAACCAGTGCGCGGTGCGTGGTGCTTGGTCAGGATCGTGGCGAAGCGCGACTTCCAGTACCGCAGCGATCGCTGCGAGCACGATCAGCGCGTCGAACCCGTACCGGCGCGCGAGGAAGCTGATGCGGCTCACGCGCTGAACGTACGGCAGCCGGCGGCCAGGTGCCTCCTCCGCAAGTAGGAGTCGCACTCGTCGCCGCCGACGAGGCACGAACCCCCTTTCCGACGACGCGCTAAGCCCCGCCGCGCTCCTAGCGTCTGCGCTCAACTCGACCAGGAACGAGGCGGCCATGGACACTCAGACGACCCGCATCTTCCGTCCTGCACGAATCGTCGCTCTCGTGCTCATTACCTTGGCGGCGCTAGCTCTCGGATATCTCCACTTCGCGCCGGGCAAGAGCGCGCTTTCGGTTCCCGCAGGGGCGAAGGCCGGCGATCTCACGCTCAAGCCGTGCCGGTACGGAACCGAGAGCGGGAGATATGCCGCCGACTGTGGCACGCTCGTCGTGCCTGAGAACCGGGCGGCGACACAGTCGCGCCTGATCGCGCTTCCGGTGATCCGGATCCGGGCGCGGTCCGCGCATCCGGCAGAGCCGATCTTCCGCCTCGAAGGCGGTCCCGGTATCACCAACATGCGGTTCGGCAAGGCCAGTCAGCTCGCCGACAGACACGACGTCGTCCTCGTCGGCTATCGCGGCGTCGACGGCTCGGTCCGGCTCGACTGTCCCGAGGTCGGCTCGGCAATGAAGCGGTCCGGCGATCTGCTCGGTGAGAAATCCATGCGAGCGCGCGCCGATGCCTACCGCCAATGCGCCAAGCGGCTGCAGCGCGATGGTGTCGACCTCGCGGGATACACGCTGCCGCAGCGAGTTGATGATCTCGAAGCTGCCCGGCGCGCGCTCGGCTACCAGCGCGTCGATCTGCTCAGCGAGAGCGCCGGCACGCGCACCGCGATGATCTACTCCTGGCGTTATCCCAACAGCATTCAGCGTTCGGTGATGATCGGTGCCAACCCGCCCGGTCACTTCCTGTGGGATCCCCGGACAACGGACGAGCAGATCCATCGCTACGCCTCCGTCTGCGCTCAGGACGCAAGCTGCCGCAAACGGACCGACGACCTCGCGGCCTCAATGGAGCACACCGCTGCGCACCCGCCAAGCCACTGGTGGTTCCTGCCGATAAACCAGGGCAACGTCCGCATCGCGTCGTTCTGGGGACTAATGCACGCGACGTCGGCGGCCGAACCGATCTCCGCGCCGATGATCCTCGGCTCGTGGCTCTCAGCGGCGAAGGGCGATGCGAGCGGATTCTGGTTCCAGTCGCTGCTCGCCGAGCTCGCGTTCCCCGAGGCGCAGATATGGGGCGACGTCGCGGCCGTCTCGCGGGCGGATGCACATGCGGCGCGGCACTACTTCTCGGCCGGCCGGGACAACTCGATCCTCGGTAACGCCGGCACCGAGTTCCTCTGGACCGGTGGCCGTCTGCTCGGCGCCTGGCCTGGCAACGCAAGCGAGGACCAGTACACCCGGGTGCAGACGTCTCAAGTCCGAACATTGCTGATCAGCGGCGAGCTGGACTTCGCGACGCCTCCGGAACTGGCCACGAAGGAGCTGCTTCCGCACCTGCCCAACGGTCATCAGGTCGTCCTACCGGGGATCGGCCACACCGACGACTTCTGGAGCTACCAGCCCGCAGCCAGGAGTCGCATGCTCAACGCGTTCTTCGACAGCGGCACCGTCGACGAGTCCCGGTACCGGCCGGAGAAGGTCGACTTCACGCCTGACGTGACACAGACGGCGCTCGGCACGGGCATCGGCGCCACGATGATCGGCCTCGCCGCGCTGGTTGTCTTGACTCTCCTGTGGATGCCGTACCGCGTGCACCGGCGCGGTGGCTTCGGACGCAAAGCTGGTGTATTGCTGCGGCTGCTGTACCCGCTGGTGCTCGGCCTGGGCGGATGGTTCATCGGCGCCATCATCGTCATGACGTCGATGCCGAGTGTGCCGCTCGACAACGCGTTGCTCGCGGTGCTCTGCGTCGGCATCCCGATCGGGCTCGGGATCTACTGGGCCTGGGTCCGGCGCGACTGGTCCGCCAACACCAAGATCGCCGGACTCGTGGCGGCCGCGGTCGGCGCGCTTGACGGTGCCTGGCTCGGCTTCCACGCGACTACCGGCCTGCTAGCGCTCGTCACCGCGATTGTCGGCGCAGCCGCGGGCGCGAACCTCGCGCTCATCCTCCTCGACGTTTGCCGGGAGCACCGCGCCCGGCGGCCCGTGCTTACTGATCACCCTTCCCGAACGGAGACTTCCATGTCCACGAAACGCACCTCCCACCTCGCAGCCCGAATGGGTCACTGGAGCGCGACCCACTGGAAGACCGCGGTCTTCGGCTGGCTCGCGTTTGTCGTTGCCGCCACGGCCATCGGCATGTTGGTCGGGCAGAAGACCACGTCGATGCAGTCGACGAATGTTGGCGAGTCACACCGGGCGGACCGGATTCTGCAACAGGCCGGATTCACGCAGTCCGATCCGCTCACCGAGATCGTCGTAGTCCAGAGCCAGAGCGCCACGGTGCGGGACGCGAGTTTCCGCTCCACCGTGGACGATGTCGTCCGGGCGGTCACGCCGTTCGCGACGATCCATAACATCCGCTCGCCGTTCGATCGCGCCAACGCGGGACAGATCTCGGCCGACGGTCACACTGCACTTGTTGAGTGGGACATGAAGGGCGGCGAGCAGGCCGCCGCCAAGAACATCGATGCCTTGACCCGGACGACCGCGTCCGTTGCCAAGGCTCATCCCGGATTCTTCGTCGGCGAGGCCGGCACTGTCAGCTCGAGCAAGGCGATCTCCGCAATGTTCGGCAAGCAACTCGCCCAGGCCGGCGAGCGGTCGATCCCCCTCACCCTGCTCGTGCTGCTACTCGTCTTCGGCGGCCTCGTCGCCGCCTCGATTCCGTTGCTGCTGGCCCTCTCCTCGGTGATCGCGACAACCGGGCTGATCGCACCGATCAGCCACCTCATCGCAGTGGACGGAAACGTCACCGCGGTCATCCTGCTGGTCGGTCTCGCAGTCGGCGTCGACTACACGCTCTTCTACCTCAAGCGGGAGCGCGAAGAACGCGCCGCCGGCCGTGCAGCCCGCGCCGCGCTGGAGGCGGCCGCGGCGACGTCCGGTCGCTCAGTTCTGATCTCCGGCCTCACCGTGATCGTCGCGATGGCCGGGATGCTGTTCACCCGCGATCAGACCTTCATGGGTTTCGGCATCGCGACGATGCTCGTGGTCGCCGTCGCAATGATCGGCTCACTTACGGTGCTTCCCGCACTGCTCGCCAAATTCGGCGATCGCGTCGAGAAGGGCCGGATCCCGGTGCTTGGCAGGTTGCGCCGTCCCGGCGACGACAGCCGGGTATGGGCCAAGCTGCTGACACCGGCGCTACGGCATCCCGTCGTGTCGACGCTGGTAGCCGGGGGCGTACTGGTCGTACTGGCACTCCCGGTGTTCAGCTTGCACACCGCTGACTCCGGGCTCGACTCGATCCCGCGCAGCACCCCCACCGTCGAAACGATCAAGCACCTCGAAGCCGCGTTTCCCGGAACGGCGAATCCGGCCGTAGTCGCCGTACGAGCCGACACCGAGTCGGCCGTCTTCACCAGGGCGGTCGCCGCACTACGGACCGAGGCGCTGGCCAGTGGGCAGTTGCACGAGCCCATGAGCGTCGAGGTCAATGGTGAGCACAACGCCGCACGAATCGTGATGCCGCTCAACGGAAACGGCGTCGACCGGACCTCGACAACGGCGCTGCAAACGCTACGCGACAAATTGCTGCCCACCACTCTTGGAAAGGTTCCCAACGCGAGCTATGCGGTGACCGGGCGGACCGCGGCGTCCTACGACGCGAACGAGACGATGAAATCTTCTGCGCCGCTCGTGTTCGGATTCGTGCTCGTATTCGCCTTCGTGCTGCTGCTGCTGTCGTTTCGGTCGGTCGTCATCGCCGCCAAAGCCATATTGCTCAACCTGCTCTCCGTAGGCGCCGCATACGGCGTGGTGATCGCGGTGTTCCAGTACGGCTGGGGTGCTGACCTGCTCGACTTCACGGTCACCGGCAGCATCGTGCAATGGCTACCGCTGTTCATGTTCGTTATCTTGTTCGGGCTGTCGATGGACTACCACGTCTTCATCATCAGCCGGATACGGGAGGCCTACGACCGTGGGCTCAACACGCAGGACGCGATCGAGCACGGCATCAAGACCACGGCCGGTGTCGTCACCAGCGCAGCCGTGGTCATGGTCGGGGCGTTTGCGATCTTCGCGACGCTGCCCATCCTCGACATGAAGGAGATGGGTGTCGGTTTAGCGGCGGCAGTTCTTATCGATGCAACGATCGTGCGTGCGGTTCTGCTGCCGGCCACGATGAAGCTGCTCGGCGACTGGAACTGGTACCTGCCGCGCTGGCTCACTTGGCTGCCGAAACTCGGCAAGGCTAAGGAGGCCGCGCCGGAGCCCGCTCCGTATGAAACCAGCCTGGCTCTGTCGGGGAGTCGCTGACGCTAGGTCGATCGCGGAGTGCCCTTCCGCCGAATATCTCAGCCGCCCCTCACGGGGGCGTCGGAGATACGGTGGGAGGGCACTCCAACGTCGATGCTGCGTGGCGCGGGCGCGCTGAGGCTGTCAGCATGGCCTGCATGGCTGTGACCGTCGTGCGGTACAGCGAACGGCCCGAGCTGTGGGAGCAGATCGCGCAG
>Ga0126373_10002849_pt1 | contig 12809 bp, 9 predicted proteins | sample PanSoiMetPlot_11_FD_92545 | JGI IMG/M metagenome (GOLD analysis project Ga0126373, IMG submission 92545) | Tropical forest soil microbial communities from Panama - MetaG Plot_11 | ecosystem: Environmental > Terrestrial > Soil > Tropical forest > Bulk soil | place: Panama | collected 2016-02-17
CCGAGCGGCGGCACCGATTTGCCCCCGGGGCTGGCGGCGGTGGTCATGCCGCGGATCGCGCTCACGTCACGACATAGGTGAGCGTCGTGGCCCAAGAGCACGATCTTTTCACCCCGCCGCGCCGACTCGAGCTGGCGCATCACCTCGCGCTGCATCATCAACTCGCGCTCGGCCATCGCGGGGTTGAGGTGCTCCCACGTCGTGATCGGAATGATCATGCGGAGATAGGCGAAGCTGTCGCGGAGCCATGCTGTGCGGTACGTAGCCTCCGCTGTGACATCAAGACCAAGAATCGTTCCGAGCTGGTCGCGCTCAGAGCCGAACCTCTCGAGCACCGAATCGAGGCGGCGGATTTCGTCGTCGATTGATTCGCCGGGCACGCGGCGAAGACCTTCGAGGATCGGTGCGACGGCAGAATCGTCGCGTGCGCCCCCGAGCGACGCGGCCAAGTCTTCGTAGGCGCATCCGGGAAGAGCGTCGACATCGAAGCCGAACCATTGCAGGCGGTTCCCGCCGGAGGCGAGCTGCGAAGCGATCGCGCGCATAACTTCAGCGAAGCGCACCTGCTCGGCTCGAAACTCTGCTAGGGGATACTTGTCGCCGTAGGAATCTTTCAGCACCCCTCTCGGCGTGTCATCGCGATCTTCGCGCAGGCCGCCGCGATAGCCGTAAGTTGCGATGCGCTCAAGATGCGAGGCGTCGCCGCCTTCGATGAAGCTATCGATGCGCGCTCCGTCGGTGCGGCTCAGCTCCTCGCCGACCCGCGTGAAGCCGTGACACACCAGATACGCCAGCATCGTCGCGCGGTACGCGTACTTCTCGTGGATGAAATGATCGGGCTCGCCGATGAACGCGAGGCGCTTGCCGGCGACGATCGAATCGAGCGCCGCGAGCTTGGCAACGTTGTCGGCCGCGGGCGCATCCGAATCGAGATGAATCGCGCGCTCGCGCGCGAACGCCTTGAAGTCCTTGAGGTCGCGACCTCGGCTTCCGAAGATGCTCATCTAGGCTGGTCTTCCGCGTGCCATTCCGTCATGAACTACGAAGCCGATTCAAGGAGCCCGAGTCATGACTCGCGAAGATTTGATACGTTTCGGCAACTCACCGCTCGCGCACACCTATTCGATCGTTGCACGCGATCCCGGGAGCGGCGAGCTGGGCGTCGCGGTCGAGTCGCACTACTTCTCGGTCGGCTCGGTGGTGACCTGGGCCGAGGCCGGTGTCGGCGCGGTTGCGACGCAGGCGCTCGTGGAGCCGAGCTACGGTAAGCTCGGGCTCGACCTGATGCGGGCTGGTAAGAGTGCGCCTGATGCGCTGGGGGGCCTGGTCTCGAGCGATCCGATGAACAATATTCGCCAGGTGGCTATGGTCGACGCGGAAGGGCGCGTCGCGGCGCATACGGGTTCGCTCACGATCGCGGAGGCGGGTCATGTCACGGGAGAAGGATTCTCCGTGCAGGCGAACATGATGCTCCGCGCCACCGTGTGGCCGGTGATGGCGGAGGCATACAAATCCGCGCGCGGCGAGCTGGTCGATCGGTTGATGGCGGCTCTGGATGCGGCCGAGGCGGAAGGCGGCGATATTCGCGGACGGCAATCGGCGGCGATCCTGATCGTTTCAGGCGAGAACACGGGCAAGCCCTGGTCGGACAAGGTTTACGACGTTCGCGTCGACGACGCGCCGGAGCCGCTCAAGGAGATTCGGCGCTTGGTGTTGGTCGCGCGTGCGTATTCGCATATGCGCGCTGCGTTGAGTGCGACGCAGAGAGGAGACTTCGACACGCACAATCGCGAATTCGAAAAGGCATCGAACCTTCTTCGCGACAATCCGGAAATGCGCTTCTGGCACGGGATCGGGCTGCTGAACTCTGGGAAGATTGAGCAGGGCATGACGATATTGGGCGAGGTGGCCGCGCGCGATCGCAATTGGGCGACCCTTGCGCTTAGGCTGCCGCCGTTCATGCTATCGGCGGATTCCGCGACGCGGGAGCGGATTCGCCAGCTCGCCTGATGGCGTCACCCAAGCGACGATTCACACTTTTTGGACCGCGAGCGGCGCTGCGATAAGCTGGATGAAACGGCCCTAGCAAGAGGAGCACCCGAGATGCCTGAGACTATCGGCGCGCGCGGAGAACCCGACCCTTCGCCACGCATCGAGTATGAACTTCAACTCTACTACTGGATGAAGCTCATCCGCGCGTTCGAGGATCGCGTCTCCCGGCTCCATCGGCAGAACAAAATCTTGGGTGGCGTTTACTCCGGCGCGGGCCAGGAAGCGATCGTGACCGGCATCTGCGCGCCGCTCAAAGACGGCGACTTTGTCGCGCCCCTGCATCGTGACATGGGGGTCTTCATCATGCGCGGTGTCGCGCCGGGCCGCCTGATGGCGCAGCTCATGGGCAAGGAAACGGGGCTCTCGCGCGGCAAAGATTCATTCCTGCACGGCGGCGACATGGAGCACTTTGTGTTCGGTTCGACTTCGATGCTGGGATCGTCGCTGCCCGTCGCGGTGGGCGCCGCGCTCAAGTTCAAGATGAAGCGTGATCCGAATATCGCGGTTGCGTTCTTCGGTGAGGGCGCCTCCTCGCGTGGCGACGTGCACGAGGCGATGAATTTCGCCGGCGTGCACAAACTTCCGGTGCTGTTCGTGTGTGAGAACAATCGCTACGCGTACTCGACGCCGCTCGAGAAGCAGATGGCGATAGAAGACGTGGCCGATCGCGCCGCGGCGTACGGCTTCAAGGGCCACGTATGCTCCGGCAACGATCTGCTCGCGGTGCTTGAAGTGACCGAGCGCGTGGTCGACAAGGTGCGTGCGGGCGAGGGTCCGGCGCTTATCGAATGCAAGACGTATCGCTATCGCGGGCATAGCGAGCACGACGCGGCACTCTATCGCGACAAAGAAGAGTTGCTCGAATGGGAAAGCCGCGATCCCATACCCCGGTTTGAGTTCTATCTCGAGAAGAAAGGCCATGACATCAAGCGCATCCGCGACCAGATCGACCAGAAGACGCACCAGGTCGTGCAGGAAGCGGTCGACTACGCTGAGCAGAGTCCGCTCCCTGAGCCGAAGGAGGCGCTCGAGGACTTGTATGCGCCGCCCGGAGCATCCGTAACGTCGAACTTGAATTCGAGCTCTAACAACGGAGCGCGCTGAGCGTGGAGCAGCAGACTTATATCAAGGCCATCAACACCGCGCTCCACGAGGAGATGCGTCGGGACGAAAACGTCTTCGTCATGGGCGAGGATGTGGCCGATCTCGGCGGCGCGTTCAAGGCGACCGAGGGGTTGCGGGAGGCGTTCGGCGAGGAGCGCGTGATCGACACGCCGATTTCCGAGGCGCTGATCGTCGGCGCTGGAATCGGTGCCGCGGTGCTCGGCATGCGGCCTGTGGTCGAGATGCAGTTCGCGGATTTCATTTCCTGTGCATTCGATCAAATTGTGAACATGGCTGCGACTTTGCGTTATCGCCACGGTGGCCAGGCCGCCTGTCCGCTCGTGGTGCGCGCGCCGTCGGGCGCCGGGGTGCACGGGGCGCTGTTCCATTCACAGAATCCTGAAGCGTGGTTCACGCGCGTGCCGGGTCTCAAGGTGGTCGCCCCCGCGACGGTGTACGACGCCAAGGGCCTATTAAAGAGTGCGATTCGCGACGGCAATCCCGTTGTGTATTTCGAGCACAAGCGGCTCTACCGCAGTATCAAGGAAGACTTGCCCGAGGGCGATTTCACGGTGCCAATCGGCGTCGCCGAAATTCGTAAGGAAGGCAGCGACCTTTCCCTTATCACGTACGGTGGCACGCTCGGTCCTTCACTTGATGCGGCGCGAATCGTCGAGAAGGAAGACGGCCTCGGTGTCGAGGTGCTCGATCTACGGACCCTCCTGCCGCTCGATCGCGAGGCAATCCTCGCGACCGCGCGCAAGACCGGCAAGGTGCTGGTCGTTCACGAGGATCGCCTGACCGGCGGAATCGGTGGTGAAGTCGCGGCGCTCATCAGCGAGCATGCGTTCGAAGACCTCGATGGCCCCGTGCGGCGCGTCGCCGCGCTCGACACCCATGTCGCATTCAGCCCGCCACTCGAGCAGACGATCTTGCCGGATACGAACAAAATCCTCGAAGCAATCCGGAGCCTGGCGGCTTATTGATATGGCAATCGATGTGACGATGCCGCAGATGGGCGAGAGTGTCGTCGAAGGCACCGTCGCGAAGTGGCTGGTGAAAGAGGGCGACGTAGTCATCGAAGACCAGCCGCTCGTCGAAATCTCGACGGACAAGGTCGACACGGAAATTCCGTCGCCGGGCGCGGGACGAATCTCCAAGATAATCGCCGCCGAGGGGCAGACCCTGCCGGTCGGTGCGACGCTCGCCGAGATCGAACCGACCGCCGGCGCGAAAGCGGCGGCCCAGGCGCGCGTAGCGAGTGCGCCCAAGGTCGAAGCGCCGACGAAGCCACCACTCAGCGTGGTGCCGCGACCGCAGCCCGCGCCTACGCGCCCCCCGGAGAGTGCGCCGCCGTCGAGTCCCGCAGAGACTGCGGCGGTACCGGCGCGAGCGGAAGCGCTTCGGCCCGTCCCAGTTAAAACAGCCGGAGATCATCGCCGCTATTCGCCGGTGGTCCTCAAAATCGCGGCCGAACACGGTATCGATCTGGAGCGGGTGCCGGGTACCGGATTCAGCGGACGTGTCAGTAAGCGCGATGTCGAGCGCTACCTCGATGTGCTCCGCAAGGGCACCGCGCCGCCGCCCGCGGCGCCGGTGTCCAGCAGCAACGCGCAGGCTGCCGTTGCCGAGCGCTCCGCGACCGCTGCGGCGCAGGCCCTAGCTCGCCCTGCCGCCGCGCTCGGAGGCGCTTACAAGCCTCCTCTCTATCAGCCGCGCGAAGGTGACGAAGTCGAGACTTTCACGCGGCGCCGCAAGCTTATCGCCGAGCACATGGTCTACTCGAAGACGCATTCGCCTCACGTCGGCACGGTGGCCGAACTCGACGTGACGCGCGCCATGCGTTTTCGGCAGACTCACAAACAGGAGTTTGAGCGCCGTGAAGGATTTGCCCTTACGATGCTGCCGCTGGCGGCGTTCGCGACGGTGCGCGCGCTGAAGGAATTTCCGCGGATGAATGCCTCGATCGTGGGCGATTCTCTGGTAATTCGGCGGCAAATCAATCTCGGCATCGCTATGGACACCGAAGAGGGTCTGCTCGTGCCCGTGATCAAGGCGGCCGAGGCGATGTCGTTGACTGGTATCGCGCGTGAGATCGAAAGCCTCCGCCGCAAGGTTGCCGAGAAGAAAATCAGCGCCGATGATCTCGTCGGCGGAAGTTTTACGCTTTCGAACCCGGGTCGCGAAGGAAATCTCTATGGCTTCGCGATAATCAATCAGCCCCAGGTCGGCATCCTCCGAATGGGCGAGGTCAAGAAACGTCCAGTCGTGGTCGATGTCGACGGCAGTGACGCAATCGTGATTCGCACGATGATGTATCTCGCACTGTCGTACGACCATCGCGTGGTCGACGGCGTGCTCGGCAACCGTTTCCTCTTCCGCGCCGCACGGCTTCTGGAAGAAACCGACTTTGAGCTGTAACACTTTCGCCGCGAATTCCCGACCGCTCCTACTGTGCGCCGGCGCATCGGCGTGAGAAATACTGCTCGTCGGCGACGGCGGCGCCTTTTCTATGACGGTCTTCGGCAAACGGCGGCCAATGGGCCTCAGGATACACTCGATGCCGAACACGAGCGGTTGCTCGAGGATGTGCGGCACAAGAGCGACTGGCGGCTTTGGGTCCGTCAGTGGGAAATGGTTCGTTGAAGACTATTCACCGACGGCGACAGCTGGAACCATTTCACGCACGACCAGGCCCGCAGCCGCCGTTCCCTGCGATCTTCCATGGCCGAGAATCGCAAGCGCGGTGGCGGCGTCTTTGCACGACATGAGCGCAGCGCCGGCGACGATCGCGGTCACCGCCGGGCCGCACGAAAAAGCACGAACTTTAGCCAGAGTGGGGAAAGCGTCGCGCGCGCGATACTACTCCAATCGCGGGCCAACGATTATAGCAACGTCCCAGTCGCCAATGCGAACGGATCGCGGTATCCAAGTAGCATGAAGGCGATGGTTGTTGAACGCCCGGCGCCGATCGAGAACGCGCCGCTGAGCGTTTCTGATTTGCCGATGCCGGACCCTGAACCCCATGAGCTCCTTGTTCGAATCAAGACCTGCGGTGTGTGCCGCACTGATCTCCACGTATGCGAGGGCGACTTGCCGCCGCATCAGCAGCGTATCGTGCCCGGGCACGAAGTCGTCGGGGTAGTCGAGAAGCGCGGCGTCCAGTGCTCGCGCCATGCGCTCGGCGCGCGCGTCGGAATCGCGTGGCTTCGCGAGACCTGCGGCCGATGCATTTACTGTGCGCGCGGGCGCGAGAATCTTTGCCCCAACGCGCGCTTCACCGGCTACGATCACGATGGCGGCTACGCGGAGTATGCGGTCATCGACGAGAACTTCGCGTATCGGTTACCCGACGCACTGGGCGACGAGGAAGCCGCACCGCTGCTCTGCGCCGGTATAATCGGGTACCGGTCGATCAAACGCGCCGCGATCACGCCCGGCGCGACGGTCGGTCTCTACGGCTTCGGCGGCTCCGCGCACATCGCACTCCAGGTGCTGAAGAATTGGAGGTGCCGCGTTTTCGTCATGAGCCGCGGCGGAGCGCATCGCGATCTAGCGACCGACCTCGGCGCCGAATGGATCGGCGGAGCGGAAGAAACACCGCCAGCGCCGCTCGACGCGGCGATCCTGTTCGCCCCGGCGGGGAATTTGGTGCTACCGGCGATGGAAGCGCTCGATCGCGGGGGAGTGCTCGCGGTCGCAGGCATCTACCTGAGCCCGATACCAGAGCTCAACTACGAGAAGCACCTTTTCTACGAGAAGGAGTTGCGCAGCGTCACCGCCAACACCCGCGCCGATGCCGAGGAGTTCCTGAAAATCGCCGGCGAGATTCCGGTCCGGACGCACACGGTGGCGTTCGGGCTCGCGGATGCGAACGCCGCGCTCGCGATGCTCAAGCATGACGAGATAAAAGGGGCGGGAGTCCTGCGCATTTCCTAGCTCCGACACTTGGGTCAGAAGGGGAGGATGCGTTTGATCGTGCCGCAGGTGCCGCCGCCCGCAAGGCTGCTCGGTCCCAGACCAAACCTCATCGATGGCGGCTGGTTGTCGTGGCCGCTACCATGCGGGATTTCACGCATCGGCAATCGGCTTGCGCGAGCGCTTACGTTTCTTCAGCAGATATTCGGGCACCACCGAGTTGACGAGAGTCTGTTTTGCCCTGGTCGGCGCTGTTCTTGACCAAGAATCCAAGTCCGCTGTTGAAAATTCCGTAGAGGGAAGTCACCAGGTTGACGCCGTCGAAGTTGTTCGTCGAGTGAAGATCCTTTGCGAAACCGATCGCGTTGAAGCGGCTCAGTACCTAGGGCTGATTCGAGGTGTCGTCGACGTTCTTCGCAAGGCAGTACACCTGGTTAGATGTGGAGGAATCTCGGCGGGACGGGCGGCCGTGAGATCAATCGAGTACGAACTTGGGCGACCTAGGGCCACGTCGTGAGCTTCGGGTTGACGACGTTGGTGTCGCTCGGCTGGCATCGCATTGCGACGGATCGAAAGAAGCTTGGTCGCGCCGCCGAAGAAATGCTGTAAGCGAAAAACTGTGCAGCAGTTGGATCAGCGGAATGAAATCGTGGTCAGTGAGCCGACTGCGCAAGGGCTTTCATCAATAAAAGCCGGCGACTGCTGCGGAAGAGAGAGTCGAACCATCGCCTTGCCCGCGATTGGGCCAACAATCAACACACTCGTCAGCACGCTGATTATCGCTTGGTCCTATAAGTTCCCCATTTCGACGCACTCCCTGACCATCTCTCGCGAAGTCGTCAATTCCGTCTTTCGGGTGTTGTGATCGACGTCACGAGCTTGCAGCGCGCCCGAAGAGGTTCACCTCGGCGTAAAGAGAGCGCAAGTTTTGCTTCATTCAGAGAACCGCTTTCATTAGGGTTTATTGACCCACTCGCACCTGCCTTGATAGCTTGGGATTAACCCCGTACGAGCAATCGGCGAAGCCCGAGGCGTCATGGCTGAAGCAAAGAACGGTTCGGAACTCGGCAAGGGCGAGGAAATCCTGCTCGGCGATACCGCCGTGCTCACGCGCGTCGATAAGGCGATTGGGTGGGCGCGCAAATTCTCGATTTTTCCGTATCCGTTCGCGACCGCTTGCTGCGCGATGGAATACATGTCGCTCTCGATGACGCCCTACGACATCGATCGCTTCGGCGCGCTGTTGCCACGCTTCACGCCGCGTCAAGCCGACCTGCTCATGGTGATCGGAACTGTCACGGTGCGCCAAGGGCCAATCCTGAAGCGGGTGTACGATCAGATGGCGGAGCCGAAATGGGTGATGGCGTTTGGCGCCTGCGCTTCGACGGGTGGATTCTACGACAACTACGCGACGCTGCCGGGAATCGATCGAATCGTTCCCGTTGACGTGTACGTGCCCGGATGTCCGCCGCGGCCGGAGGCGGTGCTCGATGCGTTGATGGCGTTGCAGCGGAAAATCCAGGGTCAGAAGCAGAAACTGCTCGGACTGCCACCCAAAACGAAAGCCGCCTGACGCGCGAAGTCTCGTCAAATGGAACGGTTACTGACCCGCTGGCTGGATATCCCTGATCTGCGCAAGCTCGACGTCTACCTTGCCAACAACGGTTACCAGGCCTCGCGCAAGGCGTTCTTCAACATGTCACCCGACGACATTATCAACGAGGTCAAGAATTCGAACCTCCGCGGACGCGGCGGCGCGGCATTTCCGACCGGCACCAAGTGGAGCTTCATCCCCAAGGACTCGAAGAAGCCGGTCTATGTCTGCGTCAACGGCGACGAGAGCGAGCCTGGAACGTTCGCCAATCGTTATCAGTTCGAAAACGATCCACACGGGGTGATCGAAGGAATCCTGATTGCGTGCCGCGCCGTCGGATCACATACCGCATACATCTACCTGCGTGGCGAGTTCACCGCGCAGAAGCGTAGCTTGGATGCCGCCCTCGCCGACGCTCGCGCCGCAGGCTACGTCGGCAAGAACGTGATGGGCTCGGGCTATGACATCGATATCTGGACGCACAAGGGCGCGGGCGCCTACATATGCGGCGAGGAAAGCGCGCTGCTCGAATCGCTCGAGGGCAAGCGTGGCTATCCGCGCAACCGTCCGCCGTTCCCCGCGATCGTCGGCGCGTTCGGATGCCCGACGGTCGTTAACAACGTCGAGACGCTGGCGAACGTCCCGCACATCATCAATCTCGGTGCCGACTGGTATAAGTCAATCGGCCCCGAGAAGAGTCCCGGCACGAAACTCGTCTGCTTGTCGGGTCATGTCAACAAGCCGGGTCTTTATGAGCTGCCGATGGGAATGTCGGTCAAGGATATAATCTACGAGATTGGCGGCGGGATGCTCGGCGGCAAGATGCTTAAAGGTGTCGTGCCGGGAGGCTCGTCGTTCCCAGTCCTCAACAAGGAGGAAGCCGAGCGCGCGGTCTTTGACTTCGATTCAATGCGCACGATCGGATCGGCGATGGGCTCCGGCGTAGTGATCGTGATGCACGAAGAGACGTGCATGGTCGATATGCTGCGCGCGACCGCACACTTCTATCATCACGAGTCATGCGGACAGTGCACGCCGTGCCGTGAAGGAACGGGCTGGATCGAGAAAATCATGAATGAGATGGAAGCGGGGCAGGGCAAGATCGAGCAGCTCGATCTGCTCAACAATATCTCGGACAACATGGTGGGCAACACGATATGCGTTCTCGCCGATAGTATCGCGTTACCGGTGAAGAGCTACGTGACGAAGTTCCGCAACGAATTCGAAGAGCACATCAAGCTCGGCCGATGCCCGTTCAAGTCGCCGCAAGGCAGGGCACAGGCGGCATAGCCGGCGCGAGAATGACCGATGCCCAAGCTCACGATTGATGGTAAGGAAGTCGAAGTCGCCGACGGTTTGAATCTCATCCTGGCGGCTGAGCAAGCCGGGATTGAGATTCCGCACTACTGCTATCATCCGGGACTTTCCATTCCGGGCAATTGCCGCATGTGCCTGGTCGATGTGGAGAAGGCGCCGAAGCTGCAGATCGCGTGCAACACGCGCGCAGCCGACGGAATGGTCGTGCATACCAAGAGCGCCAAGGCGCAGGCCGCGCAGAAGGCGGTGCTCGAATTCCTGCTTATCAATCATCCAATCGATTGCCCGGTTTGCGATCAGGCCGGCGAGTGCAAGCTACAAGACTACTACATGGATTACGATCGGCAGGGCTCGCGCTTTCCGCTCGAAAAGAAAGTGCACAAGGGCAAGGCGATCGATATCGGCGCGGGCGTCATGCTCGACCAGGAGCGATGCATCCTATGTGCGCGATGCACCCGTTTTTTCGACGAAGTCACCCACACGCATGAGCTTGCCATCTTCGAGCGTGGCGATCACAACCGTATCGAGATCAATCCCGGCCAGCCGGTGAACAACAAGTACGCCGGCAACGTGGTCGATATCTGTCCAGTCGGCGCGCTGACCGAAAAAGACTTCCGCTTCCGTATGCGCGTCTGGTACCTGCATCGGAAGCCTTCGGTGTGCGGCGGATGCGAGCGCGGCTGCTCGATCGACATTCATCATCATCGCGGGCGTATCTACCGCTTCAAGCCGCGCTACAATCCGGATGTCAACAGCTATTGGATGTGCGACGAAGGACGGCACGGCTTCCCCGCGCTCCAGCAGGAAACGCGACTTACGGTGCCGCTTGTGCAGCAGAAGAATGAACTCGTCGCTGAGACTTGGGGTGAGGCGTTCCGCCGCTCGGCTGGCGTCATCCAAAATATGCGCAGCGAGTTCGGCGCCAACGCCATCGGCGCCGTGCTCGATGCGCGGTCGACTAACGAAGAAGCGTTCGCGATGAAGAAGCTGATCAAAGAAACGATCGGTTCGGATTCGATCGCGACGCTGACTTGGTCTCCGCCGGGCGCGAGCGGCGACGATGACTTGCTCATCCGTGCCAACAAGAACCCCAACTCGCGCGGACTCGCGGCGCTCGGTCTTCCCGCGAGCGGGCTCGAGTCGATTGCGTCGGCTGTGGGAGCCGGCAAGCTCAAAATGCTGATTGTGCTGCGCGCTGACTTGGTACGGGTGATGGGCGAGCAGGAGTTCGTGCGCAAGTTCGGTCCGCTTGACTACATGCTGGTGCTTTCGACCGATGCCAACGAAACCTGCCAGATGGCCAACCAGGTGTGGCCGATCGCTGCATATCCGGAACTCGAGGGCAGCTTTACCAATTTCAATGGACGCGTGCAGCGTCTCTACGAAGCGTTTCCGCCGCCCGGCCAGTCGTTGTCGGCGATCGAGGCGATCGCGCGGCTGGGGCACGCGCTCGACGGCGTCGAACGGGCGATGTCAGGGGATACTGTTTTCACGCAAATGGCAGCGGCAGAGCCGTCGTTCAAGGGACTCAGCTTCGAAGGCTTGGGCGAACACGGGCGCGACCTCGAAGGCTGACGGCCCGTTCGTTCCGATTAACCTTTGCACTTGAAGCGGAAGCTCGAGGTGCCGGCGTGAATGCTCGCGATACGATCCTTGATCTTGGGGGTCATCGGCAGATTCGGAAACGAATCGACGAACGACTGAAGTCCCGCTGCCGTGGCATCGGCGGAATCGCACGAGCAGATGCCTGACCGCAGTTCGTTCTCGATCGCATCCATCTCACCCTGCGCCTCGTTTGCGTAGGAGTCCGGATTCGCGGTTCGGAATGAGAGCCACCCGCGATAGAGATCGCCCAGCTGCTTCCCGCCGAAGAGGGTACATCCGGTCTCCTGGTTGGGCTCTGCGCGAACATAGGCTGGGAACTGGCCATTCCCATCGGGCTCGGTCCGCTCGTAGATATCGAAGAACGCGCGATCGGGGTTGGTGCCTTTTTTCTTCGCGAGCGACCCGAAGAAACTGAGGTTTGGGCGTACGAGGCTCTGCTCGTCCTGCTGGCGTACGACGACGAATCCCTGCATCTCATGCTGAACCTGCTGGTACTGCTCCTCCGTCAGTGAGGGCAGAACTGCCTGCAGGCGCGAGGTAGTTTTCATGCCGGCTTCGAAGACCGGCTCGATCGATTGCCGGTCGCGGCTCTTCATCAACTCGGCAAGTGCAGAAGAATATTCGCTGACCGAATCGGGGATTTCATCCGCACTGAGCGCGGCGCAGGGGAGAAGAAGCGCGAAGAGCAGCGTGAGCCCAATCAGACACACGAACAAACAACCTTTCATAGCGAGATTAACTGCATCGCGATCTGTCTCGATCGCTAGCATCGGCGTTGAAGAATGCGCAACTGCGAAGCCCGCGCATAATCGTCAGAGCTAAATCCCGCCTTACTCCTGCGTCGTGGCGTAGACGAGGTCGATGTAGTCGAGCGGTTAAACCAGTGACGATGCAATCGCGGCGCTCGACGGCTTTTTCCAATTGCAATCCGACGTCGCTCACCAGGTCGAGCCCAAACGCACCGCCGGCAGGCTTAAAGAGGTGACCAACAAGTCTACCTCCTGGTAGTTGCGCGGCGCGGAGGAATCGAAAAATCGCATCGAGTTCTCGCCGCCTGCGGCCGAGGAACCCGGGAATAGTTGGGGCCAGATCTTCGTCGACTTCGAATGTTACTTGCGCGGCCATGGTCCAGACGCGCGCAACAATGCGCTGAGCGCTATGCGTGAAATCGTCTGCAAGTCTGCTCTTGCGCCAATGGGGGCCAGCTGTGTTTGCGGCA
>Ga0126373_10002850_pt1 | contig 12802 bp, 11 predicted proteins | sample PanSoiMetPlot_11_FD_92545 | JGI IMG/M metagenome (GOLD analysis project Ga0126373, IMG submission 92545) | Tropical forest soil microbial communities from Panama - MetaG Plot_11 | ecosystem: Environmental > Terrestrial > Soil > Tropical forest > Bulk soil | place: Panama | collected 2016-02-17
CCTTTCGAGAAGGACCAACTTCATCTCAGTGTCCGGCGCGCTCTTGAGCACCGGCGTCTAGTGCTCGAAAATCGTACCTATCAGAGCGATCTCGAACATCTTGTCGCCGAACGCACGCAGCAACTCCAGATCGCCATTGCGGATCTCGAGCAAGCTTACGACTACACGCTCGAAGCGCTCGGCGGCGCACTCGACGCGAAGGATGCCGAGACGGAAGGACATTGCCAGCGCGTCACGGCGTTCACCATCACTATCGCGCGCGCCATGGGAGTCGACAAGGGCCTACTCCGCCACATCGCTCGCGGCGCTTTCCTGCACGACATCGGCAAGATGGGCGTTCCCGACCATATTCTCCGCAAGCCCGGCCCTTTGACCCACGAGGAACGCGAGATTATGCGCCGCCACTGTGAAATCGGTTACGCCGTTCTCGAGCGGATTCCCTTCTTGAAGGAAGCCGCCGAAATCGTTCTTTCGCACCAGGAATGCTACGACGGCTCGGGCTACCCACGAAGGCTGAAAGGCGAACAGATTCCGATCGGGGCACGGATTTTCGCCGTCGCCGATACTCTGGACGCCATGATTTCAGACCGTCCGTATCGCAAGGCTCTGCCGATATCCGCGGCCCGCGAGGAGATTGAGAGATTTTCGGGGAAACAATTCGACCCCAAAGTCGTGCAGGTTTTCCTCGCCCGTCCCGACCGTGTCTGGACCGACCTGCACGATAAAATCAGCGATCCTTTCCGGCTCACGCAAAGCAGTTTTCAAGTCTCATTATGAAATTACAAATTAGGGGAAAGCGCTGAGGCTTGTCCGTCTTTAGGAAGGCATGTACTATTCCGACTTTGGGGGACGGTATGGCGCTGGTACCCATAAAAACTGCATCGACCACGGGCTATTGTGACTGCATCTGCAGTTGCTACGAACTCGCCAGCCAGCGCGATGAAGAAACGGGAAAAGGCTACTGCCCCCACTGCGCCAAGGAACATCTCGAAATGAACCGGGGCATCGGCTTGGCGCAGTTGCCTCCGTCGAAACTGCGGGACGCCGAAGGCCCTCCCCTGAATCTGGAAATCCCTGCCCCCGCCAATCCGCCCGGCCGCCTGCGATAGCCGGATCTTCGCTTTCATTGGGGCGACACCCTGCGCCGTGCGTTTCCGCGGCTACGTTTGCGATGATGCGCGACTTGTAGGCAGTAAAGCGGTCGAGTATCCTGCGTTTTCCTCGATGGCGAAGAAGCGAAACATAACGTTGCCAGGGACGACCGATCGTCGCATCGATACTCTGCTCACGCTGCTCGCCGAGAACGCGACCATCGTCGTCAGCGGCGCGAAAATCGCGGAGGAAATCGGCGTTTCGAGGCAGGCCGTGTGGCGTTGGATTCAAACGCTGCGGGACCTCGGGGTGCGCGTGAAAGGCCATCCGCGCACGGGGTATCACATCGAGAAGGTTCCCGATGTTCTGATGCCGCAGCTCCTCAGCCACCGGCTTTACGGCACGCCGTTTGCCCGGCGCATCTTTCACTTTTTCAAGGTGGAGTCAACGAATACGGTCGCGATGCAACTGGGCGAACAGGGCGAGTCGCACGGCGCGATGGTGCTGGCCGAAGAACAAACTGCCGGGCGAGGGCGAGCTGGGCGGTCGTGGACATCCGAGAAATCGGCCGGGATCACCTGCTCGATTCTGTTGCGGCCGCCGATTGCGCCGGTGTATGCGCCTCTGCTGACTCTGCTCGTGGGCTTGGCCGCGCGCGATGCCGCTGCCGAGGAAGTCGACTCGGTGCCCGATATTCGTTGGCCGAATGACGTGCTGATTAAAGGCCGGAAATTTTGCGGCATTTTGACTGAGATGCATGCGGAGCCGGATCGCGTACTCTTCGCAGTGGCAGGAATTGGAATGAACGTAAATCAAACGAAAATGCCCTTGGAGCTGGAGGAGATAGCCACGTCGCTTCGCATCGAGACGGGGAAAGTGCACTCGCGGCTCGAGCTGCTAATCCGGTTGCTGCGGCATCTCGACCGCTACTACAATCAATTTCTCGAAGAAGGCTCGGCGCCAATTTTGCGGCGTTTTTCCGAGGTATCCAGCTTCTTTCAGGGGAAGCGGGTCCAGATTACCGCCCGCGGCGAAACCTTTACCGGCGTGACCGCGGGACTCGAACCGAGCGGCGTGCTGCGCGTCGCTCGCGACGATGGCCGCGGAGTTGAACTGGTTCTTTCGGGAGACGTGGAAGAGGCCGTCTAATGCTATTGACGCTGGATGTCGGCAACACGAATACGGTTCTCGGCGTTTTTCGCGGCGCCGACCTGATCGCCCACTGGCGCCTGACCACCGCGCGCGACCAGACTGTCGACGAATATGGCATTCTGACTCGCAATCTCTTCACACTGGCTGGCCTCGAGCCGAAGGAAATCAGCGGCGTGATTATCAGCTCGGTGGTGCCGCCGCTGAACTGGACGCTGGCGGAAATGGCGCGCAACTATTTTCATCAGCGGCCGTTGTTCGTCGAACCTGGAGTGAAAACGGGAATGGCCGTGCTCGTGGACAATCCACTGGAAGTGGGAGCGGATCGAATCGTCAACGGTGTGGCAGCGTTCGAGCAATATGGGGGCCCGTTGATAGTGGTCGACTTCGGAACCGCGATCACGTTCGACGTGATCTCCGCCCGGGGGGAATATCTCGGGGGCGCCATCGCTCCGGGATTAGGCATCGCGTCCGAAGCTCTTTTTGCGCGCGCTGCGCGTCTGCCACGCGTCGAAATCAAGGATCCGGGGAAAGTAATCGGGAAAAATACGGCGGCGCACATGCAGTCGGGCTTGTACTTCGGCACAGTCGACATGGTCGACGGGATGCTTTCGCGAATCAAGGCCGAACTCGGCTCGCCCGCCAAAGTGATTGCCACGGGCGGACAGGCGGGCCTGATTTCACGCGGGTCAAAACACATAGAGCACACAGATGAGTTCCTCACGCTTCGTGGCCTGCGCATTATCTGGGAACGAAACCGTGAAGCGGCGCACGAAAAAGGTGCGGCAAAGAAAGCGACGCGACTCGTAGGATAGGACAGTCGCATCCAGCAAGCCATCTCGCGAGGGGCAACCGCGAGCTGGCGAATGAGCCGAGTTTCGGAACAATCCGTGAATAGACCTGCGCGAACCCTCGAATGAATTTGGCGTCGGCGAAAGCGGCGGCAAGTCACCGCAGCCCAAAACGGCCGTTTCAGCGGCAGATCGTAATCGAGCCTTTCTTTCCTAGTTCCGATTAGCGGGGGGACGACCTGCGGGCAGAAGCCTGATAGACGATGGGATCGTTCAATTACTTTAATTACTTCACCGAAATCGAAGAGTACTTCTGGCGCAAGCGCGGCGCGCATTTGCTGGTTTCGCCGCTGGACTGGGCCATCGTCGAAACGTGGCAAAAAGCCGGCATCCCACTTTCCGCTGTGTTGAAGGGAATCGACCGCGCCTTCGAAAGCTGGGCGCGGTCGCGTCGAGCCGCTGGCGGACAACAATTGAAGAGCCTGGCTTATTGCGTCGATGCTGTTCTCGACGCAGCTGCCGAAGCGCGAGAAGCGTCGGCCGGTACGGGGCCGCAAGTTAGGTCGTCGCGTTCCGCGGCCGAGCCATTTTCGCGAGAAGAGTTGTCAGCATATTTTGGGCGCAACGTGGGAAAGCTGCGGGGCGCCGCTGAAAAACAGCGGACGGTCCGTCCGGCGCTTGCCTCCCGGCTCGAAGAAACGGCACGGCGACTTGAGGAAATGCTCGTATTCTTCGATCCTACCGCCCTTCTTGACCTAGAGGACCTCGAGCGCCGCTTGACCGTGCTCGAAGAGAAGCTGGCCTCTGCCTTGGTGGCCGATGCCCGTGAAGATGAGTTGCTAGCGATTCGCCGAGAAATGGATCGCTCTCTCGCTCCTCATCGGCGTAAAATGTCGGCCGAGCAACTCGTTCAGCTCGAACGGCAATACACGCAAAAACGTCTGTATGAGCTTTTTGGCGTGCCGCGGCTGAGCCTGTTCTATCTAACTTAGGTTTGCGACTTTGGAGAAGAGTCGCGCCCCGTGACCCGAACAGCGCATCCCTCAACCCGCCAGAAAAGGCGGGACGCGGGACGACGCACAAGGGCACACAGTTTACGCACATCTGTAGGCGCGTAGCGAGGAGCGGCCGTTGATCTTGCAACAAGGTCGGACGCTGTCTGACTAAAATGCAGAAGGTTCGCCCCGATTTCATGGCTCGCCAGAGGCCGCTAGCAGGTTTCGGCCTTCCCCGTAAAATCGATGTCACCATCGAGAAGCTTATCTATGGGGGCGAAGGTCTCGCACACTATGAAGGCTCGACCGTCTTTGTTCCTTTCGTGCTTCCGTCCGAACGCGTGAAGGCAGATCCGATCGAACAAAAGAAGAAGTTTGTTCGCGCGCAACTAGACCGGGTGCTCGAGCCTTCTCCGGAGCGTGTCACCGCGGCGTGCGCTCATTTTGGGGCGTGCGGCGGCTGCGACTACCAGCACATTCCTTATGAGGCGCAGCTCGGGTACAAGACTGAGATTTTACGCGAGACACTGCGACGAATAGGCAAGATTGACTGGACCAGCCACATCGAAACGCATGGGTCCCAAGCCTGGCACTACCGCAACCGTGCCCAATGGAAAGTACGGCCGACGGGGTCCACCGGCGCGGACGATCGCGCCACACCCACTGGAAACGCTTTGGGGATGGGATATTTTCGGGCCAATTCAACTTCGCTCTGCGTCGTGAACGATTGTCCGATCCTCTCTCCCATTCTGCTGAGGACCTTGCTTGCACTGCGCGATGCGCTGGCCGATGGGCAGCTTCCGCGCGACCTGCGGGAGATCGAAGCATTCGCAAGCGATGACGCTAAAGGCCAGGCCACTCAGCTACAGCTTACTTTGACCTTTTCCCGCTTCCCTTCCCGCGCCGCCGAACATGCAGAAAGAGTCCGCGAGATCGTCCCCGAACTCGAAAGCCTGCTCTTTTACGATCTGGGCGGCGACCGCATGGAACTGTTCGGGCCCGGATTTATCCAGCATCGAGTTGAGGAAAGAAAATATCGGGTCGGGCATTTTTCATTCTTCCAGGTCAACCGCTTTCTCGTAGATGCGCTCGCCCGCGAAGCTATCGAGTCTGAATCTGGGGGCGAACTGGCTGTCGATTTATTCGCTGGCGTGGGCCTCTTCGCGCTTCCGCTCGCTGAACGGTTCAAGCACGTCATCGCCGTCGAATCGAACCCTGCGGCAGCGCGCGATCTCGAAGCGAACTGCGGGCACAATCAGACGATCGAAATACGCGCGGCCGACGTCGAGGAATTCCTGCGGAAATTCAAAGGCAAGCCCGATCTCGTCATCGTCGATCCGCCGCGAGCGGGACTTACGCCTGTGACCGTTCGCCGCCTGGCCGAAATCGCGCCGCAGCGCATCAATTATGTATCGTGCGAGCCTCCGACTCTGGCGCGCGATCTCCGTGGCTTGCTTGATGGCGGCTACGACATCGCCGCCATCGACCTGTTCGATCTCTTCCCGCAAACGTTCCATATGGAAACGATCGTTCGGCTGCTACGACGCCAGTGAGATTACCGGCGCTGTGGCCCAGCCTTTCCTTCGCGGCGTGGCAACACCGAATAGCAGTCGTTCTGGGAAACAGTCGCCCCCCCAAAGTGGGGGTCACTTCGGTCGGAGAGAGCAATCCTTTCGGGCATTGTGGTTGAGCGTTACGCGCGAGCCGGCATGCGGTTCCTGCGCACCGATCGCGGTGGCGCGCTCACGCTAACCGGTGGACGCACGCTTTTCGTGCGGACTTTCGTGAATCCTGCGCGCGTCAGTGTGAACACCGAAACTCGCGCAGAATCCGCCGCTCCAAAATGAGTTACTCGTCGGCGTCAGCGGTGGCCTCGGCGCGCAGGAGGTGTTCGTCAATGAGGCGGCGGGCATCCTCGCGTTGGGATTCGAGGACGTAGATTTCGACGCCGTGCGTGCCTTCAGCCGGTTCGTTCAAGGGAAATGGATCGGCGGTCACCGGACTCGGCGAGCAGCCCGCGAATCACCATCGCTTCGCTCACGCTCCCCGCCGTGTAGGCGTTGACGACGCGCTCTTTTTCCGGACGCCGGCTCACAATACAAATTCTAGCGCGAATTCACGCCCCAAAATCGGATGAAATGCCCAGGCGAGCTGCGGGTGTGGAGCGCTGGTGCGGAAGCCGCTGTCGGAGCGGATGCATCGAAGCCCCAAACTGTGGATTGGTATCGCCTCGTGACCAAAACGCCGCGCGGAACATCCTTGCGCTTGGTAGGCGCGCTGTGGGCCTTCCGCCCTCAGAAGTTCGGAATTAGGACACTACCCAATAGTACTGAGAGGCCTCGCCAAGAAAGGGCCAGCCAAGCCGCGAGCGTTCGCGCTTGTCGGCTCGTGGGCTGGAGTCGGTAGCGGAAGGTTCGGGAGCATCATGGGCTTACTGGGGAGAGGGTTGCGTGTCCTGCGGAAGGACCGACGAGGGCAGGGGCCCCGGGTTGGCGATCGATCATCGGAGCGACGGCCATAGAGAACGGCCCTCAGGTTAGTCGGTATTCTTTCGCCAAGTCCACATCAATTCTTCGCCTTTTCTTCGCCTAAAGGCAGATCGCCCGTGCGCAGAACTGGGGACAATGAGATCACCGGCTAAGCGCAGGACCAAAGCGCTGCCGAGCCTTTATGAGGCTGCCGGGCTTGCTTGTACCCCCCAAGCAGTTGCGAAATTAGGATACCACCTACTATTGCGCGGGCTTCCGCGCGAGTTCATAATCGTTTGAGCATCCACAGGCCAATCATGGAAACCCCTCAAGAGGGTGTAACCGCACCCACTCAGGAACAAATCGACGAAGAAAGCAGACGCATTCGCCGCCTGCGCATACTGGTACATCTGACGCTTGAATCCATTGCTGGAGGCGATCTTTCGGCCGAAGAAGCGGCAGGGATGATCGCTGCTACTCGGCGAGTCGCGCTCGAGATGTTTCCCGGCAAGGAGCGCGCGTTCGATCTGATCTACAAGCCGCAGTTCCAACGCGTCATGCACGCGGTCTACAACCTTCAGTAATTCGCGGGCCACGACCCGTAACATCAGAGACCCCATCGAGTTCGCATCCACATTCGCAGACACACGATTGCCATCCCCGCGATCGCGCCGAGTGTGGCTTTGTATTCGCGATTGCCGAGATACTGGCTCCACGAAAATTTTGTGTTCGGCTCAGAGGCGCAGACCCCCGAAAGTACCGTCTCTTTCGGGCCGCGCGGGAAGAACAGAGGCACCCTAGCCGCGTAGTTGTCGAACGCAACCCCAAATCGCGCGCGAAGATCCTCTTCTTCGTTGCGCATCACCGCATAGTAAAAGATACCGAAGTAGGCGGCGACGACCGCGCCTGCGATCCAGGAATGGCCCGCGACGACAAAGCCCGCGGCTAGAAGCGCGCTGCCGAGATAGAGCGGATTTCGCGTGCACCCATAGGGGCCAGTGGTGGCAAGCTCGCGATCTTTGCGCAAGTGTCCCGAAGCGACGGCCCGGACGATCAGCCCGAAGGCAACAACGATCGTTCCGTACAGTATCGAGTGAAGCGTTGGCCTGGCGAGCAGCCAATACACTACGGCTACCGGATATCCGACGCGCACGCGCCAGCGCATCGAGAATTTTCGCTGGCTCACGGGCGTAAACCCATACGTCGTTCGACGGCACAGACGACTCGATCGACGGTGATTGACAGCATGGACGGCGAGTAGGATGCTTCGCGGCGGTACGTGGTTATGCTCGAACGCGGATTGCGGACGATAACATCGGCGCGGGAATAGGGGCCATTTCGCGAGGGATCGGTTGGCCCATACAAGCCGATCACGGGCGCGCCCAGCGCGGACGCGAGGTGCAGCGGGCCCGTGTCGGCCGACACCACAAATTTTGCACGGTGGAGCAATGCCATCAAGGGGCCAAGGTCGAGGGGAATCGCGACCGGCGGCGGCATACCTGCAGCCCCGATCGCTTCATGCGCAAGATTCTCTTCGCCAGGGCCAAAGCTGATCACGCCGCGCCATCCGAATCGCGCGGCAAGCAGACGATGGAGTTCCCCATAGCGTGTGGCGGGCCAGCATTTCGAAAGCCAGCCGCCGCCTGGATTCAACACGAAATAGTCGCGAATTCCCGTCAGCGAGAGCTCGCGCGCGACAACCTCCTCGTCTTCAGCGCCGATCTCCAGCGGAAACCGAGCGCTCGGCGGTTTTTCGGCTCCGGCCGCTTCGACGAGGATCAGATTGTGATCGACCTTGTGCGGCCCCTGCGGATTCAGGCGCTCGGTGTAACACACGGCCGCGAGCCCCTCGCGCGCATAGCTGCTCTTGAATCCGATGCGGCGCGGCGCAAGCGAGGCAAACGCGAGCAGCGCCGATTTGTAGAGCGCTTGAAAGTCCACAACGCACGTGTACCGGCCCGCCCGGACTCGCTTCAGTGTCGCCATCATTCCCGCGGCAGTCGCGCGATCGACACAGATTGCGTCGTTGATATCCGGATTACTTCTAAGGAGCCGCGCCCAGCGCGGTTCAACCGCCCAGTCGATAGACGCCGAAGGAAAGGTGTCGCGCAGCGCAGCAGCAGATGGAAGCGCGTGGATGATATCTCCGAGCGATCCCAAACGGACAAGCAGGAACCGGGCCTCATCCATTGCGCGGCCGGCGAACGCGTTCGAGGATCTCGTGAGTCGAATGGTCCTTCGAGTCGCCGCAGATCGCGATGCGCACGCCCAATTGATTGGCGAGTTCGCGTTCGGGCACAGTGTCAATGGCGTAGTCGGTTCCCTTCGCGTGAACGTCCGGGCGAATCTCGCGCAGCAATTCGTTTACGTCTAGCTCGTCGAAGATCACCACGTAATCGACGGCGGTAAGGGCTGCGACAACGGATGCTCGCGCGCGTTCCGTCATGATGGGACGCCCTTCGCCTTTGCGCGCTCGCGTGCTCGAATCGGAGTTGATACCGACGACGAGAATATCGCCTTCGCCGCGCGCGGCCCGCAGATAACGGACGTGCCCGACGTGAAGCAAATCGAACACGCCATTCGCCAGCACGATCTTGCGCCGCCGTCGCCGGTGCTCCCGTAAGACCGCTTGCAGCCCCTCGCGCGAAAGAATTTTGTCCCGGGTGTCCATCGCAGTCAGCGCGGCGCGGTCGCCTCGCGCCGGAGGATCGCCTCCAGTTCAGCTTGGGTGACGGTCGCCGTGCGCGGCTTCATCACGACGATTCCACCCGCATAATTCGCGAGATGCGCAGCTTCCAGATAGGAAGCTCCTGCAGCCAGCGCGAGGGTGAAAACGGCGATGACCGTGTCGCCCGCGCCCGTCACATCGACCGGAGTGTCCGAGCCGTGGATCGGGATGTGCCGCGGAGGGCGCGTCCCTGCGCGAGATCTCGTGGTTGAATTGCGCTCGAACAACGACAGGCCATCCTTGCCGCGAGTGACAACAAGAGCCTCGAGACTAAGGTCGTTTCGCGCGCGTTGGCCCAGCTCTTCGAGCTTGCCCAGGTTCGCGCCGACGTGTGAGTGGTATGCGGCCTCGAGTTCCGCCTCGTTCGGCGTCGCCGCCGTGACTCCCGTTTCGCGAAATTCGAGCAATCGGTAACGCGAATCCAGCGTGACCAGCTTGGCGTCAAGCTTTCGAACGAAAGTCGGTGGCGCAACTCCAAACCCGTAGTCCGACACCAGCACGGCGTCGGCCCGCGCTGCGAGCCTCCTCGCTTTACGTTCAATCGCGCGGCTGATTCTCTCCGGCAGCGCGGCACTGGGCTCACGGTCGACGCGCAACACTTGCTGTTCGGTGGTGTGGGTCCAGCCTGCTAAATAACGGGTCTTGGTCGTGGTCACCCAGTCCTGCACACGCACGATGCCGGACACATCCAACCGCTTGCGCTGGAAGAAATCGAGCAGCTTCCGGCCGCCCTCGTCGTCGCCGACAGCGCCGACGGGAATGACGCGCGCGCCGAGGTCGGCCAGATTGTTCGCCGCATTTGCAGCCCCGCCGGGATATGCCTCGCTGCGTCGATGGCGCAGAATCAGCACCGGCGCTTCGCGCGAAACGCGGGAGATTTCGCCCGATACGAACTCGTCGAGCACGAAATCGCCGAGCACGCAGATGGTCCGTTGCGGAAAGGCGGCGACAATATCGAGCAGCCGGGTCAGGTCGACACTCACATCCGTACCGCGCGTCGAACCCCTCAGCGTTGTCGACTCGCCCTTCTTTCCCGCGGGAGTCAAGCAATCTCCACAGACGCTTCGCTTGCGTCCGGCAAGGTATCACAGCGAAAGCACACCAACAACGCCGACCCGGAGGCCGAATTCACCCGCCGCTGCTCTTGCGCGACCCAGCCTTTGCCATGACGGTGTGCCAGAATTCCCCTTCGTTGCTCACTTCCATAGATATCGGGCAGTACCAAATTTCGAGCGAATTCCGGCTCGGCCCGTCGAGATTGAAAATGTCTTTTTCGGTGCAAATCACCCCATCGGCCTTTGCCTCGAGGGCCTCCATTCGAATTTTCTCGACGTCGGAAGGAATGTAAGTGTGATGATCTGGGAAGAATTTTTGTCCCACGATATGAAAGCCCCATGTGCGCAAATCGGCGACGAATGCTTTGGGGTTCCCAATTCCACAGAAAGCGAAAAGTTTCTTCGAGCGCGCCTCGGAGTCTTCGTCCCCCGGATAAGTCTTCCGCAAGATACGAACCGGCTCTGGTCGCGGCCGTGCGTAGAAAATTGGCGCGTCCGAATCGCGGCGAACTGCTGCTTCGATCGCGGGAGCATGCTCGCTCCGTGTGATCACGATGATATCTGCTCGAGAAAGGCCGGTTCGTGGCTCCCTCAGTAGGCCAGCAGGAAGTACTTGACCGCCGCCGAAAGGACTCGTCGCGTCGATCAGTGCAAGATCGACGTCGCGCGCGAGCCGCAGATGCTGAAAACCGTCGTCGAGAACAAACCAATTCACGCCCTGTTTCGCCAGCGCCTGGCCTTTCTCGAACCGATTCGCGCCAACGCCGAAAGCGACCTCCGGCCCCAAACGGGCCCTCAGCAACTGAACCTCGTCGCTCGTCGATTCGATCGCGCCTTGACCTGAAGCGGTCGAGCTCCTTCCTCCGCCGCGATAGCCGCGCGTCAGAATCCCGACGCACTTCCCTTCCCGGAGCAGCCGCTCGGCAATCCTGAGCACCAACGGAGTTTTGCCTGTGCCGCCGACAGTAAGGTTACCAACGCTGATCACGATGCCATCGAGGCGTTGTTGTCGCAACATCCCGGCCTGATAGGCGCGCGCGCGAAGATGGGCTGCAGCCCCGTAAGAAAGGCTCAGGGGCCATAGCAACGAACGAGTCAGGGTCACGCCGGCTGTCCTCCGAGCACGGCTTCGATTCGATCGAGGCAGCGCTCGGTCGCGCCGCGATTCCGTTCCCAGAGCTCGTGCGCGGCCCGTCCCATACTTTCCCGCAACGAAACATCCTCAATTAGTTGTGTCCACACTTTGCCGAGTTGCGGCCCGCTCACCACCTGGACCGCAGCCCGTGCGCGCAAAAATTGGTTCGCCATTTCCTGAAAATTTTCCATCGACCCGCCGAAAACAGGCGGGCGCGCAAACCAGGCCGGTTCGAGAATATTATGGCCGCCGGCCGGAACAAGCGACCCCCCAACAAAGGTCGCGTCCGCCAGAGAATAGAGCCCTGCAAGCTCACCTATCGAATCCAACAGAACCACATCCACGCGCTCATCGAGCGGCCGTCCGAAATCGATCCCGCTGCGCCGAACCAGATGCCAGCCGCCTTCTTCGACGATTGTGGCGGCAGCCTCGAAGCGGTCTGGTTTGCGCGGCGCAAGAATCAGCAGGGCGCGGCGCCAGCGGCGTTGCACGATATCGTATGCCGCGAGCACCTCTTCCTCTTCTTGCTCGACGACACTGCCCGCCACAAGCACCGGCCATCGTTCCTGCCCGGCCATCTGTCCAGCCAGCCATCCGCCGAGCGCGCTCTTCGCCGGTGGCTCGCCATCGTATTTCAGATTCCCCGTGACTTCGATTCGGTCCTCGGGCGCACCCATCTCCCGCAGACGAGCCGCGTCCCCCTCCGTTTGCGCCAGAAACAAACTCGCATCTTGGAGCACCTCTGCGAAGAACTCCGTAACGAGAAACTTCCACCGCCTGTACCGCGCAAACGACCGCTCGGAAATCCGCGCATTTGCAAAGACCACGGGAATTCTTAGGTTCCTCGCTTCCCGCAAGAAATTCGGCCAGATTTCCGTTTCCATCACGATGACCATCGCCGGCTGCATCTGTCTCAGCGCGCGCCGTACGGATGAAATCCAGTCGAGCGGGAAATAGAACACAGCGTCGGCGCCGCGCAAACGTTCCCGTGCGAGCCGCTGGCCCGTTTCCGTGGTCGTCGACACATACACGCCGCGTTCGGGCATCCGCCGCTTCAGCCCTTCCACCATCGGCTTGGCCGCGAGCACCTCGCCTACGGAAACCGCATGAATCCAAATTGCGCCCCGTGCGCCGGCGACTCGCGCACGGGTCTTAATTTCCGGCGGAAGCGCCCCTAACCGCTCCCGCAATGCTCGCGCTTCGCCGTGCCGCCAGGCGCGCAGCGCATGGTAAGGCGCAAGAAAAAGCATGCTCAGAGCCGTCAGTCCGCGATAGAAGAAGTACATGCGAAGGGAAACGCGCACTGCCGAAGCCGCTTTCGCGCGCGCGAACTCGATATTATAGTTATCGGCGCAAAACTCACACAACTTCCTTCGCCGGTGAGGCATC